>Ga0335069_10004785_pt1 | contig 19973 bp, 19 predicted proteins | sample Lox_Sample_11_FD_206714 | JGI IMG/M metagenome (GOLD analysis project Ga0335069, IMG submission 206714) | Soil microbial communities from Loxahatchee National Wildlife Refuge, Florida, United States - Lox_Sample_1.1 | ecosystem: Environmental > Terrestrial > Soil > Wetlands | place: USA... | reverse complement strand
GTCTCTGTATTACCGCGGCTGCTGGCACAGAGTTAGCCACTGCTTCCTCTCCGGGTTAAGTCAGGCTTTGAACTATTAACTCAAAGCGTTTCTTCCCCAGTGACAGAGGTTTACAATCCGAAGACCTTCATCCCTCACGCGGCGTCGCACCATCAGGCTTTCGCCCATTGTGAATGATTCGAAACTGCTGCCACCCGTAGGTGTCTGGACCGTGTCTCAGTTCCAGTGTGGCTGATCATCCTCTCAGATCAGCTACCCGTCTTAGCCTTGGTGAGCCGTTACCTCGCCAACTAGCTGATAGGCCGCGAACTCCTCAATTAGCGCCAGGCCTTGCGGTCCCCGGCTTTAGTAGGCTCCTCATGCGAGAAGCCACCACATGCGGTATTAATTCGCCTTTCGGCGAGCTATTCCACACTAAATGGTAGATTGTTCACGTGTTACGCACCCGTTCGCCACTGACTTTCAGATGTATTGCTACACCCAAAAGCCCGTTCGACTTGCATGTCTTAACCACGCCGCCAGCGTTCATTCTGAGCCAGGATCAAACTCTCCGAAAAAATCAGAGAGTCACGAATCCTAGTGATTCATGAACTACTGAAAGATACGGACCAGTGCGGTCCGTACCAGTTTGGTCCCAGCCGAAGCCGGGACCGATTTGGAATATGTTGATTGGGGGTCCCAATCAATCGCACAAAGTAAATTTCAAAGAACCGCTTCCCAAGGAGGGAAAGGTTTCCAAGGAGACATTTTCGTTTTTCTCCGTCAATACTTTTCCCGAATTTTTCCGAAAAAAGTTGTGGAAAGGAACGTTGGTCTGCCCGGCCGCCTCTCGTTGGTCCGCCCGCGCCGAGACGCGTCGTCCGTCGAAAGGGACGTTGAACATGCAAAGCGCCAATTTTCGAATCAAGCCGATTTTGAACAAAAAATCTTATGATCTCGTAACCAACTTATGGTAAGTCACTACCATGCTATTTTCCTGGCGCATTTTTGACGTCGGTCCCTGTTTCACCCACCGGCATCCGTCGCCCTCCGGCCGCTGACTGCGTGTATCCATTTTATAGATACATGGTCTCCGCTCCCCTGCGGGTTGGCTAGGCTGGGGGACGGGCCTCTGGGCGGGCGGACGGACGGCGATCCAGGCCCGTCGCCGGGCCCTCTTCCCACCCCGCGCGCCGACCCTCCGGACGCCTCCCCCAAGAAACCGCGGATCAGCTCACCGGGGCAGCCGAAAGAACCATCCAACAACCCATGGGGGCATCACGGAGCAGTCAGCTCCCGATACTCCTCCCCCTTAAAGGCGAGGCTGCCCGCCCCGCAAGGGATTGTCCGGGCCAAATCCTCGTTCCGCATTTGGACCTCCTCAAGCCCACCAGCTTCACGCCCGAAGGGTTTCTTGGAACCAGCCTGTCCCTTAAAGGCATGCCGACATTTCAAAACTAGCCTGTCCCTTGAAGGCGGCGGCCAAATTCAGCCTGCACAACGCGTCTATGTTTCGCCAGGAATCCCGCCAGCTTGCGCGTTTTTTCCCGTCGCCCACGCCTGAAACCACCCCGTAATCCGACACACTTCGCATTATACAACCGCAGAATCAGGCCAATTTATGCGCATAAAATTGCTGATTTTACAGCTTTTTACTCGTTTTTACATAAAACGGGCCGACCCTCCAAGATTGGATTGCCGGCATAGGAAAACTACTTTTGAACGCCAGCCTCTGAAACGGCACTAACTCAAGCCTAGCAATTCAACCAAGGCCATAAGTTGGATCTCAAGCAAATCAAGCAGATCATCGATTTGATGAAGCGCTCTGAATTGACCGAATTCGAGGTCGAGGACGAGGGCTTCAAGCTGAAGATCAAGCGCAATTCCGGGGAGCAACCGGTGGTCACCAGCAGCATGTTGTCGGCCCATCCTTTCCCGATCGCGGCGGCACCGGTGGCGGAGCCGGCACCCAAGCCGGCGGCCCCGGCTGCGGCTGCCGCTCCGGCGGCGGCTGACGACGAGACCGGCTACGTTTACGTAAAATCCCCGATGGTCGGTACGTTCTACCGCAGCCCATCTCCCGAAAATCCGCCTTTCGTGGATTCCGGCGCCAAGGTCGAGGAGAAGACCGTCGTTTGCATCATCGAGGCGATGAAGATCATGAACGAGATCCAGGCGGAAACCAAGGGCACGGTGGTCGAGGTATTGGTCGAGAATGGCCAGCCGGTAGAATACGGCCAGCGGCTGTTCAAGTTAAAGGTCGCCTGAACCCATCTTCCCTTTGCCGGCCGGGCAGGTTCCTCTGTCCGGCCTAATTTTTCTCCCCCCCCGAATGATCCAAAAGATTCTCATCGCCAATCGCGGTGAAATCGCCCTCCGGGTGATCCGGGCGTGCCGCGAACTGGGCATCAAGACCCTGGCCGTTTATTCCGAGGCGGACGTCCAGTCCCTCCATGTGCAACTGGCCGACGAGGCCATCTGCATCGGCGGGCCCCGGAGTTCCGACAGCTATCTGCGGGCCGACCGGATCATCAGCGCCGCCGAGATCGCCGATGTGGACGCCATCCATCCCGGCTACGGCTTCCTCGCCGAAAACGCGAAATTCGCCGAGCAATGCGAATCCTGTAACATCAAGTTCATCGGACCCAAATCCAAGAGCATCCGGATCATGGGCGACAAGGCGATCGCCAAGGACACGGTCCGCAAGGCCGGGGTGCCCACGGTGCCCGGATCGGACGGCCCGGTCGAATCGGAGGCGGACGCCGTCAAGATCGCGCGAAAGATCGGCTATCCGGTGATCATCAAGGCCGTGGCGGGTGGCGGCGGCCGGGGCATGCGCATCGCCCACAACGACGTGTCCTTCGCCAAGGAATACCATGTCGCCCGCAACGAGGCGGAAAAGGCCTTCGGCAACGGTTCGGTCTATATCGAGAAGTACATCCAGAACCCGCGCCACATCGAGTTTCAGATTCTGGCCGACAGCCACGGCAAGGTCATCCACCTCGGGGAACGCGACTGCTCCGTACAGCGCCGCCACCAGAAGCTGATCGAGGAATCGCCTTCGCCGTTTCTCACCTCGGACCTGCGCAAGAAGATGGGCAAGGCGGCGGTCAAGGCGGCGGAATCGGCCGAATATGAAAATGCCGGCACCATCGAGTTCCTCGTCGATCCCAAGGGCAATTTTTACTTTATCGAGATGAACACCCGGATTCAGGTCGAACACCCGGTCACCGAAGAGGTCACCGGCATCGACCTGATCAAGCAGCAGATCCATGTGGCGAACGGCGAAAAGCTGGACTTCGACCAGGGCGACCTCCGGTGGGACAAGCATGCCATCGAATGCCGGATCAACGCTGAGGATCCGGCCCGGAACTTCGCGCCGTCACCCGGAACAATCGGCCTTTATTACGCCCCGGGCGGCCTCGGCGTCCGGGTCGACTCGCACGTCTATAGCGGATACACCATCCCTCCGTACTACGACAGCATGATCGGGAAGCTCATCTGCTTCGGCCCGACCCGCAAGGTCGCGCTGCAGCGGGCCTATCGCGCCCTGAGCGAATTCCTGGTCCGGGGCATCAAGACGACGATTCCGCTGCACAAGGCCATCATGAGCGATCCGACGTTCATCGAGGGCAAGGCCACCACTGCGTACATGGAGGATTTCATGTCGCGGACGACCACGGACTTGTTCTGAGCGAGGGTCCGGAGGGAAACCTGCCCCGGTCGCCGGTGTCTGGAGCCTGTCCCTACATGCGCACCGCCCTGACCTGCCTGCTCGGCGCCCTGCTCTCGGCCCCGCTCGTGGCCGACGAATCCCCCCTGGAGCGGATTGCCGCCCGCCTGACCGGCGCCTTTTCGAACGCAGCCCAGGCGCGGGCGGATTCCAACTTCCGCGAGGTGGTACTGCACTGCGCCCGCATCTGGCCGGCTCGCACCGACGGCCACTGGCTCTACCTGGAACAGGCGATGGCCATCGCCCCCAACATGCCGTACCGCCAACAGGTCTTTCTGCTTGCCTCCGCTCCGGATGGCGCAGTCGAGGCCCGGGTCTTCAACCTGGCCAACCCGATCGTTCTGACCGGCGCCTGGAAAGACCCGCAGCGATTCGCCAGCCTGACCCCGGCCGACCTGGTCGCCCGACCGGGTTGCACCATCAGGTTCAAGGTGGCCGCTGACGGTTCCGCCACCGGCGCCACCGAGGGGACCGGATGCCCCAGCGAACTCGAGAACGCCGACCACGCCACGACGGAGCTGACCGTGGCCGCCGAGGGCATCGGAATCTGGGACCGGGGTTTCGATGCAGCCGGGCACCAGGTTTGGGGCCCGCCGTTCCGCGGCTTCGAGTTCAGGCGGGTCGAGTGAAAGCGAGGTCGCGCCATTCACCCATGGCCCGGGACTGGGCCGGGCCGCTCCAAGCGAAAGGCTCGAAGGCCCGGCGCACGGCATCCAGGTCTCCCGCCAGGATCCCACTGAGCACCAATTGACCACCGGGCGCCACCGCCCCGGCAAGCTCGCGCGCGTGGCACGCCAGGACGTCAGCCTGGATGTTGGCCAACACCAGGCCCGCCCTCCGGCCGGCCAGCCCGGATTTCAGATCACCCACCAGGAATTCGACGCCGCCCTGCAGTCCATTCAATTTGACATTCTCCCGGCTGACCTCGATCGCCACCGGGTCAAGGTCGAAGGCCACCACCCTTTTGAAACCCAGCCTGGCCGCCGAGAGCGCGAGGATGCCCGAGCCGCAGCCGGCGTCGATCACGTCCGCCCCGGTGCCGTGCGCGGCGGCGAAATCCACCAGCCGCTCGCAGCACAATCGCGTCGTCTCGTGATTGCCGGTACCAAAGGCCATGCCGGGATCGAGCCAGATGACACTGTCGCCTGCCGGCGCGCGGTACGTCTCCTTTTCCCAGACCGGCACCCAGTGGAGCGGCCCGAATCGCCACGGTTTGAAGTGCGCCTTGTAACTCTCCTTCCAGTCGGCATCGGGCATCTCCCGCAACTCCGGCATTCCCGCCGCTGCGCCCTCGGGGATCAGCCCAGCCACACGACTCCAAGCCGCCAGTGCCTCCCCCTTCGACGCAAAGTATCCCGTCAGCCAAGCGGCTCCCGAGGGCTGGTCCTCGAGGACCATCAGGATCTCCTCGCCGGCCTCCGCCAGCGTTTCCGCCACCGCCGCGGCCGACCCGGCCGGCAGCGGCACCCTGAGTTCAATGACCGCCATGCGACTGGCTCAGCCTCGCAATCACCGCCGGCAGGAGCGCGTGCTCGGCGGCATGGATCCTGGCCGTTAATGTCTCGAGGGTATCGTCCGCCTCGATTCGGACCATCTGCTGGTCAATGATCGGCCCGCCGTCGACCTCCGCCGTTACGCCGTGCACGGTGCAGCCGGTGATCTTCACCCCACGGCGCCAGGCCTGGCCAATGCCGTCCAGCCCGGGAAAGCTCGGCAGCAGGCTCGGGTGCAAATTGATGATTTTTCCGGCAAAGGCATTCAGAAAACCGGGCTTGAGCACCCGCATGAAGCCCGCCAGCACCACCAGGTCGGGTTGGTGCGCCCGGACCGCGGCGACAAACCGCTCCTCCCCCGGACCCTCGAGCTTCGTCTTGAACGGCGCCGGGTCCACGAAAGCCGCCGGCACGCCAAATTTCGCTCCCAGCGCCAGGATGCCCGCCTCCGGCTGGTCGGAGAGAATCCCGACCACCTGCGCGCGGCCAAGCCGTCCCGCGCGCTGCGCTTCCAGGATTGCCCCCGCATTGCTTCCCCGGCCGGAGCCCAGGATGACGACCCTCATCGGCTAGACGCTCCCCGCCGCCCGGATCCGGGCGATCATCGTCGTTGTGCTGAAACCGCGCAGGAAGGGCAGGAATTTGATCCGCGCTCCGACCCGGTGCAGCGCGGCGCGCTCCGAGGGATCGAGCGTCGCCTCGGTGTAGTCCCCGGCCTTGCAGTAGACATCCGGCTGCAGCGCGTCGATCTCCCGCGCCAGCCGCTTGCGCCGGAAAATCACCACGCCGTCGACCGAGCGCAACTGCGCCAGATTGTAGGCGCGGGAGCCTTCGTCCAGGATCGGCCGGTGCGGTCCCTTCAGGCGCCGGACGCTCCGGTCCGCGTTCAGCGCGACCAGCAGGAGCCCCCGCCGTCCGGCCAGCCGGCGCGCCGCCTCGAGATACGACGTGTGTCCGGGGTGGAGCAGGTCAAACACGCCGTTGGTGAGCACCACCCGGCGACGCTGGCGCCTCGCCCTTTGCCGGACCGCGACGGCCTCGGCGAGGGTGAGGATTCTCGGACTGGTCAGTGAATTCCTTGCCATGGTCGCTCGCAGCCCGAAGGTGCAACCTGCCCCGGCCGCCGGCAAGGATGATTGCGCCGCGCGGCGGAATCCGCCGCGCCCGTTCGGCTCCAGGCAATGCCCCTTGAAAACCCGTCCTAGAAAAACTTCTTCGCCTTCTCGAAAAAGCTCTTCGACACGGGTTCCTCCGCATCGCCGCAGGACTGGGCGAACTCCTCGAGCTTGCGGCGCTGTTCCGCGTTGAGCGACGTCGGCACCTCGACCTGCACGCGGATCAACTGGTCGCCGTGCGCACCGCCCCGGAGATGCGGCATGCCGCGGCCCTTGAGCCGGAAAGTGGTGCCCGACTGGGTGCCGGCGGGAAGTTTGAGCGTCGCCTTCCCCTGAAGCGTCGGCACCTGGATCGTGCCGCCGAGCGTGGCCAGGGTGAACTTGATCGGGATCTCGAGGAAAAGATCGTCGCCCTGCCGCTCGAACACCTCGTGCTCCTTCACGTGCACGACGATGTACAAGTCGCCCGGCTGTCCTCCCAGCACCCCGGCCTCGCCGTTCCCGGTTGAGCGCAGCTTGGAGCCCGTGTCCACGCCCGGCGGGATGCGGACGTTGATCTTCGCCGTCTCCTGCACGCGGCCCTCGCCGTCGCACTTGGCGCATGCGCGCTCGAAGCGCGAGCCCGAGCCGTGGCAGGTCGGACACACCTGCCGGACGTGGAAAAAGCCGCGCGAGGCGGTCACCTGCCCCGCGCCTCGGCACGTCGGGCACGTGGCGCGCTTGGACCCCGGCTCCGCCCCGGATCCGCCGCAATGGCCGCAGGCGCCCAGCCGCCGGAACGAGATTTCCTTTTCCACCCCCTGGGCCGCCTCCTCGAGCTTGATCTCGAGATCATAGCGCAGGTCGGAGCCGCGGCCCGCACCGCCGCCGTTCCCGCCGCCAAAAAACTCGTCGAAGATCCCGCCGCCGCCCCCGCCCTGGCCGAAGACCTCACGGAAAATGTCGAATGGATCGTGGAAGCCGCCGCCGAAACCGCCGGCCCCGCGGGGTCCGGCCCCCGCCTGCTGGAACGCGGCGTGCCCGAAACGATCGTAGGCGGCGCGCTTTTCGGGATCTTTCAGCACCTCGTAGGCCTCCGAGATCTTCTTGAACATCTCCTCGGCCTCCTTGTTGCCCGGGTTCTTGTCCGGATGAAACTGCACCGCCTTCTTGCGGTACGCCTTCTTCAGCTCCTCCTCGTTCGCGTCGCGCGCGATCCCGAGCAGCTCGTAATAGTCTTCCTTTTTGCCGGTCGCCATGGCTCAGGCCTTTGCCTCCGGGGCCGGTGCGGGCCCGCTCGAGACCACCACGGACGCCGGCCGCAACAGCCGGCCGTTGAGGACGTAGCCCAGGCGCACCACCTGCATCACGTGCTCCGCCGGCACCTCGGCGCTCGGCTGGTGGGAGATGCATTCGTGCTGGTGCGGGTCGAACGCGGCCCCGGCCGGATTGATTTCCTTCATTCCGTGGCGGGCCAGCGCCGCCTTCAGCTGGTCGAGCACGAGGCCGATGCCGCTGACCACGGCCTTGACCTCGGTCTGCTGCTTCGCCGCGGCCAGGCCCAGGGCCAGGTTGTCCAGTATCGGGATGATGTCGTCGAGCACGCCCGCCGTGGCGGCCTGGCGCACCTCGTCCTTCTCGCGCATCGACCGCTTCCGGTAATTCTCCAGGTCGGCCACCGCGCGCAGGAAACGCTCGTGGCTGGCGGCCGCATCCTTCTTCGCCGCCGCCAATGGTTCGTCCGCCGCGGGGGTGACGGGCATCGCCGGCGCCGCTGCGGGCGCCGCCTCGGTTGCGGGCTTGTTCTCAGTCTCGGTTTTCGTGGTGTCGGTCATGCAAAGGGGCCGAAATTAGGCTCAAGGTTTCTTATTATCAAGCGAACGGAAGAGGTTTTTCAACGATTCGCCGGTCTTTTTCCCCGCGCTCTGCAGAAAGTCCACCGCGTCGTTCAGTGTGCTCGCATCCCTGGGGCTCGCGCCGCCCAGCGCGGCCGCCAGGGCCCCCAGCGCGTTTCCGGTAAGCGGGCTGGCGATCTTGGCCACGCTGTCGACCTCGGTCAGCTCGCGGTCGAGCTGGACGTTGTAGGCCTTCACCACCGGCCGCGAGCGCGAATAGTCCGCATAGACGAGTTTGCCGAATTTCAGCCTGAGCTTGTGGATCAGGAACCCGCGACCGCCACCGCCGGACGCCGGGCTGGAGCCTCCGGCCGGAGTCCCGGTCTGGGGTCCGCTGAAGCCGCGGCTGAACGCCGTCGTGTTGAGGACGCCGTCGCGGTTGGTGACGACCGTCAGTTGGGCGAGGTCGAGCGTCACCTCGTCCGCCACGAACCGGCCGCCCATCAGCGGCCACAGGTGCACGTCCGCGCTGAATTCCCGCAGGTCGATGAAGCCGGCCTCCGGCCAGCCGTCCGGATTCTGCACCACAAGCCCCTTGAGCTTCACGGAACCCGTGAACGGATTGACGCCCAGCTGGTCCACCTTCACCCCGAAGCCGGTCTTCGAGTGAACGGTCGAAACGACGATTCCCGGAAGCAGCGCCACCCAGGCGATCACAGCCACCACCGCCAGCCCGGCCAGCGCGAGCAGCAGCTTGAAAAGAATGCCCCCGCGGCGGCGGGCGAAGGCGGACGGCGGAGCGACCGGGGTCATGGGCGGGTGAAGTTGTCGGTGACGAGCACCACGGACGCGGACCGAGCGGTAAAAGCGAAGTCACCGGACCAGGGCAGCAGGAGATTGTCGCCGAGCACGACTGCCCGGCCGGCGGCCTCGAGGGAACCTTCAACCACGGACAGGATGCGGGGCTGCTCCCCGGCCTTGAAGTCGAGCCGGGCGCCGGCGCCAAGGCGGTGCCGCGAGAGGCGGAACTCCGGGCAATCCGCCAGCACCGGGGCGGGATCACCCGCGCGCACCACCCGCGGCGTGCCGGCGGTGTTGGCTTCGAGGCAGGCCAGCGACTGCTCGACGTGCAGGGCCCGCGGCCGGCCATCGAGGCCCACGCGGCCCCAGTCGTAGACCCGGTAGGTCGTGTCCGAGTTCTGCTGAATCTCGAGGATCAGGTTGCCGCCGTCGATCGCGTGCATCACGCCGCTGCGGATCAGCACGGAATCTCCAGCCGCGGTCGGCAGCCGCTCGACGAGGGACTCGGCCGTGTTGTCCCGCAGCGCCGCCCGAAAACGCGCCACGTCCACCCCCGGCTTCAGTCCGGCCAGCACGGCCGCGCCCGGTTCGGCGCGCGCGATGTACCAGTTCTCCGTCTTGGGCTCGCCGCCCAGACGGGCTGCGATCGCGGCCGGCGGGTGCACCTGCAGGCTGAGCCGCTCGCGGCAATCGAGCCATTTCACCAGGAGGGGAAACCGCCGGGCTGCCGGCCAGTCCGGGCCCATGATCTCGGGCGCGCGCTCCGCGATCAGCCGGCGCAAGGGCATGCCCGTCAGGGGTCCCGCGGCCACGACCGATTGCGCCTCGGGCCGGTCGACCAGCTCCCAGCTTTCGCCGATCGGCGCGGGTGACGCGAGGTGCCGGCCGAGGTGCGTTGCGAAGCCGCGTCCGCCCCAGACGCGCTCCTGATAAAGGGGTGAAAATTGCAGGAAAGACATCATGTCCAAAGGTGGTGGCAACGTGCCCAGCGGGAACGGGGAATTTACATTGACCCCCCGTGGTGATAGACCAGCAATGCACGTAGCGCCCACTGAAATGCCCAAAGCGGAGAGTTCAAACCCAAAGGACATCCACCCGTCGTTCGAGGGCCCCCGCTATCGCCCCCGCTGGCTGGCGGCATTCATCTGCCTCGTCATCGGCGTGTTGCTGCTGGTGGCCTTGCTGGATTTCAGCCCGGACCAGAGCTCGCTCAACACGTCCAATCCGGTGCGGTCCAATCTCGTCGGGATCCTCGGCGCGGAATACGCCGCCTACAGCTACTGGCTCCTCGGCGTCTCGACCTGGCTCCTCCCGGTCTTCCTTTTCTGGATGACTTACGTCTACCTCCGCATAGCACGGCGGCTGGCGGCCACGCGCGTGGTGGCGATGGCATTCTGCCTGGTGTCGCTTTCCGGGCTGGCGGCGATGCAATCCACCTTTTTCACCGACAAGGCGTTCTACACGGGCGGTCCGGGAGGATATCTCGGCCATTCGCTTTATCACGACGCCTTTCAGGACGTGCTCGGTGTGTTCGGCACCGCCCTGATCCTCGGCACGGTCTACGTCGTCGGAATGTTGTTCATCCTCACCCATGACATCGGTCAGGAGATGGAGAAACTCATGCAACGGTTCGCCGAGTGGCGGAAGAAGCGCGCCGCGCTCAAGGCCGCCCAGCTCGAGGAACGCCAGCGCCAGCGCGAAGCGGCGGCCAAGGCCCCGCCCGCGATCGCGGCGCTGAGCCCGGCGGCCCCGGCGAAAGGCGCGACGCAGGCGCCGATGGTGACCGCAAAGAAGGCAGTCGTCACCGCAGCCGAGGATCCCCTGGCGGACCTCCCCAAGGCGGCCGCACCCGCCGCCCCGGCCAAGCCCGCGCCCGAGCCGGTCCCGGCACCCAAGCCGACCGCGGTCACCCGTCCGCCTGTCGCCCCCACGATCGGCAAAATCGAGCTCAACATCGTCAAGCCGGAGGAACCCAAGAAGGCCAAGGCCTCGGCCCCGGTGGAGGAGGACAAGGACTACATCCGGCCGCCCCGCACGCTGCTCCGGGACCAGGTCAAGCCCACCGGCGCCGACAGCGAGGAGGAGCATCGGCAGAACGCCGAGAATCTGCTGCGCATCCTCGGCGAGTTCGGCGTGGAGGTGACGCTCGGCGAGATTCACGTGGGCCCGGTCATCACCCGCTACGAGGTCGTGCCCGCTCCCGGCGTGCGCGTCGAGAAGATCTCCGGCCTGGACAAGAACATTGCGCTGGGCATGCGCGCGCAATCGGTGCGCATCCTCGCCCCGATTCCCGGCAAGGCCGCCGTGGGCGTCGAAGTCCCCAACCAGAATCCGACGCCGGTCGGCCTCCGCGAGATCCTCGAGAGCGAGGAGTGGGCCCACGCCAAGGCCGAGTTGCCCATCGCGCTGGGGAAAGACGTCTCGGGCAAACCGCTGGTGTCGGACATGACCAAGATGCCGCACCTGCTGATCGCCGGCGCCACCGGATCCGGCAAGTCGGTCTGCGTGAACTCCATCGTCGCTTCGATCGTTTATTCCAAGGGGCCGAAGGACGTGCGGCTGATCATGGTGGACCCGAAGGTCGTCGAGCTGAAGGTCTTCAATCCGCTGCCGCACATGCTCATCCCGGTGGTGACCGATCCGAAGAAGGTGCCCGCCGCGCTGAAGATCCTGCTGCGGGAGATGGAGCGGCGCTACCAGCAGTTCGCCAAGGTGAACGTCCGCAACATCACCGGCTTCAACAACCGCCGCCGCGACAAGCCGGAGCCGCCGCCGCCCGAGGCGCAGGCCGAGCTCGCCGGCGTCGCCGACGACATCGAGATCCCGGAGCACCTGCCGTACATCGTCGCGATCATCGACGAGCTGGCCGACCTGATGATGGTCGCCCCGGCTGAGATCGAGACGTCGATTGCGCGCCTGGCCCAGCTGGCCCGCGCCGCCGGCATCCACATCATCATTGCCACGCAGCGGCCGTCGGTAAACGTCATCACCGGCGTGATCAAGGCCAACCTGCCGTCGCGCATCGCCTTCCAGGTCGCCTCGCAGGTCGACTCGCGCACCATCCTCGACGGCAAGGGGGCGGAGACGCTCATCGGGCGCGGCGACATGCTTTTCACGCCCCCCGGCACCTCCAAGCTCGTCCGCGCCCAGGGCGCTTTCGTCGGCGACGAGGAGGTCGGCGCCATCGTCGAGTTCCTCAAGCGCAACGGCCCGCCAAAATACGACCAGGCCGTCCAGGCCGAGATCGACCGCGCGGCCCGCGAGGAGGACGAGGACGATCTCGGCGAGGAGGGCGAGGATGGCGACCTGGGCGACGACGAGGAGCTGTTCCGGCAGGCGTTCGAGGTGCTCAAGTCCACCCGGCGCGCCTCGACCTCGATGATGCAGCGCCGGCTGCGGATCGGCTACAACCGGGCCGCGCGCATCATGGACCTGATGGAGCAGAAGGGCATCGTCGGCGCGGAGAACGGCTCGAGCCCGCGCGAAATCCTCGTCGACCTCGACACCTACCAGCCCTGAGTGGCGTTTAATCTTTCCACCCCCGGCGAAATCCACTTAAGAGAACTCCGCACACCATGCAGACCATCGGCGAACGACTGGAGGAGGCGCGCAAGCGCAAGGGCATTTCCATCCGCGAGGCGGCGGAGACCACCAAGATTCGCAGCGACTACCTGCAGAAGTTCGAGGCCAACTCGTTCGACCTCGACCTGCCCCCGCTCTACATCCGCGGCTTTGTCCGCAGCTACGCTCGGTTCCTCGATCTCGATCCGGAAAAATTTGTCGCCGAGTTCGACTCGATGCAGACCTCCGAGGGCCGGGCGCCGCGGCGCGACGCGCGCGAGGTTTACGGCCGGGTTGACTTCACCGAAGGCGGCGAGGCCGCCGGCCGGCCGGCCCTCGACCAGGCGATGTTGCTGAAATACGGCCTGTTTGGCGGCGGCGCGATCGTGCTCGTGCTGATCGTCGTCCTGCTCTTCAGCCTGTTCTCGGGCCGCGCGTCGCCGCGGACCGCCGCCGCGGCGGCCGCGCCGGCCAACCCGGTGGCCACCGCGCCGGCGGACAACGCGCAGACGCTCACCTTCTCGGCGACCGAGGCCACGCGCGTCAAGATCGTGCAGGACTCGGACAAGCGCGTGCTGTTCGACGGCACGCTGAACAACGGCGAGACCCGCTCGTTCCGCAAGGCCGGCAAGCTGCTGATCACCGTCGAAAAGGGGAGCAACCTCCGGATGGAGGTCAACGGCCGCGTTTACCCCGTTCCGCTCGAGGGCTACGGACGCTTCGCGCTGGACTGAGCCCGACGGGCCGGCGCGTTGTCCTCGACGCGCCGCGATCGATTCGGCGAATTAGGGATGAACCGCCCGCCCCACACTCAGCGCAGCGCGACCGGCGGGCCCAGGATCTCGCGCAGCACGAACGCCCGGCGGAGCGCATCGGCGTCGCGCAGGTCATCGAGCACCGCACCGCGCCGCGCCGCGAGCGCGGCGGCCTCCTGATCCGCCGGCGCCGCAGCGGCCGCGCGCCGTTCTACGGCCCGCTTGCGTTCGACGATTTCCCTCAGCTGACCCGCGAGCGCCTGCTGGCGCATCATCTCCGCTTCCTGCGCGGCCGCGAGCGCCGCGGATTCCGGAGCCGCCGGCGACCGCGTCGGCTGCATCACCTCGCGCACCACCTGCGGCAATTGGATCACCAGCGGGGGCGGAGTCGCCTCGGGCGACCGCTCCTCCGGACGCAGCCGCGGCCGGTCCGGATCGGGCGGCGCGACCGGGGCGGCGGCCTGTCCCCGCCGCTCCTCGATCTTTCGCCGGATCTCCTCGCGAATTTTCCGGGTGCGCTCCGCGAGCTCGGGATCGGCGAACGTCGGCTCCTCCGGCGCCGGCGCCTCCCCGACGCCGGGCTTCCCCTGCCCGCGGATCGCCTGGAAGACCTTCGCGATCAGCCCGGCGATCACGACGACGACCCAGAGGTGATTGAGGAGCCAGTCCATGGGTGGAATTACCAAGCCGCCAGGCAGCAAGTGCCCGGGAAACCCCGCTCGGCGTCAGAGGCGGGTGTGGCTCTGGTCACTCGTTTCTTGTCCCGGGTCACTTCTTGGAGTCCGGATGCGCGATCGAGCCGCGCATCGAGGTGTCGCTCTGGATGTTTTCCATCCGGTAGTAGTCCATCACGCCGAGCCGCCCGGTGCGGAAGGCCTCGGCCATCGCAAGCGGCACCTGCGCCTGCGCCTCGACGACCTTCGCCTGCATCTCCTGCACCCGGGCCTTCATCTCCTGCTCGACCGCCACGGCGGCGGCGCGCCGGATTTCGGCCTGCGCCTGCGCGATGCTCTTGTTGGCCTCGGCCTGCGCTTCCTGCAGCTTGGCGCCCACGTTCTCGCCGATGTCGACGTCGGCGATGTCGATCGAGAGGATCTCGAACGCCGAGCCCACGTCCAGGCCGCGCGCCAGCACGGTCTTGGAGATGTTGTCCGGCGCCTCGAGCACCTGCTTGTAACTCTCGGACGATCCGATGGTCGAAACAATGCCCTCGCCCACGCGGGCGATGATCGTGTCCTCCTTCGCGCCGCCGACGAACCGGTCGAGGTGGGTGCGCACCGTCACGCGGGCCTTCACCTTCACCTGGATGCCGTCCTTGGCCACGCCGTCGATGGTCAGCCGTCCTTGGGCCGGATTCGGGCAGTCGATCACCTTCGGGTCGACCGAGGTGCGGACCGCCTCGACCACGCTCTTGCCCGAGCCCTTGGTCGCGAGGTCGATCGCGCAGGCGCGATTCCAGTCCAGCTCGATGCCGGCCTTCTGCGCCGCCACCAGCGCCTGGACGGTCGGGACCACATTGCCGCCGGCAAGATAGTGCGCGGCGATCTTGTCGGTCGTGATCTCGATGCCGGCCTTGACCGCAGTGATCCGGGCCTCGACCACGAGGTTGTACGGCACGCCGCCCAGCCGCATGCCGAGCAGGTTCAGCATGCCGACGGGCGCCCCGTTCAGCATCGCCTTCAGCCAGGTGCTGAAGAACGAAAATACGATGAAGGCGATGATCAGCGCCGGCACGCCAAGCAGGACGAAGAGCAGAACGGAGGAGTTCATGGGGAATCAGGGTTTCGTGACGATGAGATGGAAATTGTCCAGGCCCGTGACCCGGAGGGTGGCACCCTTGGGCGCATGGCCGGACTGGCAAAACGCCTCGTAGCGCCGCCCGTCGACCCGCACATAGCCGCTGGGCGCGAGCGTCGTCAGCGCCTCGGCGGGCCTGCCGACCACGGTGTCTGGATGCGCCACCGGCGGCTGGCTGGTGGCGTCGCTCGCCGACTGGACGACCAGCCGGCGCCCGAAGCGCGATTTCGGCAGCCAGACGAGTTCAAGGTACAAGGTCAGCCCGAGGAGCGCCAGCGCCACCACGGTGGCGAGCGCGCCCCCGGCCGGACCGAACTGGTTGAACGAAATGACACAGCCCGCCAGCATCGCGGCGCCGCCGAGAATGCCGAGAATCGCGCCGGGCGTGAACACTTCGCCGGCCAGCAGCAGGACGCCGAGCAGGAAGAGCAGCAGGATCGCGTTCACGCGTCGGCCCTTTCCACCACCAGGCCGAAATCGGTCCGCCCGCGCACCGTCACCGTCGCGCCGGCGTCGATGGCGCCGACCTCGACCTTGGCCTCGAATCGCCGGCCCTCGATCTCCACCTGGCCGCCAGGCCGCAGTGCCGTCACCGCCAGACCCCGCCGACCGATCAGGCCGTCGAGTTCCCGGGCGACGTGGGGCGCCGCTCCCGCCACCTGGGCGGCCGTGCTCACGGTCGCCCCGAGCACGAGCTTGTCCCAAACCCACCCGCGCGGCAGGTAGCGGATCAGCAGCGCCCCGGAGACGACGGCGATCATCAGTCCCAAGCCGAGGCTGCCGAGCGGCTGCATCAGGGCGTCACGCGACACGGTCAGCGGCTCGTTCGGCCAGATGTCCGCCATCGCCCAGAGCAGCGAGCCGAGCATCAGAGTCACACCCGTGACCGCCAGCACGACGACCCCCGGAAAGAAGAAGATCTCCACCGCGAGCAGGACGAGGCCGAGGGCAAAGAAGAGCACCGGTTCGTGGCCGGAGAGCCCGGCGACGTGATGGCCGAAAAACACCAGCCCAAGCAGCAGCACGCCGATGCCGCCAATCCAGCCGTGCCCGGGCATCTTGAACTCGACGAAGAGCGCCAGCAGCCCGAGCCCGAGCAGCACCGGCGCAATGGCGGTGAGATACTGGGCGAGGCGCTCCGACCAGGTGACTTCGAAATGCTTGGCCACGTAGCCGCCCGCGCCGAATTTCTTCGCGAGCAGTGCGTCGACGTCCCGCGCAATCCCCGCGGCGAGCAGCGCTCGCGGCGGCTCGCCGTAGGCCTTGCTCGCCTCCGACGCGGTCAGCGAAAGCAGTTCGCCCTTGGGCTTGATCACCGTGTCGCCGATCTTCAGCTCGTAGTCGGCGTCGATCATCGCCGAGATCACCTGTCCGCGGAAACCCTTGCCCTCGGAGATCGCCCGGACGCGCGCCTTCAGGTAACTCACCACCTTTTGCTTCATCGTGGCATCGATGTCCTGGCCGGTGGAGGAAACCGGCGCGGCGGCGCCGATCACGCCGTCCGGCGTGAACCAGATCTCGCCGGTCGTGCCGGAGATGAACGCGCCGGCGGACATCGCCTCCTTGTCGACGTAGGCGATCGTCTCTCCGGGAAACTTCTCCAGCGCCTCCATGATGTCGAACGTCACGTCGAGCGCCCCGCCCGGCGTACTGATGTCGAGCACGACCGCGTCGGCCTGCCGGTCGATCGCCTCCTTCAGGCCCCGCCGCAGGATGTAGAGCACCGGCTTGTTGATTTCGCCGTGGATTGGGATCACATAAACCTGCGCCGGATGGGCGCGGGCGGGTGGCGGCGCCGGCGCCGCCACCGCCAACGGCGCGGCCGCCGGGGCCGGAGCGGCCGGAACGGGCGCGCTGGAGCCGGGTTCGGATCCCCGCAGCGCGAGCGCGGCCAGCCCGAGAAGCCACGAGACGCGGAAAAGACGGTGCATTTCAACCCAGCATAGCCGCGCGGCACGGACGTGCAAGCCCCGCCACTCTATAATTCACGCCAGGTTTTCAACCGGTCGCCGGGCGGCCGCGACTTTGGATTGGTGTGGCGGGGCGAAATTTGCTTACCAGTCGCCATGGAACGCATTCCGTACCTGGGCGAAACGATCCGCAAATGGCAGGTGGGGGCCTCGACCTTCCTCGTCCTGCCCGAGAAGGGTGCGCGGCTGATGAACTGGAACGTGACGCTCGGCGACGGCACCGTGCGCGACATCATCTACTGGCCCGAGGTCGAGTCGCTCGCCGACATCGCCAAGATCCGCGGCGGCAACCCGATTCTCTTCCCCTTTTGCGGGCGGACGTTCGACCGGAGCGAAATCCACCACTGGCGCGCGGATGACGGGGTGCGGCGGCCGATGCCGATGCACGGCTTCGCCCGCCAGGGAACGTTCAAGCTCACGCGCCTGGACGAGGGTGGGTTCTCCGCCCAGCTCGTGCCGGACGACGAGGCGAAGGCGGCCTATCCCTACGACTACGAGTTCACCGTCAGCTACCGCTTCGAGCCGATGGGGCTCTACGTCGAGCTGGAGCTGATGAACCGGGGCGCCACGCCGATCCCGTGGTCCGCCGGCCATCATTTCTATTTCACCCTGCCGTGGACCGGCGGGCTGACCCGTCGCGACTACGCGCTGGCCGTGCCGGCGACGAAGACGCTCCGGCACAACGAGAGCGGACGCCTCGTCGACGGACCTCGGCTCGGGCCTTCCGAGAGCCTCGACAATCCCGCGCTGATCGAGACCATCCACACCGGGCTGCGCGGCCACTCGTTCGCGCTCACCGAGGTCCCCAGCGGCCAGCGGCTGGTCTTCCGGACCGGCTTCACCAACACCACGGCGCGCGACGCCGCCGTCGTCACCTGGACGCAGGAGGCCAAATCGCCGTTCTACTGCATCGAGCCGTGGATGGGACCGCCGAACAGCCCGGAGAACAAGGCCGGACTCCACCACGTCGGGCCGGGGCAGACGCAGAAGTTCCTCGTCGAAATCACGCTCGGCTGAGCCGCACCCGCGGCGCAGAAGTTGCTTTTTTCCCTTACATTCCGCCGGAATTGGCGTCTAATCGGGGCATGAGCGTCCCTCTCGCCTTCATCGAAGGAATCGGCGGCTTCGAGCTGCTGGTCCTGATGCTGGTGGTGCTGCTGCTTTTCGGCTCGGACAAGCTGCCCGAGCTGGCGCGCGGCATGGGCAAGTCGATTCGCGAATTCAAGAAGGCCGCGGCCGGCGTCGAGGAGGAGATCCGGCAGGCGCTCGAGGAGGGACCGGAATCCAAGCGCCCGGCGCCGCCGCCATCCCCGCCGGCCGGCACCGTCAGCACGCCGGAACCGCCGCCGCCGCCCAAGGAATTTCCGCCCTACCCGCCCGCCCCGCCGCCGGCCGACTGATCCGCCCGACGGGTCAGTCGAAGATCCTGCTGCGGTTGAACCGCCAGACGGCGAGCGCCATCAGGACTGCGGCGGTGCCGGCCAGGATGCCGAGGACCGGCAGCAATTCCCCGAGAGACTCGTCCGCCCACAGGACGCCGCCGAAGCCCTCGATGGCCCAGTAGACGATCGTGAAGTGCGCCAGGCGTTGCATGAACTCGGGCATGAAGCTCACCGGGAACCACGCCCCGCCAAGCGCGCTCATCGTGATGACGATCAGCGAACCGAGGCTGCGCGCGGCCTCGCCCGAGCTCGTCGCCGCAGCCAGCAGCATGCCGAGCGCGGTGCAGGCCGCCGCCACCGCGGCGCAGGTCAGCGACAGCAGCCACCAGTGGCCGAAGACGTCGACGCCGTACAGGAAATGCCCGGCGAGGAACAGGGCCATGAGCTGCATCAGCCCGAAAAGCACGCCATAGAGAAACCGGCTCCAGAGCAGCTGGCCGCGCGTCACCGGCGACGCGAGCAGCCGCTGGAACAGCCCGGCGTTCTTCTCCTCGAAGAACGCCGCCGCCGAGTTGCTCAGCGCAAAGAGCAGGAACATCACCGCGTAGCCGCCGACGATCCGTGTCGCCGCAGGATTCTTCACCTCCTTGCCGACGACCTGCTCCTGCTCGAGGCTGACGATGCGGGAAAAGACGTCCCCGGCGCCGGAACCACCGGAACCGCCCGGGCCTGCGCCGGAACCCGTCGCGGACCCGAAAAGCCGGTCCAGGCCGAAATTCCCACTCTTGAGATTGGTGAGGATCCGCCCGGCGTCGCCCCCGAAGTTCGAGGCTATGTTCTGCGCCAGGGCGCGGTTGAAGTCATCCAGCTTTTCCGTCCCCAGGAGATTCCGGGCGCGGGCCTGCAGCGACTGCCCGAGCAGTTGCGGCACATTGGAGAAAATCGTCTTCTGCATCAGCCCGCTGACGATCTGGTTCTCGATGTCGTTGCGCGGATCGGAAAGGACCTTCAGGTGCAGCCCGAGCCGCGAATCGCTCACGAGGTCCGCCGGCAGGACGAGCGCGTAGCTGAATTTGCGGTCGCGGATCATCGGCCGGAGGTCCTCCTCCCGCAGCGGCCGGGTCGAGTGGTCCGGCCGCTCGTATTCCGTCACGACCCGGAACGAGGGCTCGGCCCGCAGCGCCGCCACCAGCTGCGCGGCCTCCGGGGCGGAACTCTGGTTGACGACCGCCAGCGGGATGCCGGTCGGGCCGGAGTCCTTGCGCCCGAGGCCGAAGACCAGTCCGACGATGTAGATGACCATCATCGGCACGGCAAAACTCAGGATCAGCGCCGCCCGGTTGCGCCGCAGGTTGGCAAAATCCTTGGCGATCAGCGTCAGCAGGATGCGCATCGGGTTCTCACTTTCCCTTTTACCTTCACTTTTCCATTCACTCCGGTGGTCCGGCTCATTCCCGGAGCACCCTTCCCGTCAGGTGCAGGAAGAGCGCCTCGAGAGTCGGGCGCTGGCTGGTGAACAGCCGCGGCGGCAGCCCCAGCGATTCCGTCAGCCCGTAGAACTGCGAGATCTTTC
>Ga0335069_10004784_pt1 | contig 19977 bp, 21 predicted proteins | sample Lox_Sample_11_FD_206714 | JGI IMG/M metagenome (GOLD analysis project Ga0335069, IMG submission 206714) | Soil microbial communities from Loxahatchee National Wildlife Refuge, Florida, United States - Lox_Sample_1.1 | ecosystem: Environmental > Terrestrial > Soil > Wetlands | place: USA... | reverse complement strand
CGCGCAGGCGGCGGGCGTGCCGGTGGTCCTGGCGTCGGGAGCGGGCGCGGACACGCTCGGCGAGCTCGCGGGAGCCGATCCGATCGCGTCGCTCCACGCGACGGAGGCCACCGACACCGCCGTGATCCTCTACACCTCGGGCACCACCGGGAAGCCGAAGGGCGCCGAGCTCACGCACTCGAATCTATTCGTCAACTGCTCGGTCGTCGTGCCGAAGCTCGCGCCGCCCGGCGAAGGCGACGTGGCGCTCGGCGTGCTGCCGCTCTTCCACTCGTTCGGGCAGACCTGCATCCAGAACGCCTGCATCGCGACGGGCAGCGCCTTCACCTTGCTGCCGCGCTTTGCGCCGGAAGACGCCTTCGACACGATGGAGCGACATGGCGTCACGCTCTTTGCGGGCGTGCCGACGATGTACTTCGCCCTGCTGCACCACGAGCCGTCACGCGCCTACGACCTGTCGCGGCTTCGCTGGTGCATGTCCGGCGGCGCGCCCATGCCCGTCGAGGTGATGAAGGCCTTCGAGCAGAAGTTCGGTGTCGAGATCCTCGAGGGCTTCGGGCTCTCGGAGACCTCGCCCGTCGCGAGCTTCAACGTGAAGGGTCGCCCGCGAAAGCCCGGCTCGATCGGCTATCCGGTGTGGGGCGTCGAGATGGCGATCCTCGACGACGACGACCGCCGGCTGCCGGACGGCGAGCGCGGCGAGATCTGCATCCGCGGCCACAACGTGATGAAGGGCTACCTCGGTCGCCCGGACGCGACGAAGGAGGCGATGCGCGGGGGTTGGTTCCACTCCGGCGACATCGGCATCCGCGACGCGGACGGCAGCTACCGCATCGTCGATCGAAAGAAGGACATGATCCTGCGCGGCGGCTTCAACGTATATCCGCGCGAGGTGGAGGAGGTGCTCTACGGACACCCTGCGATCGTGGAGGCCGCGGTGATCGGCGTGCCGCACGAGAGCCACGGCGAGGAGGTGAAGGCGGTGGTCGTCTCGCGCGATCCGACGCTCTCGCGTGACGCGCTCGTCGCCTGGTGCAAGGAGCGGCTCGCGGCCTACAAGTACCCGCGCCTCGTCGAGTTCGTCGAGAGCCTGCCTAAGGGCCCGACCGGCAAGATCCTGAAGCGCGAGCTGCGACGCTAGTCGGGGGAGGTCCCCGTGCTGCCGCACTTTCTGGTGATCGGCGCGCAGAAATCCGGAACGACCTCGCTCTATCGCTGCCTCGGGCGCCATCCCGGGATGGTGCGCGCGCGCCGCAAGGAGCTGCACTTCTTCGACCGCGAGCATGCGCGCGGCCGCGGCTGGTACGAGCGGCAGCTGCCCTCGCCGCTGCGCGTCTGGGCGCGCCGGCTGGTGGGCCGACGCACGATCTGCGGCGAGGCGACGCCCGAGTATCTCGCGCTGCCCGACGTCCCGGCCCGCGCGCGCGCGCTGCTGCCCGACGTGCGCCTCGTCGCGCTGCTGCGCGACCCGACGCGGCGCGCGATCTCGCACTACCACCACCGCGTGCGATACGACGGCGAGTCGCGGCCGATCGCCGAGCGGCTCGACGCCGAGCTGGCGCGCGCCGCGCGGAAGGGCGAGTCGTCGCTCCCGCCGCTCGGCTACCTCGCGCGCGGGCACTACGCGCGGCAGCTCGAGCGCTGGCTCGCGCACTACCCGCGCGCTCAGATGCTCGTGCTCCCGGCGGAGCCCTTCTACGCCGACCCTGCGCCGATCGTGCGCCGCGTCGCGGACTTCGTCGGGCTCGCGCCGCTCGATCCGCGCCGCTACGCCGCCAGCTTCCGCGTGCGCAACGCGGGTCGTTATGCGAGACCGCCCGCCGATCTCGTCGCGCGCCTCGACGACCACTTCGCGCCGCACAACGAGCGGCTGCGCGCGCTGCTCGGGCCGGAGTTCGACGCGTCGAGCTGGGCCGGGTGCCGCGCGAGCGAGCGGCCGTCTCCGACGGAAGCGAGCGTCGTGAACGACTAGCCGCCGGGCATGCTGCAGTCCCAGAGCTGGGTACACCAGCCGGAGGCATTCATGCACTGGACGAAGCCCCTCTCCTGCGAGCTGTCGACGGCGACCTGCGCGGCATCCGTGATGTCCATCTGAGAGAGGCACGTGTTGCGCTGATTCTCGAAGGCCTGCCCGAAGCCGAGCGAGCCGCCGCCCTGCCGGTACCAGCTCGAGAAGCCCCAGGTGGTGGCGGACGTGCGCGCGCAGGCGCACAGCGCGGCGAGCGCGAGCGCGCACGCGACCTGGGCGGCGATCCGCTTCATCGTGTCCTCCCGAACGCCCCGCTCGCGACACAGGTCACGGCAACGGCGTGTAGTAGATCCAGGCGTCCTGATCGAGATGCAGATCGATCAGGCTCTCGTTGATCACGTCGAGGTGCACGTAGACCGGCGTGCCGGCCGGCACGATGATCGCGTAGCCGGGCGGGAAGCTGAGGTTCGTGCTCGTGATGTTCGAGCCGAGGTAGGTGTTGCCCGACGTGGCGCCGTAGCTGAAGAGGCCGGGGCCCGAGTACTTGATGCGGAAGATGCAGCCCGTCGAGTCGACCTCGTTGCACTGGTACATCTCGGGCTTGGTGCTGAGCTCGACGTCGAAGTAGGCGTCGACGTCGACGTCCTCCGCGATCGACACGGCGAGGATCGCGACCTTCGTCTTCGGCACCCAGGTGCCGGCGCGGTCCTTGTGGCAGGTCTTGCCCTTGAGGCAGATGCCGGCGGTCGCCTTGATGACCGCCGTGGAGAGCGGCTTGATCGGCTCGTCGGCGCCATGCGCCGCGCTCGCCGAGAGGACCAGCGCGAGAACCCCCGCGATCCGCCGAGCTGCCCGCATGGATCCCCCTTGTGGAAACGCCGTGCGCGAGTCAAGCAGGTTCGCAGGCCGTCGGGAAGAGCGGTGCGCGGCTCGTCGTGTCGAAGGCGCTAGCGTTCTGCGCCCGGCCCGGAGGCGCGGCCCTGAACGATCCGACCCCTCTCCTCTTCCTCGCCGCCCTGCTGGTCGTGGTCGGGCTCGTCGGCACCTTGATGCCCGCGATCCCCGGCGTGCCGCTGATCTTCGGCGGTCTGCTGCTCGCCGCCTGGGCCGAGCACTTCCAGTACGTCGGCGCGTGGACGCTCGTCGCGATCGGCGTTCTCGCGCTGCTGGCGTGGGGCGTGGAGCTGTTGGCGACCGGGCTCGGCGCGAAGCGCTTCGGCGCGAGCCGCATGGCGGTCGCCGGCGCGGTGATCGGGACCCTGGTCGGCCTCTTCCTCGGCATCCCGGGCCTGATCCTCGGGCCGTTCCTCGGCGCGGCCGCGGGCGAGCTGCTCGCGCGGCGCGATCTCTTGCAGGCGGGACGCGCGGGCGTCGGCACCTGGCTCGGGCTCGTCGTCGGCGCGGCGCTGAAGATCGCGCTTTCCTTTGCGATGGTGGCCGTCTTCCTGGCCGCGAGGATCTTCTGATGCGAATCGTCGGAGCCGGACTCGGTCGCACGGGCACCCTGTCGCTGAAGCTCGCGCTCGAGAAGCTGACGGGCGGGCGCTGCTACCACATGGTCGAGGTGTTCGCGAGCCCGGAGCACCTGTCGCTCTGGCGCGGCGCGGGCGACGGCCGCACGCCCGACTGGCGTGCGCTCTTCCGCGGCTACGACTCGGTGGTCGACTGGCCGGCCGCGTCCTTCTGGCCGGAGCTGATGCGAGCCTTCCCCGACGCGATCGTGCTGCTCTCGCTGCGCGATCCCGACTCGTGGTGGCGCAGCGCGCACGACACGATCTTCCCGTCGATTCGCCGCGCGCCCGCGCCCTTCCGCGAGATGATCGAGAGCATCTTCGCCGCGCGCTTCACCGACGCGCTCGAGGATCGCGACGCCTGCATCGCGGCCTACGAGCGCCACAACGCTGCCGTGCGTCGCGGGGTCCCGCCGGAGCGACTCGTCACCTGGCGCGCGTCGGACGGCTGGGGTCCGCTCTGCAAGGCGCTCGGCCTTCCGATCCCCGCCGAGCCCTTCCCGCACGCCAACTCGACCGAGGACTTCCTCGCGCGCATCGCGTCGATGGCGGCGGAGCGCGACTAATCCCCCTTCCGATCCTTCTCCCTCTCCGCGCGTTTCGCCTCGAGCTCCGCGAAGCGCTCGCGCGCGACCGAGATGAAGATGCCCTCGGCCTCGGCGCACACGCGGCCGTCGCCGACGACGTGGGCCTTCGTGAAGATCTTGCGCCCCTCCATGCCGACGAGCTCCGCCTCGAAACGCAGTTCGGTGTGGAGCGGCGTCGGGCTGCGGTAGCGGACGATCAAGGTGCCGGTCATGCCGGGCCGCTCTCCGAGCGACTGCACGTAGCCGAGCACCTCGTCGAAGGCCGCCGCGACGAAGCCGCCGTGCACGCTGCCGGGCGGACCCTCGTAGGCGCTGCCGAAGGTCACGAGCCCCTGCGCCGAGCGCGGGCCCGTCTGCGACAGCCGGATCGGCGGCGCCAGCGGGTTCGCGAGCCCGATCATCGGGCTCTGGTCGAAGAACGCGCCGACGTCGCCCGCGGTCGCGCTCTCGCCGAAGCCGTGCACGTAGCGGAGCTTCGGGTGATTGCGGAGCTGCTCCGCATAGCGTTCGAGACCGTCGGCAGCCCGGCGCAGCTCTTCCTCGGGCGCGTTGCTCGTGACGAGCCGCTCGATCACGAGTCGCATCGCGAACGCGAGCCGCCGCTTCTCCGTCCACTTGACGGGCTCGTCCTTCGCGCCCTCCCACATCTTCCACGGCTCCTTCGGGAGCTCGTCCTCAGCGCTCATAGACTTTGCGGGGGCCCGCCTCCGCTCGGCTTCGCCTCGCTGCGCGCGCCGCTTCGCGGCGCTTGCCCAAACACTTCGAACATCGCCTGTACGTTGGCGCGGATCCGCTCAGGCGGAACGCCGACACTCGGCGCGTAGAGGAGCGGATCGGCGGTCAGATCCTTCCACTGCGCGAGCCGGTCGCGACCCTCGTCGGGCGTGCCGACGATCGCGATCTCCTCGACGAGCGCGTCGGGCACCGCCTCGCTCATCGCCTTCACGTCGAACTTGCGGAGCGCGGCGCGGCACTTCTCGCCGACGTCCTTCATGCCGTGCAGCTCGAGAATCGAGTGGTAGAGCGCGGTCGTGAAGTAGAAGCCGATCTGGTTCTTGGCGTCGCGCAGCGCCTGCTCGCGGTCGCGCCCGAGCGACGTCAGCACGTAGGGCGCGAGGAGGCACGCCCCGGACGCGCGCCCCGCCTTCGCCTCGGCCTCGCGCAGCCCGGGAAGCGTCACCTCGCGGTGCCAGCGGCGCGTCGCGATCGGGTGTCCCACGAGCCCGTCGGCCACCGCGCCCGCGGTCGCGATCATGCCGCGGTTGACGGCGGCCACCCAGATCGGGATGTCGACGCGTGGCGCGCCCGGACGCGCGTAGATCGGCACGTCGATCTTCCAGTGCGTTCCCTTCCAGCGGAAGCCGCCACCCTTCTGGGCGCGGAAGGCGGCGCGCAGCAGCAGGACCAGCTCCTTCATGCGCGCGGCCGGCGCGGAGAAGGGCACGTCGTACCAGTCCTCGTTCATGCGGCGCGTGGCGCTGCCGAGGCCAAGCACCATGCGGCCCTGCGACAGCTCGTCGAGGTCCATCGCCGCGCTTGCATGGAGCAGCGGCGTGCGCGTGAAGGCGTTCGCGATCGCCGTGCCGATCCGCACGCGCGAGGTCGCCTGCGCGATCGCGCCGAGCGGCACGTAGCCGTGTCGGTTGAAGAACTCGATGCTGTAGACGCCGTCGAAGCCCGCCGCCTCGGCGGCGCGGGCCATCTCGACGTCGGCCCGCGCGGAGCCGCCGGTGAGGATGAGTCCGATTCGCATGGCGGGCACTGTACTCCGATCTTCCTTCGCCTGTGACCGCCCTTGTCACACGCGGCTGCTGGAATGGCGCGAGAGGAGGACGACCGATGATGCAAGCGATCCCGACCGTCGGAGCCGGCTCCGTCCGCTGCCGCGTCTGCGGCAGCCCCGAGGTGCACACCGACCGGGTGCTCGACGGCGAGGAGCTGTGGCTCGCCGAGTGCCTGCACTGCGACCACCGCTGGACCGCGCGCGCGGCGCCGGCGCGGCTGCGGAGCGTGGCGCTGCGCGGCGCATCGCTCGTGATGGAGGAGACCGCGACCGCCGCGTGATCGAGCGCGCGCCGTCCGACGGCGAAGCCGCTCGAGCGCGCGTGTTACGTTCGCGCCGTGCGGCTCGTCCTCTATACGGGCAAGGGCGGCGTCGGCAAGACCACGACCGCGGCGGCGTCGGCCGTGTGCGCAGCGCAGCGCGGCTGCCGCACGCTCGTCGCGTCCGCGGACGCGGCGCACAGCCTCGGCGACGTGCTCGAGGAGCGGCTCTCCGCCGAGCCGCGCGAGATCGCGCCGGGCCTCGACGCGGTCGAGATCGACGCGCGCGTGGAGGTCGCGAAGCACTGGGGTCGCATCCAGGACTACGCGGTTGCCACCTTCCTCTATCACGGCATCGAGGCCGTGGTCGCGGAAGAGCTCGCGATGCTGCCGGGCGCCGAGGAGATCGTGACCTTGCTCGCGGTCGAGCGGCTGGCCGCGTCCGGCGCCTACGAGCACGTCGTGATCGATTGCGCGCCGACCGACGGCGCGCTGCGCCTGCTGACGCTTCCCGAGGTCGCGAACGGCATGCTGCGCGTCGCGCTGCCCGTGCTCGAGGCGGTCTCCGGCGTGGCGGTGCCGCTCGCGCGCCGGCTGGTCGCCGTGCCGTTGCCGGATCGCGACGTCTTCCGCGAGGCCGAGGAGCTGCTGACGCGTCGCCTGGCCGCGCTCCAGCGCCGTCTCGTCGATCCCCGGACGAGCGTCCGCCTCGTGCTGACGCCCGAGCGCATGGTGATCGATGAGGCGCGCCGCGCCTGGACCGAGCTCGCGCTCTTCGAGGTGCCGTGCGACGCGGTCGTGTTGAACCGCATGCTGCCACCGGAGGCGACGGAGCTCGAGTTCTTCCACGAGTGGAAGCGCGTGCAGGAGGAGCGTCGGGGCGAGGTGGAGGAGCTCTTCGCGCCGCTGCCCGTGCTGGAGGCGCCCTTGCAGGACGACGAGGTGACCGGCCTCGAGCGCCTGGCCGAGCACGGCCGCCGCCTCTTCGGCGAGAAGCCGCCGCAGTCGCAGCTCTGCGACTCGCCGCGCGTGCGCTTCGCGCGCGACGGCGACGAGCTCGTCGCGTCGCTGCCGCTTCCCGGCGCGGACCCGACGCAGCTCGACGTCGCGAAGCTCGACGACGAGCTCGTGATCACGATGCCCACGCGCCGGCGCCGCCTGCGCCTGCCGCGCCGCTTCGCCTCGCTCTCGCTGGCGGGCGCGCGGCTCGATGGCGGCTCGCTGCTCGTGCGCTTCGCGCCGGGCGCGCCTCGCGCGGAGGCCGGCTAGATGCGCGTGCTGCTCCACACGGGCAAGGGCGGCGTCGGCAAGACGAGCCTCGCCGTCGCGACGGCGCTCGGCGCCGCCGCGCACGGCCACCGCGTGTTCCTGCTCTCGACCGACTCCGCGCACAGCGTCGGAGACGCGCTCGGGCGTCCGGTCGGACCGGATCCCGTCGAGATCGCCCCGGGCGTCACCGCGCAGGAGGTCGCCGCGCAGGCCGAGCTCGAGCGCTCGTGGGGCGCGATCCAGTCGTGGCTGCGCGCGCTGCTCGCCGACGCGGGCGATGCGATCGCGGCCGAGGAGATGCTCGTGCTGCCGGGCCTCGAGGAGCTCGTGAGCCTGCGCGCGGTGCGGGCCGTCGAGAGCGCGGGCGCGCACGACGTGTGCGTCGTCGACTGCGCGCCGACCGGAGCGACCTTGCGCCTGCTGCGACTGCCGGACGTGCTCCGCAGCCTGATGGACCGCTTTTGGACCTGGAAGCGCCGCACCGCGCGCGCGCTGCGGCCGGTGGCCGAGCGCGTCGGCCTCGGCCGCTTCGTCGCGCCGGAGGTGGTCTTCGACGCGTTCGAGCAGCTCTACCAGGACGTCGAAGCCGTGCGCCAGGTCTTCCTCGACGAGGCGCGCACCAGCGCGCGGCTGGTGGTGAACCCGGCGCGCGTGGTGGTGGACGAGACGCGCCGCTCCTACGCATATCTCTGTCTCTACGGCGTCGCGACCGACGCGGTGATCGTGAACCGCATGCTGCCGGACGAGATCTCGCGCGGCTACTTCGCGCGCTGGGCGGCGCGCGAGCGCGACGAGCTCGCCGACATCGAGCGCTCGTTCCCGCTGCCGATCCTGCGCGCGCCGCTCTTCCCGCACGAGCTTCGCGGAACCGATGCGCTGCGCGTGCTCGCGCGCGCGGTCTACGGCGAGCGCGACCCGGCGGAGCTCTTCGTGCGCCGTCGCCCGCTGCGTCTGGTCAGGCGCGGCGAGCGCACCGTCCTCTCGCTCGACCTTCCGACCGTGCGCCACGACGAGATCGACGTGTGGGTGCGCGGCGACGAGCTCTGGGTCGGCGTGCGCGACTTCGAGCGCCGCATCGCGCTGCCGGCCTCCGTCGCAGGCCTGGCCGTCGCCGAGACGCGCCTCGAGGAAGGCGTGCTCGAGGTCGCCTTCGAGGCCGCGCCGGCGGCGTCGTGAGCGAAGGCGCCTCGCCGCGCCGCATCGTCAGCCTGGTGCCGAGCCTCACCGAGGCGCTCTTCGCGCTCGGCCTCGGCGAGCGCGTCGTCGGCGTGACGGACTGGTGCGTGCATCCGGCCGACGCGGTCGCGGTGCTGCCGAAGCTCGGCGGCACCAAGAACCCGTCGCGCGAGGCGATCCTCGAGCTGCGGCCCGACCTCGTGATCGCGAACCACGAGGAGAACACCCGGCGCGACGTCGAGTTCCTGCAGAAGGCCGGCCTCGCGGTGTGGGTCACCGATCCGCGCAGCGTGTCGGGCGCCGTCGCGCTGCTGCGCGAGCTCGCGGCGCTCGGCGCGCCGGAGTCCCGCGCGCGCGCCGTGATCGGGCCGATCGAGGCGGCGCTGCGCGCGTCCGCCGCGCGCGCGACCTCGCCTCGCACGCGAGTCTTCTGCCCGATCTGGAAGCGGCCCTGGATGGCCGTAGGCCGCGACACCTATGCGGACGACCTGATGCGCGTGTGCGGGGGGCGAAACGTCTTCGGCGACCGCGCGGAGCGCCGCTACCCGATCGTGGAGGAGGCCGAGATCGTGGCCGCGGCGCCCGAGGTCATCCTGCTGCCGGACGAGCCGTACGCCTTCGGCCCGCGGGATGCGGCGGAGCTCGCGCGCTGGCAGGTCCCGGCCGCGGAGGCGGGCCGGATCCATCTGCTGGATGGGACGCTCGTCTCCTGGTATGGACCGCGAATGGCTCGGGCGATCGAAACGCTGACCCCGCTGCTGGCGGCCGACTGATCGACCTCACGCGCCGCTGGCCCACCCGGGAGTCGGCTGCCAGAATCGGTGTGCCGCCGGCAATTCCGGATCAAGTGCTGCGCCTTGCCTGCCGATAGCGCCCGAGGCATGAGTCACTGCATGGGCCCGTCCGTTCGGGGAGTCCGGCGCTTTCGCGTGCGCCTGCCGCTCCTCCTGACGGCCCTTGCTCTCTGGGTCGCACTTCCCGCCGTGGCCTCCCAGGTCGTCGACGTGCGGATCGGCGAGCACCCCGACTTCACGCGCGTCGTCTTCGAGCTCGACGGCCGTGCCGGCTACAAGGTCGAGCGCAACACGAGCGCGAAAGGCGCCGAGCTGACGGTCACGCTCGACGCATCCTCCGCCGGGCGAAAGCTCTCGCGCCGAAGCTCGGACGTCCGCACCGTCGAGATCGCGAGTGGCGAGCACGCCGTCGCAAAGATCCACCTGCGCAAGGGCGACCTCGCGCTGAAGGAGATGATCCTCTCGAACCCGTATCGGGTCGTGCTCGACGTGATGCGCGAGACGCCGGCCGTCGCGGTGAAGCCCGCGCCGAAGCCGACGCCGAAGTCGGTAGCCGCCGTCGAGCCGAAGCCGGAGGTGAAGCCGGAGACGAAGCCCGAGCCGGCTCCGAAGACCGAGGCGAAGGTCGAACCGCCGAAGCCGGCGCCGAAGGTCGAGCCCGCGAAGCCGCCGAGCCCGACACCGACGCCGGTCGCGAAGGCGGAGCCGAAGCCCGCGCCGGTGCCCGAGGCCAAGGCGGAGCCGCCGAAGCCGGTGACCGAGGCCAAGGCGGAGCCGGTGAAGCCCGGCCTGAAGATCGAGGGCAAGGTCGAGCCGCCCAAGCCCGCGGCCGACGCGAAGGTCGAGCCGCCGAAGCCGGCGCCGGCTCCGACACCGGGCCCTGTGGTCACCGCGGACGCGAAGCCCGCGCCGAAGACCGATGCGAAGGCGGCGCCGACGCCCGCTCCGGCGCCTCCGGCGCCGAAGCCCGACGCGACGGCCAACGCCAAGGCCGAGCCGCCGAAGGTCGCGCCGGCTCCCGCGCCGACGCCTGCGCCCGCGCCGGCACCTGTGGTGGCCGACGCCCGTCCGCCGCAGCCGCCCACGCCTGTAAAGCCCCCCGCGCCCCCGACGCCTCCGCCGGAGGCGATGCCGACGTTGCCGGCCGAGCCGAAGGTCGCGCAGCCCGCGCCTCCGACTCCGCCGCCCGCTCCGAATGCGACCGCGGAAGCGCCGCAGACTCCGCCGCCTGCTCCGAAGTCCATGGCGGAAGCGCCTGCGCCGCCGCCGAAGCGGGACGCCAAGCCCGCCACTCCGGCGGCGCCCGAGGCGAAGCCCGTCACGAGCGTCGTGAGCCGGCTCACGAATCCGATCTCGCTCGCTGTCACCGGTCTCGCGCTCGTCGGCGTCGTCGCGTTCTTGCTGCTGCGGCGGCGCCGCGCGCTGCCGAACGATCTCGACGTCACCGCGATCGCGGAGGATCGCGACGTCGCGCCCGACTCCGACCTGGGCACGGCCACCACCGCCGAGCCGGAGCACGACGAGTCCTCCTTCGCCGGTCTCTTCGACGACGACGAGACCCGAGCGCCGGCGCGCGAGACCGCGCCGCCCGTCCGCATGACACCGCCCGTTTCCGAGCCCGCGCCGACCGGCACGCCGCTCGATTCACTCTTCGATGAAGACGACGCGCAGGCACCGCCCGCGCGTCAGGGAGCCGCCACGATGAGCACGCCGACCGATCTCCCGATGGATCGCACCTCGATGGGAGCCGCGCGTGGCGCGGCTCCCGCGCGCCCGGCCGCCGCCGCCGCGCCCGCCGCGGGCGGCGACGTGATGCGGCTGGTGCAGGATCTCGAGCGCCGCATCGGCGCGCTCGAGTCGAAGCTCGATCAGGCGAACGAGGCGCGCGAGAAGCTCGAGCGTCAGGTCGCGGCCCAGAGCGAGGAGCTGCGCGTGCAGCGCGCCGCGATCGCGCGCACGCAGCGCGCGCTGCGCACGATGAGCCGCGGCGACGAGGAGAAGGCTACCGAGCCCGCGCTGCGCGAAGAGACGCAGACCAAGATCCGCCCGGGCAGCGTCTAGCCGGCGGACGGCGCGGCGACGCGCTCCAGCGCGCCGAGGGCTCCCGCGAACTCGCCGCGAGGGAGGAACGTCGGGTGGGTTCCCAGCGCCAGGCACACGAGGCGAAGCACGCCGATCAGTGTCGGGTTGCCGCGCAGGCTCGTGCCGCCGAAGACGATCGGTGTCACGCGGTGAGCCGCCGCCAGGCCGCAACAGATCAGCGCCACGTTCTCGCCGACGAGTCCCATCAGCGCCTGCACCAGGTCGTCCGGGCGCGCGGCCTCGCCGTCCGCGAGCCGCGCGATGCGCGCGAACGACGCCGCGTTCACCTCGGCCGGCAGCACGAAGCCGCCTTCCGGGTAGACGTCCGCGATCAGCAGATCCACGCGTTTCCGATCGCCTGCGCCGGCCAGCGCACAGAGCTCCTCGAATCGGCCGGTGCCGGCGAGCTCGCGGCCGAGCCCGAGGATCGTGCCGCCTCCGAGCGCCGTGCCGCCGACGCGACGCACTGCGTCGTCGTCGACCAGCAGCGCCGAGGTGCCGGTCCCCACCGACACGAGCAGGAAGCGCGGGTGCGCCTGACCTTCCACGCGGAGCATGCTCCGCGCTCCGTTCGCCCAGGCGTCGAACTCGCCGACCTCGGCGGTGTCGGAATCGATCAGGCGCGAGAGACGGGACGCGCCACCGCCCGTCAGCCCGATGCGGGCGGGGCTCGAGGCCGCGATACGCGCGGCCACGGCCGAGAGATCCCCGCTGGGGAGAAGCTCGTAGCGCGTGTCGCCGTCCGCTTCCCGCAGCGCGAGCTTCACCAGGCTCGTGCCGACGTCGGCGCCCGCGGCGAGCGCGTCGCAACTTTCGCTTCGGGCGGGACTCATGGCTTCGAAGCCGAGATGGACGCTGGCCGCCGGGATGGCATGATCGTGCGCCCGGTCGGGGCACGGGATTCCAAGGGCTCGCAATGTACACGGCGCATTACGGTCTTCGCGAGAAGCCTTTCTCGCTGACCCCCGATCCTCGCTACCTCTTCCTGTCGTCCTCGCACCGCGAGGCGCTGGCGCACGTCCTCTACGGCGTCGAACAGGGCGAGGGCTTCATCGCTGTGACGGGCGAGGTCGGCACCGGGAAGACCACCCTCTGCCGCACCCTGCTCGAGCGGCTCGGGCCCGAGACCGAGGTCGCCTTCGTCTTCGATCCGCTGCTGACGCCGGACGAGCTCTTACGCGCGGTGTGCGCGGAGTTCGGCCTCCAGATCGCGCAGCGCAGCCCCGCCGAGCTCTCGGACTCCCTGAACCGCTTCCTGCTCGACGCGAACCGCAGGGGACGTCGGGTCGTGCTGGTGGTGGACGAGGCGCAGAACCTGCCGGTCGCGACGCTCGAGCAGATCCGATTGCTCTCGAATCTCGAGACCTCGACCGCCAAGCTGATCCAGATCCTGCTCTTCGGTCAGCCCGAGCTCGACGACATGCTGGAGTCGGCGGAGCTGCGCCAGCTGCGCCAGCGCATCACGGTCCGCTACCGGCTGCACGCCCTCACCCGCGGCGAGGCGCGCGACTACGTGCGCCATCGCGTGCGCGTCGCGGCGGGCCGCGATCGCGAGCTCTTCACGCCGAGCGCGCTGCGCGAGATCGAGCGGCGTGGCCGCGGCATTCCCCGACTCGTGAATCTGCTCGCCGACCGCGCGCTGCTCGCGGGCTACGCCGAGGGCGCACCCTGCATCGACCGCGCGCAGGTCGATCGCGCGGCGCGCGAGATCCTGCGCGCGCGCGGCGCGCGCCGCTCGTCGTGGTGGCGGCCGGCCGCCGCAATCGGCGCGCTCGGTCGGGAGGAGAGATCGTGAGCACGATCCTCAAGGCGCTGCGCCGGCTCGAGGACGAGAAATCTCGCGCGCTGACGTCGCGTCCGCTGCGCGAAGAGATCGCGTCGGCTCCGCGCGACATGCCGCGACGCCGCCGGCTGCCCTGGCTGCCCGTCGCTGCGATGATCGTCGGCGCGGGACTCGGCGCGTCGGCCTGGTGGGTGTGGCCCTACGAGCGCGGCGGCGATCCGGTGCGCGAGGCGGGCGCTGGTGGAGTCGCGCAGTCGCCGAGCGCGCCGGGGTCGACGCCGCGCGCGGACTCGCCCGTGACGCGGCGACTCCCGCCCGGCTTCCATGCGGGCGCCACGGAGATCGAGGGGCAGCTCGAGCACCTCGCCGACGCGGGCCCGGACGCGGGTGCTCCGCCGGCCGATGCGTTCTCGTCGAACGTGGAGGTCGTCCAGCGCCCGACGCCGACGCCTCGGCTCGAGCCGGCGCCGAAGGGCGAGCGCGCGCCCGATCGGGTCATTCCCGATCCGCCGGGAGTCGCGGTCGAGCCGCCCGCTGCGCTCGCGCGGCGCTCGAAGGCGCCGACTCCGCGGGACGCCGCACCGGAGCGAGTCGCTGCCGCGGCCGGAGCCGCGCTCCCGGAAATGCCGACCGCGGCACCGCAGCCGGTCGAGCCGAAGCCGCGCGTAGAGGGGGCGAAGCCCACCGCACCAGCCGCGCCGCGCGAGACCGCTCCGCCGCGCGTCGCGAAGACCCTCGCGCCGGCCGCGATCTCGAAGTCGAGCGAGGCAGCGAGCGACGTGCACGTGACGCGCACGCAGTGGCACCCCGAGCCGGCCCGGCGCTCGGCCGATCTCGACGTGGCGGGAAGGCGCCAGAGCGTCCACGAGGGCGACGTGGTGGACGAGTACGTGGTGACGGAGATCCGGCCATCTGGCGTGGTGCTGACGCACGACGGCGAACGGGTCGAGCGCAGCATCGGGAAATGAAGAGCGCGGCCTCCGGCCGCGCTCCTCAATGTACGGAGATCACTCCGTTCGACGTGCGGAGCTTGATCAGCGGCCCGCCGTGGCCGAGCTGGCCGACCACACGGCCCTGCGTCTCCTTCGAGCCGCGGCCGAGCGGGCGCTCGTTGCGGATCATCCCGTTGTCGACGCGGATGTCGAGCTCGGCGTCGACCGACTCCGGCAGATCGAGCACGATGCGGCCGTTGCTCGTCGCGAGCTGCACGCCCTCCTTGCCGAGCGCGTCGAGCTTCGCGCGGATCACGCCGTTCGAGGTCGAGGCGTCGACCGCGCCGGAGTGCCCCTCGATCTCGATCTTCCCGTTCGAGGAGCGCGCGCGCAGGCGGCCGCGGGTGCTGGCGCAGTGGACCTTCGCGTTCGAGGTCGCGACCTGCACGTCGCCCACGACCTCGGTGATGGTGGCCGAGCCGTTCGACGACTTGATCTCGACCGCGCCGTGCAAGCCCTCGACGTCGACGCGGCCGTTGGCCGCCGACACCGACACGTGCATGTCGCGCGGGAGCTTGATGCAGAGGTTGGCGGCGCCGCGGTGATGGCCTCGCCGCGGGATCTCGATCTCGAGCTCGAGACCTTCCGGTAGCTCGGTGAAGCGCAGCTCGATGTCGTCGAGCAGCTCCTCGGCGGCCTGCTGCGAGCTGGCGCGCGCCATCTTGAAAGCGGTCACCTGGATGTCCGGCCGGTCCTCGCCGGTGATGCGCGTCTTGCCGTTCGAGTTGTGGACACGGAGCCCGCCGCCCTGCGGAGCCTCGACGTGAACCGTCTCCTCGCGCGCGGCTCGCTCGCTCCACGGAATGCCGGAGATGAGGCCGCGCAGGAAGCCGGTGAAGCCGCCTCGCTGGTGCTCGTCGTCGGAGCAGGGTTCGCCGCGTCGCGATCGCATGGAGCTAGTGGTACCGCCTGTCGTGCTCGCGCCGGCGCTGCTCTTCCCACTGCTGGTACTGCACCGCGCGGAGCTTCCGCCGCATCTGCCAGCGCTTGAGGCGGAACTTGAGCTGCCCCCAGCTGATCCGGTGGGCGGCCGCGTCGCCGTGCCAGCGCATGTAGATCCACCCGGCCAGCACGCCGCCGAGGTGACCCACGTTGCTCACGTTGCCGCCGGCCATCAGGTTCATCACGAAGAAGATGGGGATCATCCAGATCGCGCGGAACGCGACCGGCGGAAACAGCAGCGCGATCGTCCGGTCGGGCCACGTGAGCGAGTAGGCCAGCAACACGCCGTAGATCGCGCCCGATGCGCCGAGCGTCGGGATCGCGATCTCGCCGCCGAAGCCGATCGCATAGAAGAGGTACGGAACCGTCGCGATCACGAATCCGGCGCCGACACCGCACAGCAGGTAGAAGCGCAGGAAGCGCTGCGGACCCCAGGCCATCGCGAGCGTCGAGCCGAACATCCACAGCGCGATCATGTTGAAGACGAGGTGCAGCAGATTCCCGTGCAGCCACATGTACGTGAAGGGCTGCCACAGGAAGCCGTGCTGCCACACGAGCATCGGCGTGACGGAAGCGATCACGTCGAAACCGTGCTGCATCACGGACTGCAGCAGGAACACGGCCGTGTTCGCGATCACCAGATTGAGGATGATCGGAGGCGTGAAGGACGGGCCGAACCCCATGCCCGAAGAGCCATAACCGCGTCCGTACACTCGCCTCGCCTCCTCTGGAGCCGGCGGAAGATTTTCCGGCTGCTGCTCGAGGGCAGCGTCGCATCGACACGCGATGGCGACCGACTCGCTCCGAAGGCTGGCGGGAGGGCGCGTCCCGCGAAACAACGGTCAGCTTACGGGATGGATTCGGTCAGTCAACGAAAATCCCTTCGGGGAAGGCGTCGAGCGTGACGCGGGTGGTAGCGGCGTCGGCGCCGGTGAGGTCGAGGATCGGGAGCTCCAGCCCGAGCGGAAGGGTCGACTCCGCGAGGCGCGTGCGGCAGGCGGCCGCGTCACCGACCGCCAGCGACGGCGCCACCTCGGCGTCCGGGATGTCCGCGAACCAGGGATTCAGCCGGCGGAACTCGAGCAGCGCCGCGTCGGGGTCCGGGCGCGCCTGCACGCGAGCGAAGACCAGCATGCGCCGCCGGATCTGCGCCGGGTCCCGGTCGACATCCTCGCAGGCGCTCGCCAGCTCTGCCGAGGCGCGCGCGACCCGCGACGCGACGGGCGGCAGGTTGATGTTCCATACGTCGGCATGACGCGCGACCACGCGAAGCAGCCGGTGCCGCCGCGCCCCGATCTCGACCGGCAGCGCGCCGCCCGGTGGCGTCGGCCGCAGGCGCGCGCGATCGAGCGAGACGAAGCGGCCCTTGCGCGTGACGTCTCCACCGCGCCAGAGCGCGCGCACCGCGTCGAGGCTCTCGTCGAGCCACTCGACGCGCTCGACCGGCGAGAGCAACGGCAGCCCGAAGCGCACGTCCTCCGGGCGCTCGCCGATCGAAGCAAACAGATGCGAGCGCCCCGGGAAGATGCGCTCGGCGGTCGCGGTCGCCTGCGCGAGCCGCGCCGCGTTCCAGTGGTGGACCAGCCGGATCGACGCGATGCGGATGCGCGTCGTCGCCGCGAGCAGCGCGAGCTGCACGCTCCAGCCGTCGAGCACGTCGGCTTCGCCGCGCGAGCCGAGCATCGAGACGTCGCCGTCGACGTAGGCGGTGTCGAAGCCCAGCGACTCGGCGTGGCGCACGCAATCGCGAAGCTCCTCCCACGTCAGGCTGTGCCAGCCGAACGCGACGCCGAGCTTCACCGCAGGTGACCGACGTGGCGCGCCGCGAACAGCAGCGCGAGCGCGCTCTTCGCATCCCGCATCGCGCCTTGCCAGACCAGGTCGAGCGCGTGCGAGAGGCGCATCGGCACGAGCTCGATCACCTCGTCGTGCTCGTGGCGTGTCGGCACGGGCTCGAGATCGAAGGCGGCGAAGAGGTGGATCACCTCGTCCGTGAATCCGGGCGTGGTGAGGATCGAGCCGAGCTTCTCGAGGCGGCGCGCGCGGCGACCGGCCTCCTCCTCGAGCTCGCGCGTGGCGCAGGTCTCGGGCGTGTCGCCCGGGTCGAGCTTGCCGGCCGGCACCTCGAGGATCGCGCCGCCGGCCGCATGGCGGAACTGCCGGATCAGGAGCACCTCGTCCACCGAGACGAAGGGCACGATCGCGGAGGCGCCCGGATGCCGCACGATGTCGAGCTCGACCAGGCGTCCGTTCGGGAGCCGGACCCGCTCGTGCACGACGGTCAGGTGGAAGCGTCCCAAGTCAGCTCCGCGCGCGCGAGGCGCGCGAAGTGGGCCACGGGCAGTCGCGGCGCAGCGGACAGCCGTCGCAGCGAGGCGCGCGCGCCGTGCAGCAGACGCGTCCGTGGTGGATCACGCGGTGCGTGTACTGCGTCCACTCGGCTTCGGGAACGAGCTCCATCAGATCGCGCTCGATCCGGACCGGGTCGTCGCTCTCCGTGAGGCGCAGGCGCTGGTTCACGCGCGTCATGTGCGTGTCGACCGCGATCCCCGGGATGCCGAAGGCAGTGCCGAGCACGACGTTGGCCGTCTTGCGCGCAACGCCGCGAAGCTTCGTCAGCTCCTCGAGCGTCTTCGGCACCGTCCCCGCGTGCTTCTCGACCAGCTCGCACGCGGTCGCGAGGATCGACTTCGTCTTCTGCCGGTAGAAGCCGGTCGGGCGCACGATCGCCTCGATCTCCACGGGGTCGGCCTCGGCCAGCGCCCGCGGCGTGCCGAAGCGGCGGAAGAGCATGCGCGTCACCTCGTTGACCTTGGCGTCCGTGCACTGCGCGGAGAGGATCGTCGCGACGAGGAGCTGGAAGGGCGTGTCGAAATGCAGCGCGCAGGCCGCGTCGGGGTACGCCTGCGCCAGCGCCCGCACGATGCGGAGCGCGCGCCGGGCCCGCTGCGTCCGAGTCTCCCGAGGCATGCGTCTCCTTGGCGTCGCGTCACGGTAACCTAACACCTCGCGCTCGAACGACGCGGAGGCTCTGCATGGCGAGGCTCGAGGAGAAGGCGACGGTGATCGCAGTGCCCGGGCGCGAGGATCTCGTGCTCGAGGGCATCTTCATCCGCGGCGACGACGCCGTCGGCGCGGGCGCGCTGATCGCGCCGCCGCACCCGCTCTACGGCGGCAGCATGACGTCGCCGGTAGTCGGCGAGATCGCCTGGGCCTGCCAGCGCGCCGGCTACGCGATCTTGCGCTTCGAGTGGCGCGGCGTCGGCGCGAGCTCGGGAACGCCGTCGGGCGAGGCCGCCGATGCCGACGTCGACTACGCCGCCGCGCTCACGCACCTCGCCGAGAGCGTGCCGGGGCCTCTGCTGGCCGCGGGCTACTCGTTCGGCGCGGCCGCTGCGCTGCGCGCGGCCGCTTCCTCGCCGCGCGTTCGCCGCCTCGTGCTGGTGTCGCCGCCGGCCGCCTGGCTCGACACCGCCGCGCTGTCGGCCTTCCGCGGCAGCGCGCTCGTGCTGGCCGGCGAGCACGACGAGTACGCGCCGCCGGCGGCGCTCTCCGAGCGGCTGGCCGGCTCTTCGCGCGTCACGCTCGAGGTGATCCCCGAGGCCGACCATTTCTTCGGCAAGGGGCTCGCCGACATCTCGAAGACGATCTCCGCCTGGCTCGCCTGATCAGGTCGCGCAGGGCAGCCTGACGCGGAACTGCGAGCCCCCGCCCGGCGCGGATTCGATCTCGATCGCGCCGCCCGATTCCTCGACGATGCGGCGCGTGATCGCGAGCCCGAGTCCGCCCGCGCGCTCGGGCCGCGTGGTGAAGAACGGCTCGAAGATGCGCTCGTGCAAGGTCGGTGGGATGCCCGGTCCCTGGTCGGACACGCGAAGCGCGACATGGCCTCCGCTCGCGGCGGCACGCGCGCTGACGGCGCCTCCTGCCGGTGTCGCATCGATCGCGTTCTGCACGAGATTCAGCAGCACCTGGCGGAGCGCGTCCTCGGAGAGCGGCACGCGGACCCCGGCCCGCGCGTCGAGCGTCAAGGTCACGCCGCGCGCGACCGCGCGCGGGCGCAGCAGCTCGCCGACCGCTTCGAGGCTCGGGGCGACCTCGGCCGATGCGACGTCGTTCTCGCGCGCCGGGCGCGCCGTCTCGACGATGCGGTCGAGCAGACGATCCATGCGGCGGAGTTCGCCCATCACGACGTCGACGTAGCGCGTGAGGAACTCCGGATCCTCGCGGCGCTCGGGCAGGAGCTGCAGGAAGGTCTGGAGCGTCGCGAGCGGGCTTCGCACCTCGTGCGCGATCTCCGCCGCGAGCGCACCGAGCGCGGCCAGGCGATCGAGGCGCCGCACCGACTCGTCGAGGCGCTCGAGGCGGCCGAGGGCGAGCGCCACCGCGAGCGGACCCTCGAGCCGACGCGCCGCGGCGTCGAGAGCCGCGAGCGTGCGGGGTCGCACGTCGCCCGCGAGCACGAGCGCCGCGAGCGCACCGGGCTCGCTGCGCACCGGCACCGCGGCGTCACAGCGCAGCATGCGCGCGAGCTCGCGCTGCTCGGAGCTCGCGTCGGGCGCCGAGAGGTGCGTCGCGGCCGGCAGCCCCGCGACCTGCGCGAACGCGGCGGCGTCGGGCTCGGTCGGCGGATCGCCGCTCCAGTCCGCGCTCGCGAGGTAGGGGCTGCCGTCGGGACGGAGCGCCCAGGCCGCGACGTGCTCGCAGGCGCAGAGCGCGCGCAGGCGCTGGGTCGTCACGGAAAGGAGTCGCTGGAGGTCCTGGAGCGTCGCTCGCGCGATCAGCCCGGGCGGCTGGAGCGAAGCGAGATCGGGGCGCGCTGCCGCGCG
>Ga0335069_10004783_pt1 | contig 19977 bp, 12 predicted proteins | sample Lox_Sample_11_FD_206714 | JGI IMG/M metagenome (GOLD analysis project Ga0335069, IMG submission 206714) | Soil microbial communities from Loxahatchee National Wildlife Refuge, Florida, United States - Lox_Sample_1.1 | ecosystem: Environmental > Terrestrial > Soil > Wetlands | place: USA... | reverse complement strand
CTCAGTCCGCATTACGCGTCGCATTCGACCGCCTCGAATCGGAAATCCACGTCTGCTGCGAAAGGGAGCGGCTTGCTGCGTAAACTTGACGCATTCGAATTACATTTTCTTAGACAAGGACTCTAGCTGAGACCTTCCCCGGCACGCTTCAACGCATCAACCAAGCCTCGGGGAACTTTCATTTCAGAATAGCCGCGAGGTGATGAGGAAGACCGAGGCCAAACCGGATGCGATGGATCTCCTGAAGCGGCTTCAAAAATTCCGGTTCCTCCAGTGGCCAAAGCTGCGCCGGGGGCGCCGTGGCGCCGGACGCCGCGAGCAAACAGTTCACGGCGCGCCGCGCCGCCTCATTCGCCGCTTCCATGCAAGCGATGTCGGTATAGGTGCGCACGTAACCCCTGCCGCCTCATCTCTTCAATATGATTCACCTCTGTGCTCCGTAGCAGTCTCCGGCACCTCCTTCAGGTGCCATTCTCTAGCTCAGTCACAGGGTGGGGAATTTTCGATTGGCGATTTGGGGATTATTGCACTGGCGATGACACTGTGCTCGAACCCGATCCGGCAGTGATCAACACGGCGACCTACCGCCGCGAGTCGGAGTACTTAACTTGGGGCCCAAGAGCCAAGATGGACATACAGCCCTGCGGAAACGTCTCATGCGACGGTGCCCGTGTGGCGGCCATCGTTCCGGGGGGCGACCGGATCGCCGACGGCATTATGGAGCCGGACGCAGGTTACGGCGCCCCGTCCACAACAGACGGAACCTGGCGGGGCAGTATGTACCATGTGGCCTCGACGGCGGCGGGCCCGACCGTGCACGTCTTCGACCGATGGAAGGATCGCGACCTTCTCAAAATTGCCGCTCCGGAGGCGCGCACCGCCGGCTTCAGCAAAACGGGAACGTACGTAGCGGCGTTGGGAAAGAAGGCGCTGCGAATCTGGAGAGTGGCCGACGGAAAGCACGTGTGGACGATCGAAGCCGATGGCACAATCGCAATGGCGGGTTTTGCAGGCTGCGACCGTTACTGGTATCTGCTCAGTAAGAATCGCGAAGAGATATACGATGAGCCGGGTAGATTCCAGGCCGGCGCGATCACGGCGGAAACTCCGCTGCGTTCCAGCGTGGCGATCGACGGGGTCCGGCGCGCCACCGTGTGCGACTGCGGAGGCCGGGCGTGGCTGCAGCTACAGCCGAATTTGGCGTTGCTCTTGGATCCCCGGACCGGGTGGCGTGTAGCGACACTGCCGGCTGCTGGCGAGGCCGCGTTCTCCCGCGATTGCGGTGAGGTGGCGGCACTCTCGGGTACGGAACTGGTGGTGTGGAGCGCCGTTACGGGAAGAGAATTGCATCGACTCCGAACCGGGGAGAAGCCGGAGCGATGGGTGTTTACTCCGGACGGCATGCACATGGTGACTGCAGTCCCGCCGGTCAGCAGCAGCAGTTCGGCGCGGGTTTGGGATCTGGAGACGGGTGCGGAGATTGCACGCATTTCCAACCAGCAGGATCCCGGCAACGCCGGCATCGCGCGTGTGTTCTTCGGGGATGGGGAAGACGGCCGCTTACGGCTGGTGGTGGGACATACGGCCGCCAACGCCGCAATTCCGGTGTCTGCCTGGTGGCGGACGGCAGACTTGGTGGAGCGCGCGTGCCGGCAACTGAGTCGAAATCTGACGCGGGCGGAGTGGACGGAGTATCTGGGGATCGAACGGTACCGCAAGACATGTCCGAACCTGCCCTGAATGGACGGCGGAGCGGTTGGCGCAAGGCGATCCTTGGGAACGCCCTCGATCAAGACCCGCGATCTGTTGCCCGTCCTGGATCGCTTCCTTGTGAGAAGGGGATTTCACAACAGTAATCCTGGGCTGGCGATGCAATGCACACCGTAAATGGGAAATGGTCCGTGCGCGCAAAACCGTGTTAGACGCCTTGCCGACGAAGATTCGGCTGGTCACTTCTTTTGGATGGCGCAGCTTAAAGCCTGCCACAAAACACCAAATGTTCGGTCTGAGAACTCGCGGACCGAGAATCTTGCATCCGAGAAGACCTCCGCAAGCATCGCCCTGCTCACCGAAGTAGGCCCAAGCAAAGTACGCAACTCCGTCCTCGGTGAGATAATCTGTGAATGCCGTTTCCCACCGTTGCAGGAATTCATTCTTATAGGGGGGCAGATCTTTCGGTGCTGACAGTTCGACGCCGCACACTTGTGGGACGGATGAGCTCGATCTGCGTCACACGGTCCGCGTTTTCTTGTCATCCATGAAGTTACTGTCCTTTCTCACACTCGCCATGACCGTTTACTGTAGCTCCGCCGCTGCGGATGACGAGTTGCTGGCAGCTCGCCTCAACGCAAAAGAGGATCAGTTGGAGAAGCTCTACGCCGATTACTGGCGTGCAGATTGGGAGGAGGCACAAGGCCGGAGTAAGGCTTCTACCGCGGCCATCAAATCCCGGATACGGTCCGCCGCGATGGAACCCGAACTCATGAGCGACCTCACGGCAGCGCGATTCCGCGATCCCGTGCTGGAACGGCGGCGGGAACTGTACCTGCAGGAGTGCGCTGCCGATGCCGTTGAGGGCGATCCGGAGCTCGCTCGAGTAGTGGAATCGATCTCGCGCCAGCAGTCCCGAATCCGCTTTCGCGTCGGGAATCGTCGGTTTACCCGCGCTCAACTGGATGAACGGCTTACGACGGACGCGGATCGCGATCGCCGTCGCACCGCCTGGGAAGCGCAGGCGCAGACGATGGCAGTTTTCGGCGGCCTCGTGAAGCAGGCGATCCGCTTGCGAAATTCCCTCTCGTTGCGCCACAACGGAACTGGATACGCGGACGCAAGCTTAGCACGCAAGGGTCTTACCCGCGCCGCGCTCCTGCAGTGGTTTGAGGAATTTCGTATTGGTACTGAAGCCGACTACCAAGCGTTGTTGAATCGCGCACGCCAAAAGCTGGGAGCCGAGAAAGTCGAGCCCTGGGATCTGCACTACTATCTCGGGACGCTGAGCAGCGATGCGGAGCGGAAGCTGTTTAGCATCGACGAGGCGTGGAACAAGATCAAGAAATTCGCACTCTCGCTTGGCATTGACTTCGGGGGGCTGCCAGTGGATATGAAGACGGCCGACCTGGCCTTCGGCGGCGCTACGTATCCGATTCTGTACGGCCGCGAAGTCAAGATGCTGGTGAACCGAGACCATGGAGTCCGGTTTACGGAGACGCTCCTTCATGAAAGCGGCCACGCCCTGCACTACAGCCTGGACCAGGAACCGTCCTTCCTGCTGCGAGCCGGGTATTCCGAGGCATTCGATGAGGGACTTGGCCAAGTGATGGCACTGATGCTTTATGAGCCCGCCATCGCGACCTCGTACTTTGGCATCACGGCGGCCCAGGCGGCCGCGTTTCGGGATCGCCAACGCCTGGGGTCACTGGTGGAATTGCGGGAGTACCTCGCCGACTCACTGTTCGAGCTCACCGCGTATGACAATCCCGATCAGGACCTGGCTCGATCTTACAACGACATCTACGCCAAATATCTGGGGGTCGATCTGCACGGCCGGGAAGTCTGGGCATACGACCCGTTTTACGGGACAGACCCGATCTACCTCCAGAATTATGTGCTCGCCGATATGATAGCGCGCCAAGTACATAGCTACCTGCACGACCATTTCGGCGACGTTTGGGGTGCAGAGGCTGGAGCCTTTTTGAAAGACAAGCTCTATTCGCGGGGCGGACGGTTCTCTCTCAATGAGATTCTGGAGCAGAGCACGGGCCGCGGCCTCACGCCCCGATTCCTGATTGCCGCTCTTCGCCCCTGACCGCGACCCACGGGCTGGCAGATTGAAACTCCAGGAAATGAAACTGGCCCACGGCATCCCCCAGCACCAGCCTGGGCGAACTTGAATCCAGGGCGATCGACTGCACAGGCGCGCCAGCCCAGTATTCGCACACCTGCGCCCCGCCGCGAACATCCCAAACTTTTAGGTAATGATCCTGGCCGCCCGAGAAGAGCAGGTCGCCCCCGGGTGAAAAGACGCCCGCCAAGACCCAGTGCTCGTGCCCCGCGAACAGGTGCAGGGGCTTCCGTTCGCGAACATCCCAGATACGGACCGTGCGGTCCATCGACCCAGTAAACGCGAGCAATCCGTCCGGCGAGAGCGCGCAACAGCGGACAGCGGCGCTGTGGCTACCCAGCAGAAGCATGGGTGAACCGGATCCCACTTCGCAAATGGCAACGGCACCATTCGCCATTCCGCAGATCAGGCGGGAGCCGTTCGCGTCGACACCAATGGAGCAAATGACGCCGCCGATTGACGAAAAAGATTCCATCACGGCACGCCGGCCGGGGTCGTGAACCAGAACTGTTCGTGTCGAAGCCGAGATCACGCGCTCACCACTCCAGAGAACATGAGTCACCCAATCCCCAGTTCCTTCCAGGATTACCGGCGGCTCATCCGAATCCGTCTTCCAGATGCGGACTGTCCCATCCCGGGATCCCGAGGCAATCCGCTCACCCGACGCGGAAACCGCGCAAGAAGAGACTGGCCCGTTGTGTCCCCGGTATGTCCGGATTTCCCGCCATGTCCGGCTGTCCCAGAGACTAAGTGTCTGGTCCGCGGAGGCGGTGACCAGATAGAGTCCATCAGGGGAAAAGGCACATGCGGACACGTCAAGCGTGTGGCCGCGCAGTGTGCGCTCCACGGTGCCGATTCGGGACGACCAAACCCTGGCGGCGCGCTGCGATGCCGACACCGCATTCCGGCCGTCCGCAGAAAGGGCACACACACCGGCCGAGTCGCCAGACATGAGGAAACTTCCAATCTCGGCTTCCCTGAGCGCGTCCCAAAAGCGAAGGCTGCCATCCATCGACGCAGAAAACACGTGCTCGCCGTCGGGAGTGAAACAGGCATCCTGCAACTGGTCGACATGTCCCGAGAGGATCTTCGGATTCTCCAGAGCGTCACATTGCCAGATCTTTATCAGGCCATCCCAGGATGTGGTGACGAGCTTCTTCCCGTCAGCTGAAAAGCTGCAGGACTCCGTTGTCAGCTCATGAGCCTGGACGGCTCCCGTCTCACACCGTTCCGGAAGGCTCCAGAGCTTGAGACTTCCGCTGGCCGCTACCGTGGCCAGACGAATGCCATCCGGGGACAAGGCCCCGAAGTTGAGTTCGGCGTGCTGGCCCACAGCGCCAATCACCTCGCCAGAAGGCACGGCGCGAAGTTCCAGCAAGCCGCTACCGTCGCCCGTTACTGCCCACGAGCCGTCGGGAGCCAGCGCCGCCATTGTGAATCCGTCTTCGGGCGCGGTCCACTCGGCGATAGAGTGCGGCGCCGCGGGAGTCAAGTCCCAGATCTGAATTTTGCTGCCGGAAGCAGTGAGCAAAACCCGGCTATCGCTCGAAAAACCGGCGGCGATAATGTGGTCCTGGTGTCCGCCCAGGTTCTCGCCGAATTCACGGTTCGAGGTATCCAGCAGGCGGATGGAGCCGTTGAACGCCGCAGTCAAAACGTGACACCCGTCGGGAGAGAACTTCGTCACCAGCACATAATCGGTATGGGCAGGAATGTCGGCCTCAAGCGCAGAGGTCCGAATGTTCCATAGCCGAAGGTGGCCGTCGGCGGCGCCCGCGGCAACCCGGACGCCGTCAGGTGAGACATCGCAGGAGATCACCGCTCCTGCCGGGCGCGGGTCCCGTATCTCTCCTTCCGTTGAGCTCGTGCCCGCTTCCGCGGCCACAGACTCTCCTCCGGCTGCCGCCAGGCTCCAGACCTTCGCTGTCGAATCCCAGGCGGCCGACACTACGATATTCGGTTCGGGTCCGAATGCGACGCCCCAGATGGCGCCCGCATGCCCGCGAAGAGTGGCGAGGGACTGCCCCCTACCGAGGTCCCAAACCATCAAGCTCCGGTCCTCCGAGCCGGAGACCACTCGGGTTTCATCCGGCGAGAGAGCAAAGCTCCAAACCGCAGCCTTGTGACCCCAGTAGGAGGCTTCCCGTTCCATCGTGGACGCGTTCCAGCGCGCCAGCGACGCATCCTGGGAGCAGGAGTAGATCCATTTGCCGTCTTTCGAAAACACGCATCGGTAGATGGCTCCCTGGTGCCCCTGGACTGTGGCGCGTTCTTCCCACGTTTGAAGGTCCGAAATCCTGAGCCACCCCTCATTGGTGCCACACAGAATGCTCTCGCCATCCGGGTGAAAATCGCAGGAGAGCACCTGGCTCTCCTGCTTCAGGCTGTGGATCAACCCACCTTTGGCGCTATCCCAGATGGCCAGCGTCCGATCCCATGACGTTGTGGCGAATCGGTTGCCGTCGCGCGAGAATGCCGCATTCGCGATCGGATCCGGGTGCGCTTTCTTCTGAAACAACAAACGGTAGTGCTCGGCGTCCCACATGCAGATGTGCCCGTCGCGGGTACCGGCGAGAATCCGGCTGCCTTCCGGCGAGAACAGGCAAATCTCCACGGATGCCGGGTGTGGGAGCGCGCGCAGTTGCTGCCCGGTGGACGCGTCCCAGACGATGAGTTGTGCGTCGGAAGAGCCCGTAATGACGCGTTTCCCATCCGAGGAGACCGCGCAGGTATTAACGATATCCCGGTGGCCGGCAAGGGTGAGAATGCAACGGTTGAGGGATTGCGGCTTATTGGTCCATTGGAAGTAGGACACGCCGGAACCGGGATGCAGGCGAACTCGCGCCGCTCGTGCGGGGGCCGTCTGATCCGGTTCATTGAGCGCCAGTTGGAACATGAGCCCGGGATGTTTGCTTAATACGTGACTGTGGGCGCGGACGAAGCGGGCGAAGTCCTCTACAGCCGCGCGCCGTTCGGTGGGCAAGCCGGGATCGGCCAGCGCCGTATCGTAGTCGGCTACCAGATCATAGATCAGTCCCGCGGAGCATTTTGCCTGCAGAAAATCCAAATCGCTGAGTGTCATTTCGAGTTCCGGCCACATCTTCGCTCTGCGCTGTTGATACGATAGCTCAGCGAGCTTGCGGACGTTCAAGCTCTCCCGGCCGTCGGCACGCGTTACCGTGTCCATGCCTCCCAGGTATTCGGCGAAGGCGCGATGCCGGTTCTCGCTGTCATGTCCGGCCAGGTAATCCTCCTCGACAATGTCTTTGAACTGCCCGTGGAAGTAGGAGAGGACAACCGTACGATCCGCGGCGCGATCGGTGAGATACGGCTTCAAATCGAAGTAGAGGCTGGACCACAACACGGCCGGGAGCGGTTCGTCCTCGCGAATTTCGTGATGGGACAAGCGTCTGACGCAGGCCATCAGCTCCTTGTCCCGCGAGAGCAGATCCATCAGCTCGTCTTCTGTTATCCCGCTCTTGCCCGCGGCCAGGAAGGCCAGGCTGCGAGCGACAATCAGGGGCTGATGGTTCGCGGGGTGGGAGAGCCTCGTAAACAAGTTCCGTATTACGCTTGGAACATCCGTCCCCGGTTCGACCGTGGTCTCTCGCCATTTCCAAAGGCGGGCCTCTTCGAAAATCAGCTTCACATACAAGGGCAGGGGGCAGTGCTCGAACCGGCTCTTCAACAGCAATTGTTGGGGCGGCTGCAGAGTGCGGCCAGCCTTTTTCAGAAGCCCTTGCAGCATCGCCGTCGAATCTGCCACTGGCATGTCCGGGACTTCCAACATGCTATCCGGCACCTCCGAACTGCGCGCAGCCAGAACCCCATAGCTGGTCTCAGGCGCAGGTAAGGTGGAGACCACCAGGCGCACTTCCGCCGGCAGCGATTCCGGAAGCCAGCCCAGGCTGCTGGCGGAGTCGGCTGCTGAAAGCTGGTCGAGTGCATCCAGGAAAAGCAGTAACGGTCGGTCCGCGGGAATCCGCTTCAGGCGCTTCGCCAGGTCTTCCACCAGATCGCGATATTCGGTGGGCACGCCGGTTTCATCCCAACCGTAGTTACGGCAGAGTTCACGAAGGATGCTCTCCAACAATCCGCGCACAGTGCTGGATTCCGGAGTCGCGCCAATGAACCGGCGGATCACAATCGGCTTCCCGGGCCGCTCACATGCCTCTATGCTCGCTTTACTGAGTAGCGCCGATTTTCCGGAGCCCTTCGCGCCCCAGACGACCAGGGCTTTATCGCCGGCGCCATCGAGGTGCAGCGCGATGCGGGTCAGAAGCTCTTCTCTTCCGGTAAACCCGGCGGCCCTCGCGGCGGCAAAACTGGCGTGCTCCTGAATCTCGCTTTGAAGTGGATCCTGCTCCTCGAGCGATTCCAACTCACGGCGCAAAGTCGTTTCGAGAGCGCGGCGTACTTCGCGGCACAGATTAAACTGATCGGCCGCTGCTGCCGTGGCGGAAAGGTGGTCTGTCGAGATGCCTTGTCCCGCCCACGCCACGCCGAACGACTGGTAGTTCTGGTCTCCCAAGCGGGCGGACAGCGCATCCCTCAGCTTCCTGAGGCGCGCCTGGGCATCGGCATCCAAGCCACCGGATGGGTCTCGATCGAAATAGACGGTATCGCGGAGCTTCTGAGGCGGTTGTTGTATCGCGCGGGCAAAACAGTAGACGTCGTCGCGCGGCTCGGTGCTGTCGAGCACGCCGAGATGGATCTCCATCTCTGTCGCAGAGAGGCCCCAACTCCGCGAATGGCTGGGGCGCGGGAGGGCGCAAGCGGCAGTTTCCAACGCGGCGAGCAGATCACGCTCGATGGGTTGCCACACGTCAGCGGAGCGCCACTCGCCCTTGCGTGGTTTCAGATAATAATGCGGCGGAGACGCATTCTCATCGCGTTCGTACCAACGGTTCAACAATTCGAGCCGGCCGGGATCTTGCGAGTAGATATCTTCGAGGGTGTGAAACGTTGGCTCCGGGATTGTATCGGGAATGGGGCGCCAGCCGTGCCGGTCGCCCAGGAGAATCAGAAAGTTCGGCTTCAGCCCGCCGGATTGGCATCGCCGGATCTCCTCCAGACAGATCCCGACGGTGCGCTGGTCGAACGCGGCGTCATCGGTAACTCCCCAGCGAAGGTCGACGACTTGAAATTTGGCGCCGTGTGCCATCGCGAGATGGCGCAAAGCAGGGAATACGTTCTGGTGGAGCGCATTGCGTTCCTCACACAGATCTTTGAATGTGGAACTGAGAAAGAGTCGGAAGGCTCTGCCGGTACGAATCATACAGCACACCCCGATTTCGATATCATACACCTCGGTATCTTGGGTAGGGATTCGACAAGATTGTTAAGAGTTGACCGTGGCGTTCGGGATTCTCATTCGCTGGATCGGACGCGGAACCAGATGGTGTTATTGGGATGAAGGATCGCAATCAGATCACGATTGGTTTCGCAAAGCCAACGCGTTTCAGCACCGCAAGATCTTCCGCGAACAGACGCTCAGCCTTATGCGGATTTCCTGGCGATAACAGCCCTTCCGTCCAACAACGGAATAGATCCCCGCGAGATACCGTTCGGTAGCTCTGCTGATCTTCTGCACACACTCAAGGCACAGGCTCCGTCTGAAAACAACGCTAATCTGGGAGCAGGACTTTAAGCATAGACGATTCGAGCCGAGGACTTTGTATTCGCATCCGATTGGGCTGGCGGATTCACAGTCAGATTATTAGTATTTGCCCGCGCCGCGCCAAGGGATCCGTCTCCGAGCTTCCCCCTCCGGCTCGCGCTCTGCCCACCCCCCGGCGTTTCAAAGCTGCGGAACCGTGTTGAAGCCCAGCGCCCACCTTCCCCGCTGCACCACCGACCCTCTCGCGAAGGCGTAGCTGCGGCGCCTGCTATTATGCAAATCCGGGCGACAGTGAAGGGGAACGCGAATGGATCCGTATTCGACCGCCCCCTTCATCTAACGCCATTCCCACCCTCCGTGGACATTCGAACCTGCCCGACCGGTGTGCTGTCGGACCGACCACTCGCGCTGCTGCATCGGTCGCCCATCCCGCGACGGTGTGAACAGGGGAAAACGATTAGGACCGTACTAATCGCCTGGTTGCAGCGGGGGGCTCGATAACCGACACCGACCTGGACGCCGATGGCGAGGGCACCTGAGATCGCTCTATCGGCAACGCGGCTGCACTACCAGCCGGACAGCTGGTCTACTTCGGCATCAGCTGCCCGCGTCGCCTCCGTTGCCGTGGGGCGGCAGACGGCCATAGGTTGTGCCGGCCAGGCCGTGCAACGAGCCCACATTTCGTCCATATGGCCTGTGACCGCTGGCAAAGTCCCTTTTCATGGAACGGCGTTCGACGGGAGTAATCCGCATTCTCGGCCCCCAAGCCCGCGTTGACTGCGCCGGCGGCATTTTCAGAGTGGCGTATTCCGCCCAGAGCCGTATTGCTCTTGTTCCCATCGACTCCCTTTCATTCTATCGATTGAGCTAACCCCACGACACTGCCACCGATGGGTCAGTTTTGGAGAGCAGATCCGGGTAAGTTCTCGCGAGCGCCGAAGATTCTTGCTGTCTTATCCCAACCCGCAGTTGCCAGGCGTGTCCCGTCAGCACTGAACGCGATGCGATAGATGGCAGCATCGTGACCGGTAAGCACGGCCGATGCGCTACCGGGAACGGTGCTCCAGATCCTTGCCGTGCCGTCCACACTTCCAGTAGCCAGTTGCGTGCCGTCGGGACTGAATTTGAGACTCGTGATAGCGCCCTTGTGGCCGGCGACAGCGAACAGTTCATTCCCAGTCGCGACATCAAACACCACGATGCGTTTGTCCGCCCCGGCCGTAGCGAGCCTCCTGCCATCAGGGCTGAAGGCGACCAGGTTGATGTTGGCCGGCTGGCAACGTGAGTAGCCGCAAAGTTCCCGTGTCCCAGATCTTGCCTACTCCTGTGGCGCTCACGGTAACTACGCGCCTGCCATCTGGGCTGACCGCAATCGCGGTCACGACTTCACCCGCCGGAACGGGGAGAGATTTTCCGCCAACTGCGGAAGCCTCCTTCAGCCCGATCAAACGTCTCCATAACGTCACCGCCGGGAGCGGTGGCGGCTCAGCCGGCCGGCCGGCGACCCGTGGTGCGGGAGGCGGGTGCCTCAGCGTGGCCACCGTCCGCCAGGGAAGCATGAAACTGGCTGATCCATCCCTGTTGTCCCGTTGTTAAGGGCTGGTTGTCGATGTGGGCGTAGCTGATAAAGACGTGCTGTTCAAATGTCATACCTCGCCCCAGTCGGAAAGCATACCCGATCGCCGGCTACTCGAAGTGCAAGCCATCCATGAGGACCATGCGCCGTGGAAAGTACCGGTAGGCGACGGGGATTCATTCTATCTCACTCCAGCACAGGGATGGCACGCGGGCGAGAGTTGCCGCCAATGGAAGAGTATCCTGGTCCCCTGAAATTACAGGACATGGTGTAACGAGGCGGCGAAGCGTTTCAAAGTGATCGAACGCACACCGGCTCTACGCCCGGGTTGGGGAATGCTGCCGGCGATCGGACGGCGCCTCTGGGGTGAATCCCCTGTGCACTCGCGATGAATTCGTGGCTACGTGCTGTTAGCGACAGGAATGCGATCGAAGCACTGGTTCTCTGGGATTGAATGCCCTGAGCTTTATGCGTGCGCTACACGATGTGTTCTTCAGCTATCCCCGCAGGGACCTTGCTCGCGCACAGCCGCTGTTGGATGCCCTCGCGACCGAAGGAGTATCCGTCTGGCGAGATCAAACGGGCCTGAATCCGGGCGATCTCATCACTCAAGAGATTCTCAACGCTATCGAGCAATCGAAGTTGTTTCTGGCGTTTTACTCGGCGCACTACCCCCTGAGCCGCTCGTGTTTTGTGGAACTCAGCGCGGCGTGGGGGGCGGCGGAGTCTTCCGGCGAACAGCCGTCCCCACGCGTTCTGCTTCTCAATCCGGAATCAACGTTCGACCACATTCCAAAAGCACTCCAGCAACGCGAGGCCTTATCGTGGGCGTCAGATCCTTCCGGTCTTGCCGATCTCGCCCGCCAAATCCGCGCGCAGGTCGAACGGCTCGATGGCGATCTCGATCGCAACGGCAAATCGATGCCGCCACGGTACTGCGGTATGTCTTCGATCGCGGTGCCACGGTTCGAGGGTCGGTCGCGGGAGTTGTGGGACCTTCATGGATATCTCACGGCGGACCGCATGTCCATCATCACCGGCGTGGTCGGACAGGTTTTGGCGCAAGTGCGCGGTATGGGCGGGAACGGCAAGAGTATGCTCGCCCGCGAGTACGCGATCCGCTTCGGTGCGGCCTACCCAGGCGGCGTTTTCTGGCTCAATGCATACGGCAACGATGATTCGGAAGGGGTGCTCGATGCACTCGCACGAGAAGCGCTGCGACGCGACCAGGTGCGGGACTTTGCCGTGCAATCAGGTCTTGACGTCGAGGCGCTCAAACCTGACGAGGTAGAGGCAGCCTTCTGGCACCATCTTGCGAACTCCGGCTCTCGCTGTCTGTGGGTCGTTGACGATCTGCCGTCCGGACTGGCGACACAGGACATCGAACAAGTCTGGGCCGCGCGGTGGCACGGGGCAGCGACCCTGATCACCACGCGTAGCAGAGAGTATGCGGGTATCGGTAACGGTATCGATCTCGAGATGCTGGGCGAGGAAGAGGCCATACGCCTGCTGACTTCGCGCAACTTGCCCACAAATGATCTGGAGAAGGAGGCCGCGTACGGAATCGTGCAGGCGTTGGGATGCCATCCGATGGCCATTGAGAGTGCCGGCGCCTACATCGCTGGTGGCCATGCGGACTATACCAGTTATTTGGCGCTGCTGCGCGAACCGGATGCGGGCGCAGAGGACTTCGGCGCTGAGGTACGCCAGGCGTTGCCCACCGGACATGACAGAAGCATCAACAGGACCTTGCTGTACAGCTTGCGAATGGTTGGATCGGATGGGCAGGCGTTTCTGGACCTCGCTTCAGAGTTGGCGGTGGCAGCCATTCCGAATTCGCTGGTCGCAGCCGCGTTTGCAGAGTGGCCGGAGCCCCGGCCGCGGTCCGTGGGAGCGATCGAGGAAATAGACGCGCTTGGGTTAGCGCAGCAAGAGGACGGGAAATCACGCACAGTGCACACGCTGGTCAGCCGTGCGGTGCGACGGGGACTCGGACGAAGTACGTCGCCGGTGCATTGGGCCCGCACCGCCGTTGCGCGAGCGCTCATCAAACTGCTGGCGGCTGCGGCACAGGATGTCCGGCTCCATTACAAGATCCGCCAGGAGTTGGTTCATGCGCGTCACCTCATTGCAGGTGGGCTGGAGGAACCCGAACTGGTGATCGTTGCCGCCTGGGTCGCACGGCACGATTTCAAGCGAGGGGACTATGGGATGGCGCGGGTGCTCGAAGAACAGGTGGTCCAGGTATGCCAGCAGTCAATAGGAATAGAACATCCGGACACATTAACCGCCATGCAGGACCTGGCGGCCACGATCCACGAACAGGGTGACCTCACGGCGGCGTTTGCACTCGAGGAAAAGATCCTGGAATCGCGTCGACGGTTATTCGGGCCGGAGCACCCAGACACGCTCATATCGATGAACAACCTTGCGCGGACATTCCAGGCGCAAGGTAACTTGGCGGGAGCACGGGAGATGCAAGAGAAGGTGTTGCAAGCCAGCTCCCGGCAGCTCGGTACCGAACACCCGGAGACGCTTCGCTCGATGAGCAATTTGGCCGTAACGGCAATGAGTCAAGGCGACCTGTCGCGAGCCAGGGAACTCCTTGAACCGTTGCTTGACGCCCGCCGGCGGCTGCTGGGCCGGGACCATTCGGACACGCTTATGGCCGCGAACAACCTTGCGACCACATTGCAGGCTCAAGGCGACTTATCGCGAGCGCAGGAACTCCAAAAAGAGGTCTTCGAGGTCAGCCGGCGCGTACGCGGCCTGGATCATCCGCACACCTGGCGCGCAGCAGGAAACCTGGCACTGACGTTGTACGCACGCGGTAAGTTAGATGAGGCGCGCGAGTTGCAGGAGCAGGTACTCGCGGCCAATAGTCGCCTGTTGGGCGCGGATCACGCGGACACATTCAGAGCAATGAACAACCTTGCCCAAACTACCTACGCGCGGGGCGATGTGACAACGGCAAGGGGGCTCTTCGAAAAGGTGCTCCCGGCCAGCCAACGGCTGTTGGGCTCTGAGCACCCGGACACACTGACAGTGATGAACAACCTGGCGCAAGCGGTCAAGGCTCAAGGCGACGTGGCGCGAGCGCGCGCTCTTCAAGAGCAAATTCTGGAGACCAGCCAACGGTTGCTTGGCATAGAGCACCCGGACAGCACGCGAGCAGCGTGGAACCTATTGCTCACGTATCTGGAGAGCGGCGACACCAGGGCCAGAGCGGTTTTTGAGGTTTACATTTCACCCTTGTTCCGCAAAGATCCAGCATCACTTTCAGCGGCGCAGAGGACGATTGTCCAAATGGCCCGCCAATTGGAACACGGCAATCCTGGTGGGCACAGCAACGTTCTAGGCTGGCTGGTGAGATTGTTGCGGGGTTAGTCCGCCCTGACCGGGAATCGCAGCTTAAATCCCACGACGTGCAGTAGAATTACTGTCGCAAAATCCGGTTCCCACCACCGAATGCGGCAACTGGTCAGAGACGGCGTTCGCGTCACCCTCCCCTTCGCCCGTCGATCACACTGGTGGCCGGCGGATTAGGAGGCCGCCGGTATGGCGCATCGACAGAAATTGGGCAAACGGTCCAAACCCAAAACAGTGCTTCGGCTCCCGGACTTGGAACACTCCAAGAACGCAGTTCTCAACTCCCTGCCCGCTGCGAGTTCCCAGGAATCCTACGGCCATGCGATCGACGAATTCATTCAGCACGGCACAGGGCATTTGGCCGGCCCCCCTTGTCCGAGTTGACGATTCGGGCCACGGCCGACGCATAGAACCCCCTAAAACGACCGCTACGAACCGGTTTCTCGATCCGCGCTTAGCTTCAAAAAGCGACGAAACTGTCGGCGGAGGCGCGGCCGACTGGAAGAGTTCCCGGCCGAGTCATTCGGAGCGCAGGGCAGAGGCAGGGTCGACGCGTGCGGCGCGGCGCGACGGGATATAAGCTGCGGTCAGCGCGGCGAGCGACACTAGCGCGATCACACAGGCAATGGTCGGCAGATCGGCTGGATGCACGCCGAAAAGTAGGGCCGAATAAAGGCCGCCGGTGGCAATCGCGAGGGGCAAGCCTATTGCGATGCCCGCCACCACAAGGCGGAGGCTCTGGCCGAGGATCAGGTTTCGCACGTCGGTTGTCTTCGCGCCGAGAGCCATTCGAATTGCGATCTCGCGAGTGCGCTGCGCGACGCCGTAGGCCATGACACTGTAGATCCCAAGGACGGCGAGCAGCAGCGCGGCCGAGGCGAAGGCGATGAGGATCGACATGGTGCTGCGCGGCTGGCTAAGCGTATCGTCGAGCGCGTCGCTCAGCGGGCGCATTTCGGCGACGGCCTGGTCTGGATCGACGGCCTCCACTTCGTGGCGCACCGCGGAGAGAAGAGCAGTGGAACGAACCAGAAGTCTGGCCGTGCCTCGCCGGCCCTGCGCAAGAGGTATATAAAACTCGGCGTTGGCGCCGGCGTGTTGGAGATGCCCGCGGACGTCGCGCACAACGCCGACAATTTCGCAGTCGTTTGTGCCGTAAACAGCGCGCTGTCCGACAGGATTTCGGTCGCCAAAGAAGCGGCGCGCGAAGGTTTGGTTGACGATCATCACTTTGGGTGACGTGGTGGTATCGTGGTTTGAAAAGTCGCGGCCGGCAAGCAAGGGGATTCCCATCAGACGCAGATAATCCGCACTGATGCTGCGACCTCGGGAGCCGGCCAGGGGTTCATTTTCCCCTTCAATCGTCATATCGGCCCGTTGCAACACGTCGACGCGAGACGCGATCGCGGCGGCGCTGACGCCGGGCAGAGCACGCACGCGGCGCAGCGTTTCGTCATAGAAGGCGGATCGAGCGGGGAAATTTTCATAATGATGGGGATTCAGAATTAGCCAAATCACGGAGACCTGGTCGGATTGAATGCCGGTGGCCATGCCGCGCATGCGGAGGAAACTCTGCATCAGCAAACCGGCAGCGGCCAGGAGAACCAGAGATAGCGCGACTTCGGCGGTAACGAGAAGGCTTGGGAGGTGAATGCGTTTCATGGAACGGAGGCCATCGTTTAGTTCCCCGCGAAGCACGACGGCCACGGGAGCGAGTCCGAATATGAGTCCGACGAAGAGGGACACAGCCAGCGTGAAGGCGGCTACTGTGCCGTCGATGCGAGCCTCCGGCATCTGATGAGAGGTCTGGCGGATGGTCGCGGCGAGGATTTTGACGCCCCACTGCGCGAGGAATAGGCTGAGTGCTCCACCGAACAGCGCGATCAGCGCGCTTTCAGTGAGGAGCTGCCGCGCGACGCGCCAGCGGCTGGCGCCGATCGCCACGCGGACGCTGATTTCTTTTCGTCGGGCGGCGGCGCGCGACAGAAGCAGATTCGCGATGTTGGCGGCGGCAATCAGGAGAAGGCAACTGACTGCGCCCCAGGCTACAAAAAGATTCAGACGAAGGCTGCCGGAGACCAACTGCTGCTGCAGGGGCGTTGCGTAAACGGAGACGTCGAGATCGTCGTTGCCGGGATACTCGCGCCGATAGCGTGCGTCTAGCACGGCGAGAGAGGCTTGAGCCTGGCTCATGCCGGCCCCTTCCTTGAGGCGGCCAATGACGGTGAGGTATCGAGCACCGCGGCGCACGCTGGAGGGAAAAAACGTTCCAGTGTCGGCCATGCGAGACCGCCATACGTCGACCGGTTCACCCAGGAACTGGAAGCCCGCAGGGAGTACCCCGATGATCGAATGGGCGATGCCATCGATACGCAGGGTGCGGTCGACGACTTTGGGATCGGAATTGAAGTGGCTTTCCCAATAGTGATGGCTGAGAATGACCAGAGGAGGTCCGGCAGCGCGATCCTCGTCAGGAGTAAACGTCCGGCCAAGGATTGGCTTGACCCGGAGCACGAAAAAGAAATTCGCGGAGACGCGGCCGCCTTCGATGCGCTGCGGCTCGCCGGAGGTGGATGCAGTGATACTTTCGTCATCGTAAGCGGCGATTCCCTCAAACGGGCTCGCCTGATCCCGCAGCATCTCGTAGCGGGGATATGAGAACGAGTAGGTTACACTGGGCTGACCTTCACAAAGAAAGATCAGACGGCTGGGCTCGGGATAGGGCAGAGGACGCAAGAAGGCGGCATCGATGAGCGAAAAAATCGCGGTATTGGCGCCGATCGCGATCGCGAGGGTGCCGATGGCCGCGGAGGCGAAGAGGCGGTTTCGGCCGAGAACCCGGGCCGCATAATGGAGGTCCTGCCAGACGGACTCGATCATACCGGTAGTCTAGCTTGGATCGAGTAAAATTTTTGCCGGACAGGACCGTACTTTCCTCGCCGTGTTGTGCATCCGCTCTCCGCATTGGATCGAGTGACGCGCCCCTCAGCGAAGGTTAGGCTGTGGTGTTCACTGGCTGGCGCACGAACTGCCGATCACAGCAATTCAAGTTGACGGTTTGTCGCCTATGCTGATCCTGACCGGCCGGTCATACCGGGGGGATCGTTCAGATAGCGAGACGGGCGTGATAGGGCCAAGTGACGAGCACCCTATCGTCCGAGGCAGGCCCTACGGCGTAAGCCAGAGGTACGATTAACAGTATCCGTTCGTTTTTCTCCAGGACCCTATGCTGTCTGCCCCCGTTGTCCCCAGGTCTTATCCGCCGTCCCGATGGGTGGTGTGAGCGATATGCGTGACACGGCGTACTATCCTGGCTCGCCCAACAGGATTTCTCCCGGGAGACACTTTCTTCGGCATTGTCGCTAGAGGACGAGGTACGAGGCGGCAGGCCGCCAACAGAGGCGCCGAACCTTCCGAGGCTTGCCCGGTCCCCCGGAAAGCGCGTACTTATTCGTAAAGAAGTACTCGGGTCTAAAAGAGGTTGACGATCGTGCTGCAATTCTTGCGAAAATCGTGGTGGGCCGCGATTAACGTGTCATTCCCGTGCTCGTCGATACGACGGAACTCTCCCAACCCGGTCGGCTCATAGAAGAGTAGGTCCGTGGAACGACCGCCCGAGAAATTACCGGGGATGATCATCGCCCAGTCCTTTCGCCAGTCTGTGTTTGTGCCGATGCGCGACACGTTGCCTTCGCCATCGGTGCTCCAGAACTCGCCGATGCCGGCAGCCCGGTCGTAAAACAATAGATCCGTGAAGCGACCGTTTGAGAACTTGCCCAGAATGATCAGCGACCAGGTCTTGAGCCAGTCCGTGTTCGGGACACCGACACGCGAAATGTTGCCTTCCCCATCGGTTTGCCAGAACTGGCCAATCCCCTCGGACGCGTTGTAGAACAGGAGGTCTGTGTAAGGGCCGTTCGAGAACTTGCCTGGCACGATCAGCGACCGGCGAACTCCAAACAAATGCCTTTGTGGTTGCGAGCGTAATGTGACCACATCAGCGTGAGACATGGATGCGGAGAGAGGCAGTAGACTCCCCATCGTGAAGCGATGAACGTGAGCAACTCTACCGAGAACTGGTGGATCGCAGCTTCAGAAATTCAGGGTCCTTGCGCAACTTTTCGTCTATGTGGTCTAACTCTGGGCCGCCCGTTCGTGTGGATATGAGTGCTTCCGCTGTGGCGGTGCGGGCCCGCGGATCGTCGAGAATTGCAGGATCAAAATACGGCTTACAATCCCACGGGTCGTTGAAGGTTGAAGGATCAGAACACCAGATGCGGTGGTTTTTGAGAATGTCGGCTAGCTGCTCGACATGGTCATCGCTGCTCGTCAGATTGAAGTCTTGATAGTGATAAAGGCTCTTCAAGCCGAGTTGCCCAGCGACCTGCGGAGCGGTGCTCATAACCTTCAATTGTGCCGCATGAGCTCCTGAGCAGAATGCCTCGCTGGATGGCCTCCACCTGCCCGTCTCCCACCGCCAACCGGTGACATGCAGGTCAAGTCCCCCTCTCCGCACCAAGTTTTCAATGACTTACGGCGACTGAGCGGGAAGTAGCGTCTGGCCGCGCAGAGCTGTTGGTGCCAAAGCAGGAGTCTCAACCCTGCCGGGGCATCGGCCCGAGCCATTCGATCTGCTTGTCGACCCGGGGGTGCAACTTGTACGTCTTGCGGACCTCAGCCAGCTTGGCGGTGCCGCGCAGGTCGATCTTCGCCAGGTCGTACTGTCCGAGACCTCCGTCGCAGCAGTATTGCAGATACCCGGGCCAAGCTGGATTCACGCCCATACACTCGACACCCACTCGGTCGGCGGCGACGAAGTCGGTCGAAGCTATCGCGAGCCGTGACGGGACGGGAGTCCCGCGGAGAGGACCTTCGCCCTCCATACCTTCGAATCCGTCGATAATCGTGGCGCCCCAAAACGGACGCATGCGCTTTGCCGTCAGGGCAAGGTTCATCTGAATCTGGCGATAGCCTTGATGATAACGGGACTTGTCATGCCATTTCGTTGCTTCCTTGCGAGAGTTGTGGAGCGGCGCGGCCATCACCAGGTTCTTCACCGAGAGCGTCGCCACCACGTTATCGTGAGCCTTCGGGATCGCGCAGCCCAGGATGAACGCATCGGGATCGAATAGGCGCGACGCCAGGCGTACCTGCGTCAGGTGGAGATCGCGGTCAACGATCTCATGAACGAGCGGGCGCGGATCTTCGTTGAGATCCACGAGGGTCACCCGCAGGGCGCCATACTCATTTACCAGCCGGCCATAAAGAAAGTTCTCGTATGCATCCCAGGTACAGTCCTTGGAAGAATCGGCGATCACAACCGGGCCGCGGCAACGCTCGCTCAGATAGTCGAGGACACCACGGAGCGCATCCACATGGGTCGAACCCAACTGGTTGTTGACCGCCACCGTATTCGGCTTGAGAAGCACGTACTTCTTTCGCCTTAGGGTCGCCTCAGAAATAACAGCTCACAATTTCTCGGTTCTCTGTCATAACAGGGTTTCACGCGGTGGAGATTTGCAACACTCTAAATCGGCTCGACATGCCAATAAAAACAGGCCGAGCCCG
>Ga0335069_10004782_pt1 | contig 19978 bp, 21 predicted proteins | sample Lox_Sample_11_FD_206714 | JGI IMG/M metagenome (GOLD analysis project Ga0335069, IMG submission 206714) | Soil microbial communities from Loxahatchee National Wildlife Refuge, Florida, United States - Lox_Sample_1.1 | ecosystem: Environmental > Terrestrial > Soil > Wetlands | place: USA... | reverse complement strand
GGGCTCGGGCAACCGCATCCCACCACCACACCAGCGGATCTACCGTCAGGCGCGCCGTTCTGCCAGAAGGCGTCGAACGCCAGGGAGCGCCGGGCATCGCCTGACAGCAGACCCACGGAACAGACGCAGCCCTAAGACCAGCAACCCATTCCTACAAAACGATTAGGTGAGCGCGACACGGAGAATCACGCTGTCGGAATTCAGCAAGTTGTTCTCCACGTCGCCGTAGAAAAAGCGACGGTCGGGGCTCCAGTCGGAGGTCTAAACGACGGTTGCGTAGACCTGCTTGCTCCCAAATCCCCGCGCCTCGGCATCACTGTTGAAGTCACTGAGCCGCTGCGGGTTTGAACCGTCGGGGTTCATGGTCCACCAGTCCGTCCCGTGCGCCGGGTTGTCGGCATTGGTCATCCATAGCATCTGCCCGTCCGGGGTGTAGCGGGGATGTTCATTGTAGCCGTCGCCCCGGGTCAATCGGATGAATGCGCCGGAGCCGAGGTCGAGCCGGTAGATCTGGCTCTGCCAGAAGTTGTGTGTTTCGAAGTCGCTGGTGAATACCACGATGCGGAATCCGCTGAGAAACCGCCGGTCTCGTTGAACGCATCACCCGGCGGCGAAACGGTACGGACGCCTGAGAACGACGGCGTGCCGTCATCGGCGACCTTGAAGTCGGCGACCTTGATCACCCAGAATCCGGCAAAGCGATCCGGATTCAGGGCTGCCGGCCGCGGTCCGTTCGGTCCACTCCACCAGGCGGCCGTCGGGCGAGAACTCCGGGATGATCGTGCCGTGGTCTTTGTCGACGGGTACATCCGTAAGCTGCCGCGCCCGCGCACCGTCGGCGGTGGCCACCCACAGATCCGAGTAGCTGCCCCACCCGGGAGTGGCGCCCACCGAGTTGCCTGGGTGCGTGGGCTTTTCGGCGACAAAGGCGATGAGCCGTCCCGAGGGGCTCCAGACGGCTGAACCGGTCGTGCGTTGCGGGAAGGATGCAGAACCCGCTCCCAGCTGCTGTCGGTCCGTGCCGTCAGGGCGCACCGTGTAGATGTGATAGCGGCCGTCATCGCCTCTGGCGTTGAAGGCAATCCGATCGTTGGCCTTCGACCAGTCAGCGCCGAAGGGCGTCTTTCTCAAACGCCTGGTAGTTAATCGGGGGCCCGCAGCCGCTGGTGCCCACAGGCCTGCCCGGCGTCGGTGGGGACGTCGTGTGCGGGTGACGGGCGCAAGAGGTGGCCAGGATGACGACTACGACTGCGCAAGCGCGTGCACATCGGGAAGACATTCTCACCTTGCCACCTCGTCATCGGTCCCGGTCACGATCAGGGTGCCAAGTTCAGAACTGGCCGCAATTGGGGGCGGTGGGTTCTGCGTTGAAGCGGGCGGCGATCTATTGCATGGCGGGTTCGCCGTCGACCAGCATCGGCAGCGCGTGGTTGATGATCAGCTTGTTGAGGAACGATGGCTCCTCGTTGGTCCGGAATTCGACGTCCGCGCCTTGCGCGCACCAGTCGCGGCCCAGCTGATTAGCCGCCGTCCACGGCACCAGCGGGTCGTAGCGGTTGCTGTTGATCAGCACCGGTGCGTTGGGTTTGTAGCGCCCGAGCCGCTGCTCCTCGAACAGCGTCTTGAACGGTTCCTCGTTGACGAATTGGTAGATGTCTTCGGTGAAATAAGGCTGTAGGTGGCGGAACGCGAAATCGAGCAGCGTCTGGCCGACGCACTGGCGCGACACCGATTCGAGCATCGCCAACCCGCGAGGCGTCATTTTGGAGCGGATGACGTCGGCGAACTCAGGGTAGGCCGCCATGATGCTGTTCAGCCCGTACCCGACGGCGCCGACCAGGACGCTCCCGTCGGCGTAGGGCAGCAGTTCTTTGAGGTTGGCCGGTGGCACCCCGGCATAAGCGCCCACGATGCGCAGCTCAGGGTCATAGGCTGACGCCAGCTCGGCCGCCGATGCGGCCGCTCCGCCGCCTTGGGAATATCCCCAAAATGCCACCGGCCCTTGCAGATCCAGCGACGTTCCGGGCAGCCGCATGGCCGCGCGGGCGGCGTCGAGTACCGCCTGGCCCTCGGCCACGCGGTCTACATACGTATGCATCGACGGGGTGCCCAGGCCCTGGTAGTCGGTCACGACGATGGCGAAGCCGCGGGCGACCATCGTCGCGACGAACATCTCCTCGTAGTTGAACATGATGTCCCAGCCGCCTGAATAGTGGATGCCCTGGTTGAACATCCGCGACGGGGCACACTGATTGCCCTGGCCTTGGGTGCCGGGGGCGTAGTTGATCAACGGGCGCGGCCCCTGGCCCGGCCACGCGTTGTAGGGCTCGAATTAAGTTCCGGTCACCGCGATCGGGTTGCCGCGGGTATCGTTGCTGCGGTACATGATTCGGGTGCCGGTCGCCATGATTGCGCCCAGCTGGCCGGACGGCTCGAGCACCAGCCGCGACGGCTCGGTGCGGATCAGGTCACCCGGCCGGCCGGGTGGCAGCGGGTCGGGCGGGGTATAGAACTCGGCGTACTGTGGCTCGTCCCCGCCGTCGGCGTGCGCGATCGGAATGTTGAGCAGCGCCGCGACCACGACCAGCAGGACCGCGACTGTCTTCCGCGGCCGCCCAGACACGCGATTGTTGCCTGATACTCCCCCGACCCTGCGCATAACGGAAAGGTAACAAGGGCTTCGTTCAGCGGTGGCTCTGGGTGAAGAATCGCCAGATGGTGTCGGTGGCATCGAGTGCAGTCGATGGTGGCGGGATGCCGGCGAGCTTTTCCGCGAGGGGGCTCGGTTCACCGCCGGGCCACTGATGGCCCGCGCCCGCCACCGAGATCAACTCCACGGTGCGTCCATCGGCGCATCCGGCGGTTAGCGTTGTCACGTCTGCAGCTGTGGTCGAAGTCGGGGGCCCGCATGCGTCGATCGATCGCCAGGTGGCGTTCACGGATTGCACGGATGGCCCGTCGACGCGTGGAGAACCATTGGTGTCCAAGGCTTTTCCTGGTCCGCCGGTGTAGGGAACTCTGTCGTCGGCCGTGCCGTGGATTTGCAGCACCGACGTCGGCCGGGCTTGGGAGCAGTCGGTCAGCAGGGTGCCCGCCACGGGGGCAATGGCGGCGAAGGTGTCGGTCTGGCAGCCCAATCGAAGCGCCATCATGGCCCCGTTGGACATGCCAGTGACATAGACACGCGCGCGATCGATCGGGATCTGTTGTGCGATCGCTCCGACCATGGCGGTGATGAAGCCGACGTCGTCGGCGTTGGTGCGCTGTGGTTCGCCGCAGCACGTACCGGCGTTCCACGCCCGGTTGAGGCCGTCGGGGTAGGCGACCAGGAAACGTCCGCCGTCGGCCTCAGTGTCCCAGTGGTATGAGCGCTCTGCCTGTGCACCGTTGCCAAAGCCGCCGTGCAGCATCACCACCAGTGGCGCCCCGTCGGGCAGTCCGTGCGGCCGGTACACCTGAAAGGTCCGGCCGATCCCGCCCCACTCGATACTGTGAGTGGACTGCCCTACCGGGATGGGTTGTGCGCCAGGCATTCCCGACGCATGTGCGCCACCACCGAAGCATTCGCCCAGCACCACAACCAGAACGGCAACGACACACACACCGAATCCTCGAACGCATCGAGATCGCATGAACCCATCGTGGCAGCCGACCGCATTTTTGACAAGTAGCTTGTCAATCTGCCGGCGAGTGGCACACTCGTGACCATGCGAGGCCTCGGAGATCCCGACTGGAAGCCCACCGTCCCGGCGCTGTTGAATCTGGTGGCCGTGTCGGGGGCGCCGCGGTTGCGAGCGGCTTTCGCCGGGGCCGGGCTGGACGGCATTCGCCCGGCGCAAGCGGTAGCGCTGGTGCCACTGGCGGCCGGCGGCCTGCACGCCTCGGATCTGGCCGACCGGCTCAAGGTGAGTCGGCAAGCGGTGGCCCAGGCGGTGGCCGCGCTGGAACGGCACGGCTACGTCGCTCGGGGGCCCGACCCCGTCGACGCCCGCGCTCGGATCATCGAGCTGACCCCGCGCGGTCGGCAGGCGCTATGCGTAATGCGTTCCAACGCAGTCGATCTGGAAAAGCGATGGGAACAGGTTTTGGGCCAACAGCGGTTGGGTGAGCTGCGGGACACGTTGCAAATATTGCTCGTGAGTGAAACTCCGGACGCAGGCGGCGTAGGTTCGACCACAAGACAATGAACAGGAGTCCGCCGTGCCCATATTCATGGTCGAGCGCAACTTCGCCGAGGACATGGAACCGACCCTCGAGATCGCCGATGGAATCAATCGGATCAACGACCAGGAGGGCGTCCGCTGGATGTACTCGTTCCTGTCGGCGGACAAACGAAAGACGTACTGCCTTTATGAGGCGCCATCGCCGGAGGCGATCCGAACCGCGGCCGCGCGTGCCGGGCTTCCCGCCGATGTAGTCATCGAGGTGAGTGATCGCGTCATGCCCGACGGCGCGATGTCCGAGATCTAAACCGCCGTCACCCAAGCAGCTCTCGATCGGCGGCGTACATCGCCGCCTGCGTGCGGTTCGCGGCACCCGTCTTGATCAGGATGTTGCGTACATGGTTGGCCGCCGTGTTGGTGCTGATGTAAAGGCGCGCACCGATGGCACGATTGCTCAGCCCCTCGGCCAGCAACCGCAACACCTCGACCTCCCGTTCCGTCAGGCCGTCCGGTCCCTCGGACCCGGGCGTCAACAACGAATCCAGCAGCTCCACCACCCGGGTCTGGCCGATCGGCGCGGCGACGGCACGGGCCTCGCCGGCCAGGCGGCGGGCTTCCTCGGTGCCACCGTGCGATGCCGCAAACAACGCCTGCCGGGCCAGCGTTTCGCTGACATGAACCATCGCGCCCATGCGGCGGTCCATCTCGAGCGCCACGACGAAATGACGCTCGGCCGCGGCGATATCCCCGTCGAGTGCCGCGATCCTCGCCAGATACCGGTCGGCGCTGCCGAACAGCGCGACGAACTGACCGGCGACCAGGTTCTTGCCGGCATAGCGGGCTACGTATGGGCGCAGCTGATGCAGCGCCTCGCGGTTGCCCAGCTCTAGAGCCGCCTCGACCATGAACACCAGTTCCATCGGCCACTGCGCATCGTCGGTGCGGTCGCCGAGCTTGCGGCCGAGCAGGTGATTGAGGGCGCGAATCATGCCGGCTTCGCAGGCCAGCTCGGTGTAGAGCGCCAGCAACCCCGGCACCCAGCGTCCGGCGAACGTCTCACTGCCGTCGACGAATCCGGCGAATCTTTTCAGGTCCGAAGTTTCGCGCCGGATCATGAACATCTGGACCCCGTTCGAGCCCTCGGTGTCCTCCGCATCGAACAAATCGCCCGTGCGCAAAGCGATCCCGGCCCACCGTTCCGCGCCGGCGAAGTCGCCGCGCAGATAGGCGAGCGCCTGCTCGACGCACGCCCCGACGAAGCCGAAGACGGGTTGGCCGATGGCCTGACCCGCTCGCCGCATGTCCGCAGTCGAGGCCGCCAGATCCTCGGGCCGGCCGGCCAGATAGCTGACCATGGCGCGAAAGTGCGAGCTCGCCCCCAGCACCTCGTAGTTGCGGCGCGCCAGCGCCATACGCGAAACCTCGGCCGAACGCTCCGCCTGGATTTCGCACAGCTCCGGGGTGAGCCCATGCCACAGGCTCGCCTTGAGGGTGTGCATCAGCACCGCCGGATCACCACTCGCCCGTGCGCGTTCGATGGCGTGGTTGCCCACTTCGCGCGCCCGCGCCGCTTCGCCGGCAAAGGCCAGCGCCCGCCCGAAACTGCCGAGCGCCTGCACATAGCGCGGGTCGTCGGTATCCAACCCGCAGGATTCCAGCGTCGCCGCCAGCAGGTCGGCCGCCTTTGAGTCCGACTGCCCGCGACGCCAATTCGCTTCCTCATAGCCGACGGCCGCACCCAGCCGGATCAGGGGGTCATCCATTGCGCTGAGGCGTTCGTAGATCGCCCGTGACCGCGCGAAGTAGCCGGCCCGCACGTGATTTGCCGCCGCATCGAGGTCCAGCCGTGCCCGATCCGTGCGGCTGATCTCGGGCAGTGAGGCCGCCCGCTCGAACCATCGCGCAGCGTCCTCGTAAGCCAGGCTCCGTTCGGCCATCCGGGCCGCCTCGTGTGCGTACCGCAACGCCTGCTCGTGATAGCCCAGTACGTGCGCCCGCAGGTAATGGTTCGCCAGACGGGGAACGACCGCTGGGTCCGCGCGGCTCTCGAGCGCTTCGGCGGCGCGTGCGTGCATGATCCGCAACCGGGATGGCGCCATTCCGCCCAGCACGGCTTCGCGGGTCAGCGCATGCACGAACGAAAACTCACCATCGGAATCCTGAACCGCCCTAACCAGCCCGACGGCTTCGGCCGAGTCGATCGCTGCCAGCGTCGCGGTGAGATCCGTCTCGCAGGTCGCGATCAGCGCCGGCAGGTCAAAGGTTTCCCCGAGCACCGCCGCCTGCTCGATCAGCGCCCGGACACTGGCACCCAGTCCGGCCAGACGCAGGGTGATGGCATCTCCGATCGACGCCGGAACGGTCTGTTGCACGGTTAATGTGGCCAACCCGCCCCGGATTTCCAGGTCGTTGACGAGTTCGGTCAGGAAGAACGGATTGCCGCCGGTCTTGTCGCGTAGCAAGGCCGCCGCCGTCCGCGCCGAGGCGGGAGCCAGTTGCTGGGTTCGGCCGACGAATTCGGCGATCGCCTCGGTATCCAGACCGGCGAGATCGAGACGTCGTACACCGTCGAACCGGTGCAATTCGGCCAGCCGGGCGGCGAGCTCGTCGGAGCGGTCGGGTTCGGTGGTGCGGAACGTGGACACCACCAGCATCCGGACATCGGCGCAGGCGCGCAGCACATGTTCGAGCATCGCCAGGGTCGGCAGCTGCGCCCAGTGCAGGTCGTCGAGGATCAACGCGATCGGGCGGTCGACGGAAAGGCGGCGCAGGAAACCGGTCAGGGCGTCGAAGAGCGCCTGCCGAGGCGAACCGACGTCCATCGCCGCGGCGGCATCCTGCACATGGCGGTCCACCTGGGCTGACAGCCGCCGCAACTGCGGTCCGGTGTCGGCCAGCAGGTCCGCCACCGAGCCCGGCGGCGTGGCCGTGAGTAGGCGATCCAGCGCCTCGGCAAACGGCGCGTATGGCACGTCATCGTCGGCCGTCGACCTGCCAACCAGCACGGCAACGTCGTGGTCGGCCAGTGTTCCGGCAACCTCGGCGGCCAAGCGGGTCTTACCGGCGCCGGGTTCGCCGCCGATGAACACCGCCTGGCGGTTGCCGCTCTCGACCCGCTCCCAGGCCCGCTCGAATGCGGCAAGCTCCGCCGCGCGACCGACGAGCGGGCCGCGGCGACGTGCCATCAGTTCGGCTGGAAGCGGCGGTGGCAGCCACTGCGCCATGGCACCAAGGTAACCGGCTGGGCGTTTGCCGGTCGATAGTCAGATCTGACTATCGTTGGATGCCTCGGAAATGCTTCGTTGTGGTCATGACGTGCGGCCTCCCCGCCTCATAACGTCGCGGTATCACGCCCGGTGAAGCAACGAGAGGAGGTGCGGGACCATGAGCCTGACAACTGCAACCGACGAGGTGCGCGGTCGCTTCGGAGCACAAGCGATCCTGCCCGACGACCCCCGCTACGACGAGGCCAGGGCGTTGCACAACGCCATGATCGACAAGCGGCCCGCGGTGATCCTGCGCTGCGAGTCCACCAGCGACATCGTCGGCGCTCTGGAGTTCTCCCGGACGTCGAACCTCGCGGTCGCCGTCCGCGGCGGCGGCCACAACGGCCCGGGTTTCGGCTCCGTCGAGGGCGGCGTCGTCATCGACCTGTCGCCGATGAACGGCGTGCACGTCGACCCCGACCGGCGCACTGCCCGCGTTCAAGGGGGTGCGACATGGGCGCACGTGGACGCCGCGACCCATAGGCACGGGCTGGCGACACCGGCCGGCATCATCTCCACCACCGGCGTCGGTGGGCTGACCCTGGGCGGTGGCCATGGCTATCTGACCCGCAAGTACGGCCTGACCATCGACAACCTGCTGGAGGCCGAGGTCGTCTTGGCCGACGGGCGCGTGGTGACGGCATCCGAATCGCAGCACCCGGATCTGTTCTGGGCGTTGCGCGGTGGCGGCGGGAACTTCGGCATCGTCGCGTCATTCACGTTCCGCCTGCATCCGGTGCACACCGTGATCTGTGGTCCCACGGCGTGGCCGGCATCGGCCACGCCCGACATCTTGAGGTGGTACCGCGACTTCCTCCCGGCTCAGGACGAGGATCTGTACGGGTTCTTCGCGAGCATGACCGTCCCGCCGGCGCCGCCGTTCCCCGAGGAGTTCCACCTGCACAAGGCGTGTGCCGTGGTCTGGTGCTACGCAGGCGATCCGGCCCGGGCCGACGAGGTGTTCGCGCCGGTCCGTCAGATGCAACCGGCCTTCGAAGGCTTGACCGCGGCCCCGTATCCGGCGCTGAATTCCACCTTCGACACTCTGTATCCTAAAGGGCTGCAGTGGTATTGGCGTGGCGACTTCATCCGGACAGTGCCCGACGCCGCCGTTGCGGCGCACGCCGAGTTCGCCGAGAAGCTGCCGACGATGCACTCCACGATGCACCTCTACCCGATCGACGGCGCGGTGCACCGGGTCGGGCAAACCGAAACGGCCTGGGCCTACCGGGATGTCAACTTCTCACAGGTCATCGCGGGCGTCGATCCAGACCCGGCGAACGCGGACCTACTGAAGCGCTGGGCGGTGGACTATTGGGACGCCATCCATCCGTATTCGGCCGGCGGCGCATACGTCAACTTCATGATGGACGAAGGCCAAGACCGAGTCCGGGCCACCTACGGTCCGAATTACCAGCGGCTCAGCGAGATCAAGGCGCAGTACGATCCGACCAACGTGTTTCACATCAACCAGAACATCCTGCCGCGGCAGGGTGAGGAGTGCGCCGCTGGTGATAACTCGTGACGTCGAAGCGAGCGCGGTAGCCGATTTGGCGCTTTCTCCGCCACGCGCGGCATTGGCCGCCAGCGGGGACGACGGCGTCATCTTGCTTCCGGTGCGGGTGACTCTCGAAGATCCTGGGGACCCCGCGTCGTCGCCACGCATCGTGCACGTCGGGCAAGGTCAACCGGATCTGTACGATCGTGAGGTTGTGGTGATCGCCGATGACGGCCCGCAGTGGTTCCGGTTGCGCTCGCTGACGGTGCGCGGCACGGCAAAGGCACTGGAGCCGTGCACTTTCCGGGTTGTCCCGAGGCGAGTGGTGGCGTGGGACTACGGTTCGCTTCGCCAGGTACCGACGCCGGCGGGAGGTCCATCGCCGCCGCCGCCGTCGTTTTCGGCCAGCGACGATAAAGGCGCCGCCGAGCCTCTCTGCTCGCCGAATCTCGAAGCGGCGCTGCATAGTTCGCGGGTGATGATCCTCGCCAGCCGTTCGGGTAAGGGCACGCCGTTCGCGGTGCCGTTGTGGTTCGTTACTCACCGCGGCCGTTTGTATACGACCACCTCGTCGTCGTCCTGGACGGTGCGCAACGTAGTCGCTTCACCGCAGGTGGCCCTGATGCTCGGCGGTGAGCGACGAGAAGACGCCAGCCGGCTCGTGGTATCTGGACAGGCGCGGGCACTCCGCCGTGCACCACCGCCGGTGGTGGTCGCGCGAATCGCTTGGCTGTACTACCTGCAGCCACAATTCGCGGCCGTCGAGCTGAGTCACATCCGGTCGTGGGCGACGCGACTGCGCTACTACGCCCAGTCGCGGGCGGCGTATGTCGTGATCACTCCCCAATCAGCGACGGAATGTCGGGCGCCGTAACCGTTCGGCGATTACGTACCGATTATGGTGACCCAATGGAAGAACGGTTTGCGCTCATCAACCGCCGTCTTGCACTGATCGAACAGCAGGTCCGGCTGTTGTCGGAACGGGCAGGGGTGCCTTGCCCACCATTCGTAAGCGACATGGATATCAGTGCACGGGTTGACGGCAGCGTGCCCGCGGAAGTCGTCTCGCTGGCCCGTGCCGGCAACGCCATCGCCGCGATCAAGCTGTACCGCGAGCTGACCGGCGCGGGACTATGCGAGGCGAAGAACGTCATCGACTCGTTGTGAACGGCTCACTCGAGCAACACTATGACTGGCGGAAGGTGCGGTTCATGCGTTGCTTGAAGGCGCGGTCGAAGCGGCGGTACGTACCACGCAAACCACCTCCGGGCCAGCCGTCGTCGACAAGCTGGACCGGCAGCAGCGGGTCGAGCTGCAGATGCCGCACCACAGCGATGGATAGCGCAAACTCGTAGGCGAAGCTTTCCGTCGAAGCGTCGCGGTCCGTGAGCGCGGCATCCATGGCTTCGATGAGCGCGCGGGCATCGGCCGCCCATTCGTCGAGCGAAAACAGCACCCGCACCTTGTCGGCGGTGATGTCGGTGGTGGCGCCGTAAAAGCGGGTGCACTGCTGGTCCAGCACCGCCTGTAACGCCGGAAGACGTTGAGCGTCAAGGTTATTCGGACGAATCCAGACGCCCTCGCGGAGCTCGGCCAGATGCAGCGCCAACGCTGCTTTCCTCAGCTCGAGGCGGTCGACCGCCGGCCGGCGCTCCAGCGCGACAACGGCCAGCTCCCATGTTCCGTCCCATCGGCGGGCCGTCGCGTCATCGATCCGGGACGCCTCGTCGACACGTTGGCGGCGCTCGGACAGCCGCCCGGCGAGCGAGTAGCTGCCGCCGTCGCCGGTCAGTTCGCCGTTGGAAACCATCCGCCACAGGCAGGTGCGCGCGGCCCCGGCACTGATGCCGAACAGCGACGCGATCCCGACCAGCTCGGCCACCGTTAGACGGCCTGCATCGGAGCCCAACAACGCCGAGGCGAGAACCGACCGGGCGCTCAGCGGTCGATTGCCGATCAGGTGGTCGAGGCGGGATCGCGGTACAGCGGGCACGCGTCCATCTTCGCCGAACACCCGCGTATCACTCAATCATTGACGCGTGACACGCATAGTGTGATACTGACACGCATGAGTTCGCCGACGAAGTCGGTGCTTGCCGATGACGTGCAGATCGTTCGGCGCATCCTTGCTCATATCGACGCCGGCACCACCGACGAGGGTGCGGCCTGGCGTGAGCCCGTCGAAAATTACCTGAATCCACGCCGATTCGCCGACGAACTGCGGTTGCTTCGCGGGATGCCCAGCGTGTTCGTTCCCTCCGCAGCCATTCCCAACCCGGGTGACCACGTCGAGCGAACCGCCTTCGGGGTGCCGTTGTTCGCCGTGCGGCAGCACGATCGGGTGGCCCGGGTCTTCCGCAACGCATGTCGGCATCGCGGTTTCACCCTCGTCGAGCAGGCGGGGTGCGCGCATGCGTTGGTTTGCCGCTACCACGGGTGGACGTATCGTCTGGACGGCACGCTCTCGCATGTGCCCCATGCCGAGGCCTTCCCCGATCTGGACTTCCCGGCCCGCGGTCTGGTCGAGGTGCTCAGTCGCGAGGTCGACGGGCTCATCATCGTCGGCGCGCTCGATCCCGTCGGTGCGGGCTCGCAAGAATGGCACCACGAGGCGATGGCCGAGTTGACCGACGGGGGTCCGTGGCGCGAGAAGCTAATCCCGGCAGGGCGTCTGGTGTATGTGGATTCCACTTTGCGAGCAATGAACTGGAAGGTGCTCGTCGAGCAGTTCCTGGAGGGTTATCACATCCGCTGGACGCATAGGGACACCTTCTTTCCGCTGCAATACGACGACCTCAACGTGGTCGAGATGTTCGGCCCGAATAGCCGAATCACTTACCCGTACCGCAATATTGAACGGCTGCGCGACCGTCCCGAAGCGACCTGGACGACGGACGCGCGAGTGACGTATGTGTATCACTTGTTCCCCAACGTCATGGTGGCGACGTTCCCTGATCTGGTGCTCGTGATCGTGATCGATCCGGTGGATATCGACCACAGCACGGTATCGGTCTATTCGATGGCCAGAGCCGATGTCGCCGACGGGGAACAGCTGGCCGCCACGGCCAATCCTGCGGGTACCCTCGTTGCGCGCGGCACGGTTGAAGACAACGAGATGTCCGCCGGTGTGCAACGCGGGTTAGCCTCGCGCGCAAACGACTTCGTGGAGTTCGGGCGTCACGAGAGCGCCATCGGGCATTTCCACACCGCCCTCGACGAGCGGCTGGCCAGATTGGTTGCCGCAGCGGTGCGGCCGGTCGGCTGACGCTACGAGTCGAACGGCGCCATCCGCACCGCCAGTGGCAGCCCGCATCGAACTAGCAGCCCGAAGCGTCCCGCCGGCATCGCCGTCGCCTCCGCCCGCATCATGCGGATGAGATCCCTTTTGAAATCACCTCTTGGATAACGGTGCAATACTTCTTCGACATTGCGGGGCGAGATGTCCCAGACCCGCAGTCCTGCGCCATCGACCATCGCACCCCATTGCAGATAGCAGCCAATGGCGCCGTCGGTGACGACGTTGACGCCGGGTGTTGTATGGACGCAAATGCCGTCCGCTAGCAAATGGGCGCGTTCGTCGTCAACGTCGGCCGAGCGGGCGCATGAAAGCGCACGGTCAGCGCCGGCGAGTGTGAAATCACAATTCACCGTAGGGGTGACGATGCCAAAGTCATGCAGGAGCGCCCCGCAATAGAACAGTTCGTCGTCCATCCGCTGTCGGTCGACAAGCGCAAGCGCTTGCCCGAACAACCAAGTGCGGTAAGAGTGGCCTTGAAGCGTCAGAGGCAGTTCTGCGCAAGCCTCTTCTGCCTCACGAGCGAACAGCGAATCGGGTACCTGGAAGGCGTCTAGATCAACACGCGCGGCGGCAGCGGGGAGCCGGCCCAGCGCGAGCTTGATCCGCCCGACGGCGTTCTGCCACTGGCCCAACGCTATTGCACTCAGGAGCCGGCGCCGCTCGGCGCGTGACAGCTGACCTCCGGTACGGCGGACCCAAGCGAGTCCACCAAGCCGTTGCGGATCCGGCGCACTCATCTGCACGCGCAGCGATCAGGCCGACGCTACGGGGTCTTGAGGAACACGTCGTTGAGCGTGACGGTGCGAAGGTTCCGCTCGCGGATGATGTCGACCAGTTGCGGGTAGACGTGCGTCACGGGCAAGTGGTTGAGGTGACCGATCACGATGGACTGCGGCGTGAAGTACTGATCGGCCATCTGCACGATGTAGTCCTCGGTGATCAACGTGGAGTCCGACAGCGAGCCCGACCATAACGTTGGGACGGTGTAGCCCAAGTCGGCGGCCACCGCGTCCACGGCGGCGTTGCGCTTTGCGTACGGTGGCCGCCAGTAAGGCTTTGCGCCGATGCCGTACGTCTTCTTCAAAAATTCGTCGTTGCGGGCCAACTGCTGGACGATTTGGTCTTTCGACAGCGTGGTCAGATCCGGGTGCGACCACGTGTGGTTGCCGAGTTGGATCTGTCCGCTGTCCACCAATGGCCGAAGTGTCGCGAGGTTCTCCGTCCAAGAGTCGTAGACCCCGTTGACGAAAAACGTCAGTCGCACGCCGGTGTCTTTGGCGAACTGGGTGTAGGCGCGCACCACGTCGCTGTTGACGCCGTCGTCGACGGTCAGTGCAAGCAAGTCAGCGTCGCCGGGAATCTTCATCAGTGCCCCACCGCCGGGAAGCGGGATGCGAGCGCTCAGCGGCGGGGGCGGCAATACCAGCGCCATGGGCGCGGTCGGACCGGAGGTCGGCACGGACGCCGCCGGCGCCTGGGCGAACGTTTGCGGCTCCGGGTCGACCACCAGGCGGGCAGCGCCTACCCCGGCGACGACCGACGCCGCCAGCGAACCCAGGAACTTACGGCGATTCATTTCTGGCACAACACAGCGGCGATCTGTCCGCCCGCCGACGCAAAGAGTGGATCCGGCCTGACTTTCCGCGCGTGGCCGGCGAGGCGCTGCTCAACGGGTGGTCCCACAGCGGGGCCGCCCACAGTGCACATCTTCCCAGCCACAGCAGCGAACCGTACCACTACCAATTCCAATATGTCCGGTACATTACGGGAGGGTCAGCTGTGAATTGTGCATCGAAACGATTGCGGGCGTTCGTGCGTATCAATGCGGTTCGTCGCCCCCGCGTTGGGGCAGCGGCACCGGCTCGGTGGCGGGGGTTCCCAGCGCTGCGGCCAGCCACGGTAGTGCCGCGTCGAACGCCTGCGCGGCGAACGGCCAGTCATGCCTGCCCGGTTGGGTCACCACCGCGCAGGTGATTCCGTTGGCGGTGGCGACCGCGCACAGCGAGTTGGCGGCGGCGTCCTGGCCCTCCGGGTTGGCGGCGGAATCGATGCTGGCCGGGTTGAGGGTGGGGTTGGCCTCCTCGGCGACGTTGCGCGCTTCCGACGATGCGGGGACGTCAAACCATCCCGACAATCCGGTGTAGTGGCCATGCCGGGCGATGACGATGGCCGGGTCGAACGCGGCCCAAGCGGCGTGGTCGCCGCCGAACAACTTGGCGATGGTTTGGTCCTTGGGGCCGACATTCGGGCGGCGGTCACCGGCGATGTCCACGAACGCGCTGAACAAGTCCGGATGCATGACCGCCAAGTCAACGGCGCAGGTACCGCCCATCGACCAGCCCGCGACGCCCCAGTTAGCCCGGTCAGCGCTGACGCCGAAGTTCGACACTATGAACGGCACTACATCTTTGGTCAGGTGATCGGCGGCGTTGCCACGAGGGCCGTTGACGCACTCGGTGTCGTTGTCGAAGGAGCCGGTGGGATCGACGAACACCAACACCGGAGAGAAACCGTGATGGGCGGCGGCGAAGTTGTCGATGGTGGTGAAGGCGCCACCCGGGCGTAGCCAGTCGGCTGGGGTGTTGAATGCCGAACTGACCATCATGACCGTTGGAAGCCGGGGCGGCGGATTGCTGTTGAACCACGCCGGCGGCAGATACACCAGCTCCTGGCGGTGCGGGAAGTGCGATGCGTCGGCGTCGATGTTGACCGGCACCACCACGCCCTTGGCCGGCTTGGTCCCGGCGACTTGCATTTCGGTGACCCGGAGCCGGTCGACCTGGTCGGGCAACGGGCCGGATGTCAGCTGGTTCCAGGCGGCAAGCACCGTCGGGAAGTAGCCCACCCACAGGTTCAAGGCCAAGCCCGCGCACAACACGCACAGGAGGACGGAAAGCACCGCCAGCATGCGGCGCCACCAGCGGGTGCCTGGCCAGCCCAGCAACAGCACCGCGGTCGCCATTCCGCTCACCGCAATCCACACCCACAGCGACGTCGGTGCCGGGTCACCGGCCACCCCGAGCGAGGTGATGTACCAATACGCGAGCACGGTCACCACGACGGCGGCGACCAAAGCCGCCGGGAGAACCCACTTGATCCAGCGGCGGGTACGCCACCGGATCGCGACGACCAACACGACCACCGCCAGCCCCTGCACGGTCGGCGGCAGCCAGCCGTGCAGTAGGGACAATTGTCCGAATTGGTTCAACGGTCGTGACCTTCGCTAAATCGATCGCTGCGTGAGGCTGACGCGGTTATCCACCCGCTGCGCGTGGTCTTCCGAACACACTGGGTCTGGACAACTATCCCATACCGTGGACGGCTCTCGGCCGCCGTCGTGGCGCGGGACTAGGTGCTTTGTTATGCGTCCGTGATGACGCTGGTGAATTTCCGCAACCGCAGGCTGTTGGCGACGACGAAGACGCTGGAGAACGCCATAGCGGCACCGGCGATCATCGGGTGGAGCAGGCCCAGCGCGGCGAGGGGAATCGCGGCGATGTTGTAGCCGAATGCCCATAGCAGATTGATGTTGATGGTGGCCAGCGTCCGCTGGGCAAGCCGGATCGCGTCCGCGGCGGCGCGTAGGTCGCCGCGGACGACGGTGAGGTCGGCGGCCTGGATCGCGACATCGGTGCCGGTGCCCATGGCCAGCCCAAGATCGGCGGCCACCAGGGCCGCGGCGTCGTTGACGCCGTCGCCGACCATCGCGACGACCTTGCCCTCGGATTGCAAACGCTTGACAACGGCGACCTTGTCGGCGGGCATGGTGTCGGCGACGACCCGCTCGATGCCGACCCGCCCGGCGATGCGGTCTGCGACGGTCTTGTTGTCACCGGTCAGCAGCACCGGCGTCAAGCCGAGCAGTTTGAGTTGCCGCACGGCTTCGGGCGCTGGTCGGCTCGACCACGTCGGCGATCACCAGGATCCCGCGGGCGCGGCCGCCCCAGCCGACGGCGACGCGGTATAACCCGCGTTCTCGGCGTGGGCCTTGGCTGCCGATAACGAGGTGTCGAGCGGCTGGCCCCAGTTGGCCAGCAGCCTCTCGCGCCCGACTACGACGGCGTGGCCGTCGACCATGCCTCGGACGCCGTTGCCGTCCAAGCTGACAAAGTCTCGGGGTGCGGGCAGCTCTCCGAGTTCGGCTTTGGCGCCCCTGGCGATGGCCTGCCCGATGGGATGCTCGGAGGCTTCCTCCACGGCTCCGGCGTAGCGCAGCAGCGTCGCGTGGTCGGTCCGCGGCTCGGTGAACACGTCAACCAGGGTCATCGCGCCGGTGGTAACGGTGCCGGTCTTGTCGAGCACGATGGTGTCGACTTTGCGGGTGGACTCCAGCACTTCGTGACCTTTGATGAGCACGCCGAGCTGAGCCGCTCGGCCGGTGCCGACCAGCAGTGCCGTCGGAGTCGCCAGCCCGAGAGCGCACGGACAGGCGATGACCAGAACCGCGACCGCCGCGGTGAGCGGGACGCCCGCGGCAAGCCACCCACCCAGGGTCGCCGCGGCGATCACGATAACGATCGGCACGAACACACCGGAGACACGGTCCGCGAGCCGCTGCACCGCAACTGGGCGGCCGGCGCACACGACCACCGGTGCCGCCAGGGCCAGCGATGCCCATTGCCAACAGCGGAACTCCAACACGGGGATCATCGCCATAGCGATGACCGGGCCGCCGAGGGCGGTTGCGGCGATGAGCCGGGTGCGAAGCGAGGTCAGTTGGCGGTTACCAACCGTGCCGTCTCCGCCAAGTCGTCGGGTGTCGGCGAATCGTAGGGGACGCTGGGGGGCAACGGCCCGGCGATGTCGACGGCGACGATGTCGGCGCCTTCGGCGCTGAGGCGGACCGCGTGCGCCCGGCCTTGCCCGCGCGCGGCGCCGGTGATCAACGCCACCTTTCCCGAGATGGATTGATTCATCGGTCGCTGAATTTCCTTTCTTAGCAAGCCGGCTCAGGACATGTGCCATCGCTTCCGCGAAGCGTAGCGTCGACTTCGCCTTGCCAACAGCCGAAAGGAGAGGGTCATGACGGTCAATGTCGTTCAGGCGGGACCGCGACAGGTGAGTCGGTCGGTGGAGGTGGACGCGCCGGCCGCGGAGCTGTACGCGATGGCTGTCGACCCGCGGCGCCACCCCGAACTGGACGGGTCGGGCACGGTGCGCGACAACATCAAAGTTCCTGCGGAAATGACTGTGGGTTCGAAGTTTTCGACGAGCATGAAGATGTACGGCCTGCCGTACCGGATTACCAGCACGGTGACCGCCCTCAAGCCGAACGAACTGGTCGAATGGCGCCATCCGCTGGGGCACCGCTGGCGGTGGGAGTTCGAATCGCTCGCACCGACGCGGACGCGCGTCACCGAGACGTTCGACTATCGCGACGCCGGTGCGCTGAAGAACGCGCTGAGGTACTACGAGCTGATGGGATTCGCGAAGGCCAACGCGACGGGCATCGAGGCGACGCTGGCCAAGCTGCGCGACCGCTACGCCGCACCGCACTGATCGGAGACGGTCTCCGCTGAACGGGATCGCGACGTCGATCGTGGCTTCTCCGTGAACGAAAAATCCCGGCCCGCCGCCACACTGTCGCTCCTCGGAAGCATTCTCGGTTACGACTCGACCATCCGCCCGTCTCCACCGCGACATCGCACCGCCTGGCACGGGCGCTGTTGCACTCCGGCCAACTCATCAGCCGCGCTACGGCCTCGCCGTTGTGCTGGCGTGGATCGGTTTCGGCAAATACGTGAAGATGGAATCCCGCGTACTCATCGAACACAGCCACTGATGAGCTGGATACACGACGTGGTAAGTCACCACGGTCGCACGCGGGCTAGGGACCATGGAAATCGTTGCGGCGCTGCTTATTACGCTACGGCACGTATGGCCACGGGCATCGGCGGTTGGCAGCGCTCTGGCGGTGGTTCTCTTCCTGGGAACGCTGAGTTTCTTGTTCACCACTCCAGGGGTGGTCACGGCGCACGCCGGCGGCATCCCCGTGCTGTCTGCATTGCCCGGGCAATTCCTGCTCAAAGACCTGGTGCTGATCGGTGTTGCGATGTGGACGCTGGGTGAGTCGCTCGCGGCGCGAAAAGGGTTCCCCTGATCATGTGTTTGGCCGACTCCAGGGTGGCCGCGTAGGCATCCGGTCCCAGCGTGGCCGCCCGCTCGGTCAGGCCGCGCAACAATGCATGAATCACGTCGACCGCAGCGCTCGGATTGGTGTCAGAGGCCGGCGCCGTCTGTGTCCTCGCGTCGGCGATAATCTCAGCGATGGTGTCTCGCACGGCTTTCAGCCCCACTGTTTCATCGAAAGCATCGCCCAGGCGGGGTTGACGGTGAACTTCCCCTACCTGCTGGACGTGCAGGCAAGCCATGTCGCGTGGATCATCGCGTGGGGACTCGCCCGTGGCGTGACCGAAATCGAGGCCTCACCCGACGCCGAAGCCGCATTGGGTCGATACCGTGGTGGCGCGGTCGGCAGCGAGCGCCGAGCGTGCCAAGACTTGCACGCCGGGCTACTACAACCGAGAAGGCAAGGCGGACGCCAAGACTCGGCAAGGCAGTTTCTTCTTCGGCGCGCCCACGGAATATGCCGAAATTTTGCAAGCGTGGCGAACCAGCGGGACCATGGAGGGGTACTCGATTTGCGGCGGCGAGGTTGGTCCGTGACAAGCCGGCGCGCTCGTTGGTACTACGGCTTCGGTCGGGTGCGGGCGGCCGGCCGGCGAACCCGTCCACCGAAGGTGGCAATCATCGGTGCAGGATTCGGTGGTCTTGGTGCCGCCGTGGCGCTGCGCCGCGCGAGCATCGACGACATCGTGATCATCGAAGGCGGCGACGGTGTCGGAGGAACCTGGCCACGCAATACCTATCCCGGAGCCGCGTGCGATATCCAGGGCCACTTATATTGATTTTCGTTCGCGCCCAAGAAATCGTGGAGCCGCACCTACGCTCGGCAGCCCGAGATCCTGGCCTACTTGGAATCGGTGGCCGACGACTTCGATCTGCGCCGGCATCTCATGCTCGATACCAAGGTGTGCTCGGTCCAATGGAACGCCAACACCGCGACCTGGGACTGCCTGTTGGACCACGCCGGGCATGCCGCGACGCTGACCGCCGATGTCGTGGTGTGCGCCGTCGGATTGTTCGGCTCCCCAAAGCTTCCCGACATCAGCGGGCTGACCGACTTCGGCGGCACGCTCATGCACACGGCGCAATGGGATCACCGCACCGACCTGACAGGCAAGAAGGTGGCCGTGGTCGGCACCGGCGCCAGCGGGGTGCAGGTGGTACCCGAGCTGGCAAAAAGCGCCGCCCACGTCACCGTCTTCCAACGCACACCGCCATGGATGGTGCCCAAGGATGACCGTCCTTACAGCGCAGCCGAATTGGCGCGTTTCCGACGCAACACCCTGGCGGTACGCCGGGCCCGGTGGCAGATCTGGAAGTTCCAGCACGACAACACGGCGACCTTCGCCGACGACCCCGTCGTGGCGGCACGCACGCAGATCGCAACATCCTTCCTGGAGCGCACCGTGGCCGACGAGCGGCTCCGCCGGGCGTTGACGCCCGACTATCCGTTCCGCTGTAAGCGTGTGTTGCTTGGCGATGACTATTACCGGGCATTGCAGCAGGAGAAGGTCGAGTTAATCACTGATCCCATCGCGCGGATTGACCAGACCTCGGTCATCACCACGACCGGCCGCGCGGTCGACGTCGACGTGATCGTGCTGGCCACCGGCTTTGAAACGTCACG
>Ga0335069_10004781_pt1 | contig 19979 bp, 20 predicted proteins | sample Lox_Sample_11_FD_206714 | JGI IMG/M metagenome (GOLD analysis project Ga0335069, IMG submission 206714) | Soil microbial communities from Loxahatchee National Wildlife Refuge, Florida, United States - Lox_Sample_1.1 | ecosystem: Environmental > Terrestrial > Soil > Wetlands | place: USA... | reverse complement strand
TCTCCTTCCTCCCCGAGCAGCACACGGACTTCATCTTCTCGGTGTGGGCCGAGGAGCACGGCTTCGTGGGGTGCCTCCTGCTCCTCGCGCTCTACTACGCGCTCGTCGCCTCCGGCCTCACCATCGCCGGGAACGCGCGCGACCGCTTCGGGCGGCTCGTCGCGGTCGGGGCCACCGCCATGGTCTTCTGGCACGCATTCGTGAACATGGGCATGGTGACGGGCGTGCTGCCGGTCGTCGGCGTCACCCTGCCGCTCATGAGCTACGGCGGCTCGTCGATCGTCGTCGTCTACGTCGCGATGGGGCTCCTCGCGAACGTGGGAACCCGTCGCTTCGTGAACTAGGGGCGCGGCCCGGAGGCGCGCCCGCCGCCTCGCGTCCCGCTCGATCTACGCCGCGACCTTCTTCACGCTCTCGATGAGGCGCGTCCGGTCCGCCCCCACGACGGTGTCGACGACCCGGCCGCCCTTGAACACGAGCAGGGTGGGGATGGAGCGGATGTTGTACTTCTGCGCGACGCCCTGGTGGCGGTCGATGTCCATCTTCCCGACCTTCACCTTGCCCTTGTAGTCCTGTGCGATCTGGTCGACCACCGGGGCGATGGCCTTGCAGGGCCCGCACCAGACCGCCCAGAAGTCCACGAGGACCGGGATGTCGCTCTTCAGCACCTCAGCGTCGAAGGTGCCGTCTTCGAGGATCACGACGTTGGGAGAAGCCATGGCGCCCTTTCCTAACCCTCGGGGCGCGTGCTGGCAAGCGGCCCGGAGGGCGTGGTAGCTTCAACGTACCGCCACGGCGGCGGATTTCGCGGGGAACCATCGATGGCTGGCGGCCTCCTCTTCGTCTCCCAGGCGCTCATCGACACCTGGGCGGGGCAGGGCCGGATCGACTTCGTCGGCAACGTGATGACGCTGCTCGCCGGCGAGGGCTCGGGCCGGAGCTACGCCCTCGAGCCCGCCGTGCGTTTCCTCAAGGTCGTCGGCGCGGAGAAGGACCCCAACCAGCTCGTCGCCAAGGTCAAGCCGCTCGCCCAGCTTCGCGACCTCGGGGCGGACGCCGTGGAGGACTCGGTGGTCCTGGGGGACGTCGCCTACGAGGTCGAGCCTGGCTTCCTCGCGGAGGCCTCGGCCATCCAGGCCGCCGTGAGCGCCCCGCCGGCGCCGGGCGGGAGGCCGCATCCCGCGCCCGCGGAGCCCGCGGCGGCGGGCGCGGCGGAAGGCCGCGCCGGGCAGGGCCGGGCCGGCCGACTGCCGCGGGACCTGGAGGAGAGGCGCAAGGAGGCCGAGGCCCTGGCAAGGTTCCTGCTAGACAACCTCTCCTGAAGCCGCGCTGCGCAGGACCTGCGCATGCCTTTCCGCTCCCCGATGGGGTACAACGCCCGGCAGCCCGTTCCCCGGCAGGCCAACGACAGAGAGCCCAGATGAGCATCCAGGTGCTTCGCATCGCTGCGCTGTTCTACGCCGTCGCCGCGATCCTGTACGTCCTCTACTTCGCCCGGCCGCGCCACGCGGCCCTCGCCACGGCCGGCAAGTGGATCCTGGGAGCGGCCTTCGTGGTGCATGGCGCCTCCATCGGCCTCGGCTGCAAGGAGTACGGGGGCATGGAGTTCTTCAGCCTGCGCGGAGGTATCGTCACCATCGCCTGGCTCGCTGCCGGCTTCTACCTCTTCCTGCAGCGCCTCTACCGCATTCCCACGGTGGGCGCCTTCGTCGTGCCCCTCGTGCTCGTGGTGATCGCCCCGACGCTCCTCCTCTCGAGCCCGAACCTCCCCGCTTCCGTCCCGGAGGGCCTGCGCCGGCCGGTCCTCACCCTCCACATCGTCACCGCGCTCGGCGGCGTCGCCGTCTTCTGCCTCGCCTTCGTCGTTGCCGTCATGTACCTGCTCCAGGAGCGGGAGGTGAAGGGCAAGCGATTCGGCGCGCTCTTCTCCCGGCTGCCGTCGCTCGACTCCCTCGACCAGCTGAACCAGCGCCTCGTGCGCGCGGGCTTCGTCGTCTTCACCGTCGCGCTCGTGCTCGGGGCCTTCATGGCCCACGCCGTGTGGAAGTCCGCCTGGGAGTGGGATCCCCAGCAGGTGAGCTCGCTCGTCATCTGGGGCCTCTACGGCACGATGGTCCAGCTGCGCCACACGGGCTGGCACGGGCGGCGCTACGCGGCGCTCACGATCGTCGGGTTCCTGCTCGTCATCGGCTCGATGGTGACGCTGAACGTGATCCCGGGGGCGACGCGTCACGGAGGAACCTACCAGTGACGGGCAAGCCGGAGTTCTTCCTCGTCGGGCTCTCGCACAAGAGCGCTCCGGTCGCGGTCCGGGAGAAGGTGGCGCTGTCCGGCGACGACCTGCGCGACGCGCTCGTCGGCCTCCGTCAGCTCGAGGGCGTCGCGGAGGCCATGGTCGTCTCCACCTGCAACCGCGTCGAGGTCTACGTCTACGCGGACGCGACGCAGCCCGGCCGCCGGTTCTTCCTCGACCGGGCGGCCGACGCGGAGGGGCACCTCTACGAGCGCTCCGGCCGCGAGGCGGTCCGCCACCTCTTCCGCGTCGCCGCGAGCCTCGACTCCATGGTCGTCGGCGAGCCCCAGATCCTCGGCCAGGTGAAGGAGGCCTACGGCGTCGCGAGCGCCGCCGAGTCGGCGGGCACCTTCATCTCGCGCCTCTGCAACCGGGCCTTCGCGACCGCCAAGCGGGTCCGCAGCGAGACCGACATCGCCAAGGGCGCGGGCAGCGTCTCGCAGGTGGCCGTGGAGCTCGTGGAGAAGATCTTCGGGGACCTGAAGGGCCGCGCCGTGGCACTCGTCGGGGCCGGGAAGATGGGCGCCCTCTCGGCCAAGGCCCTCCGCGACCTCGGCGCCGACCGGCTGCTCGTCACGAACCGCTCCCCCGAGCGCGCCCGCGCGCTCGCGGCGGAGGTGGGCGGCACGCCCGAGCCCTGGGAGTCGCTGAACGGCCTGCTCGCGCACGCGGACGTGGTCATCGTCTCCACCGGCGCGCCGACCTACGTCGTCACCCGCGAGCTCGCCACCCAGGCGATGAAGGCGCGGCGCGGCCGCTCGATCTGCTTCATCGACCTCGCCGTTCCCCGCAACGTCGACCCGGCGTTGAGCGACCTCGAGAACGTCTACGCCTACGACATCGACGACCTGCAGAAGGTCGTTGCCCAGACCCACAAGGCCCGGGCCGAGGAGGCCATCCGCGCCGAGGCCATCGTGGAGGCCGAGGTGATGGCCTTCTCGCGGGAGCGAGAGGCGCGCGCCGCGCTGCCCGTGCTCGCGGCGCTCCGCCGGCGCGCGGAGGAGATCGCCCGCGCCGAGGCGGAGCGGACGCTGGCCCACGTGGGCGGGCTGCTCGACGAGAAGGGGCGCAAGAGCGTAGAGGCCATGGCCCAGGCGATCGTGAACAAGCTCCTCCACGGCCCGACCGCCCGCCTGAAGGAGGCCGCGGCCTCCGGCGACAGCGACCTGCCCGGCGCGGCCGCGGCGCTGTTCGGCGTGGAGGTGCAAACCCAGGAGCGCGCCCGGGGGCAGGCCCCCGAGGCCGCGAGCGCCCCGGAGCCCCAGAGATGACCGTGCGAATCGCCACCCGCCGCAGCGCCCTCGCCAAGTGGCAGGCGAACCACGTTGCCTTGCTCCTGCGCGATCGCGAGCCCGGTCTCGACGTGCAGCTCCTCGAGCTCATGACCAAGGGGGACAGGATCCTCGACGTCCCGCTCGCCGAGGTGGGCGGGAAGGGCCTGTTCGTGAAGGAGATCGAGGACGCGCTGCTCCGCGGCGACGCCGAGGTGGCCGTCCACTCCATGAAGGACCTGCCGGCGCTCCTCGCGCCCGGCCTGGTCATCGCGGCGACCCCCCCGCGCGAGGACCCGCGGGATGCGCTCGTCTCGAAGGGACGGCGGCTCGACGAGCTGCCCCTCGGCGCCCGGGTGGGCACGGCGAGCCTCCGCCGCGCCGCGCAGCTGCGGGCCACCCGGCCGGACCTCCGGGTCGAGACCATTCGCGGGAACGTGCAGACGCGGCTGCGGAAGGTGGAGGAGGGCTTCGACGCGGTGGTGCTCGCCTACGCGGGCCTGAAGCGCCTGGGGCTCGCCGACCGCGTCGTGCAGGTGTTCTCGGTGGAGGAGATGCTGCCGGCGGTCGCGCAGGGGGCGCTCGCCATCGAGGCGCGGGAGGCGGACCGGGAGACGCTCGCCCGCCTCGCCCCCCTCGACGACTCGGCCACCCGCCACCAGGTCGACGCGGAGCGCGGGCTCATGCGGCGCCTCGAGGGAGGGTGCCAGGTCCCGCTCGCGGCCCACGCCCGGGTGGACGGAGGGAACGTGCGGCTGCAGGCGCTCGTCTCCTCCATCGACGGCGGCCGCGTCGTCCGCGGAGAGCGTGCGGGGCCGGTCGAGAAGGCCGCCGAGGTCGGCGTGGCCCTGGCCGAGGAGCTGCTCGGCCAGGGCGCCGACGCCATCCTGCGGGAGATCGAGCGCGGCCCGGGCCTCACCGCGCCGAAGCGCTGATGGGCACAGGCCTCCCGCTCCGGGGCCGCCGCGTGGCGGTGACGCGTGGCAAGGGAGGCGAGGACGCGCTCTCGGAGCGGCTGCGCGAGCTCGGTGCCCAGGTCGTCGCCGTCCCGGCGATCGCCACCGCCCCTCCGGAGTCATTCGACGAGCTCGACCGCGCGCTCGGCAACCTGAGCGCGTTCGACTGGGTCGCCTTCGCGAGCGCCACGGCCGTGGAGGCGGTGCTCGGGCGTCTCGCGGCGCTGGGGCTGCCGCCGCCCGGGAGGTCCGTGCGCCTCGCGGCCGTCGGGACGGCGACCGCCGCGAGGCTTCGGGAGCTCCTGCGCGCCCCCGACCTCGTCCCGGCAGAGGCGCGGGGGGCCGCGCTCGCCGAGGCGCTCGCGGCGCAGGCGAAAGGCCGCCGCGTGCTCGTGCCCCGGGCGGCCGAGGGGCGCCCCGAGCTCGTGGACGGGCTCCGCGCGGCGGGTGCGGATGTCGTCGCGGCCACCGCCTACCGCACCGTCGCCGCCCCCCCCGAGGCCATGGCGCCCCTCGCGGCCCTCCTCGAGCGCGGGGAGGTCGACGCGGTCGCCTTCGCGTCGCCGTCGGCCGTGAAGAGCGTGGTCGCCGGGCTCGGCGACCGCGCGGGCATGCTCGCGCGCTCGGTGCTCGCGGCCATCGGGCCGACCACCGCGTCGGCGCTCGCCGACGTGGGCCTGCGCGCCGCCGTGACGCCCGGGAGCTCGACGGCGCGCGACCTCGCGGACGCCATCGCGCGCCACCTCGGGCCGCGCCCCTAGGTCTGTGGGCCGCGGCGGCGCGCCTCGCGACGGGCGCGCTTCACGGCGAGGAACCCCTTCTGGCGGCGCTCCTCCCGCGTCGGCGCCGGCGGCGGGCGAGGGGGCGGGGGCGCCTTGCGCTCCACGCGACGCGGCTCGAGCGTCCACCAGAAGAGGCGCTTGACGACGAGCGTCGCGTAGGCGCCGGGCGGCAGCGTGAATGCCACGTTCACCTTGAGGCGGCCGCGGTTCATCTCGTCCGGGCGCGCTTCTCCGACCACCAGCTTGCCCGGGAAGACGAAGAGGGGGCGCTCCTCGGGATCGAAGTGGATCTGCGGGGTGCCCTTCACCGCGAGGTCGGCGAGCGACTGCCCCTCGCGCTCGAGCACGGAGAGCGCCGCCCGCCGGACCTTGGGGTCCGGGATCTCGGAGGCCGGGGCGAGGAGCGGGAAGGTCCGGCGCTCGATCTCGCGCGCCGTGGCGACGTCGATCTCGCGGGGGAACAGGAGCGTCCCGGCCTGGTAGCGGAGGGAGAGCAGGCGGGCGATGCCCACGACGTCCCGGAGGTACTGCTTCACGCCTTCGTTCCACAGCCAGCTCTGGTACGAGAAGACCTGCAGGGCGCGCCAGCGCGGCTCGGTGCGCAGGAAGGCGCCGAGGAAGTCGCCGGGGTGCTTCGCGAGCCAGCGGACCACCGGCGCGTAGCGCTCGGCGCCCGGGTGGGGGTTCTTGCGCTCCCACGCCCCCCAGTGGTCCCGCCAGAACGCCTTCACCCGGGCGTCCGGGCTCCGGTCGAGCTCGCTCGGGCGGGCCAGGTAGTTCCGGACCGCCATCTCGGCGTCCCCTCGCATCAGGTCCTTCACGAGGAACCCCTGCCCGTGCTTGAGCGACCCGAAGCGCTGGGAGTCGAAGTAGTTCACGACCCCGATGCGCCGCACCTCGGCGACGGAGGAGGGGAGCCGAGCCACGTCCTCGGCCGACAGGTCCCGGACGGTCACGGCGAACCGGTTCGAGGTCGTGTTCGCGGCGGAGAGGGCGGCGCCGGTGCGGCCGAGGAACTTGAGGCGCAGGTCGGGCTCCTGCAGGTCGAGCCGCCGGCCGCGCACCGCGACGAGCTGCGTCGTGCGGCCCTGCTTGTCCTTGAGGCCGCAGTAGCTCACGTCTCCCGGGCGGATCCGCGCCGCGCGGCAGAGCCGCTCCACCGCCTCGAAGGTGGAGAGCTTCTGCTTGTCCATGAGGTGGACGAACCACTCCCCGTCCGCCTGCGGGTCGAACCGGTAGCTCTCGGCGACGGAGAAGTCCTCGGGGAGCTGCTTGAGCTTCATGGACCGCGTCCTCTACCACGGCCAGGCGCGCGGCGCAGGCACGCCGGTCGTGCCCCGGCCCGGCTAGGCCTTTTGCCGGTAGAAGAGGACGATGGTGAGGCAGTGGAACTCGTTGTCGCTCGACTGGGAGACGACGCGGTCCACGACCTCGAGGTTGGGGTTCGCCTGAAGCCAGCGGGTGACGGTGTCGCCGAGCTCCTCGCGTTCCTTCGCCTTGGTGGCGGAGAAGACCTTCACACCCGTGAATTGCATGGCGCGCTCCTCGCTCACGCCGCTGACCCCTTCGCGCGACCGGAAACCCCAGGAAATTCTGCCTGACGGTATTTGGAGTGTCAATCGGACCACCCTCACAACGGCCCGATATCGCAACAAAAATCGGCCCGCTTAACAAGGAGTGCGGCGCGTGCTATTGGAGCCGCACTTCAGGGAAAACTCCCCGGAAATCACCATGCTCATCGACCTGCACGTCCACAGCCGCCACACCGCGGGCTGCGCCTTGGCGCCGCGCGACGTCCTCCGCCGCGCCCGGGACTCGGGGCTCGACGGCGTCGCGTTCGTCGACCTGAACACGCTCGACGGCCTCGAGGAGATCCGCGCCGCCGGCCGGGACGAGGGCTTCCTCGCGCTGTGCGGCGTGGAGATCGCGACCGACCGCGGCCACTACCTGTGCTTCGTGCCGGAACCGGAGAAGGTGCCGGCGCTCCCGCAGATCTTCGGGACCCCGCCCTGGCCGGTCCGCGAGGTCGTGCGCAAGGTGAACGAGCTCGGCGGAGCCGTCGTGGCGGCGCACCCCTACGACAAGACGATCGAGCGCCCGAGCGGGGACTTCATCTTCACCCTCGACGGGCTTGCCGCCGTGGAGGGCCTGAACGCACGTCGGAAGGGCGCGGCGAACGACCTGGCCGTCGAGGCGGCGGACCACATGAACCTCCCGTGCACGGGCGGGTCCGGCGCGCTGGGATCGCTCGAGGAGATCGGCACCGCGGCCACGCTCTTCAAGGAGCCGGTCCGCTCCGAGCGGGATCTCGTCGCCCAGCTCCGGGCCGGTGCCGTCTTCTGCGTGGCCATCGGGGTCACGCCCCGCCCGCCGGAGTCCCGCCGCGGGCCGGAGCGCTCCGACCGCCACGGCCACGGCGGCCGGGGCTCGCAGGACCGCGGCGGACGCCGCGACCGCGACCGCGGGCGCGGCCGGGGCCCGGGGCGATAGAGGAAGCGCGGTGCGGCGCACGGGACTCCTGCTCGCCGCGGCTGCAGCGCTCGTCGCCTCGTGTCGGAAGGACCGCGGCGCGCCGCCCCCCGCCGGCGCGGAGCGCGTGCTCGCGCTCGACGGCGCCGCCGGCCGGCTGAAGGTGTCGGACGGCGGATCGGGCGAGCCGGCCGTCGTCTTCGTCCACGGCCTGGGAGGCGACCTCGAGGCGTGGCGGGCGCAACTCGACCACCTCCGTCCCTCCCGTCGCGCCGTCGCCTACGATCAGCGGGGGCACGGCGGCTCGGAGCCGGCGCGGGACGGCGCCTACACCATCGAGGCGCTCGCCGACGACCTGGAGGCCGTCCGGCGAGGGCTCGGGCTCGGCCGCATGGTCCTCGTCGGGCACAGCCTCGCGGGAACCGTGCTCACCGCCTACGCGAGGGCGCACCCCGAGCGGGTGGCCGGCCTCGTCTACGTCGACGCGGTGGGCGACTTCGCTGCCATTCCACCCGAGCATCTCCGCCCGCTCATCGACCGCGAGGCTTCGCCCTCGTTCGATCGCGCCGCGCAGCGCGCCGCCTTCGAGGAGCTGCTCGGGCCCCGCGCCCGGCCACGGACCCGCGAGCGCGTCCTCGCCTCGCTCGGCGCCCTCGACCCCAAAGCGTTCGCGGCGCTGCGGCGGAGCATGTTCGGGTTCTCGGCGCGCGGGGATCCCCCCGCGCCCGGCGCGCCGGCCCTGGCCGTGGAGGCGGACGGGCCCGTCCTTCCCATCATGGCGTCCGCCGTTCTCCGGCTGCCCCGGGTCGCCCTGCCGGACGTCTCCCACTGGCTGCAGCTCGACGACCCCGAGGGCCTCGACCGGGCGCTCGACGCCTTCCTCGCGTCGGCGCGGTAGGGGTTCGGGATCAGCCCCGCGGCGGATCGGCCCGGCGCGACTCGGAGCGCACGAGCCGCTCGTCCTGGAAGGTCGCGCGCCGGGCGCCGCCCGACCAGGACCACTCCTCCGAGCGCCCCGCGTCGTCGACGACGATGCGGTCGGGGTAGCCCCAGGCCATGGCCACGGCTTCCCGCCCCATGCCCTCCACGACCTCCTTGCGCAGGATGGCGGAGCGCTGGAACTCGGGCAGCGCGCGGTAGGCGGGCGCAGGGTCGTCGGCCGTCAGGACCCGGCCCATCTCCGCGAGGAGGTCCTCGCTCGTCGCCGGTCGCGCCGACAGGAGCAGCACGACGGCCCGTTCCTCGGCGGCGGTGCGCCCCACCACCCAGGGCTGAAAGCGGGGGGTCGTCTCGGGGCGGGTCCACAACGCGCTCCCGGTCGGGAACCGGACGCCGTCCACGAAGATCGGCGTGCCCGGGGGAAGGACCCGGTCGAAGACCGGGGTCGCCCCGGGCGGCGCCCCGGAGAGCACGAGCTCGGAGGCCGGCCGGTCGGCGAGGAGGACGCGTGCGTCGTCGCCGAAGAACGGGCCGGCGTACACGGCCACGCGGAGGTAGCGCGGCTGGCGCGCGCTCGCCCGCACCACCTTCTCGCGTCCGTCCGGGGTGAGGATGGGGGCGGGGTAGCAAGCCCCCAGGGCGGCCGCGATCGCGGCGAACGACAGGGCACGGCGCATGTCGCTCCCCTCTTACCGCAAGGCCCGGCCGGGCAGGAAGAACTCGGCGTACCCCCTCGGGGCTGCGGCCCGGGGGCGCCAGGCGCTACATTAGACCCGTATGGACTCCCTCGGCGAGAACGCCCTGCGCGTGCTGGAGCGGCGATACCTGCTGCGCGGCGACTCCGGCGAGGTCTCCGAGACGCCGGCGGCGATGTTCCGCCGGGTGGCCCGGGGGGTGGCCGAGGCCGAGGCACCGGGCGATCGGGAGACGTGGGCGGATCGCTTCGAGGCGCGCATGTCGTCCCTCGAGTTCCTTCCGAACTCGCCGACGCTCATGAACGCCGGGCGGGGGCACGGGCAGCTCGCCGCCTGTTTCGTCATCCCCGTCGAGGACGACCTTGCATCCATCTTCGACGCGCTGAAGTGGGCGGCCCTCATCCACCAGTCGGGCGGCGGCACCGGCTTCTCGTTCTCGAGGCTGCGCCCGCGCGGGGACCTCGTGCGCACGACCCACGGGGTCGCGAGCGGGCCGCTCTCGTTCATCCGCGTCTACGACTCGGCTACCGAGACGATCAAGCAGGGCGGGGTGCGCCGTGGCGCCAACATGGCCGTCCTGCGGGTCGACCACCCCGACGTCGAAGAGTTCGTCCGGTCGAAGGAGGGTCCGGGCCTCGCCAACTTCAACATCTCCGTCGCCGCCACCGACGAGTTCATGGAGGCCGTGAAGGCCGGCACCCCGTTCGCGCTGCGCGACCCGAGGAGCGGCGCGCCCGTCCGCGAGGTGTCGGCGAGGGATCTCTTCCGGCGCGTGGCGGCGGCAGCGTGGTCGTCGGGCGAGCCGGGGCTCGTCTTCCTCGACCGCGTGAACGCCGCGAACCCCACCCCCGACGTCGGCGCCATCGAGGCCGTGAACCCCTGCGGCGAGCAGCCGCTCCTGCCGTTCGAGGCCTGCACGCTCGGTTCGGTGAACCTCGCCCGCTTCGATCGGTCCGGGGGCGTGGACTGGGAGCGCCTCGCCGAGTGCGTGCGCGACGGCGTCCGGTTCCTCGACGACGTACTCGACGTGAACGAGTGGCCCCTGCCCGCCATCGCGGAGATCTCCGGGCGCAACCGCAAGGTCGGCCTGGGCGTGATGGGGTGGGCGGACCTCCTCCTCCGCGTGGGCATCCCCTACGACGACCCGCGGGCGCTGTCGCTCGCCGGCGACCTCATGGGCTTCGTCCAGCAGGAGGCGCACGGCGAGAGCGAGCGGCTCGCGGTGGCGCGCGGGGCCTTCCCCGGATGGCGGACGAGCGCGCTGGCCGCCCGCGGCGGGCGGCCGCGCCGCAACGCCACCGTCACCACCATCGCCCCCACCGGCACGCTCTCCGTCATCGCCGGTTGCTCCTCGGGCATCGAGCCCCTCTTCGCGGTCGCCTACGTCCGCCACGCCCTCGACGGGGTGGAGCTCCCCGAGGAGCACCCGCTGCTCGCCGCCGTCCTGCGCGGACCCGGAGGCGAGGCGGCGCTCGCCGCCGTGCGGAGGGTCGGGCGCGCCAGGGGCCTGCCGGAGGTCCCGACGGAGGTGGGACGTCTCTTCGCCACGGCCCACGACGTCTCGCCGGAGGACCACGTGCGGATGCAGGCGGCCTTCCAGGCCCACGTCGACAACGGGGTCTCGAAGACCATCAACCTGCCTCGCGAGGCGCCGGTGGAGGACGTCGAGCGGGCCTTCTCGCTCGCCTACCGGCTCGGCTGCAAGGGGATCACCGTCTACCGGGACGGTTCCCGGGAGGGGCAGGTGCTGACCCGCGGCCTGAACGGCGAGTGCCCGGCCTGCGGGGCCGCGATGTCCCGCAGCGGCGGCTGCCTCACCTGCCGGTCCTGCGGCTACGCCACCTGCGAGACCACCTCGTAGGCCGCTCTCGCCTACTCCTCCTCGTCCTTCGTCTCGAGGAAGCGCCGGCCGAGCTCGTGGGACCGCTTCGTCGCGGCCTCGACCGCGTTCATGAGCGTGGTGCGCAGGCCCCCGGCCTCGAGCGTGTGCAGCCCGGCGATGGCCGTCCCTCCGGGGCTCGTCACCTGGTCCTTCAGCCGGCCCGGGTGCTCGCCCGTCTCGATGAGGAGCTTCGCCGACCCGAGCACGGTCTGCGCCGCGAGGTCCTGGGAGGTGCGCCGGTCGAGGCCCACCTTGACGCCGGCGTCGGCGAGCGCCTCGATGACGAGGAACACGTAGGCGGGTCCGGAGCCGGAGAGGCCGGTGACGGCGTCGAGCAGGGCCTCTTCCACGATGACCGACCGGCCGACGGCGTCGAAGAGGGCCTTCGCTGCGCGCACGTCGTCCTCGACGGCGTGGTCGCCGGGGGAGATGGCGGTCGCGCCCGCCCCGACCAGCGCGGGCGTGTTCGGCATGACGCGCACGATGCGGACCCCGTGGCCCACCTTGCGCTCGATGGCCGCGAGCGGCACGCCGGCGGCGATGGAGATGACGAGCTTGCTCGCGTCGAGCGCGGGCGCGATCTCGCCGAGCAGCCGGTTCATCACCTGGGGCTTCACGGAGAGCACGACGATGGCGGCCTCGGCCGTCGCCGCGCGGTTGTCCGTGCTCGTGCGCACGCCGTAGCGCGAGGAGAGCTCCTGCAGCCGGTCGACGCGGCGGTCCGTGCAGAGGATCTCGCCCGGCACCGCGACGTTGGCGCGCAAGAGCCCCTTCAGGAGCGCCTCGGCCATGTTGCCGGCGCCGAGGAATGCGATGGTCTTCCCGAGTGCCATGGCGACACTCTACCCGATGATGAAGTCCTCGCGCACCGCCTCGCCCCGGGAGAACCGATCGGCGACGAAGCGCTCGAAGATCTCGTCCTTGCCGCGGCCGGTCATCCAGTCGGCCATCCGCTCCACGACCGCCGGCGCCATCATGAAGCCATGGCCCACGAAGCCGGAGAGCTGGAGGAAGTTCTCCGCGCCGGCCGCGCCGAGGATCGGGCCGTTGTCCGGGGTGACGTCGTAGGCCCCGGCCCACTGGCGCATGACCCGGAGCGGGCGGGTGATCGGCACGAGCTCCGTGAGCGCGCGCGCGAAGCGGACGAGGAACCGGAGCGTCGACCGGGAGTTCATGCCCGGGGGCTCCCCCGGGTCGCCGATGCCACCCACGATCTCGCCCCGCTGCGACTGGGAGAAGTAGAGGCCGCTGCCCAGCGCGGAGACGAGCGGGCCGAGCCACGGCTTGAGCGGCTCGGTGACCAGGATCTCGTGGCGCACCGGGTGGCTCGGGAGCGTGACCCCGGCGAGGCGCGCGACCTCTCCGCTCCACGCCCCTGCCGCGTTCACGACGGCCTCGCACTCCACGCGCCCGTGCGGGGTCTCCACGGCCCGCACCCGGCCCTTCGCGAGCTCGAGCCCCGTCACCGGGCAGAAGGTACGCACCTTCGCGCCGAGCGCCTCGGCGCGGGCCGCGTAGCCCCAGAGGAACGGCCAGGGGAAGACCACCCCGTCGTCCGGGTTCCACGAGGCGGCGACGAAGCGCTTGGCGTCGAGCTGCGGCACCACCTCCACGGCCTCCGCAGGCGTGAGCAGGCGCGTGCGCATGCCGAGGTCGCGCTGGACGCGCAGGTTCTGCTCGAGCCGGCGGGCGTGTCCGCCGTCGGGAGCGAGGAACAGGTAGCCCCCGCGCCGGAACCAGACGTTCACGCCCATCTCGGCCGCGAACGCGGAGAAGATCTCGAGCGATCGCATGCCGAGCCGGACCATGGTGGGCGTCGACCACTGCGCGCGCACCCCGCCCCCGTTGCGTCCGGAGGCCCCGGCGTTCAGGTAGGAGCGCTCGAGGACCACGACGTCGCGCCGCCCGCGCCGGCAGAGCTCGTAGGCGAGGCCGAGCCCCATGATTCCGCCGCCGACGATCACCACGTCCGCTCGCGCGGGGAGCGGCTGCGCCTGCGGCATCGCGCCGTGCGGCCGCTGGGGGGGCGTCCCGTCGAGCGGGAGGGCGTCGGGGTCGAGCGCGGCGAGCGCCCCGAGCGGGACCGGGTGCAGCGGGGGCCGCACCGTGAAGGGGGCCATCTCCGCCGGCGTGGCACCGAGCCGCGCGAGCTCCGCGGCCACCGCGGCAAGGCAGCTCTTCCCCTGGCAGGGCCCCGTGCCGAAGCCGGTGTAGCGCTTCACCGACTCGAGGTCGCGCAAGCCGAGGGCGAAGGCGCGGCGGACCTCGTCGAGCGTCACGTCCTCGCACGCGCAGGCGATGCGCTTACCCACGGGAGGCCGCCTCCCCGGCCCGCAGGCCCCAGGCCGCGGCCTCGTCCGCGTCCGTCGCCTGGGCGACCTCGCCGGCCGCGAAGAGCCAGGGCACGGCCGTCCTCCCCTCCCGGTCCACCGCGGGGGCGAAGGCGAGCGCCCCCTCGTCCCACCGCACCGCGACGCCGACGGACCGCAGGAGCTCCGGGGCGGGGGAAGGCGGACGCCCCTCCGCCACCGTGTCGCACGGGACCGTGCGGCCGTCGGCGAGGACGAGGGCGCGGACGCGCGCGCGCCCGAGCGCCCGCTCGATCGCCGCCACGATCCGCTCGACGTCCATGCCACCCTCGGCGAGCCGCGCCGCGACCGCGGCGGCCTCCGGGCCTTCGCCGAGGACGGCCGCGCGGCGTCCGGGGACGAGCCCCTCGTCCGCCACGGAGCGGGCGAGCGCCCGCCCGGCGAAGACGCCGGGGACGTCCGCGTCCTCGAAGAGCGGCGGTTGCGCGACGCCGCCCGACGCCACCACCACGCGGCGGGCGCGCACGAGCCTTGGGCGCGGCGGCCCCTCGACGAGGAGCAGGCACGCGGCCCCATCGCCGTCCGCGAAGAGGTCGAGAGCGGCCGTTGCGGTGGCCACCTCGCCCCCGGCCCGGCGCACGCCGTCCGCGGCTTCCTCGCACCACTCGAGGGGCGGATCGCCGGGCAGACCGAGCCGCGCCCGCAGCCGGCCCCCGACCCGACCCGACCGTTCGGCGAGAAGGACCCGGCGCCCGGCCCTCGCGAGCGCCTGGGCGGCCCCGAGCCCGGCAGGCCCGGCTCCCACGACGAGCGCGTCGAAGGCCTCGGCGGCGGGCGGCGACGGGGCGTCTCCCGGATCGTCGGGGAGTCGCCCGAGCCCGGCCAGGCGGCGCGACAGCGAGACGACGGCGCGGTTCAGGACCGCCGGGCGGGTGAGGAGGTGGTGGACGTCGAGGCCACCTCTCCAGAGCCGGTCGATGGCCGAGAACACGTCGCGCCGGGCGTTCGGCCAGGCGTTCTGGGTCTCGACGCGCATCCCGTCCGCGCACGGAGTCTCGCAGGCGCGCCGGTTGGGCACGCCGTCGACGCGGACGAGGCAGTTGCCGCAGGTGCCCGACAGGCAGAACGGGCCGCGGGGCCGGTGGTACTTGGCGCTGCGGGAGACGAGGGGCCGCCCCGCGGCGACGAGAGCCACGGCCACGCTCTCGCCCTTCCTTGCGGGGATGGGCTCCCCGTCCACGAGGAGCGTGCAGTCGGGCGCGAACGTCGGGTCGGCGAGGCGCGGCATGGGTGGGCGGGCGGTGCGCCGAGGATAGTCCCGCGGCCGGGCGCTGGCACGAAAAGCCGCGACCTAGCGCGGAGCGGCTGCACCGGATTCGGTGGCGGCGGGGGCCGGGTCGAGGACGTCCACTACGCGTCCGTCCACGAGCAAGGCCTCCCGCCCCTCGCCCGGCCGGCCCCAGGACCAGACCTCGTACAGGAGGCCGGCGGCCGTGGGCGAGGGGACCTTCCGGACGGTGACCGGCTCGCCCCACGCGCGGCGCAGCGCCGCGGCGTCCATGCCGGGCGCCACCGGGGGCGGCCGTGCCGCGGCCCTCTCCGGCTCGAGGGGCGGACGGGGCGGGGGAGGCGCCGCCGCACACGAGGCGAGGAGCAGGGCGAGGAGGGCGGGGCGCGGGTGTGCCACGGGCTTCGCCATTATATGGGCTCGCCGTGGCCGTCCTGTTCGTGTTCGTCGACGGAGTCGGTGCCGGCGCTCCCGACCCGGCCGTGAACCCTCTCGCCCGCGCCCCCTTCCTCCTCTCGCGGTTCGCGGACGGCTCGGGCACCTCGCTGCCGCGAGGCGGGGCGGCGGCGCTCGCGGACGCCTGCCTCGGGGTGCCGGGACGGCCCCAGTCGGCGACCGGCCAGAGCACGATCCTCTCGGGGGAGAACGCCGCCGCGGCCCTCGGCGCGCACCTTCTCGGCTTCCCGAGCGCCCGGCTGCGCGCCTGGCTCGAGGCGCGCTCCGTCTTCCGGGCGCTCCGGGCCGACGGGCGCCGTTCACTCTTCGCGAACGCCTTCCCGGTGGCCCATCTCCGCGCGCTCGGGCTCGACGCGGAAGGCGAGCCCGAGTTCGACCCGGCGCTCGTGCGCCGTCGGGCGCGCGCCTCGGCGACCACGGTCGCCTACGCGGCAGGAGGCGGGCGCTTCGCCACGTGGGCGGACGCCCGGGCCGGCCGGGCGCTCACGCATGACGTCACCGGCGCCCGCGCCAATGCGTACGGGGCGGGCCTGCCCCCGCGGAGCCCCGAGGAGGCCGCGGGTATCCTCCTCGGCCTCGCCCGCGAGCACGACCTCACCCTGTTCGAGTTCTTCGAGACCGACGAGGCGGGGCACGCCCGCTCCATGGAGTGGGCGCTCGAGGCGCTCGGCCGCCTCGAGCGGCTGCTCCGCGCGCTGGTGGAGGCGCTCCCACCCGGAGACTCGCTCGTCGTGGCGAGCGACCACGGCAACCTGGAGGACCTCTCCCACCGCAACCACACGCAGAACCGGGTCCCGGTTCTCGGGTTCGGGCCGGCGGCGGCGCGCATGGCCGAGGTCCGGGACCTGACGGGGATCGCCCCGCTGCTGCGCGCCCTCGCCTCGAGCGAGGGCGGCCCCGGGGCCGGGCCCGGAACGCTCCCCGAGCGCGAGGGGTGGCCGGGCGAATAGAATCGCCCGGGCGTGCGCCGCCTCGGCAGGTACCGTCTCGTCGCCCCGATCGCCTCCGGCGGCATGGCCGAGGTCTGGCTCGCGGAGGCCACCGGCCCCGCAGGGTTCGTGAAGCAGGTGGCCCTGAAGCTCGTCCGTGCCGACCACGGGGACGACCCGGAGATGGTGCGGATGTTCGTGCGCGAGGCGAACCTCGCCTCCCGGCTCCACCACGCGAACGTGGTGCACGTCTTCGGATTCGAGGAGATCGAGGGGCGCTACGCCATCGCCATGGAGTACGTCCACGGCAAGAGCCTCCGGGCCGTGCTCGATCGCTGCCGGGAGACCGGGATCCGGCTCGGCCTGCCTCGCGCGGTGCACGTGGCGGCGGAGGTGGCGAAGGCACTCGCCTATGCCCATCGGCCGCTGGAGCAGGGTGGCGCGGCCGGCCTCGTCCACCGCGACGTGTCCCCCCACAACGTGCTCGTGTCGTTCGAGGGAGAGGTCAAGCTCGCCGATTTCGGGATCGCCCGCGCCGGCGGCGGCGACGGCCTCACCCGTCCCGGGACCGTGAAGGGGAAGGCGGGCTACATGGCCCCGGAGCAGTGGCGAGGCGGTCCGGTCGAGGGGCGGGCGGACGTCTTCGCGCTCGGCGTCGTGCTCTGGGAGATGTGCGCGGGGCGCCGCCTCTTCGCCCGGGAGACGGAGGCGGCGACGCTGGCGGCGGCCGCGGAAGCCCCGGTCTCCCCGCCCTCCGAGTGGAACGAGGAGGTGCCTCCCGACCTCGACGACCTCGTGCTCGCGACCCTCGAGCGGGACGTGGGACAGCGGATGGCCGCGGCGGAGGTGGCGAAGGCGCTCGCGGAGATCCGCCTGCGGATCGGCCGCTCGCCCGAGGACCACGACCTCGCGCCCTTCATGCGGCGGCTGTGGGCGGCCGAGGAGGCGCGCCGCCCCCCGCTTCCGGCGCCGGAGGGAGGGGACGTCGAGGCGGACGTGCGGGGGAGGGGAGCGCCGCGGCCGACGCCGCTCGCCGTGGTGGCGCTGGGGTCGGTGGCGGCGGCGGTCGTCGCCGCCGCCTACCTGCGCAGGGTCTCCGCGCCGGCCGCCGATCCGCGGGAGACGCCGCGGCCCGCGGCCGTCGCCTTCCAGGCCTCCGGCACGGCGGTCCCGCGGGACCCGGCCCCGCCTCCGCAGCGGGCGGAGGTGCCGCCGGCGCCGCCCCCCGCGCCTCCGCGGCGGCCGGTCGGACCCGTCGTGCGCGGCGAGAGCGATCGCCTCGGCGGGCTCGATCTTCCGGACGCGAGCTCGGGTGATGGCGTCCTCTTCGTGAACACCGTCCCGTGGGCCGAGGTGCGCGTGGACGGGCGTCCGGTCGGCGACACGCCGCGGGAGCTCCGCCTCGGCGCCGGACGCCATCGGCTCCGCCTGTCCCATCCGTCGCTCGGGTCCCTGGAGCGCGTCGTCGAGGTCCGCGCCGGCGAGCGCGTCCGCTTCGAGCCCGTCCTGAGCCGCTAGAGAGACCGGCACCGCCTCGCTCTCACACGGAGAGAGGGAGGCGTGCCTTCGGGCGTTGACAGGATCTATTCAATATACTAGGTTCACATCCATATTTTAAACATCCGATTACGAATGGATTTTCTCTTTCCGCCCCACGAGATCGAGCGCCTGGAGCGCCAGCGGCCGCGCGGCATCACGAGCCGCGAGGTCGTGCGGCTGTTCGAGTCCCGCGGGGCGCGGCTGAGCGAGTCGACGTTCCGGAAGTACGTCCAGTTCGGGCTCTTGCCCCGCAGCCGTCGAGTCGGCCGCAAGGGCAAGCACACCGGATCGACCGGTCTCTACCCGGTCGAGGTGCTGCGCCGGATCAACCTCATCAAGCGGATGATGGCCGAGGGCATGACGCTCGAGGAGATCCGCGGCAGCTTCGTGGCGCTGAAGAACCGCCTCGACGACGTCGAGAACGGCTTCGCGTCGCTGCTCGAGGAGCTGTCGCGCAAGGCGCGCGAGCACCCGGGCCGCAAGAAGATCGAGAGCGAGCTGGGCAGGGCGGAGCGCGAGGTGCGCAGGGCGCTCGGGCGGATCGAGCGGGTGGGCGGACGAGTCGCCACGGTGTCCCCGCGGGTGAGGCAGGAGGAGTGGGACGTGAGCTCAGGCGGGGGCGGCCCGCCGGTCGGCAGGGGAAGGGAGGCGTCGGGATGAGCGAGGCGAAGCGGAGGGAGGAGCCGGGAATGCCGGGCGAGGCGGAGCCCTTGAGTCTCGCCCCGGGCGAGGGAGGCGCGCCCCTGGAAGGCGACGCCGACCTCGAGGGCAAGCGTGGGCGACGACGGTCGAAGACGATGTCGCGCAAGGAGATCGCCCGAGAGCTGCGCCGGCAGCGGGCGACGGGCGTCATCGACCCGGAACTGGAGGAGGTGATCCGCGAGGTCGAGGCCGTGCGCCCCCGAACCCGCGCGGACTGCGCGAGCGGTCCGAGGCCGTGCATGTTCATCTCCTGCAAGCATCACCTGTACCTGGACGTGAACCCGGCGACCGGCTCCATCAAGCTGAACTTCCCGGACAAGGAGATCTGGGAGATGGAGGAGACCTGCGCGCTCGACGTCGCCGACCGCGGCGGCATCACGCTCGAGGAGGTGGGGGCCATCATGAACCTCACCCGGGAGCGCATCCGCCAGGTCGAGACCCGCGGCCTGCTCAAGCTGCGGGCCATGGCCGAGGACGAGCCGCGCTCGCACCTGGGCGACGACGCCGTCGCCGAGGACTTCTAGCGCCACGCGCCGGCGCGGCCCGTCGCCGCGCTTGAAGTCCCGCGCCGCGAAGGCTAGAAAGGGCGCCCCCGTCCCCCCGGAGGTGCCCCGTGGTCGTCCGCCGCGCGCTCCTGTCGGTCTCCGACAAGACCGGCCTCGTGAACTTCGCCCGCCGCCTCGCCGCCCGGGGCGTCGAGCTCCTCTCGACCGGGGGGACCCAGCGGGCGCTCGCCGAGGGCGGCCTCCAGGTGACCTCGGTCGGCGACTACACGAAGGCCCCCGAGATCCTCGGCGGGCGCGTGAAGACCCTCCACCCCCGCGTCCACGGCGGGATCCTCTACCGGCGCGGGCTCGCCGCCGACGAGGCGGACGTGGCAGCCCGCGACATTCCCCCGATCGACCTCGTCGTCGTGAACCTCTACCCGTTCCGCGAGGCGGTGGCGGCCGGCAAGCCGTTCGAGGACGTCGTCGAGGAGATCGACATCGGCGGACCGGCCATGGTCCGCAGCTCCGCCAAGAACTCCGCCCACGTGGCGGTGGTCGTCGACCCCGCGGACTACGAGCGCGTGGCGTCGGAGATCGAGAACCAGGGCGGGGTCGGCGGCGCCACCCGCTACGAGCTCATGAAGAAGGCCTTCGCCCACACCGCCTCCTACGACGCGGCCATCGCCGAGTACCTGTCCTCGCGAGCGACCCCCACGGCGACGCCGACCCGGTTCCCGGCGACGCTCGCTGCGACCTGGGCGAAGGTGCAGGACCTGCGCTACGGCGAGAACCCGCACCAGGCGGCCGCCTTCTACCGGGCGTCCCGGGCGCCGGAGGAGCCGAGCATCGCCTTCGCCTCGGTCCTGCAGGGCAAGGAGCTCTCCTACAACAACCTCCTCGATCTCGAGGCCGCGCTCGCCTGCGCGAAGGAGTTCGACGAAACGGCGTGCGTCATCATCAAGCACAACACCCCTTGTGGAG
>Ga0335069_10004780_pt1 | contig 19983 bp, 15 predicted proteins | sample Lox_Sample_11_FD_206714 | JGI IMG/M metagenome (GOLD analysis project Ga0335069, IMG submission 206714) | Soil microbial communities from Loxahatchee National Wildlife Refuge, Florida, United States - Lox_Sample_1.1 | ecosystem: Environmental > Terrestrial > Soil > Wetlands | place: USA... | reverse complement strand
GGCCTTGCTCACGACGACCATGCCTTCGATGAAGACGACGATTGACGCGCTCAAGCAGGCGGGAGTGCGGGAGAAGGTGAAGGTCCTCATCGGCGGCGCGCCCATCACGCAGAAGTACGCCGAGGAGATCGGCGCCGACGGCTACAGCGAGAACGCGGTGGGTGCGGTGGCCCTGGCCAAGAAGGCGGTAGGACATTGAGGCAGAAACCGTTGCCCTTCAGTTAAAACCACAGATGGACACAGATAGCCACAGATATGCACGTGCGGAATGGCGGCTTCGGGCAGCCTTGGTAGCTTCGCCGGAAAGTGGCGTGGACTGGGCCGTAGCCAGGACAGTTTTAGTGCACTGCATCTGTGCCCATCGGTGTCCATCTGTGGTTTTCTTCTGCATGAATACGGCTAAACGCCAGGGCTGAGAGGCTAGTGCTCCCCCGGCCGTCAGCCCTTTCGCCCATGCACCCGCTCATCCAGCAACTCACCTCCAAAGGCCCCGTTGTCACCGATGGCGCGTGGGGCACGGAACTCCAGGCGCGCGGCCTTGCGCTCGGCGAGTTCCCCGACCTCTGGAACCTGACCCACCCCGAACGGGTGGGCGAGGTCGCCCAGGCTTACGTCGCGGCGGGCAGCCACGTCATCCTCACCAACACTTTCGGAGCCAACCGCATCCGCCTGCGGGAGCAGGGCGCAGCGGAGCAGGTGACGCAGATCAATACCCGCGGGGTCGAGATCTCACTCGAAGCCGCCCGCGGCCGTGCGCGCGTCTTCGCCTCGATGGGCCCCACCGGCAAGCTGCTCATGAGCGGCGAGGTGAGCGAAGACGAACTGCGGGAAGCGTTCGGCGAACAGGCGCGGGCGCTCGCCGCGGCCCATGCGGATGGGTTGGTGGTGGAAACGATGTCCGACCTGGAGGAAGCCAAGCTGGCCCTCCGGGCGGCCCATGACACCGGGCTGCCGGTGGTCGCCTGCATGGTCTTCGACAGCGGCAAGGACAAGGACCGGACCATGATGGGCACCCGGCCCGAGGAGGCCGCGGCCGGGCTGGCCGAGGCCGGCGCGGATGTGATCGGCGCCAATTGCGGGCAGGGCATCGCGGGGTTCGTCGGCATCTGCCGGCGGCTGCGCGCCGCCACGGACCGGCCCGTGTGGATCAAGGCCAACGCCGGGCTGCCGCAGATGGTGGATGGCCGCCCGACCTACACGACCACCCCGGAGGAATTCGCCAGCTTCGCGCCGGCGCTGGTGGAAGCCGGCGCCAGCTTTATCGGCGGCTGCTGCGGGACGCGGCCCGAGTTCATTGCCGCGATCAGCCGGGTGTTGCATGTCGGCTGAGGCACAGCCCCTAATGAACCGCGGCTGGAGAGAAACGCACCCCTCACCCCTTCCCTCTCTCCATCGGATGGGGAGAGGGTGCCGCAGGCGGGTGAGGGGCTGTTCGCCTTACATCCAGCCATGACCAGCCGCGAACGCGTCCTTGCGCACCTGGCCGGCCGGCCGGTGGACCGCCTGCCCGTCATGCCCATCACCATGATGTTCGCCTGCGCCCAAATCGGCGCGCGCTACCGCGATTACTGCACCGACTACCGCGTGCTCGTGGAAGGCCAGCTCCGCACCGCCGAGACGTTCGGCTTCGACTACCTGAATACCATGTCCGACCCGGCCCGCGAAGCGGCGGACTGCGGCGCGGTCGTCCAGTATTTCGACAACCAGCCTGTCGCCATCGTCGAGGAGCAGGCCTTGCTCGCCGACAAGAGCAAGCTCGTCTCGCTCCGAATGCCTGACCCGTTGGGCGGCGGGCGCATGACCAATGGCATCCGGGCTCTGGAGCTGTTCCGGGAGCGTAGCGGCGGGGAAAAGCTCATTGAGGGCTGGATTGAAGGCCCCATCGCCGAAGCCGCCGACCTGCGAGGCATCAATACCCTGATGATGGACTTCTTCGACGACCCGGCCTTCGTGCGCGACCTCTTTGCGTTCGTGGTCGAGCTGGAGCTTGGCTTCGCCCGCGAGCAGATCAAGGCGGGCGCGGACATCATCGGCGTGGGGGACGCCGCCGCCTCGCTCGTCGGCCCGCAGATATACGAGGAATTCGTCTGGCCTTACGAAAAGAAGCTCGTGGACGGGGTGCACGCCCTCGGCGGGAAAGTGCGGCTGCACATCTGCGGCAACACGCGCTGCATCCTGGCGGGCATGGGCCGGCTCGGCTGCGACATCGTGGACCTGGACTCGCTGGCGCCGATGGCCGAGGCGCGCCAGCAAATGGGTCCGGGCGCCGTCCTGCTGGGAAACCTGAACCCCGTGACGGTGCTGCGGAATGGCGACCCGGCAGGCGTGATGGCTGCCATTGCTGATTGCCACCGGCAGGCCGGCCCGCGCTTCGTTGTCGGCGCCGGCTGCGAAGTCCCCCGCGACACGCCGCCCGCCAACCTGCGCGCCCTCTGCGCCTATGCCCACACCCACGTGCCGTAGAAGAGCGTAGGGCGGGCGTCTCGCCTGCCCCGATCTGCGTCAAGGACACGGAGATTGCGCCCATTCTTCGTTTGACTCTCCGTGGAATTCCACATTGACATTATTCCATAGTCACTATAAGACTTGACCATGCCCAAGGTGTCTATTCTTGTGTTGCTCGGTTCTGCCGCGTGCCTTGCGGTCCTGATCGGTTGCAGGACTCGCACGACTTATGGGACCGTTTATGTGAGCCATCCGCAGGTGTTCACGCGCGAGCGGCTGGTGGCGGCGCGGGAGAAGGAGCTGCAATTCCTGAACAATAGCCTGAATGCGCCGGTGCCGTTCACCCTGCAAGGCGCGAGCGATGCCCGCGAGCTGTCCGCCTTCCAGAACAGCCTCGGCTTGACGCTCTCGCCCACGGCGGGGACAAGCGTCGCCGCCGCCTCGGCCCCGGCGCTGAGCGATCTGAGCAAATTGCAGCCCGCCTCGCCCGAGTCCCTTGCCCTGGCGACCAATCTCAGCATTACCAGCGTGGACCATTTCAAGGACGTGATGGCGTATCGCGACGCGGTCAACGCGGTCATCCGCGAGAAGGAGCTGGACGATACGCACGACCGCGAGGGACACACGCTCTACACGCTTAAATTCGACACCGCGCTCATCCCGGGGGACAACAGCACGCGGGCAGCGCTGGTGAAGATTCGCATCACGCAGCCCGAGTTGGCGAGCGAGGACGTCGCCGAGATATACCGTGTTTGGCTGCAGGACCTCGAAGCCCGGCGCGGCGAGGAGGAGCGGGCCATCGCCTCACGGTTCTCGCGGGGCCAGGTCACCTCGGCCGACGAGGCGCTCCTTTTGTATCTCAAGGATGGGATGGACGACCTCACGGAGAGCGCCCGGCGTGAAATCACGAACTCAAATATAGGGGGGATCACTAACTGGATCATCGCCGCCGGCGAACTGACCGTGGACGTGCTCACTCGCGGCCCGGAGTCCCGGCTCCAGCGCCTGAAGGAGATCATGAGTTACTGCCCGCCGCCGTGGGAGCCGGCGCCCCCGCCGGCATCGGGGCCGACCAACCAGGCGAGCGGCGCCGGCCCGCCTGCCGAGGCAACCAACCGGGCGCCCAACGTCGCGACAAACGAGGCGCCAACAAAGAGCGCGCTGGCACTCGAGAAGCGCAGCGCGCCGGGATTGAACCAAAGAGACCTCCTGCTGGCGGGAATGGAGATGGCCTTGAATGCCAAGTACCTGGACAACTTCAGATACTTCGCCGGCATCCAGTACAGCATAGACCAAATCAGCGACCGGATGACGGCAACCTTCGGGCACATTAGCGACTATCGGCCGCAGAAGGGCACGAACGCTCCCTGGTGGATGCAGCGGACTCCCGAGCGGGCGCGGCGGGCGGTGGCTGAGGGCCTGGTTAATTTCTCCAATGTGCTCCGCGGCTGGACCAATTCCGTGTATGTGGATTCGGTGGACCCACAGGTTTATGCGCAGAACATCTCCGACGTTTCCTCGCAGACCAAGGCGCTGGAACTCGCCCTTTCGGTGAATGCGGCCATTGCCAAGCCGGCCTCCCTGTCCGACACCATGAAGTATCTCCATCAAACACAGGAGTTCCTGGAGGCCATCAAGCGGCAGCCGCTGGCCCTCGGCTTCGCCGACGGCCAGGAATTCGGCTGGTTCCTGGGCCCGGCCTTCGGCATTAGCGAAAGCGGCAAGGCCACGTTTGTCCACTCGGCCAACCGGCAGTCCTTCTCGGTTTCCATTGTCGTGCCCGCCTGGGTCAAGAACCTGGCCTTGAGCGTCACGAATTGCTGGCTCGACGGCAAAGGCGGCGTCATCGAGAAGAAGATGGTGGTAAACGCCATCACGAATGTCCTCCTGCCGCGCGACATGGACGCGCTCACGTCGGCGATCCTGCGGCAGTATGCGCGGCCCGCCCCGACGCTTTACCTCGCCGAGCAGGTCCTGCAAGCCTCGACCAACGGCGACCAGACGCTGCTCATCCGCGGCCGCGAACTCTGGCGCAACCCTGCCGTCCTCGTCGGCTCGACCCCCGCCGACGCAGTGGACCTGCTGCCCGACATGCGCGGCCTGGTCGCCCACTTCAAGTCCATCCCCGCGACCTACGAGCCGAAGGCGGACCTCACTGTCGTCACCAGCTTCGGCGCGGACGCGCTGGAAAAGGCCGTCGAGATCATCGCGCCCTCGAAAGCGCCGACGAAGCCGCCGCCTTCGGCCAGGCTCACCAACTATTTCGCGGTCAACGGCGGCCAGCCGCTCGGCTTCGTTCTGAGTTCCATGCCGGCGGCGTTTGCCGGATTCGCGATCCAGCTTAGTACCAAGGACACGCCGGGCAAGTGGCAGCCGCTGGCTGATAGCGACTACCGCCTGACCAATCGTGCCGCGCTTACCATCCCGATCAAGGTGACCAATCCGCCGGCGCCCGGCGGGCCGGTCGTTTATACGCTCGACCTGGGGCTGCGCCTCACGCCCGATGCTGCGCCGGCCAGCCTGTTCCCCGGCACGAACAAACCCACCTTCGTCTATTTCCCCGTCAGTGGGCAGGAGAAGCCGCAGGTCCCGCCAACCACGATCACCTACAACACCGCGGGAAAACCCGACACGACGAGCATCAAGCTCACCCCGTTGACGGCGGTGTCCAGGGCGCATTTGTATCAGGCCTACCCGGGCCTGGAGAAATCCGTGGACACCGGCAACGCACGGTTGTCCCTGGCCGATAAGCCGGCGGGCATCAAGGCACCGCGCGCCTTGGCCGTGCAGGAGGCGCCGAACGGCGGTACCGGCTGGATGATCCCCATCGCCAACCTTTCGACCAACGACTTGCCCAAGGCAGACTACAACGCCTTCAGCCTCGGATACCGCACGCCGGACGGCAACTCCGCCAGCGTTGATTTCACCGGCGGCCCTATCTCCGTCAAAGGGCCGTAACCGTCAAACCAGCCAGCGAAAGGACCCATGCCCGATACACCGAAGAAGAAGCTCCAGAAGTTCCTTGTGAACCTTGTTGAAAAGCCGCACACGCTCAGGCGGCTCAAAGCCGATCCCGAAGGCTTCATTGCCAAGTCGGGCCTTTCCCCGGCACACAAGAAGATCCTGCTGGGCGGCAACGCCGGGAAAATCAAAGACCTGGTCGCCGGCGCGGGGGGCAAAGCCCTGATTGCGATGGTTTGGCTCCTGGGCGTCGCGCGCAAGCGGGTTACCGTCCTTCCGAACAGGCCGGCTTCGGCGGGGGCTTCCGTGAAGCGAAAAGCCGCGAAGAAAAGCCCGGCGAGCCGCACAACGGCGGCTATTGTGTTCGCCACCAAAGCAGACGTTTAAGCGAGGCCGGCCTCTCAAGGCGTGTCTGAAAAACGCAGCAGCCTGCATGGGGCGGCTCTGATTAATGCGGGAAGAGGCCGTGCTGCCCGCAATCAGAGCCTCCGTGCGTCGGCTGCTACTATGAAAGGCAGTGCCCCGCGTCCCGCCCGCACCGGCTCACTGACGATAGTCGGGACCGGCATTGCCATCGGCCAGATGACGGTCGAGGCGCGCGAATACATCAAGAGCGCGCGCCACATCGTCGCCCTCGTCGCTGACCCTGTCACGCTCGCCTGGGTCCGGCAATGCAATCCGCACACCGAGTCCCTCCAGCGCTTTTATGCCTACGGCAAGGACAGGCGCACGACCTACGCGGACATCGTTGAGTACGTCTTGGGCCTGTTGCGCCGCGGGCGGCACGTGTGCTTCGTGCTCTACGGCCATCCCGGCGTCTTCGCGCTGCCGCCGCACGAACTCATGCGCCGCGCCCGACGGGAAGGCATCCCCGCCGCCATGTTGGCGGGCGTCTCGGCGGAGGATTGCCTGTTCGCCGACCTGGGCGTTGACCCCGGCACGAGCGGGTGCCAAAGCTTCGAGGCGACGGACTTCCTGGTGCGCCGGCGGAAGTTCGACCCGTGCAGCGCGCTCATCCTGTGGCAGTTCGGCGTGGTGGGCGAGGCCTCCTGCCCCAAGGCGATGCGCCGCGATTGCGTGCGGATGCTGGCCGAGCGGCTCGCCCAAACCTACCCGCCCGACCACGAGGTGATTCTCTACGAGGCGGCGGTGTATCCCTTTTGCAACCCGGTCCGCCGCCACGTGCGCCTCTCACGCCTGGCGCGCACGAGATACCTGCCCATGTGCACGCTGTTTGTTCCGCCCCTGCCCGACCGCCGTGCGAGCACGGCAATGATACGGCGGCTGAGATGGGAATAGGCAGTTCGGTCCTGCGGCCCGTGTGGCCCCCGCCATAATCTCACCGGATGCTCACCGGACACACACCGTCGTACCTCTGCAAAGCTTGCAGAGGTACGACGGTGTGTGTCCGGTGAGTATCCGGTGAGACTGTGGCGGGACTCGGGACGGACCCGATGGCCCCGGACGGCATCAACCGCTATTGCCGCCGATGCGTCCGCCTGCTACAAGGGTCCCCGTGAAAGCTGCCTCTCTACTGACCTTCCTGTTCGCTACGGCCCTGTCCGCCGCCAGCGCGGCCGATAACGCCTCCCGGCCCGGCTGGAAGCTGACCTTCAGCGATGAATTCGACGGCAAGGCACTGGATACGGCCAAATGGACCCCGAGTGACCCTTGGGGCCGCGAGCGGAACCGGGAATTGCAGGCCTACGTGAAGGACGCGTTTGAAGTGCGCGACGGCGTCCTGCATATCGAGGCCAAGAAGGGCCAGGCCTTTTACGCCGGCAAGGACCGGGCCTACACCTCCGGCATGATGACCACGTATGGCAAGTTCAGCCAGGAGTATGGCCGCTTCGAGATTCGCTGCCGCGTGCCGGCCGGCAAAGGCATGTGGCCGGCCTTCTGGCTGCTGCCGGATCCGCGGCAGTGGCCGCCGGAGATTGACGTGCTGGAAATCCTCGGCCATGAGCCCGGCAAGGTGTACATGACCCACCACTTCCGCGATGAGGAGCGCAAGCACAAGTCGCACGGAGGCTCGTGGGTGGGGCCGGACTTCTCCGCCGGCTTCCACGAGTTCGCGGTCGAATGGTCGCCCAAAGCCGTGGTGTGGTTTGTGGACGGCGTCGAGCGGTTCCGTTCCGAGGACTCGGTCCCGCACGGGAAAATGTACCTGCTGGTCAACCTGGCCGTGGGCGGCGAGTGGCCGGGTTCGCCGGACGAGAGGACCGCCTTCCCGGCGTCGTTCGACGTGGACTACGTCCGCGTTTACCAGCCGGCGCAGTGATCAGTCCGCCGCCGCCGGGGCGAGCGGCTGGGTGAAGATCGCCCGGTGAATGGGCGCAGGGTAAGGCACGTCCGGCCCCTTCGCAGCGGCCCACAGGATGCGGTTTAGCTCGTCCTCGGGCGCGCGGTCGTATACCCGGAAGTCCATGCGCGCGGACTGCTTGGCAAAAGGCGAGGCCAGGGTGTTCCTCGCCGTGAGATTCACCTTTGGCGTAACCGGGCTAAATGCCTGCGCGACAGCCCCGCTCTGGAAGCAATTGAACATCGGCGTGGCGCCCGCGTCATACTGCGTCAGCGGCGGCAGGCCCAGGATCAGCTCCATCGTCCGCACCATGCTGGCGGTCGTGTAGAAGGTGCTGTCCACAAAGCCACGCTTGCAATATGGGCTGATCACCAGCCCCGCCGTGCGGTGGGCATCCACGTGGTCCGGGCCGTTCTGCGCATCGTCCTCGATCACGAAGATGGCCATCTCGTTCCAGAACTTGCTCTTCGAGGCGGCCTCGACGAGGCGGGCCAGGCCGATGTCGTTGCTGGCCACGCAGGCCTCGGGCGTGAACGCGCCGGGCGTGGTGCCGCGCGTATGGTTCTCGCCCAGCGACATAATCATGAACTGCGGCAGCGTGCCCGTTTGCTCGGCCTGGTGCAGGTCTTCGATCCAGCCCTTCACTTTGTCCATGTCGCGCCCGCCGCCCCAATGGCCGCGATTGACTGTCGGCACGTGCTTGGCGCCCTCGCCGTAGGTCTTGTAGCTCACCCCATTGCGCTGGCACAAGTCCCACAGATAGCCCGCCGAAGGCGTCTCCATTTCCATATTGCCCGGCAAGTGGCCGTGCTTCGAGTAGGACATGATCCAGGCGCGCTGGTTGAAGTCGGTGGCAATGGCGGCGTCGCACCAGCTATGCCCGTCAGCGCTCACCTCGCCGTTGCAGTAGAGGTTGTCGAGCAGCACGTAATCGCGCGCGAGTTGGTGTTGGTTGGGGGTGACCGTTTCGCCGTAAATGGCCAGCGCCGGGTCGCCGTTGCCGATGTGCTTGCCGGCGGCATCCTTCATGTCGCCGAACACCTGGTCGTAGGTGCGGTTCTCCTTGATGATGTAGAGCACGTATTTGATCGGGCAGGGCTGGCCGACAAACTCGGGGATCACGCCCCCGCCGGGCACGGCGGCCCGACGCAGCGCCTGCGGCGAGTAAGGCGAGTTGCGCCGCACCTGCTCCGTGTAGGCGGCCATCTGCGCCGCGCTGGGCCGGCTGATGAAGGAGATGGAGCCTTCGAGCAGGGTCGCGATGTGATTGAAGGCGACCCGGCCCACCTTCCGCTCCGGCCGATCACTGCGCAGCGGGGTGTTAGGGTGCGAAGCCAGGCCCTTGCCGTTGCCTACGAACAGCGTCCGGTTGTCCGGGCTGACGCACACCGCGCTGGGATACCATCCCACGGGGATGAAGCCGTCCACGACCGAGACGGATTCACCGTTGCGCTGGGCGTCCTCTGAAAGCGCGTTGGAAATGTCCACCACCGCCACGCTGTTGTTGTCGGCGTCCGCGACGAAAAGCGCCTTGCCGTCGGGCGAGACCGCCAGGCCGTCCGGCGTGCTGCCTTCCGGGGACCCGGGATAGAGCGCCGTGGAAATGATCTCGCGGGCGTCCTCGGGCGGGCGGCGAGTGAGGCTGGCCTCGGGCGCTTGCTTCTCCAGGGCCTGGGTCTGGATGACGTGCACCGTATTGTCCCCGCTGCACGCGACGAACAGCCGGCCATCCGGCGCCAGCGCCAGATCGTTGGGCCGGATGCCCACCGGTATGTTGCGCACCCGCCGAGCCTCGCGCGTATCCACGACGCTGACGCTGCGGCCGCCCCAGTTGCTGACATACAGGTGGCGCTTGTCGGCGCCGAAAAGGCACGAATGCGGGTGCTCGCCCACGGGCACGCTGGTCTCGAGCGCCAGCGTCGTCCCGTTCAGCACCCAGATTTCATCGTTCGCCTCGTTGCACACATACACCTTGGCTGTCGTGGGGTGCACGGCGATGCCCGCCAGGAACACGGAAGTCGCATTGGGGGAGGGCTTCACCGCCTCTGCGGCCGTCGCCTTGCCATCGGCATAACGGAACACATGCAATTTGCCCGATTCGCCGCCCGAAACCAGGATGCGCCGGCCATCCGGCGTGAAGGCCAGGCCATTCCAGACCCGAGCCAAGGGGAAGAACTGTGTCACGCGCCGCGACGCGATGTCCAGCAGGCTCAACCCGGGGTCGTTGTAGCCCGCGCTGACGGCCAGCAGCATCTTTTTGTCCGGCGCAACCACCAGCTTGAGCGGCAGGTCGCTGATCGTGACGTGCTGGCCCGCCGGCGTGACGCCCCAGCCGTTGAAAAGCAGGTTCGTGCCGGGCCTTAGCCCCTGCGCCTGGCGCAGCGCGGCGTCCTTAACGTCCTGGTCCGCCGTGCGCGCGGGTGGTGGCTGTTGGGCGCTCGCCGCCAGCGTGCTGGTGAGCGCCAAGGTCAGGGCTACAGCCCGGCCAAGCCGCGCGCTGTGGATAAGCAAATTCATATCGGTGTATTCGCAGCGCTGCCACTCTGCGTGCAACCCGCCCCTGCCGCAATTCAAAACTGCCTGCTGCCGCAATCCCTACACCTGCCCGGGCAACAAAAAGGCGGCCCGGTTTCCCAGGCCGCCTTCCAACCTAACCACCCCGAACCAAACAGAAAGACAAACTATACTTGCAGAGTGACACACCCGCCTTGAACCGGCAACCCGGGGGGAAACCCTACTCTCCTCCCCGCCTTTCTCCTAAAAAGGCGGCCCGATCTTTCGACCGGGCCGCCCCAACCCTAACCAGTCACTATGAAACACGGGTGACTACTGCTTTCACAGCAGCCGTCCCGAGGCAGTCCATGAAACACTGCACTAATTGAGACGCCAACCCCGTTCATTCCATTCAAACTTTGCCAAAAATAATTTCGCCCCGCGTGCCCGATGCCATTTCACGCTGGCCCGCAGTGCCTTGCAACGCCGGAACGCGCGCGTCCTCGGGCGCAGCAACATCCGAGTCCGGTTACCGAAGACGCCCAGGCCCAGGCAAAAACTGCAAAGAGATTAGCAACCCCCGTGGAGTCGCCGACCCGGGAGAAACCTAGTTTATAGTCCTTTTAGCAAGGGTGTCTACGCGATAGGCTCCCTGCTCCGTCGGGCTGCGGCCCTAATGCTATATGGCTAAATACAAGATTGCGTGGCTTCCCGGTGACGGCATCGGGGTGGATGTCCTGGAAGCCGCCAAAATCGTCCTCAAGAAGCTCCACTTGGATGCCGAATACATCCACGGCGATATCGGCTGGGAGTTCTGGTGCAAGGAAGGCGATGCCTTCCCGGCGCGCACAATCGAGTTGCTGAAGAACGTGGATGCCGCCCTGTTCGGCGCCATCACCTCCAAACCGGCCAGGACCGCCGCCGCCGAGCTGGCGCCCGCTCTCCAGAACAAGGGCCTCACCTACCGCTCGCCCATCGTGCGTATGCGGCAGTTGTTCGACCTCTACATCTGCCTGCGCCCTTGCAAGGGCTACGCCGGCAACCCGCTCAATTTCAAAGAGGGTATTGACCTGGTCGTTTACCGCGAGAACACCGAAGACCTCTACGCCGGTGTCGAGTTCGCGCCCGTGCCCCAGGAATTGGCCGACCTGCTCGGCAAGCTCGCCAAGCCCTTCGCCCACTTTTGCAAGGTCCCGCTCGACCAATACGCCGTCTCCTGCAAGATCAACACCCGCGCCGGCTCCGAGCGCATCGTCCGCGCCGCCTTCGACTTCGCGCGCAAGCATAAGCGCAAGAAGGTCACCATTGTTCACAAGGCCAACGTCGTCCGCGCCACCGATGGCCTGTTCCTCGAAGCCGCCAAGGCAGTCGCCAGGGACTTCCCGGAGATCAAGATGGACGACGCGAACATTGACGCCATGACCATGTGGCTGCTCAAGAACCCGTTCAACTACGACGTGCTGGTCGCCCCCAATCTCTACGGCGACATCATCTCCGACCTCTGCGCGCAGATGGTCGGCGGCCTCGGCTTCGGCTGCTCGGGCAACATCGGCGCCAAGCTGGCCGTCTTTGAGCCCACGCACGGCTCGGCCCCGAAATACGCTGGCCAATACAAGGTCAACCCTATTGCTACCATTCTCGCCGCCAAGATGATGCTGGACTGGCTCGGCGAAGGCTCCAAAGCCACCGCGCTCGAATACGCTGTCGCCCAGGTCATCAAGGAAGGCAAAGCCCGCACCTACGATATGGGCGGCAACACCACCACTTTGCAGATGGCCGAAGCCATCGCACAAAAGCTTTAACCGGCCCTCAGGCGCCAACGTCTTTACTATTTAACCTATGAAGAAAACAACGGTCCTGCGGAAAGCTATCATGGCCCGGCGCGCTGTTGTCGTGCCCGGCTGTCACGACGCCCTGAGCGCCAAAGTAATCGAGGCCTGCGGCTTCGAGGCCATTCAAATCTCCGGCTACGGCCTGGCCGCCTCGATCCTCGGCAAGCCCGACGTCGGCCTTGTCCAGATGAAAGACGTGCTCGACACCACCTGGAACATCGCCCAGGCAACCAACATCCCCGTCATGGCCGACGTGGACACCGGCGGCGGCAACGCCGTCAATGCCGGCTGGGTCACCGAGCGCCTGATTTCGATGGGCGTGGCGGGCATGAACATCGAGGACCAGATCTTTCCCAAGCGCTGCGGCCACATGGCTGGCAAGGAAGTCATCTCAGGCGAGGAGATGGCCGGCAAAGTCCGCGCCTGCGCCGATGTCCGCAATTGCCTGGACAAGGACTTCATCATCAACGCGCGCACCGATGCTTTCGCCGTCCACGGTCTCGATGAGGCCATCCGCCGCTGCAACCTTTACCTCGAAGCCGGGGCCGATCTCGCCTTCATTGACGGCATCAAGACCAAGGCCGACATCCAGACCGCCATCAAGCAGCTTAAAGGCCCGCTCTCGGTCAACCTCATGGATGCCATATCCGGCATGAAGACCGAGCTGATTCCCATCCCGGAGCTGGCGAAAATGGGCGTGGGCCGCGTCTCGATCCCTGTCGCCTCGTGCATGGTGGCGCACAAAGCGCTGACCGACTTCTTCAAAGCCCTCAAGGCCTCGCCCACCGGCATCCTGGCCGGCCAGACCCATTGGGTCTCGTCCTTCGAGGAATACACCGACTTCGTCGGCCTCAAGGCCTATCGCCACCTCGAAGAACAATACCTGCCCAAGGACCGCATTGACGGCAAGTACAAGGGCACGGCCAAGATCGTCGGCTAACGTTATGAGCATGACCGTTGTAGAGAAAATCCTCGCCCGCGCCTCCGGCCTGCCCGCCGTGAAGGCTGGCGACGTCGTGGAACCCAAGGTTGACCTCGCAATGTCGCACGAAAACACGGCACTCGTGATCAACCAGTTCCTGGAAATCTACAAAGGCACCTCGCTGCAGCCCAGGATCTGGGACCCCAGCCGCGTGGCCATCATCTTCGATCACCGCGTCCCGGCGGAATCGCCCAAGACCGCCTCCAACCAGAAGAAGGTGCGCGAGTTCGTGGGCGCCCAGGGCGTGGGCAAGTTCCACGACGTCCGCGGGGACGTCGGCGGCATCTGCCACCAAATCCTGCCCGAGAACGGCTACGTTCGCCCCGGCTCCATCGTCGTGGGCACGGACTCCCATACCACCAGCCACGGCGCGCTGGGCGCGTTCGCCTTCGGCATCGGCGCCACCGAAATGGCCAGCGTCTGGGCGCTCGGCACGGTGCTCAACGTCGAGGTGCCCCCGACCATCAAGGTGGTCGTCAAGGGCCGCTTCAAGAAGTTCGTCGGGCCGAAGGACCTGATTCTGCACCTCATCGGCAAGATCACCGCCCAGGGCGCGAACTTCAAAGTGCTTGAGTTCCACGGCGAAACCATCAGCCGCATGCCCACCTCGGGCCGGCTTGTCCTGTGCAACATGGCCGTCGAAGCCGGCGCGACCGCCGGCATCGTGCCCGCCGATGCCGAGACCGAACGCTACCTGCGCGAAGAAGCCGGCGTGGCCGAGCCGCTGCAGGCCGTCGCTCCCGATGCCGACGCCGCCTACGAACGCGTGATCGAGATCAACGTCTCCAAGTTGCAGCCCCAAATCGCCTGCCCGCACACTGTGGACAACGTCAAACCTATCGAGCAGGTGGCCGGCAAGAAAGTAAACCAGATCGTGATCGGCTCCTGCACCAACGGGCGGCTCGATGACCTCGCCGTTGCCGCCAAGATCCTCAAAGGCCAGAAGGTGGCGAACGGCACCCGGATGCTGATCTTCCCGGCTTCGGCCAAGATCTACCGCCAGGCCCTCGGCAAGGGTTACGTCGGCACCTTCATGCAGGCCGGCGCCGTGGTGATGAACTCCGGCTGCGGCCCCTGCCTCGGCGTCCACGAAGGCGCGTTGGGCGACGGCGAAGTCGCCCTCTCGACCACCAACCGCAACTTCAAGGGACGCATGGGCAACCCGAACTCCGAGGTTTACCTGTGCTCCCCCGCCGTAGCCGCCGCCTCGGCCATTACCGGCGTCATCACCAGCCCGCGAAAGAACCCGGCGCCCCACGCAACACGCAACACGTAACACGTAACACGTTTCACCCATGCCAACCGTAGTCTTCAAAGTCGCCGACGACGTCTCGACCGACGTCATCTACCCGGGCCGCTACATGGCCACCGTCCTGCCCACCGAAACGCCGCAGTTCGCCTTTGCTGACGAGGCGGCCTTCAACGCCAAGCTCAAGGCCAAGCAGGTCCCGCCCGGCAGCATCCTGGTCGGCGGCCGGAACTTCGGCTGCGGCTCCTCGCGCGAGCAGGCCGTCTCGTGCCTCAAGGGCCACGAGCTGATCATTGTAGCCAAGAGTTTCGCCCGCATCTTCCTGCAAAATGCCATCAATCTCGGCCTCCGCATGATCGTCTGCCCCGACATCGAAGCCGCCGAAGGCGATGAGCTGGAGCTGAGCGCGGACACGCTGGTCAACAAGACCACCGGCAAGCAGTTCAAGCTCGAGCCGATGCCCAAGTCCCGCCAGGTCATCATTGATGCCGGCGGCCTTATCCCCTACACCCGCAAGCGCTTGCAGCAGCAAACCGCAGCCGCCTGAAGCTCTGCGGAGCAGAGACCAGCACGGCGCCGGCTCTCGCCAGTTTCGTGGCGGGCCTGTTTGGCCGAGCACCGGGCAGCGCACGTCACGACGCGCTGGTTCGGCCCAGCGCCAGGATTCGCTCGAAGTGAACGGGAGTGAGCGGCACGACCGAAAGGCGGGTCTGTTTGAGTAACAGAAGGCCCTTCAGCTTCGCGTCAGACTTCAGGGCATCGAGCCCCACCGGCTGCTTCAGCGCCTTCACTGGGACGAGGTCCACGCAGGACCAATCTCCCTCGCCGGCGGTCGGGTCGGGATAAGCCGCCCTGGCGACGCGGGCCAAGCCCACGACCTGCTTCTCGGTCACGCTATGGTAGTAGAGCACCCAGTCGCCCTTTTTCATGGCCCGGAGGTTGTTGCGCGCCTGGAAATTGCGCACGCCCGTCCACGCGGCGCGGCCATCCTTGACGAACGCCGCCCAGGAATAATCCGCCGGTTCCTGCTTCACGAGCCAGTGCTGCACGGGTGTTTCCATCAACTGTGGACGCGAGTTGGGCCGGCCCCTACTCAATGCGCGTGCTATGGTCCTGCATCCACCAGACGTCCTTGCTGCCCGGTTGCGGGACGTTCAGTTGCAGAGTCGTCGTCAGCGGTGGGTAGGTTCGCGAATCCACCCATTTATGGATCTCCGCGTGACCATCGGCGAACGCGAAGTCCGCCGCGTGGCCATGGTAGCTGGCCGGGTAGTCAACCATCACCGTGGTGTTGATATCCGGGTAGCTGTCCATTTGCACGATAAAGAACCCATCGTTGATGCTGTCCTCCCGCTCCTCCAGAAAGACAAAGCTCATGCTTGCCCCGGGGTTGATCATCTCCGATAGCTTGCGAAAGACCTTCCAGTTATGACCGGTGCTCCAGCCTCCCCTGGGGTCGGCGGTGTCACCCCTGCCGCCCGTCCATATATTCATCGACATGCTGCGCGGGCGAGGCACCCACTGACCGGCCGGGTTATAGCCGAGGCTTTTGTCGGCCGGGCAATGCCAGATGCCCGCGCTCTTGCCGCAATACGGCCACAACAAGCTCTTCTTGATCGTGTCGTCAGCATCCCAGTTGCCCTTGGTGGTGGGGACCGCCAGGTCCAGGTCGTAAGGAGGCCCGGAGGTGAGCCAGGCATACTGAGCATTGACCCCTAGCGAGTACCCGTAGGGCAACACTTCACGGTTATCCTCGCAGTATTGCCGCCAGGCCAGGAGAAGCTGGCGGTTGTTGTTCATGCACATGACCGCCTGAGCCTTCTGCTTGGCCCTGGCCAGCGCCGGCAGCAGCAGCGCCGCCAGAATGGCAATGATGGCAATGACGACCAGCAACTCGATCAGAGTGAACCCTATGGCCTTTGCGGACAGACAGAGTCGTTTCATTTCGCATCTCCGCTATGTGCTAAACCCACGTCCGCATTCCGGGTGACTGGATTTCCGGCCAGCTTCCGCTGCGGGCGTGTTGGCTTCGCCCGATTCTGTTGAAGCATGTCACATCCGATGGGACTTACAAGCAGAAGGTTGTGGCAGACAAGCAGGGGTGCAAGCTGTCCTCACGTCAAAGAAGAGGTGGTTCCGTATCGCATCGGCCGGCGCTCCCCCCAGGTATAAGCTCGTAAATCGTAAATCGCATATCGTATATGTTTTGACCTGGCCCTTGCTGCCGTGGTATCAACCGCACATGAACAGGCTTCACGTCTCTTTGCTTACCTTGTGCTCCGCATGTGTTCTGAGCGCCCGCGGAGGAGAATTCCCCGACTCTTTCACCTGGGATAAGGACGACGCGGCGCGCGCGAAACATGCGGCGTTGGAGGGCAAACCGATGCCCTCATTGGACGTCACCGGCTGGGTAAACGGGCAGGTCAAGCCCGAGGATATGAAGGGCAAGGTCGTGGTGGTGGATTTCTACGCGACTTGGTGCGGCCCATGCATGGCGGCCATTCCTCACAACAACGAGCTGCTGAAGAAGTATAAGGACAAGGGGCTGGTCATCGTCGGCGTGTGCACCGACAAGCGAGGGCAGGAGAAGATGGGGCAAACGGTTAAGGACCGCGGCATCGAGTATCCGACGGCGCGTGACTCGCAACTCGCATCCGAAAAGGCCTGGCAGGTGCACTACTATCCGACCTACGCGATCGTGGACCGCAAAGGGGTCGTTCGGATCATCGGCCTGAGGCCAAATTACGTCGAGCACGTGGTGAAGAAGCTGCTGGCCGAAGCCCCGCCCGCGTGACCCTTCACAGCGTGGCGCCCGCCCGCGAGCAGGAGGGTGCGGCGTTTGCCGGAGGCTGGCTTCGTCGAGTGCGGACATTGTGCCTGTTGCTCGGGATCGTGCTGGCCGCGACCGCCCATTCCCGGGCAGCCACCTACGCGACGTGGATCATGGTCTGGCACGGCCACGACCAGGCATGGTGGAATGCAAATGCCCCGGACGGTCTCAAGAACCCTATCAATGGCCAATGGAAGGCCTTGGACTGGGCCGACCCCAGCCTCGTGGAAGCTTACCTGGACGGCCTTAGGCAGGCGGGCATCAACGTGGTCATCGCCGATCTCACCAACGGCTGGAACTGGCTGGGCTCCCGCTGCCAGTTGATCCAATCGCTCTGCGCCAAAAAGGGCCTGAAATTCTGCGTGGCGGAGAACAGCGCCGGTAACGTGGCTACGTTCGAAAGCCATGCCCAGGATATCTGGACCCGGTTTGCGGCCCCGGAGGCGCCCTGGCACGACACCTACTTCCAGTATCACGGCAAGCCGCTGATCGTGTGCTACGCCATACGGGCCTGGTACCAGTCCTACCTGAAGAGCGAGTCCGCCTACCGCAGCCGGTTCAATCTCGTCTGGGCTTCGGGCGAGGATTCCAACATGGATAAGTGGGGCTGGCAACTGGAGCCCTGGGTCGGCCCCGTGCCTTCGCGGGAGGCCATGTTCGTCACGCCCTCGATCCGGTGGAATCCATCCAACGGCGTCATGTGGCGGAAATCGCTGGCCTGGCTGGACTACGGCTTCGCCCTGGCCAGCAAAAGCAACCCGGCCTATGTCATTGTCGGCTCATACGACGATCCGAGCGAACGCAACTCCTGGCTGGTCTCGGACACCTCGCATTGCGAGCCCGGCCGGCAGATGCGTGACTGGACGGGCGCTTTGAGTCCCGCCGCGTATTACGACCGAGTGGCGCAATGGATCGCCGGCAAACCCTCCCTGGTGCCAGGCGGGTTGCTGCCTGATGGCGCCTACCGCATCATCAGCCGTGCCCATGCTGCTCCCCTCGGCATTGTCGCTTCGGAGAAGTCGAACCAGGGCACGCCCGGAGCCGCTCTCGGGGTATGCGCCCCGGCCAAGGCCCCGCAGGGCTGCTTCTGGCTGTATCATCTCGGCGGCAACTGTTACCGCATCATCACCCTTGAGAGCGGCCTTGCGCTGGAAGCTTCTAATAAAGGCGTAGCGCAGAATTGGGACAGTTCGGAACCCAGCCAGCACTGGGTGCTCAGCCGCGGCTCGCACGGCTGCGTGCGGCTCATCAACAGCGCCACTGGGCTGGCGCTCACCTTGCAGGACGGATCGGTCGGCGCCCACGCAAGCTTGCATCCCCCAAGCAGTGATCGTGATCAGCAATGGCGGCTGGAGCCGGAGTTGCCTTTATAGCTGCCCAGGAGGGCGGAGGCTTACTGTGCCGGCATGAACCCTTACCGGAGCGACTCGTGCGCCTCAGTACGTCAGCGGGCCAAGCACAGCGCGGTAGAACCGAGCGCGGTAACTGGCGGAGTCGGGGTCAGTGAAGTCGTAAATACCAGCGGTGTTGGTCAGGATCGGCGTCCAGGTCGTGAGATTGGTCGAGGCCACGACGATGTTGGTCTCGCCGCTGAATCCCAACAGCCGCAGGCGGAACTGGCCATTGGTCATAAACAGCGGCGCGATTTGCGGCACGTCGAAGTTGATGTGGTCATTCCAGCGGGCCAGGTAATTCGACGGCTTCCCGCCAGCGGTGCGTAGGTTGCCGCCGACCCACAGGTCATTGCCCTGCGCAAACAGGGCCTGCACCGTCGAGGAAACGCCGCTGCCCAGGGGCGCCCAACTGGTGCCGTCCCATTTGGCGATGCGCGTGGCCGGCACCCCGCCGACGTTGGTAAAGCTGCCTCCCACGTAGAGATTGTTGCCGATGGCAGCCAGGGCGTTGATCGAGCCCCGGCCAACCACGCCGCCGCCCACGTTGGACCACGCGCTGCCGTCCCACTGGGCAATCTGGCTGATCGCCACGCCGCCCGCGTTTGTCAGGTTCGGCCCGGCGAAATAGACATGGCTGCCGGCGACAGCGATGGCCGTGGCGTTGGTATTCAGCCCGGTACCCATGGGCCAGGCATAGGTGCCGTCGAAGTGCAGCGCAAAGACGCTGTTCGTGCAGTTGTTGAAGCTGGAATCGCACTCCGAGATCGAAAGCTGGCCGCTGACGTAAATGTCGTTGCCCTGCACCGCCAGCGCGCTGAAGCCAATATTGTCAAAGTTCATGGACACGAATGTCGCCGCCGGAGGATACGCGAGCACGCTCCAGAAATTGGCCCCGTCCCAGCGCGTCAGCCACCAGTCGGTGCCGTCCGCGCCGGGGATCCCGAAGTAACCCGCGACTAACAGGCTGCCGCCATAACTGCCCAACTCCGTTGGCGACACAAACGGGGTGTTGTTCAGCTCCGACCAGTGTGTCCCGTCCCAGTGGGCCATGTGATAGGCCAGGGGGCCGTAGCCCGCGCCATCGCCGGTGAACAGCCCAGCCGCATAGAATTGGCCGCCGATGCTTGCCACCGCCAGCACGTTGCTGTTCAGACCTGAGCCGATGGGAAACCAGTTGGTGCCGTCGAACCAGGCAATCCGGGTCGCGCTGGTCCGGCCGGCGGCCGCAAATGACGTCCCGCCGATCAACACATTCGTGCCGTCACCGTTGATCGCGTCCACTGGGCCGCTAATGCCGTTGATCCGGCCCGGCGTCCCCAGGCTGTGCCAGGAGGCGCCGTCCCAGGCCGCGATGCCGTTAGCCAGGGTGCCGCCCGCCAGCAGAAAATTCCCGCCGACATACAGGTTCCCGCCGTCGGCCAACAGGCGCCCGACGGGGCCGCTCACCCCACTGCCCGCTGCCGACCAGGACGTGCCGTTCCAGGCCGCCAGGTTG
>Ga0335069_10004779_pt1 | contig 19987 bp, 18 predicted proteins | sample Lox_Sample_11_FD_206714 | JGI IMG/M metagenome (GOLD analysis project Ga0335069, IMG submission 206714) | Soil microbial communities from Loxahatchee National Wildlife Refuge, Florida, United States - Lox_Sample_1.1 | ecosystem: Environmental > Terrestrial > Soil > Wetlands | place: USA... | reverse complement strand
ATTCGATCCACCACTCCTGACAGGCTGGCCTTCTTCGTCACTTCCCGTGGCGTGACCAACGAAACCTACTACGCCGCGCAGAAGGCCGCCCGGTTCCTGGGCACCAACAACGTGGATAACTCGGCCCGGCTCTGCCACTCCCCCTCGACCGCCGCCATGAAAGGGGCCATCGGTGTGGCCGCCAGCACCTGCAGTTACAGCGACTTCTACAAGGCCGACCTCATCGTCTTTTTTGGCGCTAACCCCGCCAACGACCAGCCGGTGACGATGAAGTACCTACACGAGTCAAAGGCCAAGGGGGCCAAGGTGGTTCTGGTGAATCCCTTCCTGGAGCCCGGTATGGAGCGCTACTGGGTGCCCTCTACGCCCGTGAGCGCGCTCTTCGGGACCAAAGTGACCGACTATTGGTTCCCCGTGACCCAGGGAGGCGACATCGCCTTTCTTTACGGGACATTCAAGGCGCTTTTGGAAAAGGGTTGGGTCAACCGAGAATTCTTGAACACCCATACCGTGAATTTTGAAGCGCTGGAGCAAAAGGCCAAGGGCCTACCTTGGGAGTTGTTGGAAAAACAGTCAGGCCTGCCTGAGGCTACCATGAGAGAATTCGCCGAGCTTCTCCACAAATCTCCCAAGGCCATCTTCGTTTGGAGCATGGGTATCACCCAGCACGTTTTCGGGGCGGACACGGTGTCCATGATCGTGAACCTGGGCTTGACCCAGGCCTACGTGGGCCGGGAAGGTTGCGGCCTCATGCCCATCCGGGGCCATTCCTCGGTTCAGGCGGGGGCGGAAATGGGAGCCTACTCCACGGTTTTTCCCGGCGGCAAACCGGTGACGGCGGAAAACGCCAAGGCCCTTTCAGCCACTTATGGCTTTCCCGTGCCGGATAAACCAGGGTTGACCACCGTAGAAATGGTCGAGGCCTGCGCGCGGGGGGAACTGGACCTACTTTACTGCATAGGCGGGAATTTCCTTGGCACACTGCCGGAGCCCGATTACGTGAGGAAAGCCCTGGCCAAGGTTCCCTTAAGGGTTCATGAGGACATCATCCTGACGGATCAGATGCTGGTGGAAGGCGAGGAAGTGATCCTGCTTCCCGCCCAGACCCGCTACGAGCAGGAAGGCGGCGGCACTGAAACCTCGACCGAGCGCCGGGTCATGTTCAGCCCCGAAATCCCACGGGTTTTGGGGGAAGCGAGGCCCGAGTGGAAAATCCTGCTCCAGGTGGCCGCGGCGGCTTACCCCAAAAAGGCGGCACTCTTGGGCTGCCGGACGGCCCAGGAAATCCGCGAAGAGATCGCCAGGGTTATCCCACTTTACGACGGCATCCAAAAACTCCAGAAGACCGGCGACGCTTTCCAATATGGAGGGCCGCACTTGTGCGCGGACGGGAAGTTCCAAACACCTGACGGGAAGGCCCATTTCAAAACGGTGGTCTTGCCTGATACAACCCGAAAACCCGGTGAATACGATCTTTCCACCCGGCGGGGAAAACAATTCAATTCCATCGTTTGGGCCGAAGTGGACCCGCTGACCGACGCCCCTCGTGAGGCTGTCTTGATGAATCCCGAGGACGCGGGCGCCCTTCATTTGAAGCAGGGGGATGGGGTGGAACTGGTGAATGATTTGGGCCACCTGTCCTGCCGGGTACATCTGGCCCCCCTGGCTCCGGGCAACCTGCAGGTGCATTGGCCGGAGGGGAATATTCTCATTCCCCGGGGCTTGGTGGACGCCGGGGGTGGTGTGCCGGACTATAACGCTCGGGTACGAATTGAAATCCCCGCCGTCGTTGGAAAATCATGAAGCCCAGTTCGCCTGTTCGAATTCTTCGTTTAGGCCCGAATGGAAAGGGGAAGACGGCCCCCGATCAGGTGGCTTCCGAGGAACCCTTGGAAATCCGGGTTAATGGCAAAAGTATTGCTGTGGTTATGCGGACCCCAGGCCATGACCGGGAACTTGCCGCGGGATTTCTTTATACCGAAGGTCTTATCCGTTCCCCCAAAGACATTAAGGAAATTGTGGCCTGTAAAAGTCCCAAGAGTGATTTGGACGAGAATATCGTTAATGTTTTTGTGGGGAAGGGCGCGGGTTTAAAGACGGGAAAACACACCCGGCATTTTTATACGTCTTCCAGTTGTGGCATCTGCGGCAAGGCCAGTATCGAGTCGGTGTTTTTAAACTTTAAGCCAAACAAGTCAAAATTCAAAATTCCCACCAAAATTCTGTTGGGCCTTCCACAAACTCTTCGTGCGGTCCAAGATACCTTTGAGAAAACTGGGGGGCTTCATGCCAGCGCCCTTTTCGATTCAAAAGGAAATCTGGTCGTCTCGAGGGAGGACGTAGGCCGCCACAACGCCTTGGATAAGGTGGTGGGGTGGGGTTTTCTGGGGAAACGCCTGCCGTTCAAGGACTATGGCCTCTTAGTCAGCGGCCGGGTTTCCTTTGAGATCATGCAAAAAGCCCTGGCGGCTGGTATTCCCCTGGTGGCGGCCATCGGCGCGCCCAGCAGTTTAGCGGTGTCCTTCGCCAAAGGCAGTGGGCAGATATTGGTTGGGTTTTTGAAAAATACAGGAATGAATGTTTATGTTAATTAACCTCATGCCCCGGGTTGGATGTCTAAAACCCGAAACATTCCGGTGTCGGACGTTTCGAGATACCCAAATTCCATGGGAATTTGGGTACAGCAGGCTGCGAAAAGGTGATATTCATTTTTTGGCAGCCTGCTAGTTAAACCTTGTTGTTTTCCACGAATTCATGCTATAAACATCGAACTTCGGCAGGCTTTTCGCCCAGCTGGAGCAGGCACGTCGGTCCGCCGCCGGCCTATTTCTCACGCTTTTTCGATGTCCCCTCCAGTGGTCCTGAGGAGCGCAAGCGTCTCGAAGGATTGGGTGGGGACTCCCCCTGGGTAAAGAAAAAGCGGTGGAACAACTTAAAGGAGCCTCACCATGATGTCCGTTTCCATGAAGCAGTTGTTGGAAGCTGGTGTGCATTTCGGGCACCAGACCCGCCGTTGGAATCCCAAGATGGCCCTCTATATTTTCGGGGAGCGCAACGGGATCCATATCATCGACCTCCAAAAGACCGTCAAGAAGCTCAAGGAAGCCTACCAGTACGTGAAGGAACTGGCGGCCGCCGGCGAGACCATCGTGTTCGTGGGCACCAAGAAACAGGCCCAGGACGCCATTAAGGAAGAAGCCGATCGTTGCGGCATGCCCTACGTCAACTACCGCTGGCTGGGTGGGATGCTCACCAACTTCTCCACCATCAAGAAGTCCATCGGCTACCTGAAGGAATTGGAAAGCATTTCCGAGCAGGAGATGGCGGATCGTTCCAAAAAGGAGCAAGCCGGCTTGAACAAGGACAAGCAGAAGCTCCAAAGGTCGCTCGGCGGAATCAAGAACGTGAATAAACTGCCCGGCGCCATTTTCGTGATTGATACCAAGAAGGAACACATCGCCGTCCAAGAGGCCCGCAAGCTGGGCATCGCGGTGGTGGCGGTGGTGGATACCAACTGCGACCCGGGCGAGATCGACGTGGTCATTCCCGGCAACGACGACGCTATCCGTGCCGTTAAGCTCATGACTTCCGTGATGGCCAGCGCCATCCTGGAAGGCCGCTCGAAGGAATTGGAAGGCAAGGAAGTCTCCGCCGACGCCGCGGCAGGCCCCAGCGAAGTGGGCGAGGAGATGATGGCGGCCGCCGAAGCGGCCCCTGTGGAAGGTGAAACTGTTGAGGCCGTGGTCGAGGAAATCAGCGGCGAAAAGAAGGAAGTAGCTGAGCTCCTGGTGGGCAGCGTGGAACACCTGGCGGGTGACGCCGAGACTGTCGGCGCGATTGCCGACGAGTTGGCCAACGAGAAAGTGGAACGTATCCGCACCAAGCGCGTTCGGGAAGACAAGGTCTAAACAACAGTCGACGGTCCACGGTTGACGGTCGAAAGGTAAAACGAAAGAAAAATTCAAAACCAAGAATTCAAAACGGAGAAGGATAATGGAAATCAGCGCATCAGCGGTGAAGGACCTGCGCGAGAAGACCGGCGCGGGCATGATGGATTGCAAGAAGGCCTTGGCCGAAACCAAGGGCGACTTCGAGAAGGCCGTGGTTTGGCTGCGCGAGAAGGGCATGGCCCAGGTGGCCAAGCGTTCGGGCCGCAGCGCCAACCAGGGCATGATCGGCAGTTATGTTCACAGCGGCAAGGTGGGCGTGCTGGTTGAGGTCAACTGTGAGACGGATTTCGTGGCCAAGACCGACGATTTCCAGACCCTGGCCAAGGAATTGGCCATGCAGGTCGCCGCTTCCGCCCCCAAATATGTGACCCGCGAGGAAGTTCCCGCGGCCGAGTTGGAGCAGGAACGGGCTATTTATATGAACGAAGCCAAACAATCTGGGAAGCCGGAGGCGGTGCAACAAAAGATCGCCGAGGGCAAGATCGAGAGCTACTATAAACAGGTCTGCCTCATGGACCAGCCTTACATCCGCGAGGCCAAGAAGAGCGTGAAGCAGTACGTGACGGAAGTCGCCGCCAAGGTTGGCGAGAACGTCGTGGTGCGGCGTTTCACCCGTTTGCAGTTGGGCGAATAACCGGCTCCACCTTCAGTTTCGCGTGTTAGTCGTCAACGCCGTTTTCCTCAGGAATAGAAATGCCTCCAGCGTCCTCGAAAATCTCGAAGTCCAAACCCGCTTACCGCCGTATTTTGCTGAAACTCTCCGGGGAGGCCCTGGCCGGGGATAACCAGCACCGCATCGACGAGAAGGTGGTCCAATCCATCGCCCGGGCCGTTTACGGGGTGAAGAAATCCGGCGTGGAAGTGGCCCTGGTCATCGGCGGGGGCAACATCTACCGCGGGGCCGATGGCGAACGCATGGGCATGGACCGTGTTTCCAGCGATTACATGGGCATGCTGGCGACCCTCATCAACGCCCTAGCCCTCCAAAACGCCCTGGAAAAACTCGGGGCCCATACCCGTGTGCAAAGCTCCATCGAAATGTCCAAAGTAGCCGAACCCTATATCCGCCGCCGTGCCCTGCGACACCTGGAAAAAGGGCGTATCGTGATCTTCGCGGGCGGAACCGGGAACCCTTATTTCACCACCGATACCGCGGCCGCCCTCCGCGCCATTGAGATCGGCGCGGATGCCATCCTCAAGGCCACCAACGTGGACGGCATCTACAGCGCCGACCCCAAGAAGGATCCCAAGGCCAAGAAGTTCAAGAACCTTACCTATATCGACGCCATCAACAAGCAGTTGCGGGTGATGGATACGACCGCCCTGACCCTTTGCATGGAAAACAAGCTCCCCATCGTGGTTTTTGACATGCATCGCCCGGAAAATATCGGCCGGGTGATCGCCGGTGAGGACATCGGCACTGTCGTTAAGGGCTAAAAAAAACGCCGACACAAAGCCACTAAGCCGCAAAGAAGAATTTCTTAGGGCCTTTGAGGCTTCGTGCCGGATTTGGGTTTGAATTTTGGGTTTTGAGGTGCTTATGGCCGACGCGAACGCGATTCTCAACGAAGCCGAATCCAAGATGAAAAAGGCCATCGAGGCCACCAAAAGGGATTTCGCCGGAGTGCGCACCGGCCGTGCCTCCACGGCCCTGGTGGAAAACGTCAAGGTGGAATATTACGGTTCCCTGGTGCCCTTGAACCAGGTGGCCAACGTCTCCACGCCCGATTCCCGAACCATCGAAATCAAACCCTGGGACGCCAACGCCCTGATGGAGATCGAGAAGGCACTCCAAAAAAGCGATTTGGGAATCGCCCCCAACAACGACGGCAAGATCATCCGCTTGAGCATCCCGCCTTTGACCGAGGAGCGCCGCAAGGAATTCGTGAAGCTGGTCCACAAATTCGCCGAGGGCGGGCGGGTGGCCATCCGCAGCATCCGGCAGGACTCGAACAAATCCCTGGACCATATGAAGAAGGAAATCGCGGAGGATGAGTTCAAGAAGTTCCACGACCGCATCCAGAAAATGACGGACCTGAACACGCAGGAAATCAATAAATTGAGCGAGCACAAAGAAAAAGAAATTCTCGAATTTTAGGCGATTAAAGCCCAAAAAATTCGAGTTCGAAGTTTGAAGTTCGCGGTTCGAAGGTTCGGAAAGGTTTTCAACCCATCGGGTTGAAAGCTTCAATAACTCAAAACTCCCAACTCCGAACTCAAAACTATATTCCAGTGGAATGGCCTGCCCCGCATGGACAATGCGCCTTATTTAAAACGCTACAAGCTAAAACCCCACCTGCCCCGCCACGTCGCCATCATCATGGACGGTAACGGCCGCTGGGCGAAGAAACGCCACTTACCCCGCATCGCCGGTCACCGGGCCGGGGCCCTTTCCATCCGTGAGATTGTCCGCTTGAGCGGGGAATTGGGCATTGAAGTCCTCACCCTTTACGCTTTTTCCACCGAAAATTGGAAGCGCCCCCGCACCGAGATCCGTCTCCTGATGCAACTGCTTAAACAGTACCTGAGGAGCGAAGTGGCCGAGTTGTTAGAGAACAACGTGCGGCTGGGGACCATCGGCCAAACGGACGACCTGCCGGGAGAAATCCAGGAGGAACTGCGGAAATCCATCCAGTCCACCGCCCATTGCACCGGCCTTAAGTTAATCCTGGCGTTGTCCTACAGCGGCCGCTCGGACCTGGCTAGCGCCACCCGCGAAATCGCCAAAAGGGCCAAGGCGGGGCAATTGAACCCCGCCTCGATCACCGAGGAAACCATCACGAAATCCCTTTCCACGAAGAACCTGCCGGAGGTGGACCTGCTCATCCGCACCAGCGGAGAAATGCGGGTCTCTAATTTCCTCTTGTGGGAGCTGGCCTATTCCGAGTTCCACATCACCAAGACCCTTTGGCCGGATTTCCGAACCCGGCATTTCATCGCGGCCCTGAGGGACTTCCAGAAGCGCCAACGGCGCTTCGGCGGGGTTGAGAGCCTGGTGGGAAGCGTGGCGTCGTGGGCTCATTGACCAAAAGGTTTTTAGTGGCGGCGGCGGCCATTCCCATACTGTTGTTCGCCACTTTTTGGGAACAAACTTTTCTTTTCAAATTGCTCGCGGTAGCTGGCTTGGGTTTGTGTCTCCACGAATATTTGAATTTGGCGGACGCACGCAAAATAAGAACCCTCCGGCTTGAGGGAATGATCTCGCTTGGCTTTATCCTAGTGACCTGGATCCTGAGGCCTGCGGTTTCCTGGGAAGGCTGGGGGACATTGCTCTTGGGGCTTTGGATTCTGACCCTTTCCTTCCTGTGGTCGAACCGGCCGCTCAAGGAAATGATCACCTCCGTCAGTGTTACCTTTTTTGGGGTGGCGTACTTCGGCCTGCTGGGAGTTTATTTTTTCCGGTTGCGCGAGTTGCCTGACGGCGCTTGGCATCTTCTGCTCCTCTTCACCGCCACTTGGGCCTATGACACCGGGGGCTATTTCGCCGGCCGCTGGTGGGGAAAGCGTCTTTTGGCGCCATTGACCTCACCCAAGAAGACTTGGGAAGGCTGCGCCGGCGGGTTGGTTTTGACTTTGGCGGGCCTGTTGCTGCTTTGGAGATTCGTTCCCTTTTATCCGGGGGCTTACCGTTTTTTCGACATCCTGCTTTTATCCCTCCTTCTTTCCTTCTTCGGCCAGGTGGGGGATTTGGTGGAGTCGGTCATCAAGCGGAGTTTGAACGCCAAGGATTCGGGTTCGCTTTTGCCGGGCCACGGCGGGGTCTTTGACCGGATCGACAGCCTGTTGTTCAACGCCCCGGTTCTGTTTTACTACCTTACCCTCATCAAAAAATAACTGGAGGATTTATGGCTTTGGAAGACCTGATCAAGCGGGCCCATTCGACCTTCCTGCACCAATTCGGGGGCGACCCCGGCAAGAAGGTGACTTTCGTGGCGGCTCCCAGCCGATTGACCCTCTTGGGCGGGGAATATACCGAGGCGGTGGATGGTTTCAGCCTGCTTGCGGCGGGCAACCATTCGATCGTCGTGGCGGCCCAGCGCCGAAGCGACAAGATGGGTGTCATCCATTCCTTGACCTATGACGAGAAAATCAAGGTTTCACTGGCCACCCTCAAATTCGACCGGGCGGATGGCTGGGCCAATTACCCCAAGGGAGTGCTTTATTTTTACGAGCGGACGGGCCGCAAATTGGAAGGCATCCAGATGGTCGTGGCGGGAGACTTGCCGGAAGGGGTGGGGTTGGGGGCCTCGGCTGCCATTACGGTAGCCACGGCGGTGGCCTGCAATATCCTGGGAATGAACCCCTTGGATGACGCCACCCTGGCCAAGCTCTGTCACCGGGTGGAGAGCCAGTTTATGGGCCTGCGGGGCGACTATTTCTCGCCTTATGCGGTCAAGTTCTCCAAGAAGGACCAGTTGGTCCTCTTTGACGCACGATCATTCAAGCCTGAATACCTGACTTTCGACTCCAAAAACTACAAATTGGTCGTGGTGGACAGTGGTGTTCGTAAAAAGGAAAGGGAGGATGAATTCAAGAAACGCTTGGAACTATTTACCCAGCTTTTACAGGAAATTCGCAAGCACGTTCCCAAGGTGATTTCCCTGCGGGACGTTGGCGGCGAGGCTTACGAGACCGCCCGCAAGAAACTGGATATCATCCTGCGCAAGCGGTTGGACCACGTGGTGTACGAGAATTCACGGGTCAAACGGGCCAAGGATATCCTCCAAAGGGGCGACTATGAGGCGTTCGGCCGGATCTTGAGCGAGTCCCATGACTCCCTGAACGACAAGCTCAAGACCACCTGCCAGGAGGTGGACATCCTCACCGAGGTTGTCAGGAGCCTGCCAGGTTGTTTGGGGTCACGCATGATGGGGATCGGCTGGGGCGGCTCGGTGGTTTGCCTCGTCAAGGCGGCGGATACCGACGCCTTCGTGAACCGGGTGAAAGGCGATTACAAGAAGAGGGTCAATATCTCCCCGCAGGTTTTTGTCAATGAACCGCAGGAAGGGGCAAGGGAAGTGGAGGCCGTTGTCTCGACCACGGGGTCCCAGGCTTCCTAGCTACCACCGGTTGTTGAGTATCGTTAAAACGACGGAAAAAGGGGTGAAAGCCACGAGGCTCCTTCCTTAAACCTGAGATCATTTTTCTAGACGGGTTTCTTTTTAACTTTATAATGTCTGATGCTTCGGGGTCAAAAAGGCCTGTTTTTTCGTCAACCCAACTTTTGGAGGCGGCAATGCGCGGTTTGAAAAAATTCGTTGGGCTTTTCATGGTAGGCGTGAGTCTCGCGGTCCCCTATTCCCTCAGGGCCCAAGGCGCTTCCGCCCAACAATACATGGCCGCGGGCGACCAATATTACGCCGCGAAAAATTACGCCCAAGCCGCACGCTACTACTACGCCGCCGTGAAGTTGACCCCCAGCAACGGCCCGGCCTACCAGAAATTGGGCAACTGCTATTATGCCCTGGGCCGCAAGTCCGACGCTTTGGCCTACTACCAAAGGGCCTCCGCTCTCCAGCCCGCCAACACCCAGTTGGCCCAGTTCGTCCAAAACCTGAGGGCCCAGTTAAGCGCCGGCGGCGTGGTCGCCCCTGCCACGGCTCCCGCGGCGGCGCCGAACAGGTTAAGCCAAGGGTTGGCCCTGTTCCAACAGAAGCAATACGCGGCTTCTGTTCCCTATTTCCAGCAGGCGATCCAGCAGAACCCCAATGATTACCGGGGCTATTACTACGCCGGTTATGCTTATTACATGACCCGGGATGGCAAGGATGCCGCCCTCTATTTCACCGTGGCCAACGCCAAGCAGCCCAATGCCTCCATTAAGGCCTATGCTGACCATATCAAGGCCTCCCTGGCCCCGGCGGACCAACAGTGGGTGGATGACCAAGCCGCGAAATATACCTCTGGCGCGGCGGTGGCCTCCGCGGGCGGGGGTGGCGGCAAGAAAAGCAACGTGAATTTCGGCTTCCATCTCCTGGGCGGCGCGGAATATATCCTGGCCGATCCCACCCAAATCACCAAGTATGCCCAAAATGATCCCAACGCGAGTGTTTCCCTCACTGGTGTGACACCCAATATCGTGGGCCTGCCTGAATTGGAACCTTTCGTTTCCTTTGGCAATATCGAAGTTAACTTGGCCCTGGGTTACTTCCCCGTGGGGAACCTCTCCTATACCACCTATGATGGAGCGCGGAATAACACGGGACCGATTTACACCGGTGTGCCCGACGTTTGGCAATATCAGTTCACCACCACAATTGTTACGGCCAATCTCGGCGGGAAAATCCTGTTCGGGGACAAGGACGTCAAGGGCTACTTCGGGATCAACGCCGGTATTTCCCCCATCAGCATGGATTTCACGAAGACCAGCCTGGGTCCGGACCCGAATAACGGCGGAAACTACACCTACAAGAACGGATTGGATGCCAGCTCGGGGACTTACACCGCCATGGCCATCAACGCGCAGGCCCTGTTGGGCGTGGATTTTTACCTGGGTAAGGATATCGCCCTGGGGCCCTACGCCGGGTTCCGCTACTTGAGCGCGACCGATTTCAAGAATAATGGGCAAACTCTCGCGGTGGATACCACCACCGGAGCCGTAGGGTTGCCGGGCGTGGGCATCACCGCCTTGCCGGGTTCAAGCAATCTTCCATTGGGGGACGGGTTCGAAAAACTCACCTTGGATTTCAGCGGCATCGAGGGCGGGCTGAACCTGACCTTCTCCTTCTAATTCCTTTTAAACCTAATATTATTGAACGGGCCCCCGCGGGCCCGTTTTTGTTTTAAGGCCGGTTCAAGATGACGCGAAAAAAAATACTGAATCTCGGCCTTGTGATTGGGTTCGCTTGGCTGGCCAAAGCCTCCACCTCCCATTCCGAGGGAGTCACCCTCCAAAACAACCTCACTTGCTACGGAGACAACACGGAATTTTTCGAGCCCTTCCGTGTCCGCGAGACCATCCTGGGACAGCAATTCAAAAGCTATTTGAACGCCGAATCGGGTGACCACGCTTCCCTTTGGGGGGGACTTTTCGCCGACCACCGAAGCGCCCTTGAAAGTGAAACTCGGGTCCTGCCGATCCTTTCTTTCGTTTACCGATCCGGCGAGGCCCAAGGGATATTTGGGACTTTGCTGCCGACCGAACGGCACGGATTGATCGAGCCCATGGAAGTCACTACCCTGGAATTAACCCGTCCCGTGGAATACGGATTAGAGTGGATTCAAAAAAGCTCGGGGGTTGTGATGGACGCTTTTTTGGATTGGCATCAATTGCTGACGCCCACCGATCGGGAGATATTCGATTATGGCGGTTCCGGGGCCCTGGAGATCATCCCGGGAATCGACCTGGAGGGCCAATGCCACGGCTATCATGTGGGAGGGGCCCAATATGGAGGCGTGGTCCGTAACAACCTGGCGGGCGGGGCGGGGTTTAAGTTTTATGCGCCCCTCGCGGCTTCGGGTGGGACCTCACTGGAATTATTGGGATTGGGGAGCAAGGACACCAACCGGCCCTTTTATCCCGGCCCCGAGTTGGGCTACGGTCTTTACGCCAATGGAACTTTCTCACCGGATGGTCTTTGGGATTTCTTTGGTATCGTGTGGTTGGGGAAGGATTTTCTTTCCGAGGAAGGAGACTCCAACTACAACTCCCTGGGAGCTGACGGGGTTTATTACCAGTCGGAGCGCCATTACGAGGAAGTGGGGATTCGCCGGAAAATCCTGATCGATCCGGGTGTCACTTTCGACCTGGAGGTGCGCTCCCATTGGATCGAGGATTCCTGGGCCAATTCTTTTCGAATTGTGGCCCAAATTCCATTTGACGTTGATCTGGGAATCCAACGCCGCCCGGCCTCGCCTGAGTCCGCCCATGAATAACCTTAGGACGCTCAAGGGAACAAACCCCAGCATCGCCTTCGCCACCCTCGGCTGCCGGGTCAACCAATATGACACCCAGGTGTTGAGGGAGCAGGCTGAAAAAGCTTCCTTGGAAATGGTGCCCTTCGAGCAAAAGGCCGATATTTACGTGATCAACACCTGCACCGTGACCGCCGCCGCCGATTCGGAAGGAAAACAGTTGGTGCGGCGGGCCAAGGCCCGTAACCCGGATTCCTTTGTGGTCGTGACCGGCTGTCTGGCCCAAGATCGCCCCGAAGAAGTGAAAGGGCTCAAGGGAGTTGATTTAGTGGTGGGCAATATCGAGAAATCCCGCCTATTCGAAAAAATTCTCGGGGCTTACCCACACTCCGCAGACTGGGAAGACGAATCTTTCGTCCAATCGTCCAGTTCCCCTTGGGGAACCGGCATTTCCCGGTTCGAGGGACACCAACGCGCCATCTTGAAAGTGCAGGATGGCTGTGAGTTTGGATGTTCCTTTTGTCTCATTCCCCGGGTGAGGGGACAAATGGCCTCCCGGCCCATACCCGACATTTTAGAGGAAGGCCACCGGTTGGCCCAAAACGGAGTCAAGGAATTGGTCCTGGCCGGCATCCAGCTTTCTTCTTTTGGGAGGGATTGGGGCCTCAAGGTTTCCCAACCCCGGTTGGCGCCCGCAATTGAGGAACTACTTCGAATTCCCGGTATACGAAGGGTCCGGCTATCCTCCTACGCTGTGGCGGATTTTGAGGAAGCCCTACTACCGCTTTGGAAATCCGACAGCGGTCTATGCGCTCATTTGCACCTGCCTCTCCAAAGCGGGGATGAGGTAATCCTCAAGGCCATGCGGCGTCCCTATTCATTGGACCGCTACCGGGAAACGGTTCGTCAGATCCGGCAAGCCGTGCCTCGAATAGGTCTTACTTCGGATATCATCGCCGGGTTTCCCGGCGAGACAGAAGAAGCCTTCCGGAATACCCTCGACCGGATTCGAGAGCTCGAATTCGTGGATTTCCATCCCTTCCCTTATTCCGATAGGCCCAGGACGCCTGGCGAAGCGATGGTGCCCAAGGTGGATTCGCCGATTCTCCACGGGAGAATTGACCGTCTTTGGGAACTGAAAAGGGAATGCCTGCAGCATTCCGCCGAGCGAGCCAAGGGTCGGGTTTGCCGCGTGATCGTTGAGCGTCACGGGAAGAATTTCCAATCAGGCCTGACCGACGAGGGACTTCGGGTGGTGATGCCCGGGAAAGAAGGTTGGTTGGGCAAGGAAGCCCTAGTCATGGTCACGGGATTTGGGGAAAAGGCTGCTTTGGCCGAATGGGTTTGAGAATGCCGTCAGGTCTTTCCGCCTATGACCGGCTGTTCCTCTGGTTTTTTTACTTTGTCCGCTCCCTCCGGTTTGACCTTCCCGAGAACCAAGTGGGCTGGCGGTCACGCCAAAACCAGGAAATCCGCTTCCGCGTCCTGACCGCAATCGGTGACCTCAAGGGCCAAAGGATATTGGATTTGGGGTGCGGCCTTGGGTGTCTTTACGGTTATCTCAAGGGTCAGGGATGGGAGGGAGAATATACCGGTATCGACATCTTGAACTTGATGGTCCAAAAAGCCCGGCGCCGCTTTCCGGAGGTCTCCTTTGAGCGGCGGGATATCCTGAAAAATCCGCCCGCGCGGAAGTGGGATTATGTCATCATCAACGGGGTTTTTAATCATCGGGTCAAGGACAATTGGGCTTGGATGGAACAAACCCTCATGTCGGCGTCCCGGTTGGCCGAAAAGGGACTGGCTTTCAATATCTTGAACGATGAGGGCGGCTGGAGAGATTCGGAACTTTTCTACGCGAATCCCAGGGTCTTGGAAGAAAAAATCCGGGGTTGGTCCAATGGTCCTTACGAAATTGTCAGGGGCTACTTGCCGGAAGATACCACCGTTTATCTCCGCCGTTAAAAACTCACCCCGGTGCCGATATGCCCGTGGAAGGCCAGGTTGGGAACGTCGGCGGAACCATCCACCACGGGCACGGTAACGAAGCCCGCAATCAGGGCAACTTCCAAAAGAAAAAAGCCGTTCTTGGCGTAATAAAAATTACGGCTGATAGCCCCTTCCGCCCCAATTCCTGACAAGTTATAACCCTGGTCGAACCAGCCGGTGTCTTTGGTTTGCAATGTCTGTCCCCGGACCGTATTTTGTGGATTGGTAATCACCGGACCTATTCCCAGGTGAAGGATGAAGTCCGCTTTCTTCCAGGCGTGGCCTAGGAAAAAATAGTTATAGCCAAAATGGATCGCGAAGACCTGGATTTCGGGAGGGGGGTTGGTCAGGAAAATCCGGTGGTGAACTTGCCCGAATTCCCAGGCCTCGTTCTTATCCCAAAGGCCGGCGCGCCAAGCGTAGTAAGGCGCGTAGGGGCCGAAAGGTTTGGTGTCGTAATCGGCCCAAAAATGAATGTCGGGATAGCCGGATTGATGGACCGTCAAAGGGGTGGGAAGGTTGTAAGCCGAGCCTCCCATGATCTCCAAAGAAATGGTTTGGGCTCGCAAGGGATCCGATGTCATTACCAGAAGCGAAACCAAGGCCGCGGTGATCAGAAACCAAACACGATTTTTCAATCAGAACCAACCTTTGGGGTGGAATGGGGGAGTAGTTTAAGGCACATGAGGCGGGGAATGGGAGAAGAATTGGACGTTTTTGACTTGTTATTTATTGCAAGGCCTTTTATCAAAGATTAATCTAAAGCAAGGGGGTGGGCCATGTCCAACCATTGTATCTTCTGCAAGATCATCAACCGTGAGACGACTTCCAACATCGTCTTTGAGGACGATCAAGTCCTGGCCTTTAATGACATTAAGCCCGCCGCCCCCGTACATGTCCTGATCGTCCCCAAGAACCACGTGGATTCCGCCGAGGAAGTCCCCGGGGATGATCCCATCGTATCGACGCTCGTGAACCGGGCCGTGAAGATCGCCGCCCAACTGGGTTTACGTGAGGGCTACCGCTTGGTGATCAACCAGGGCGACAACGGCGGACAAACCGTTTATCACCTTCACCTCCACCTCCTGGGGGGGCGGTTCATGGGATGGCCTCCTGGCTGAACAACAGTCCTCCATCGACGCTTGGCAGGCTACAATCAAGCGTTCCGGTCATTTTCGTAAAATCCATTGAGGGTATTAACCGTTCATCCTACCTTATAAGGTAGGATCCGCCTCTTTTCTTTATGTTTTCCAGGCAAGCATGAACCACGAACTGTGAGATGGCGTTGCTTGACGGGTACCCCCTAAACGATTAAACTCCCCATCCTCGATAGCCCGGCTATCGCATCCCACCCATAGAGGGGAGAGTGACCACAGTGGTCGAAGTCCGATTGGAAGAAAACGAACCCATCGAGAACGCGCTCAAGCGCTTCAAGAAGGTCGTCCAGAACTCGGGGCTCATCTCGGAAATGAAGAAACGCGAGTTTTACGAGAAGCCCAGCGAGCGCCGCAAGAAGCGCGAGGCAGCCGCCCGCAAAAAAGCGCGCCGCCGCCAAATGAAGTTCAGCCGCGACTAAACAGGACGAAAGTCATTCGAGAGCCCGCTCCTTAAGGGAGTGGGCTCTTTTTTTCTAACTGCCATGAAACCGGAGTAGCCATGACCGCATCCCCCATGTTCGACAAGATCAACGCCGACCTCATCACCGCCATGAAGGCCAAGGACGAAGCCTCCACTTCGGCCCTGCGCATGTTGAAGTCCGCCCTGAAGTACAAGGAAGTGGACCTGAAGCGGGAACTGAAGGATGAGGACGTCATCGACGTGCTTTCCAAGCAGGCGAAGCAGCGCAAGGAATCCATCGAAGGTTTTGAGAAGGGTGGCCGGAAAGACATGGCGGACAAGGAAAAGGCCGAATTAGCCTTGATCGAGAAGTTCCTACCGGCGGCCCTCAGCGACGCCGAACTGGCCCAGCTGGTCGAGGAAACCATCAAGTCCACGGGCGCCGCGGGCCCCAAAGACATGGGCAAGGTCATGGGGGCGCTGACGCCCAAGATCAAGGGCAAGGCCGATATGGGCAAGGTTTCCACCCTCGTCAAATCAAGACTCGGGTGAGGTTTAAGTTTGAAGTGGGTAGTTCGAAGTTTTGGACGCTTTCGCTGAACGAAAGCGTCCTTATCTGCGGACTGCGGGCTGCGAACTGAGAACTCCGGAGACGGTTTGTGCCGGAGGATAAGACCGGGTTGGTTCTGAATAAGACCGTCCCAGTAGGAAGTTGGATGATCCTCTCACAATCCTTTTACTCCCGTCCCACCGTCCAAGTCGCGAAAGACCTTCTCGGCCAGATCCTGGTCCATGAGACGCCCCGTGGCGCCACTTCCGGGCGTATCGTCGAAGTCGAAGCCTACCTTCCCAAGAACGACCCCGGCTGTCACGCCTCCACGGGAAAAACCGCCCGCAATGAACCCATGTTCGGCCCCGCGGGGCACGCCTACGTTTATTTCTGCTATGGAAACCATTTCATGTTCAACTTTGTCACCGAGCGCGAAGGCGTTCCAGGAGCTGTCCTGGTGCGGGCCTTGGAACCCGTGAAGGGCCCTGATTTGATGGCCAAACGCCGTGGGAAGTTTGGCCCCAGGGATCTGGGTTTGACCAATGGACCCGGCAAATTGGTGCAGGCTTTGGGAATCCATCGGGGCCACAACCAGCTCCCGATCTTTAAAAAACCCCTCTATGTCATCGGCTCAAAAAGGAAAGGTGTTGTTGGAGTGACCACCCGCATCGGTATCACCGAGGGGTCTGAGCTTCCCCTCCGGTTTTATTTGAAAGGCAACCCTTATGTTTCCGTGAAACCCGGGAAGGACCGTCCTTCCCCGGGGAAAAGGAAAAAAATGAAGGAAGAATCCAAAACATGAGCCAAGAAATTCTGAAGAATTATCTCAAGGCCGTGGAGTTTCCACGGCTGATGGAAAACCTGGCGAGCCATTGCCAAAGCCCGGCGGGAAGGGACTACCTGAGAATCCTCCAGCCGGTTACGGAAGGAGCCGTCATTGAAAACCGCCTCGCCAAAAGCCGGGAACTCGAGAAATTCCTCGCTAAAAATGACTCCCTCACGGTTCCGGACAGCCAGTATTTCATCGAGGCTTTCGAGAGGGCCCGGGGAAAGGGTGAGGCCATGGCGGGCCGCGAATTGGCGGCGTTGGTGAAATTCCTCGCGGATGTGGTCAAACTCCGGCAATGCCTGAGCCCGGAAGGGGAAATACCGGCGGTGTTCCAGGAGTGGCTGAACCGCTTGCAGGCCCTGCCGGAATTGAGGGGATCCCTCTTGGGTAAAATTTCGGAGAAGGGAGAAGTGCTTGATGAAGCCTCCCTGGGTCTTAAAAGCGTTCGGGACCAATTGAGAGCCTTGAAGGCAGAAGTCCAGAATTTTTACCAGATATTCCTCCAAAAATCGGAAACCGCCGAGGCCATCCAGGACAAGATCATCACCGAGCGGGAAGGACGGTTGGTCGTTCCCGTCAAACGGGACCGCCAAAGCTTGATTCCCGGTTTCGTGCATGGCATGTCGGCTTCCGGCTCCACCCTTTTTGTGGAACCCCAGGCCATCGCGGAGAGCAACAATCGGGTCAAGGAAGCGGTGCTCCGGGAGGGGGAGGAAGTCCGCAAGGTCCTCCGGGAGGCCACCCAGACTGTATTGGCCAAGGCCGGTGAAATCGAAACCACCTTGATCGCCAGCGCGGAGGTGGATGCCCACGCCGTATTGGCCACTTTCGCTTCCCGCTATGACGGTCAATACCTCAAGCCCCAAGCGGGCCTGCCGCTGGTCCTCAAGAACGCCCGGCATCCACTGCTGGCCTTGGAAGCCCGCCAGCAATTCCGCGAGCGGGTGGTCCCCTTAGAAATGGAATTCGAGGGGGAGGTCAAGGTAATCCTGGTCTCCGGGCCCAACGCCGGGGGAAAAACCGTGGCCTTGAAAACTCTCGGCCTCGCCTGCGTCATGGCTCAGGCGGGATTGCCGGTCCTCGCCGGACAGGAGAGTTCCATCCCGGTCCTGAAGCACTTTGACAGCGATCTCTTGGACGGCCAAAGCCTTTCCGACCACTTGAGCACCTACGCGGCGAAACTGCGGGCGCTCAAGCGCATGCTCGACCATTGCGGGCCGGAAACCCTTCTTCTCTTGGATGAATTGGGGGCGGGGACGGACCCGCGCGAGGGCGGCGCCTTGGGGTTGGCTTGCCTGGAAACCTTCCGGGAAAAAGGCGCGTTTGTCCTGGCCAACACCCACCAGCCCCTCCTCAAACTCCTGACCCAGGAGGAAAAGGGAATGGCCAATGCCGCCATGCTGTTCGACGAGCAGACTGGCAAGCCTACCTACCGGCTGGTGTCGGGCATCCCCGGGCAGTCCTACGCCTTTACCCTGGCCAAGCAGTTAGGCTTTGAGGACGCATTGTTGGAAAAGGCGAAAGCCCATCTTCCCCAGGGGGAGGTGGACTTGTCCGAGGTTCTCGCCAAACTAGGCCAGGAAAAACAATTGGCCGACCGGGACCGCCAGGAAGCCGCCCGGGCCAAGGCCAGCGCCCGGAAGTTGGAAGAGGAATTGCTGGTCGCCCGGCGGCAGATTAAGGACGAAGCCCGCCGCGTCAAGAAGGAAGCCCAGATCGAGGCGGAGGGGTTGCTCAAGAATACCCGCCGCAAGGTAGAACATATCATCCAGGGTGTGCAACCCGCGCCGGGGGGTGCCGTGAATAAAGGCCGCATCAATACGGCCCGGCAGGAGGTGAACCAGAAGCTCAAGAACATCACCCCACGGCCAGTGAAAACCATTGTTGAGGTGGGCGAATTGAAGGAAGGGGATGTGGTGTTCTTCAAGCCGGGGAATACCGACGTCAGCGTGGTCTCCGCCGATGAGGAAAAGGAAGAAGCCGTCATCCTGATGCCCAACGGCATGAAACTTTCCTGCAAGTATTCGGACCTGGGACGGGTCGCCAAGACCGTGCATCCGGTGCCCAAGCCCTCTACCCCCTCGACTGTAATGGGCGGAAATGGTTTGGATGACAAGGGCAAGCTGGAGCTGGATATCCGGGGCAAATTAGTGGACCAGGCCCTGCAAATGCTTGACAAATTCCTCGACGACGCCCTCCTGGTTAATCTCCCCTTTGTCCGTATTATTCACGGAAAGGGAACCGGGGCCCTTAAGGAGGCCATCCACAAACACCTACCCGCCGCCCATCCGAACGTGGAGTTTGCTATGGCTGAGCCAGCCCAAGGCGGCGCGGGAGTAACGGTGGTCAAGTTTAAGAAATGAGATTTTGAGGTTTATTTTTGAAATATAGCGACGACATTATCCAGCGGGTGAAGGACTCCACCGATATCGTATCGGTCATCGGCGAGTATGTGCCTTTGAAAAAGGCGGGGTCCAGCTACAAAGGTCTTTGTCCATTCCACAGCGAAAAATCCCCCAGCTTCATGGTGTCACCCGCCCGGAACAGCTTCCATTGTTTCGGATGCGCGAAAGGCGGGAATGTCATTACTTTCGTCATGGAAATGGAGAAACTTTCCTTTCCGGAGGCCCTGAGGCTTTTGGCCGAAAAAGCCGGGATTGTCCTGCCCAAACCCCAGGAACGTGAACATGACCAGGAGGCTGAGCGGGCCCGCGAGCGCATGCAGGACTTGAACGAGTTCGCGGGAAAGTTCTTCCATGAGAGCCTTCTTTCGGCTGAGGGACAGAAGGCCCGGGAATACTTCAAATCCCGTGGGTTTACCAAGGAAGACGCCCTCAAATACCGCATCGGCTGGGCTCCGGCAGGCTGGGAGGCCTTTAAAAACGCCGGGTTGAAATCCGGTTATACCCAAGAAGAGATGCTAGCCGCGGGACTTTTGGCCCAAAACGAGGGAAAAAAGACCTTTTACGACAAATTCCGGGACCGCCTTATTTTCCCCGTCTTAAATAACTATGATAAAATTATCGCCTTTGGCGGCAGGGCGCTGGACGAAGATTCGGGACCTAAATACCTCAACTCTCCCGAAACACTACTTTTCAAAAAAAGCGAATGCCTTTACTTGTTGAACGAAGCCAGGGAGATGATCCGGCAGAAGGGTTATGTCCTGGTGGTGGAAGGCTATTTTGACGCGCTGGCCCTGCATCACTTCGGCTTCGCGAACGCCGTCGCCACTTTGGGAACAGCGCTGACGTCCCAACA
>Ga0335069_10004778_pt1 | contig 19987 bp, 17 predicted proteins | sample Lox_Sample_11_FD_206714 | JGI IMG/M metagenome (GOLD analysis project Ga0335069, IMG submission 206714) | Soil microbial communities from Loxahatchee National Wildlife Refuge, Florida, United States - Lox_Sample_1.1 | ecosystem: Environmental > Terrestrial > Soil > Wetlands | place: USA... | reverse complement strand
CCCGCGACAAGGCTGGGGCTAATCCATCGGCTCGCGCGCTTGATTTCCGCTTGCGACGCCGCGTCGCCGATTTTGCTGGTGTTTACGAGTGATGCCACTTCGCCCCTCCTCGAAAGAAATCGCGGCTTGGACAAGGAAATGCGGCACCGCGAATCCATCTCGACTTATATTACCGGGCCCCCGATAACGCAAACTTGACCTTTGCACCCGCGCTACGCGAAAGTGCGGCTGAATAGCTGGAGCAGACGAACGTTCTACGATCTCTTGCGCCTGGGGAGGGCGAAAGTAATGGCAGATACATCAAATCGCTATAGCGGACCGGTGGCCAAGGTCGCCCCCGGATGGAGTTGCACTCGTGTGACGGCCCCGAGCGCGCTTTTTGGCGCCAACGGGATGCGGATGGGACCCGACGGCCTGCTTTACGTCGCTCAGGCCTTCGGCAGCCAGATCAGTGCCGTCGATCCCAAAAGCGGCGCGGTGACCGTAATCAGTCCTAAGGGTGGACCCATCGTCGCACCGGACGATCTCGCCTTCGACTCCAAAGGAGTCCTATATGCCACCGAGGTGATGAGCGAGCGGGTTTGCGCGCGTAGCCCAAACGGTGACGTCCGGATTATCGCGGACGGTGTGACTGCTGCTAACGGCGTGACCGTCCATAACGATCGTATCTTCATGGATGAGTGTCGTCCGGGCGGTCGGATGTGGGAACTCTTTCCCGACGGCAGCGCCCCGCGCTTGATCGCCGATAATCTGCCGCTGCCCAACGCGCTACGGCTCGGACCAGACGGCAATATCTATTTCCCGGTGCTGGGCGAAAACGCGATCTGGCGCGTCCCGGTGGGGGGCGGCACGCCCGAGCCCTTTATCAAGGATCTTGGCTTGCCGACGGCGGTCAAAATCAACAGTAAGGGCGAAATCGTCAGCACCCAGGGAGCTACCGGCGAGATCCTCAAGATCGATATCCAGAGCAGGACCAAGCGGGTCCATGCGAAGGTTCGCTCCGGTATCGATAACCTCGAAGTTACCACCGACGACCGAATCTTTATCTCGCACTTCACCGACGGCGGTGTCGCCGAAATCATGGCCGACGGCAGCGAGCGGCGGCTGATTCAGCCCGGCTTCTGCGGACCCGCGGGCCTCGCTTGCAGCGGCGGGGTCCTTTACGCCTCCGACGGCATTAGTATGGCAGCGGTAAATCCGGACGGCTCGCACCATCGCGTCGGCATGATGTTCGATCATGAGTTCCCGGGCTTCGTACGCGGCCTGGCACCGGCGGCTGATGGTGGAGTGATCGTAACGACGGCGGTCGGTGATGTAACGACCTACCATCCGGTATCACACAAAATGACCGAGCATGCGAAGGGCCTGAATGAGCTCTACGGCGTGGCAGCCGGTCCCGGCGGAACGGTGATCGTTTGCGAAGGTGGAGCCGGACGCCTGCTCGTAATCGATGGCAAGGAAATCAAGGTCGCAGCAACTGGACTGTCGCGACCAACCGGCTTGGCCGTAGCCTCCGATGGGTCCTGCTACGTCGCCGAATCGGGCAAGGGCACGGTGGCCCACGTCAATGGTGGAATCAGCGAAGCTCTCGGCGGTCTCGATCGGCCGCATGGACTGGCTCTCTCGGGTGACGATCTCTTCGTGCTCGACGCCGGCACTCATGAGCTTATCTGCTTCTCGACCAAGACCCGCAAGCGCACGACCGTGGCGACTAATCTGCCCGTCGGAGCGCCTCCGGGCGTCGTACCGCATGTCCTCTCGGGTATCGCGGGACTGTTGCCTGGCCCGGTCACGGCTTTTTCGGGACTCGCGCTCGGACCGGACGGCACGGTCTACGTTGCCGCCGACGCCGAGGGCAGTATCCTCGCCGTTCGCCGCGCTTAGCTGAGGCGACGATGCCGCAAGAGATCACGCTGAAAGAGCTCGACTTTGGCGGCATCGTCCGTCCCGGCGATCAGATTATCTGGGCACAGGGCGCCGGCGAGCCGTCGGCGCTCGTCGAGAAACTGCTCGAACAACGCCATCGGATCGGCCACGCAGAGGTTTTCTGCGCAGGCGTTCGCTCACGCCGCACAGTGACTCTCGAACATACTGATACGCTTAGCTTCAGCAGCTTCGGTGCGATGGGGAATCTGCATGCGCTCTCGCGTGCCGGACTGCTGCGAGTCCTCCCGACCCATCTTTCGCAGGTCAGCGGCTACTTCGCGCGCGGCGATCTCCGGGTTGCTGTCGTATTGGTGCAGCTGAGCGAACCAGATGATGCCGGCAACTACAGTTTCGGGCTGGCCAACGATTTCCCGCAGGCCGCGATCGCCAAGGCCCGGGTCGTAGTTGCAGAGGTTAACGATCAACTGCCTTGGACTTATTGCGACGGCACGATCGACCCAGCGCGTATCGACTATGTGGTGCGAACGTCGCGCCACCTGCCACAGGTCGAGCCTCAAACAGTTGGTGAGATAGAGCATCAGATTGCGACGCACGTCGCGCGCTATATCGAAGACGGGTCGACGGTGCAGATAGGTATCGGTGCGATTCCTGACGCAGTGATGGCGCTGATCGGTGACCGCCGGGATCTCGGCTTCCACTCGGGTCTAATCAACGATCGGGTCGCTGATCTGATGGAACAGGGCGTCGTGACTAACGCGCGCAAACCAATCGATACGGGCATCACGACCGCGGCCTTGCTGGTAGGAACGGACAGGTTGTATCGGTTCGCGCACAAGAATCGGGTGATTCGGCTCTTCACCTACGATCACACGCACAGTGCCCGAGTCTTGAGCCAGCTCGACAAGTTCGTCGCGATCAATTCCGCAATCGAGGTGGACCTTACCGGCCAGGTCAACGCCGAAGTCGCAAACGGCGAGTATATCGGCGGAACTGGCGGGCAAGGTGATTTCGTCCGGGGAGCCCAACTGGCGGCGCGGGGACGATCGATCATCGCGTTTCCATCGAGCGCCCGCGATGCGACAATCAGTAGGATCGTGCCGCGCCTGGCCGATGGAATCGTGACGACGCCACGCAGCGACGCCGATATTATCGTCACGGAATATGGCGCGGCCGAGCTAAAAGGAAGGTCGTTGGCCGAGCGAGCGATACGCCTCGCCGCGATCAGTCATCCGAATTTCCGCCCGATGCTCGAAGCCGAAGCGGCCAAGCTCTAAGGGCGTAGAATCTAAGCAGCAAAGCAGCGCTCGCGAAAGTTAAATCGCGACGGTTTATCTGGAAAAGGTTGTGGGAGGCTCCGGATTGCCAAAGCCACCAGTCCCACCGTAAACACCAATTCCGATTGCGACGCCGCCGGCGGCTCCCAGTACCCCGATCGCAGCAATTGTCGCCGGTGAAGGAGAGAGGGGCATCATACCGCATGGTATCGTGGTCTTCTGCCCTTTCTTCACTGTTACGCTGGGTGCGTTCGGATCCCTGGTGTTTTTGACTTCGACCACGCCCTCATCGACGGAGACATCCGTATACTCGCGGCAGCCGCGGCGATCCTTGCGATCAACGTCGCGGTAATAATCGGTTTTATAATCGGTACCACGCGCGGCCGCTGAGGCATTGGGCGTGTATACCTGATAGTTGGGTGCATTACCGGGAGCGTGACGCACTACCGAGCGGAGCGAGCCAGCCAGAAGATTAACCGAAGTATCCGCTCGCGAGCCGTCAGGATTCAGCACGTCCTTATCCAAAACCACGTCGCTCGATTCCGTAAGCGCGAGCTGCGTACCATCGGACAGAGTAACAGTTACGTTGCTGGCTGGAGCGGTAACAATACGATCGCCGACCTGTACCGGATTACCGAAAACCGCACCCGCCGTCTTGCCCGCGTGAGTAATTGTTACTTTGCCCTGGATAGCACTGATCGAACCTACCGGCGCAGATGATTGTGCGTAAGCGGAAGCGGTCGCCAGGACAAGGAAAAGCAGAATGCAGGCCCAAGTACCGAACACAGCACTTGCAGTTGTGCACTTACCGTTGCTCAAGATTCCGGCCGCCATCCTCTACCCAACCCCACGCTCAGCATTCTGACGGTCTTTGCGACGTTGCGCTAGCCTATAAATGACAGCCCGCGCGCAAGCTCTTCGAGGGTTCTACAGGGTATTAGGTAGTCAATAACCTTGCGGTAGGTCTCGATCGCACTATCTCCCGTACCCCATCGCTCGATCGGTTCAGGATTAAGCCACAGTGTCATCCGGCATCGCCTACTCAGGTCACGCAGGAGATCAGCGCGGGCGGGGCGGCGGTTATTACGCCCATCTCCAAGAATCACTAGTACAGTCGACGAATTGAAACGCCGTAGATGATCTCTGGTTAACTCGCCGAGCACGCGGCCGAAATCGGACCGAGCATAAAGGTCGAGGTTGGGCGTCATCACGAGATGGCCGCGCTCGAAGTCTGCCGACGCGATTCGATCGACATAGACGAAACTCCGCGCACGGCGAAAACAATCCGTGGCACCGGCAAGCAACTCGAGCATCAAAGAAGCCGCGAAATGGACCGAGCCCGAAATATCGGCCAGCGCGACTAGATCGATATGTTTGGGGCGGCGCGCCCGCATCTGCAGATCGATCAAGGCACCGCCGCGCTGGATCGATGCGCGCAACGTGCGGCGTAGATCGATCCGACCAGCTTTAGCGCGTCGCATCCGGCGACCGAGCCGCACGCGCAAACGTCGCTGCAATAATTGCAGAGTCTGACGCGCCTCGCCGTATTCAAGGGGTGTGTAATCGGCGAAGGGCGCTGTCTCGATGCTGTCGTGCGCGCCCGTGCCTCGCTCACCGGGCATAACGCTGGATTCGCGTCCGGCGGACGAATCTCGCTTCGCTGCTTTGCCGATCAGTTCGGCGGCCTGCGATCCGCCAGCACGTTTCAGATCGCCAGCTTGGCGCCGTGCTTCCGAACGCGCTTGCGCGATAGTGCTCGGCGCATTTACAGTGCTGACCTGTCGTGCCGATGCGCCTCGCGGGGTTGCGGCCGGCGGTACGGGATTCATTCCGGAACTATCGCCACGTCCGGTGCCGCTCAAGCCGATCTGTGCTCCGCGGCTCTGCCGGGACAACCCTCTGCTGGTGGGTGAGACAAAGTACTCAGCGAAAACTTGATCGAAGCCCGGGCTATCGGCCTCATCCTTGATTAGCGAGGCGCGCAAAGCCTCGCGCATCCGCGCCGGTCGCAGGCCTGCGACGGTTACAGCCTGCATCGCGTCGAGCGATTCCGCCACGGAGATACGAACCCCGGCCTCGCGCAACGCGCCGATAAAATCGATCAGGATTTCGCGCAGCGGCCGCGCCATCGGATTACGTTAGCGGCTACGTCCGATCATCGATGGAATCTTGCTCTCTGCGACGGTCCGATCATCTTCATGCTTGAGCAAAAGACCAAGTGTCGCGCGGACCGCGGGCGTATCAATCTCTTCGACACCCAAACGCACCAACGCGCGAGCCCAATCGAGAGTCTCGGCAATCGACGGCGACTTGCGGAGCTCCATCTTGCGGATCACATTGACCAATCGCGCAGCTTCGAGGGCGAGCTTAGCTGATAGCTCCGGCACCTTAAGCTCGATAATTTTCCGCTCCTGTTCGATTCCCGGAAAATCGATAAAGAGATGCAGGCACCGGCGCCGCAACGCCTCTGACAGTTCGCGTGAGCGATTCGAGGTGAGCACAACGATTGGTCGCTCGGCAGCACGCAGCGTCCCCAGTTCCGGCACACTGACCTGAAAATCCGATAGCGCTTCGAGCAGGAACGCCTCGAACTCCTCATCGGCCTTGTCGATCTCATCGACCAGAAGCACTACTCGCCGCGACGCCAGCATCGCCTTCAGCAAAGGCCTTTCGAGTAAATATTCCCGCGAGAAGATATGCTCCGAAAGTTCCTCCCAGCGAAGCCCTTCATGCTCGCCCGCCTGCAGGCGCAGCAACTGTTTTTGGTAGTTCCACTCGTAGAGCGCGCGGGCTTCATCGAGTCCCTCGTAGCATTGCAATCGCACGAGAGCAGTATCGAGCATCGTTGCGATAACCTTGGCGATCTCCGTCTTGCCGGCGCCCGCTGGACCTTCGATCAGGAGTGGCTTCTCCAGCGCGAGTGCGAGAAAAATCGCGGTCTCGGTCCGCTCATTGGTGATGTAATTCGCCTGGCGCAATCCCGCGCTGACGAATTTCTGGGTGATCTCCACAGCAATGAGGATCGTTGCACGATCCTGCACAGTCAATGAGCCCGATTAATCGTCCAGGAAGCGAGCGAGCTTGCGGAAATGTGATGCGTAACTGCGACGCGAGTAAGCTCCGCGATTGATGTACGCCGGATGATACATCGGGAAGAGGCATAGAGTGCCCACGCCGATCAGTTGTGGACGGGACGGATCGAAAGGCTGATCGCGGCCCGCCAGCTCGGCCCATGCGATCCGCCCGAGGCACGCGACGATACGAGGCCGCACCAGCCCCAGCTCAAACTCCAGATGGGATCGGCAGGCGGCGATCTCGTCCGGATGAGGATCGCGATTACGTCCCTTCGCGTCCTGCGGATTACATCGCACCAGATTTGTGATGAATACTCGCTTCAGCCCAGCCCGCTGAATCATCAGCCGCAACAGATCCCCCGAACGGTCACCACTGAAAGGGATACCGGTGCGATCCCCACCGAAACGTCCTGGCGCTAATCCAACGAAGGCGACATCGGCCGGAACCGCTCCATCTCCGGGAACGACCCGCGAACGGCATCGCACGAGAGCCGGACATCGGACGCAGCCCCGGATCGCGGCTCGCCAATCAGATGATTCAGACGCAGGGTTCGTAACTGCTCAGTCCCACACCAGACCGCCGTCGACGTTGTAAGACTGCCCCGTGATATTGTCCGCATCTGACGATGCGAGGAAGCAGGCCATGCTCGCGATATCGTCGGGCGAGTTCGAACGGCCGAGCGGAATGGACGCATCCATGCGGCGTTGAGCCTCTTCCGTCGAGATACCGCGCTTCGCGACGATTTCATTTTGAATCGCCTCGTATAGATGTGTCCGCGTCGCGCCCGGGCAGATCGCATTCACGTTGATATTGTAGCGCGCGAGTTGCGAGGCGCCGATTCGCGTCATCGCAATCACCGCACCCTTCGTCCCAGCGTAGGCGATATTCGAAGTTCCGCGATAGCCTTTACCGGCGATCGAGGCGATATTGATGATCTTGCCGGCGTTCTGCTTGGCCATCTCGCGCGCAACGCGCTGCATGCAGAAAAACACGCCCCGCGCATTGATCGAAAACATCCAATCCCAGTCGGCCTCGGTAACATCGAAGATGCCAAGACTCTTGGTCACACCGGCATTATTGATGAGAACATCGATACGGCCGTACTGCGCGATCGTCTTATCGACCATCGAATTGATGTCGGCAACGCTGCTCATGTCGGTCATCACGAGGATGCCGCGCCGATTGATCGCCTCGTAAGTCTCGTGCGCGCTGGCCTCGTCGATTTCCGCGACTACGACCTGCGCCCCTTCGGTCGCAAAGCGCTGCGCCATCGCGCTGCCCATCCCACGCCCTGCGCCGGTCACGATCACTACTTTGTTGTCGAATCTCATCGAGTCGCCTCCCTCTGCCTTCTACCAAGCTGCTGCGAAATTGCAATTTCGGCTGGTAACTGGGCCTCGTGTTAGACTCGGCAGACGATGGATTCCGCAGCGCGACAGAACTCAGTGGACACGATGAGCGATCATCGGGAACCGCTGCGCGCACGGGTGGTGATCGTTGGTTCCGTCGGCAACGAGGTTGAGCAACTGACCTACGCGGTGCCTCCGGCGATGACCGCGAATATCCAGCCGGGTCATCGCGTGCTCGTACCGATGCGCTCGCGGCGCGTTACCGGCATCGTGCTCGAAGTCGGACCGGATCTCGATACCGGCGGTGTCACGCCTAAGCCGATTCTCGAAATGCTGGAGGCGCGTCCGCTTTTCGATCGGGCTCATCTCCAGCTGATGGATTTCCTTGCCTCCTACTACATGACGTCGCTGGCGGAGGCCTATCGCAGCGTGATTCCAGCGACTGCGCGGGTCGAATCGCAGCGCTTGCTCCAGGTCGGAGCGGAACCGAATCCGCTGGCCGCCGCGACGCTGACACAGTTGGAACGCGCAATTCTGGCGCGGCTGGCGCGAGGACCTGCCCCCTTCAATGCGCTGAAAAAGCTCGGCAACGCGAAGGAGGTCGAGGCTGCGACTAATCGCTTGATTGCGCAGGGATTTGTCGATCAGCGCGACGGTACCCGCGGACGCCATCGCGAGAATCTGCCGGAGATCATCAAGCTGTCCGACGCGGGATTACATGCGAAGCTTCGTGGCACGAATCAGCGCGCAATTATCGATACATTGGCGCAGCACCTGGGCGACGGTATCCGGCGCGATGAGCTTGAGCAGAAGAGTGGCCCGCGCGAGGCGCTGCGGGGTCTAATCGAACGCGGCATCGTCGAGGTCGTACCGCTCTCCGGTTCGGCACATCAAGCTACCGATGCAACAATCACTCTGCCGACGCTGGATCTGACTTGGGAGCAGACCGCCGCGATCGATGAGATCATTCCCGCGATCCAGCAACGCCGCACATCGACCAATCTGCTTTGGGGCGTAACCGGCAGCGGCAAGACGGAAGTGTACGTGCGACTCACGGCTGAGGCGCTCAAGGCGGGCCGTCAGGTAATCATTCTCGTTCCCGAAATTGCGCTCGCCGACCAGGTAGTGCGCGCCTTTCGCGAGCGCTTTGGCGCGCTCGCCGCGATCTTGCACAGCGCGCAGAATGTCGCCGAACGATGGTCCGCGTGGATGGCGGCACTGAGCGGGGAGACGCGCGTGACTATCGGTCCGCGATCCGCGATCTTCGCCCCGTTGCACGATGCGGGTTTGATCGTCGTCGACGAAGAACACGACCCTGCTTATAAACAGGAAGAAGGAATTCGCTACAACGCGAGAGATCTCGCCGTCGCGCTGGGCCGCTTCAGCAACTGTCCGGTGGTGCTCGGCTCCGCGACGCCATCGGCGGAGTCGTATGCCAACGCCCGCCAGGGGCGCTACAAACTGATTCGTCTCGCAAACCGTGTCGGCGGACGCGATCTCGCTTCGGTAGAGATTCTCGACCTGCGGCAGCATCTGCCGAAAAAGCCCGAACGCGAAGAGTCCGAGGACGCGGCACTCGCACCGGTGCCACTCGCACCTGCGTTGATCGACGCTCTGCGCGCGAATCTCGCGGTCAAAGGCCAGAGCGTTATTTTCCTGAACCGGCGCGGCTTTCACAATTTCTTGCAGTGCCATCTCTGCGGCAACGTGATCGCCTGTCCGAACTGCAGTGTGAGCCTGACGTTCCATCTGCGCGATCGCACCGTGCGATGCCATTATTGCGGCGTCAGCGAAGACGCTCCCGAGATGTGTCGCGAGTGCGACGGCTTCGGCCTTGAAGGTCAGGGCTTCGGCACGGAACGTCTCGCCCACGCTATCGGCGAACTGATCCCCGACGCACGTATCGAACGGATGGACAGCGACACCAGCGGACGGCGCGGCGCTCGCAGTGCGATCGTCGAGGGGTTGCGCGACGGGACAATCGATATCGTGGTCGGCACCCAGATGATCACGAAAGGCTTTGATTTCCCCGGCGTCACTCTGGTCGGCGTCGTGATGGCCGACCTGACTCTCAACATCCCCGATTTTCGTTCGGCCGAACGGACGTTCCAGCTTTTGACGCAAGTTGCGGGACGCGCTGGACGTGGCGATCGTCCGGGACGCGTGCTGATTCAAACCTACGCGCCGCATCACTACAGCGTCCGGGCCGCGCGCGATCAGGACTACGCCCGCTTCATGCGACGCGAGTTCGATTTGCGCCGGGAACTCTCCTATCCGCCCTTCGGACGGATGGCCCTCGTGCGTATCGAAGGCCCGGAAGCGACTCCTGTCAGCACGATAGCTGCGCGCGTCGCGACGATTCTCAGCCGCTTCGCCCAGCCCGATACTATCCGCGTACTCGGCCCAGCCCCCGCCCCCATCGAGCGGCTTCGCCAGCGCTTTCGCTGGCAGGTGGTAGTCAAATCACCGCGGCTCAACGATATGCGCACGGCACTAGCCGCGATGCGCTCGCAGATTGCCGCCGAAGCCGAACGCGCTGCAGTCCGCGTTGGAATCGATATAGACCCCGTCAATATGATGTGATCGCGCCGCTTCTCGGCTCGATCGAGTTGTGTGTAAAATCGCCCTCGTTACCCGACTAGAGGGCTGTAACAATGAGCATCTCGATCTATCCGATCACGGAAACCTTTGCTGCCGAAATCGGCGATATCGATCTCAGCCGTCCGCTTAGCGACGCGGATATGCAGGCGGTGCGAGAGGCCTTCGCCAAATACGCCGTGCTGATTTTCCCCGCACAGGACCTGACCGTCGAGCAGCATCTCGACTTCGCTGCAAAGTTCGGCCCGCTCGAACGTACGATCGAAATCGCGATAGGCCGTACTCGACTGCGCACACCGCCCGAGATTGCCGACGTCGCCAATCTCAATGCCGATGGATCAGTGTGGCGTGAAGACGCGCGCCGGCGACAATACGGGATGCTCGGGAATCGGCTCTGGCATACCGACAGCTCGTTCAAGGCGCCGAGCGGTTACGCTTCATTGCTCTACTCGCGATCGATTCCACCGATCGGTGGCCATACCGAATTTGCCGATTTGCGCGCGGGGTGGGACGCGCTTCCCGAAGCGACCAAGAAGCGCGTGCGCGGTCTCGTCGCTGATCACTCGCTCATCTATTCGCGGGCCCGTATCGGTTTCACCAACTACTCCGAGACCGAGAAGAAAGCGCTGACCCCAGTGCCCCATCCGATTGTACGCACGATCGCGGAGTCCGGACGCGAGTCGCTTTATATCGCTTCACATATAGGGAAGATTCACGGCCTCAGTGATGATGAGGCTGAAGCGTTGCTGAAAGAGCTTTTTGCTCATGCGACGCAGCGGCAGTTTGTTTACACTCATCGATGGCGCCTGCACGATCTCGTGATGTGGGACAATCGCTGCACGTTGCATCGCGGAACCGAGTTCGATGATCTCCGCTGGCCGCGTGATATGCAGCGTGCCACGACCTCGGACGACGCCGAAGGCTACGGCCCGCAGGTCGGTGCCGTCGAGGCAACCGCTAACTATTGAGGAGGACACGCGATGGATGTTGCTGAGCTGGCGAGCAAAATTCGGTTGCTCGAAGATATTGAGGCGATCAAGACGCTGAAATATCAGTACTGCGCCTACTGTGACGACTCCTACAACGCCGATGGTATCGCCGGATTATTTGTCGAAGACGGAACCTGGGATGGGGGTGACTTCGGGCGTTGTGAAGGTCGTCAAGCGATTCGCAAATTTTTCCGTCATTCATCAAAGATCCTGAGCCTCGCGGCCCATCAGGTGATGAACCCGATCATCAAGGTCGATGGAGATCATGCCACGGGCGAATGGAAGCTGTGCCAGCCGTGCACACTCGAGACCAAGAGCGGAGCACGCGCGATGTGGTTAGTCGCGAACTATCGCGATGAATATGTCCGCACGCCCGCCGGATGGAAATTCAAGTCGCTAAAAGTTACGTCGCTTTTCTTTGCGCCGCACGATGAGGGCTGGGCAAAGACGCGCTTTTTCAAAGCCTGAACAGGAGACACCAGATGCGCTTTGGCTTGACCACCGACTTTCGCAACATGCCGGGAGCCGGCAAAACCTCAGCCACGGTTTACGCTGAGACTCTCGAGGTCTTCACCTATGCGGAGACGCTCGGGTTCAGCGCCGCATACGTCTTTGAGCATCATTTTACTGACGACGATTACATGTCCTCGCCGATGGTCGCGGCGACCGCGATCGCCGCACGCACCAAGACGATGCGCGTCGGTCCCGATATCGCGATTCTGCCGCTCTATGATCCCGTTCGCGTCGCCGAAGATGGTGCCGTGGTCGATCTGATCTCCAACGGCCGCCTCGATTTCGGTGTCGGCCTCGGCTACCGGCCACAGGAGTACGCGGGCTACGGCCTCGATATCAAGCGCAAAGGCGAGCGCGCCAACGAGTCGCTCGAAATTATCCGTAGGCTCTGGCAAGGAGAGACCGTTACCTTTCACGGTAAGCATTTCAATGTCGAAGGGGCCAAGCTCTCACCTCGTCCGGTCCAGCAGCCGAACCCGCCGATTTGGGTTGGCGGCTTCAGCAAAGTAGCGGCACGCCGCGCGGCCCGCTTCGGCGACGGCTATATCGGACCTTCCAATCGCACGATGTACGAGTGGTATCTGAACGCGCTTAAGGACGTAGGCAAAGATCCCGCCAAAGCGCGCGTGATGGGCGGCGATCTGTGGCTGATCGTTTCGGAAGATCCCGATCGCACTTTCAATGAGTACGCATCGAATCTGCTCTATTGGTTCAACGCCTACTCGCGATGGTTCGAAGGGACCGATACGAGTCCATGGCCACATCTCGAAAACAAAGAGCAGATGCTCTCGCTCGGCCTGGCAACGATCGTCACGCCCGAAGATGCGATCAAACATATCAAGGCACGCACGACGGAACTGCCGGTCGAGATGTTCACGATGATGCTGACGCCGCCGGGCGCTTCGACGAAATCGGTCCAGACGGGCCTGGAGCTGTTCGCCAAAAAGGTGATGCCGGCTTTCAAGTAACCTGCCTTAGGGCAAGCGGCGCAGCAACCTTCATCCGTCTGTTTCGCGACTGGTCAAAACAAACGCTATCAAGGCGACTATAAAGAGAAGCGTCATAGCGATAAGCCCAGCAGCGTCCGACGACGGTATCAGGTACAACAGCAAGCTCGAGAGCAAAAACCATCCCACGAACAGCAATCGAGCCAATCTCTTCGAGCGCTGTGACGGCAGTTTGTCCCACGGTTGAGTCGGCATCGTGCTGAGCCTCATCGCCGATCGATAAACGTCCGCTCCTTGCCGACAAAGATCGCTGAATTCGGAAAATCGATGAACTTGCGTTCGTCTTCGACCGCAATCTCCATCGCGCGCTTGCCTTCTGGTGTGTTACCGACGATTGCCAGATCGCCGCGATCAAACCACGCCTCGGCATGACCGGTGTATGAAGCGACCTGCGTACCGCGGCTCTTGCGCAGTTCCTGTTCGAGCGGATCTTCGCATCGATGGACCTGCAAGTAGCGTTTTAACCGCATCCCGGGTGCTGCGTAATGGCGGATGGTCGGGCCGTGATTGGTGCGCCAGTAGAGCTGCGCGTGATCGAGCGAAAGATTCGCCGGATGGCGTAGGCAGAAAAACAGCTTCACCAGCGAGCTATGCTCACGCGCGACTATATCCTCGGATGGATTCACCTGCGGATATTCGTAGGCGAACCAGATCGGTGAATTCGGCAGATCGATGAAACGCGCTTCGTCTTCGAGCAGCTCCTTGCCCGCTGCTTTGCCGGCCGCGCTGCTGAAACTGGCAACGAGCTCCTCGCGATAGTTCCACCACAACTCCGCGACCCCGTCGTAGGCCGGCTCCATCTTGCCGCGCGCGCCAGCGAGCTGATCGTTGATGGGATCGTCCAGCGTATGAAGCTGAACGTAGCGCAGGATATTCAGCGCCACGGAACTCTTGGCCACTATCGGACCGTGGGTTTCACGCCAGTACTTTTGAAAGTCAGCACGGGACATCCCGGGTTTACGTCGGAGGGCAAAAACCAGCCGAATCATAAGTCGCTCCTCAATTCGAATAGCCAAGAACTACGCGGAACAGTTAATCCACTCCGCCCGGGTCTATCAAGGATGCCGTAAGGTCCTGTGTTACGATCATTGGATGGCTAACCGCGAATCTGCTTCCTCGCGCCGTTTCAGCACTTTCATGCTTTCGCACAAAGGCGATCTGACACTCGCACTGTCGGGGCTGGTCTATGTGATGAGCTGGGTCGCGCTGCGCTGGACCTCGTGGAAGCTGACTGCTGACGTCGCGGTCTCGATGGCGGAGGCAGCTCTGATCGGCGGACTCTGCGACTACATCGCGCTCAAGATGATCTTCGAGCAGCGATGGTATCTGCCCAACTCGGGCGTTCTCCCGCGCAATCGGGAAAGATTGATCGACGGGATCGCGTTCACTATCGAGAACGAATGGCTCACACCTCAAATGATCGGCACGCGGCTAGCCGAGATGGATCTGGTTGGCCGATTGGGCAGCTATCTCGAGGACGTTCGCCTCGAGCAGCTGCTCGGCCAACGAGGCATCGATCAAATGGTCGAACGGGCACTCACTCTTCTCGACTCACCGGAGGCGCGCGAGCAGCTGGAAATGATTCTCCGCAAAGCACTCCCGAAAACTTTTGCTCGGCTCTATGCGACTGCGCGTCGTTTCGGGGTCGAGGAACTGAGTGCGCGGATTGTCGCGAACCTTCGCAGGCGCTGGCCCGAACTCCGTGACGATCTCGATCTGGCGGAGACCATCGAAGAAGCGATCCACGAATTCGGCCGCCAGCTTCACGATCCATCGAGCTATGCCTATCAGTTGGTTCGCCGCGTCATCGACACGATCGTGAACCGCGCTGTCGACGCGAGCCGCGGACAAATCTCACAGATGGTGCGCGAAAATCTGGGGCTGCTGTCCGATGAACAGATCAGGCTGCAAATCGAGTCCAAGACGCGGACCCATCTCGATTGGATTCGCGTCAACGGCGGCATCTTCGGCGCGTTCTTTGGATTACTCTTTGCGCTTTCGCGCCTCCTGCTTCATCAGAGTTCCGCGCTCATCACGCGGCTGCATGTCTTCGGCTGATTGAGCAATCCTCTACCGCCCGCTCAAAGCGTCTGGCGAGCATCACGCCTAACAGCTATATAGAGAGCCGGAAATCAAACACGAGGAAACTCAGCTATGGCTACGGCGCTTGCGGGAAATCAGAACTTCGCTTTCGACGATCGGAATATTCGCTGGTACCCTTTCGGCGATTTCAAACATTTCGTCTTCGCGATGTATGACTTCGACGGCAAGCGCAAAGTGGTCGATTTCATCCTCATGTTTGAGCCCAATGAAAAGATCTTCCTGCATCGCCATCTGGCGCTGACCAACACGCTGGTCGTGCAAGGCGAGCATCGCATCTATGAGCCCGACGGGCGCCTCAAGGAGATCCGCCCTGTCGGCAGCTACACTTCGAGCGATCCGGGTGCGCCTCATCAGGAGGGCGGCGGTAGCGAGGGATGCGTCGTCTTTTACAGTTTGCGTGCTGAGGGTGATCTGCTGTTTGAAGTGCTCGACGACGATCAAAAAGTGATCGGGACGTTGAGCATGAAGGACTTTGAGGACGCCTACAAAGAGCAGATGGCCGCACGCAAGGCGTGACCATCTAAAAAACTAGGCGGCAAAAGACCTGGCGCGATTACGATCCCTGCTGGGCGCAGCCGTTACCCAGGTCTGACCACTCTTCCTGCAACTGCCAGGTAGTTCCGGTCGAGAGGGTCACCGGTGCGCTGAACTGCCATGCGCACAGGTCGCCGATTTCATTTATGTGCGGCCCGTGCCACGCGCTCAATTTGGGATCTGTGATGGACTCGGCTAACTCGTGCGCCACAACGGTCCCGTAGATGCGGGTCCCGTAGGTATAGGTGGTCGAGTCGTACAGATCGCCGGGATTGCAAAGATTAGTCGCACTGACATTGGGCACATAGGCGATCGCGATCGGCTTCCCCTCGCATGTGGCATAGGAGTGCCATGCACAGAAATTGACCCGATTCGACGGAAAAGTCGACGTAAAGACGAAGTACACACCGCCCGTGTTGTTCACCCGATCGATCGGATCGAGGGGCAGATCGCCGGTCTTGATAAACTTGCAGACCTCGTGTGCGACGCTCCCGCGCGAAAGTGCCCTGGTCGGGGCTTCCGTCGTATCGAAGACGTTAGCTCCATAGTACGAGGAGGTCGCCGCCGTCGGCAGGTACTGATTGAGAAGGCTCGAATAGCTGCTGTTGCCGAAGCCGGTAAAAAAATCGTCCATGCCGGCTACGAGATCGCTTGGAAACGCGCTCGGATCGCCCCAGTAGATCGGATAGGTGCGCGAACTCTGCAGGACCGGACCGTTATGATACGGCACCTCCATTCCCGCCGTCTTCTGCCCCCACAACGTACCGGTATCGAAGCCCGTAATGGCCGCGTCCGCTACCCGCGGAGACGCAGGTTGTTGCGATTTCATTAGAAGTGGATGCACCAACGCTTGTTCTTGTGCGTTGGCAAAGCTCGGGTTCAGGATATTCAGGTTAATCAAGCATCCGATTATGGTTAGGACACATATGGATGATGTTTTTTTCATTACCGTTTAAAATTGCTCGATAATGAAAGAAATCATCAATTACGATATTACAAGAGGCAATAACATTTCTTTTTACTAGAGAACAGCCAATACGTATTCTGAGCTTTGACTAGTAGCGTTTCGCTATACATGGTTGCTTTCACGCTTGGAGAAATCAACGTCAGGAATGCTTTATCGACCAAAATAGGTCACGTGAGACTTGATTAGGCGTTTATAACTCAACAGAGCTGGACCGCGAGGAATTGGCGCTCGCGTCAGCGTTGGACGAATACTCGCCAGTCCTGTAGGCTGGGGCCGTTTGATCCGGCTGAAGCAGTGCTGATTCGTTTGAGCTGTGCGGGCGTCCGGATCACAAGAGAAAACGTTGCGAAGCAAAGCCGGGCCTTGGCTCGACACAAACCGGAGGACGCTATGCGTGAAGTTGTGATCGTAGAAGCTGGACGCTCGCCGATAGGCAAGAAGAATGGGACGCTCTCGGGTGCGCATCCGACTGAGCTGCTGGGACAGGTCTTGATGACCGTGCTCGATCGCGCCGGCGTCAAATCATCTGAAGTCGGCCAGGTTGTCGGCGGATGCATCAACAAGGTTGGCGCACAGGCGATGAGTGTGACGCGTACCGCGTGGCTCACCGGCGGTGGCGATCCTAATGTTGCGTGCTCCACGGTCGATTCGCAGTGCGGCTCCAGTCAGTACGCCGTTAACCTAGCGACCAGCCTGATCTCTTCCGGCGCTGAAGATGTCGTAATCGCTTGTGGCGTCGAGAACATGAGCCTGCTGCCCATCGGCTCCGACGCTGTCGCGGGTGTGCAAGCAGGCTTTGGCAAGCCCATCAGCCGCAAATATCGCGATCACTTTGAATTCACCAGTCAGTTCGAAGGTGCCGAGCGAATCGCCACCAAGTACGGCATCACCCGTCAGGACACCGATCGCTTTGGACTCGAATCGCAGGTACGAGCCGCGCGCGCTATCGCAGAGGGCCGCTTCGACAAGCAGCTCATCCCGGTCGACGCGCCCGTCATCGAAGCAGGCAAGCGCACCGAGGCTGTGCGCAAATTTACCAAAGACGAAATTCCACGGAACACCAGCCTCGAGGCGCTCGCCGGACTGAAGCCGGTGGCACGCCCCGACGGTATCCACACCGCGGGAACCTCTTCGCAGGTGGCCGACGGTGCTTCGGCAATCCTGATGATGACAGCAGAGAAGGCTCGCGAACTCGGCTTGAAAGCCCGCGCTCGTGTGGTCGAGACCTGCCTCGTCGGATGCGATCCGGTCCTGATGCTCGAAGGCCCTATCCCGGCGACGCGCAAGCTGCTGACGAAGCACGGCCTCAAGATCGACGATATCGACGTCTTCGAAATCAACGAAGCCTTCGCATCGGTCGTTCTGAGCTGGGCGAAGACTCTGGAGCCGGATATGGCTCGGGTGAATCCGAACGGTGGCGCCATCGCGTTGGGCCATCCGCTGGGTGCCACCGGATGCGGCCTTGTCACCAAGGCGCTCAACGAGTTGGAACGTACCGACAAGAAGGTCGGGCTGATCACGATGTGCTGCGGCGGTGGTCTCGGCACGGGAACCCTGATCGAGCGCATCTGACGGTCGTCAAAGACGTTTAGTGTGTAAGGGGCTGCGACCAATTTCGCGGCCCCTTCTTTTTGTAAATTGCAGGACGAGACGCCCAGGATTCAATGCGCGTCTGCGATGAAAGGAGAATCAGATGAGTGTGATCGTTATCGTTCAGGGAACGCCACGCCTCGACAAGGCGGAGACGCTAAAGCAGTATCAGCAAGCGGCCGGTGCTGTCGTCCAACGGCACGGCGGATCTGCCGTCGGTCGCGGCAGCGGTTTGGAATCGCTCAAGGGAGGCAACCAATGGAAGATCGGAATCGTGATTCGCTTCCCTGATCTCGCTGCAGTTCACGCCTGGTACAACGACCCTGATTATCAGAAGGTGATTCCACTCCGCGACGAGGCCTACGACGGTCTCGAAATCAACGTTTATCAGGAATAATTCGTGGTCCGTTTCGATTCTTGACGCAAAAACAAAAGCGGCCTCACTGCACACAGCAATGAGGCCGCTCTTTTATCCGACTTACACCCCACGCGTTGCACCGTGACGTCCGTTACATCATCTGGCTGCGACCTGCCATCTTGGCAATCCGATCCTCTTCGGCATTTTCACGCTCCGTCGTTGCCACCTTCCCGATCTCTACTCGAACCGGCAGGATGACCAGGCTGAACCCGCGACCGCGAAGCCATTGCAGCAGCTCCAACGCGGTGTGGTTATGCAAAAAGCGGCCAAGGAAATTATTGCTCGCCTCGCCAAAAACCATCTGCCCGGCAAAGTACACGCAGTTTTTGAAATCCCGCCAGACACCGAAGCATAGCTGGCGCAGTTCCGAGACCACGTCCGTTCCGATTGCGCTGCGAAACTCCGCGTAAAACCCAAGATCCGAAGCGAGTCGACAGTATTCCGCTAGGTCATCGGAGAGCCGGGACTCCAGCTGATCGACCTCCTCGGGTCCCTTCAGAAGGGCCGAATCGACTTCGCCGACGCTCAGGAAAACGACATTGTGAAACTGCTTGTCGAACAGGCGCGCCAGCGACATGAAAGTCGCGAGACCCAAGCCGTTGAAACCGTTCACCAGAAGGACCGCCGTCGACGCAGTCGGATCTTTCTGCCTGGGAGTCGCCGAAACAGCGCCGTAAATTTGCGGCAGGATATCTGCTTCGAGTTGCTCGACAGCCTTGCTGACGTCGTCGTAATGCCGTCGGATTACAACGCACACCAACACGACGCCGCCGGTCATCGCGACGGTGATCCATCCGCCCTGATCGAACTTGAGTGTGACTGTGAGCATCAGGATGATCGCGGTAAAGGCACATCCCGTGCCGTTCACCAGGAGCTTGCGGCGCCACTTCGGCTCAGTCTTGCGGCTACGCCACCATAGCGAGCTCATCCCGAGCTGCGACAGAGTAAAGGTTACGAAGACGTTGATCGCATATAGCACGACCAGCAGTCCGACCTGGGCGTGCGTGCCGATGAGGATAGCGGAAGCCGCCAGTCCCATCGCCAGCACACCGTCCTGCGTAACGAGCCGCTCGCTCAAGCCCGACAGCCGCCGTGGCACCCATCGATCCAAGGCCATCGTCGCGAGCACCTGCGGTCCCCCGACGAATCCGGTTTGAGCAGCAACGAATAACAAGGCACCCTCGGTCAGAAGCGTGAAGGTGACAATCGGCATCCCGAGCGAAAAGCCCGCGATATTCCAGTTATTAGTCAGTCGCTCAAAGAGCACTGCATTAAGCGTCTTACCCGCCTGGGGCTCGACGTCGGCAAGTAGGTAGGCGACGAGAATCCCGCCGGCGATAAACGCGAGCGAGACCGCCATGTACAGCATCGTGCGCTTGCCGGTAACGGTGCGTGGCTCGCGCAGGATTGGTAACCCGTTACTGACCGCCTCGATTCCGGTGTAAGTACCCGCGCCCATGCTGTAGGCGTGGAAGAAGATCACCGCCAGGCCGAAGATGCCCAGCACGCCAGAACCTTCATGAACCTGCGAGACCGCATCGCGCGCGATATGGGGTAGTTCGCCCGCACGGCTCAGAAAGGCGTATACCACCAGCATCACATGCATCACGACGAAGCCGAGGAAAATCGGCAACAAGGCCAGCACCGATTCTTTGACTCCGCGCAGATTCATCACGACCATCA
>Ga0335069_10004776_pt1 | contig 19993 bp, 20 predicted proteins | sample Lox_Sample_11_FD_206714 | JGI IMG/M metagenome (GOLD analysis project Ga0335069, IMG submission 206714) | Soil microbial communities from Loxahatchee National Wildlife Refuge, Florida, United States - Lox_Sample_1.1 | ecosystem: Environmental > Terrestrial > Soil > Wetlands | place: USA... | reverse complement strand
GACTGGTGGTCCCGCGGACGATCGAGTCGTCGACCACCACCACGCGCTTGCCGTCGAGCACGCCGCGCTGGGCGTTGAGCTTGACCTTGACGCCGAAGTGCCGGATCGCGTCCTGCGGCTCGATGAAGGTGCGGCCGACGTAGTGATTGCGGATGAGGCCGAAATCGAACGCGAGGCCGGATTCCTCCGCATAGCCGAGCGCGGCCGGGACGCCCGAGTCGGGCACGGGGACGACCAGATCGGCGGCGGCGGGTGCCTCGCGCGCCAGCTGACGCCCGAGCGCCTTGCGCACCTGATACACGTTACGCCCGAAGACGGTGCTGTCGGGGCGGGCGAAGTAGACGTACTCGAAGACGCAATGCGTTCGATGCGCGGCCGGAAACGGAAAATAGGTCTGTAGGCCGGCGGCAGACGCCACCACCACTTCGCCGGGCTGGACCTCGCGCACGTATTCGGCGCCGATCAGATCGAGCGCGCAGGTCTCGGAGGCAAAGACGACCGCGTCCTTCTCGGGGATGCGCCCGATGACCAGCGGACGGAAGCCGTTCGGGTCGCGCACGGCGATGAGCTCGTTCTGGCTCAGGAAGAGCAGCGAATAGGCCCCGCGCACGGCGGCGAGGGCGGCGATTACCCGATCCACGAGCGTATCGCCCGCCGCGCTCGCGATCAGATGAACGATGACCTCGGTGTCCACCGACGACTGGAAGATCGAGCCGCGCGCCTCGAGCGCCTCGCGCAGCTCGACGGCGTTGACGAGGTTGCCGTTGTGCGCGACGGCCAGGCCGCCGTGCGAGAACTCGACCACGAAGGGCTGGGTGTTCTTCAGCAGCGTGCGGCCGCTGGTGGCGTAACGGTTGTGGCCGATGGCCATCGAACCGTTGAGGCGGCCGAGGATGTCCTGATCGAAGACATCGGCGACCAGGCCGAGGCCGCGGTGTGAGAGCAGCAGGTTGCCGTCTGAGGCAACGATGCCGGACCCCTCCTGGCCGCGGTGCTGCTGCGCGTACAATCCCAGATAGACCAGATTGGCCGCCTCAGGATGGTCGTAGACGCCCATGAGGGCGCATTCTTCGTGGAAGCGATCCGCGTCGAGCGAGGGCGTGTGGGGGTCCGGGGCGCCGCGCGAGGAGTCGGCCGTCCGCACCGCCCCACCCGTGCCCCTCGGCACTCCGCGCCGCGGCTTCCTCACGCGCCTACTCCTCCATCCTGCGCTGCAGCGCCCCGGCCCACGCGTCGCGGAGCTCCGACACGTTGACGTCGATCAAGCTGCCGATGCGCAGGCGGCGCCCGCGGATCTCGCCCAGCACGGAGAGTGGTACGTCGGCGGCGCGTGCCAGGTCGCGCAAGCGGTTGGCGTGCTTGCGCCGCACCGAGAGCACGATGCGCGACTGGCTCTCGCCGAACAGCCAGGCATCGGGCCGGATCGCCGCCTCCATCTCGATCTCTGCGCCGAGCGGCTCCTCTGGCCCGGAAATGCAGGCTTCGGCGAGCGCGACGGCGAGGCCGCCCTCGGAGACGTCGTGCGCCGATCGCACGAGGCCCTCCTGAATCGCTTGCAGGCAGACCTTCTGCAGCTGGATCTCCACCGCCAGGTCGATCCACGGTGGCATGCCGCGCACCAGGCCGTGCGCGATCGCCAGGTACTCGCTGCCACCGAGCTCCTCGCGGGTGCGGCCGAGCAGCACGACGACGTCCCCCTCGCTCTTGAACCACTGGGTGGTGTGGTGGCCCGCCTGCGCCAGCAGGCCGACCATCGCAATGGTCGGTGTCGGGGGGATCGGCCGTCCGTCGGTCTCGTTGTAGAAGCTCACGTTGCCGCTCACCACCGGCACGGCGAGCGCCGTGCAGGCGTCGCGCAGGCCGCGCACGGCTTCGCGGAACTGCCACATGATCTCCGGCTTCTCGGGGTTGCCGAAGTTCAGGCAGTCGGTCACCCCGAGCGGCTCGGCGCCGCTACACACGACGTTGCGGGCGGCCTCGACCACGGCGGTCATGGCGCCGACGTAGGGGTCGAGCAGGCAATAGCGGCTGTTGCAGTCCACGCTGAGCGCGATGGCCTTGTTGGTGCCCTTGATGCGCAGCACCGCCGCATCCGAGCCGGGGCCGACGACGGTGTTGCTCCCCACCATCCAGTCGTACTGGCGGAAGGCCCAGCGCTTGGAGGCGATGTTGGGGGCGTCGAGCAGCCGCAGCAGCAGGGCACTGTAGTCGCTCGGCGGCGGCAGCTGGGCGAGCCCGAGACGCTGCACCTCTTCGAGATTGGCGGGCGGCGCGAAGGGCCGTTCGTACACCGGCGCGCCGTGGGCCAGCGGCTCGATCGGCAGGCGGACGACCTCCTGACCGGCCGCGCTGACCCGGAGCAGGCCGTCGTCGGTCACGGTGCCGATCACCACCGCGTCGAGGTCCCACTTGGCGAACACCTCCATCACCTCGTGCTCGGCGCCGGCGCGCGCCACGATCAGCATGCGCTCCTGCGATTCGGAGAGCAGGATCTCGTACGGCGACAGGCGGGTCTCGCGTTTCGGCACTTTGTCGAGATCGATGGTAATGCCGAGCCCGCCCCGCGCCGCCATCTCGACCGAGGAGCTGGTGAGCCCGGCGGCGCCCATGTCCTGGATGGCGACGATCGCGTCCTTCTCCATCAGCTCGAGGCACGCCTCGATCAGCAGCTTCTCGGTGAACGGATCGCCGACCTGGACGGTGGGGCGCTTCGCCTCGGTGGTGTCGTCGAACTCTGCCGAGGCCAGCAGGCTGGCACCGTGGATGCCATCCCGGCCCGTCTTCGAGCCGACGTAGATCACCGGGTTGCCGACGCCGGTGGCTCGGGCGCGAAAGATGCGGTCGGCGCGCACCAGACCGAGGGTGAAGGCGTTGACCAGAATGTTCCCGTCGTACCCGGAATCGAAGTAGATCTCGCCGCCGACCGTGGGCACGCCGACGCAGTTCCCGTAGCCCCCGATGCCGCTCACGACCCCGCCGATCAGATAGCGGGTGCGCGGGTGATCGAAGCTGCCGAAGCGCAACGAGTTGAGGTTGGCGATCGGACGCGCGCCCATGGTGAAGACGTCGCGCAGGATGCCGCCGACGCCGGTCGCCGCGCCCTGATAGGGCTCGACGTACGACGGGTGATTGTGGCTCTCGATCTTGAACACCACCGCCAGCCCGTCGCCGATGCCGATGGCGCCGGCGTTCTCGCCCGGCCCTTGCAGCACGCGCGGGCCGCTGGTCGGCAGGTCGCGCAGCACCGCCCGCGAGCTCTTGTAGCTGCAGTGCTCGGACCACATGACCGAGCAGACGCCGAGCTCGACCAGGTTCGGCACGCGCCCGATCGCGGCGCAGAAGCGCTCGAACTCCTCCTTCGATAAGCCGTGCTCGGCGGCCTGCGTGTCGGTGACCGGGGGGAGGAGCGTCGTCATGGCTGCCCATCCAGGGCTGCAGTCGCTGGTCGTTGGTCGCTGGTCGCTGGTGCGCAGTGACGGCCAGCGATCGTCACCCAGGCCATCGCTCTGTCCTTCGTCATAGCCCCGGCGGCACCGAGGCCACGCGGGTCGGCAAGCCGTCGCTCAGGGTGGCGCGCACGGAGCGGAAGAACCCCACCCCGTCGGTCCGTCCGAGCAGCGCTTCGCAGGCGTGCTCGGGGTGCGGCATGAGACCGAAGACGTTGCGGCCGGCGTTGACGACGCCGGCGATGTTGCGCAAGGAGCCGTTCGGGTTCGCTTCCTCGGTGGCGCGCCCGGCGCTGTCGACGTAGCGCAGGACCACTTGCCGGTTGTCCTCCAGCTCCTGCAGCGTGCGCGGGTCGGCAACGTAGCACCCCTCGCCGTGCTTGATCGGCAGGTGCAGCAGCTCCGCCTGTCCGTAGCTGCGGGTGAACGGGGTGTCCGTTTCCTCGACCCGGACCGGGGTGACGGTACAGAAAGCTGAGCCCGCGATTGCGGATCAGCGCCCCCGGCAGCAGGCCCGATTCGCAGAGCACCTGAAAGCCGTTGCAGATGCCGATCACCAGGCCGCCGTCGCGCGCGAAGCGCACCAGGCTCTCCATCACCGGCGTGAAGCGGGCCAGCGCGCCGGTGCGCAGGTAGTCGCCGTAGGAAAAGCCGCCCGGCAGCACGACACAATCGACGCCGTGGAGCGACCGGTCCTTGTGCCACAGGCGAACGACCTGCTCACCGAGCACCTGCTCGAGGGCGTACGCCGCATCGCTATCGTCGAGCGAGCCCGGAAACGTCACCACACCCCAACGCATCGCCATGCCGCGACCCGCTCAGTCGCCGAGCTCGAACCGGTAGTCCTCGATGACGCCGTTCGCCAGCAGCTTGCGGCACAGATCGTCGAGGCGCCCAGTCACCTGATCGGCGTCGCCGTCGATTCGCATCTCGATGTACTTTCCCAGCCGCACGTCGTGCGCCTCGGCGAAGCCGAGGGAGTGCAGCGCCCGTTCGATCGCCTTGCCGGCGGGGTCGAGGACGCCGGGCTTCGGGGTCACGTAGACCTTGGCTCGCACGAGGGCTCTCCTTTTATCGAGGTGCACGGGCACGGCACCGGCGCCGCATCCGCTCCTTCTCCATAGCATCTTGCGAGGCCGCAGTCGCGTGTGCCAGAGCCGGCGCGATCCCACGGCTGAGGATGTCACGCCGGATCGAGATCCCCGCTTCGGATCACGGGTCGGTGTGGCCGAACCCTCCCGGGCCGCGCCGCGTCGACGCAAGCTCGGCGACCTCGCGCCAGGTGGCGCGGGAAACGGGTGCGATGACGAGCTGGGCGATACGGTCTCCGCGCCGCACGCTGAAGTCCTGCTGGCCGAGGTTGATCAGGAGCACCTGGATCTCGCCGCGGTAGTCCGCGTCGATCGTGCCGGGGCTGTTGACCAGGGTCACGCCGTGGCGCAGCGCCAGACCGCTGCGCGGACGGACCTGCGCTTCGAATCCGGGCGGAATCTCGACCGCCAGGCCGGTCGGGACGAGCAGGCGGGCCCCCGGGGGCAGGGACAGCGGCGCGGGGATGTCGGCCAGGAGATCCATCCCGGCGGCCCCGTCGGTCTGGTAGGCGGGTAGCGGCAGCGGATCGGCGGCCGCGCGAACCCGCTTGACCGCGATCACAAGGGGGCCCGGGCCGGTCGGCATGCGGAGCTCAGGCGGCGAGGATCGATTCGTCGAGGCGGCGCCCGTCGAGGTTGCCGAGCAGGGCGACGGCCATGCCGTCCGGGCGCACCAGGGTCTGGGCCAGGGCGACAACCGCATCGTTGCTGGTGGCGTCGATGCTAGCGGCCACCTCGGCAAGTGGAAAGTCGCGCTTGAAGTACACTTCGTTCTTGGCGACCCGGCTCATGCGGCTGTCGCTGGTCTCGAGACCGAGAAGCAGGTTCCCCTTGAGCTGGTTCTTGGAGCGCGCCAGCTCGTCGGGGCGCAGCCCGTCGCACGCGACAGCGTGCAGCTCGCTGGTGATCACGCCGATCACCTCCTCCACCCACTCGCCCGCCGTGCCGACGTAGATGCCCAGGTATCCGGCGTCGCGGAACGAGGACAGGAAGGAATACACCGAATAGGCGCGGCCGCGCCGCTCTCGGATCTCCTGAAACAGGCGCGAGCTCATTCCCCCGCCGAGCGCGGTGTTGAGCAGATAGGCGGCGTAGCGCTCCTCGGCGGCCTGCGCGACGCCCGGAACGCCGAGGCAGAGGTGGACCTGCTCGAGCGCCTTCTCGACCGCGAACACTCCGCGCGCCGGCCGCGGCGCCGCGCCGTCGACCGACACGGCGCTGCCGGCCAGATGGCCGAACGCCTCGTGCGCCCAGTGCTCGAGCACGTCGTGGGTGATCTCCCCGGCAGCGGCGACGATCAGCCGGTCCGGCCGATAGCGGGCGGCGAGGAAGTCGATGAAGTCCGCCCGTGTCAGCGCCTGCACCGTGTCGCTCGTCCCGCACACCGGAAAGCTGAGCGGGTGCTCGGGCCAGTAGCGCAGGTTGAAGAGGTCGTGGATGTAGTCGTCCGGCGTGTCCTCGCTCTGCGAGATCTCCTGCAGGACGACGCTGCGTTCGCGGTCGATCTCCGCCGGATCGAATCGCGAGTGCAGGAAGAGGTCGGCGAGCAGGTCGGTGGCCAGCGCGGTGTGCTCAGCGAGCACGCGGGCGTAGTAGCACGTGTATTCCTTGCCCGTGAACGCGTTGAGCACACCACCGACGGCGTCGATCTCCTCGGCGATCTGCGCCGCCGACCGCCGCTCGGTGCCCTTGAACAGCAGGTGCTCTAGGAAGTGTGAGATCCCACCGAGCCGTCGCGGCTCGAAGCGGGACCCGTTCTCCACCCAGATGCCGACCGTGACGGACGGAACCCCGGGCATGTGCTCGGAGACGATGCGGAGGCCGTTCGCGAGCTCGGAACGCCTCACCATGGGCTCACGAGTTCGGCCGGCTGTTGGCGGGCGCGCCCGCGCCCGATTCCATGGCCTCTTTTCGGCTCAAGCGGATCTTGCCCGACCGGTCGATCTCCAGCACCTTGACTTGGATCTCATCGCCCTCTTTGAGGACGTCTGAGACGCGGTGCACGCGGCCGGGACCGATCTGCGAGATGTGCAGGAGGCCGTCGGTTCCCGGCATGATCTCGACGAAGGCACCGAAGTCGACGATGCGCCGCACGATGCCCTTGTAGATCTTCCCGACCTGCGCCTCCATCGTGATGCCTTCGATGATCTCGATCGCGCGGCGCATGCCGGCTTCCTCGGTCGAGGCGATGAAGACCGTCCCGTCGTCTTCGATGTCGATCTTGCAGCCGGTCTCCTCGACGATGCCGCGGATGACCTTGCCGCCTGGGCCGATGATGTCGCGGATCTTCTCGGTGCGGACCTTGATCGTGACGATGCGCGGGGCGTGGGCCGAGATGTTGCTGCGCGGCGTGTCCATGGTGCGGTTCATGACCTCGAGGATGTGCAACCGCCCCTCGCGCGCCTGCCGCAGCGCCTGGCGCATGATCTCCTTGGTGACCCCGTGGATCTTGATGTCCATCTGCAGGGCGGTGACGCCCTCGCTGGTTCCCGCCACCTTGAAGTCCATGTCGCCGAGGTGATCCTCGTCGCCGAGGATGTCGGAGAGCACCACCACGTCGTCGCCTTCCTTGATCAGCCCCATCGCGATGCCGGCGACCGGCGCCTTGATCGGCACTCCGGCGTCCATCATCGATAGGCTGCCGCCGCACACCGTCGCCATCGACGACGACCCGTTCGACTCGAGGATCTCCGAAACCAACCGGATCGTGTAGGGAAAGTCCGCCGCGTCCGGCAGCACCGGCGTGAGGGCGCGCTCCGCGAGCGCGCCGTGGCCGACGTCGCGTCGGCTCGGCCCGCGCAGGAACTTGACCTCGCCGACGCTGTACGGCGGGAAGTTGTAGTGCAGCATGAACTTGCGGTAGCTCTCGCCGATCAGCGCGTCGATCTTCTGCTCGTCGGACGACGTCCCGAGTGTCGTCGCCGCCAACGCCTGCGTCTCGCCGCGGGTGAAGAGCGCCGAGCCGTGCGTGCGCGGCAGGACCTGGACCTCGCAGCTGATCGGCCGGATGTCGCTCATGCCGCGCCCGTCGAGACGGCGCTTCTGGGCGACGATCATCTGGCGCATGGCCTTCTTTTCGACCGACTCGATGGCCTTGCCGATCGGCCCTTCCTGGTCGGGGAACTCCTGCAGCAGGGCGGCGGCGACCTCGCTCTCGGCTTCGGACACCGCGGCGTGCCGCTCCTGCTTGGCGACGAACTCCATCGCCTGGCGGATGCGCGGGAGGGCGAGCGTTTCGACCCGCTCGCGCAGCGCCGGGGCGATCTCGACCACCGACACCTCGCGCTTGGGCTTGCCGAGCTTCTCGCGCAGTTCCTCCTGCATGGCGATGATCGGCTGCATCGCCGCCAGGGCGGTGTAGAGCGCGTCGAGCATGACCTCTTCGGACAGCACCTTGGCGCCGCCCTCCACCATCACGATGCTGTCGCGCGTCCCGGCGACGACGAGCGAGAGCTCCCCGCCGTCGACGTCGCTCAGCAGCGGGTTGACCACGAACGCCCCGCCCTTGCGCCCCAGGCGCACCGCCGCAATCGGACCGAGGAACGGAATATCCGAGACGTGCAGGGCAGCCGAGGCGCCGATCATCGACACCATGTCGGCGTCGTTCTCCTTGTCGAAGGAGAGCACCGTGGCGATCACTTGCGTCTCGCACAGAAAGCCCTTCGGGAAGAGGGGCCGGATCGGGCGGTCGATCAGTCGCGAGGTGAGCACCTCTTTTTCGGACTGACGCCCCTCGCGCTTGAAGAAGCCGCCGGGGATCTTGCCCGCGGCGAAGCTCTTCTCTTGATAGTCGCAGGTGAGCGGGAAGAAATCGATCCCGGCGCGGGCGCTCTGGCTGGCGACCGCGGTGGCGAGCACGACGGTCTCGCCGTACTGCACGAGCGCGGCGCCGCCGGCCTGTTTGGCGACGCGGCCGACCTCTATGGATAAGGGTCGACCATGAAAGTCGATCTGGACTTTGTGATACATGAAGCTGACCTCCCGGGCGAAACGCCCTTGGACGAGGGAGGGGAAGACGCCTCTTCGGAGATGACCCGAGCTGCGGCGCGTTAGCGGCGGAGACCGAGCCGGTCGATCAACCCTTTGTAGCGCTCACCGTCGTAACGCTTGAGGTAGTCGAGCAGCCGGCGCCGCTGTCCCACGAGCTTGAGGAGCCCGCGGCGAGAATGGTGATCCTTGACGTGGGTCTGAAAATGCTCCGTTAGGTAGTCGATTCGTTCGCTCAGCAGCGCGATCTGGACTTCGGGCGACCCGGTATCGGTCGGATGGAGCTTGAACTGCTCGACCAGCTCCTTCTTTCGCTGCAAAGCCACTCCCATCTTTCCTCCGTTATAATTAACCGTCACAGCTAACACAGGGCCACGTCTGTGTAAAGCTGGGGGCGGACTCGGCTCTGCGTAGGGAGATCCCTCATGGCGCCCCGAGGACGCGTCCATAGGTCCACCCCTCGCCCTTGCGGACGGCGACGGCCACGACCTCGCCGGCGGGATCGAGGAGCATCGCGTCGTCGCCGGACACTGCGGGGAGGTGCGCGAGCGGCCACGCCTGACCTTGCCGGACCGCCGCGGCGGCCGCCTGATCGATGGGGACGGCGGGCAGGTGCGCGAGCGCCTGGCGGAGGGTGACGAGGCCGGGAACGGGCTCGATCTCCCAGGCGTCGAGGGCGATCGCATCACCGATGGTGAAGCTGCCGAACGCCGTGCGGTGCAGGGCCTCGAGGTGCGCCGGCAACCCGAGTGCGGCGCCGATGTCCTCGGCCAGCACCCGCACATAGGTACCCTTCGAGCAGGAGAGCGCGAAGCGCAGGCAGGCGGGGCCCCCGGCCTCCAGCGCCAGATGGTGGATGCGCACCGGACGGGGGCTTCGCTCCACCTCCACCCCTTGTCGGGCAAGGCGGTAGAGCGGCACGCCCCCGCGTTTGAGCGCCGAGTACATCGGCGGTGTCTGCAACCCGTCGCCGGTGAAGCGGCGCGCCAGCGCGCCGAGGTCGGCCGGGTCGATGTCGGGGACTGCGGCGGTTCGCGTCGGCCGGCCGGTCCGATCGCCCGTGTCGGTCGCGCAACCCAGGCGGATGACGCCTTCGTAGGCCTTGTCGGCGGTGTTGAGGAACTGGGCGATCTTGGTCGCCTCGCCCAGGCAGAGCGGCAGCAGGCCGGTGGCGAACGGATCCAGCGTACCGAGGTGGCCCACTTTCACCCGCGTGCGGCGCTTGACCCGCCGCACGACCTCCGCCGAGGTGATGGCAGGGGGCTTGTCGATCAAGAGAATGCCGCTGAAGCTCACGCCGCCGCTCGGCCGTGCGCCGTCGTCACTCGGCATCGTGGGGCAGCACACCCTTGAGGAGGCGCGCCACGCGCTCGGCCTGCTCGAGACTGGAGTCGAACTCGAAGACGATCTCGGGAGCCGTGCGCAGATTGAGTCGGCGCGCCACCTGCGAGCGCACGAACCCGGCGGCGCTGGTCAGGCCCTTGAGCGACTCTGCGCGGCGCGCCTCGTCGCCGAGGCAACTGAAGAAGATGCGCGCGTGGCGCAGGTCCGGCGTCACCTTCACGCCGGTCACGGTGATCAGACCGATGCGCGGATCCTTGATCTCACGGAGCAGCAGCTCGGCGATCAGGTCCTGCAACGCCTCGGCGACGCGATCGGCGCGGCGTGTCATGGCCACCTCGCCTCAACAGTGGAAGAACTCGATCTCCTCGTCGCCCACCTCGGCGACGTGCAGGTCCTCGATGAACCGCACCACCTGGCGCAGCGCGCCGTCGATGTACCCGGTGTCGGTCCCGACCTGGGAGACGCCGAGGACGGTGCGTTGCCAGAGGTCGTGATCATCGCACTCCGAAATCGAGACGTTGAAGGTGTTGGCCACGCGCGCCTTGATCTTGCGCAACACGCCGCGCTTGCCCTTCAGCGAGTGGTTCTCGGGGATGAAGAGCGTCAGCTTCAGGACACCGACGACCATGGGCGTCGTGCGTCGCGTCTCACAGCGAGCGTTCGGCGGCCGCCCCGCGGGTGGCTGGGCCGAGACGGCGGACGACCTGCTCCATCTCGTACGCCTCGATCGCGTCGCCGACTTTGACGTCCTGGAAGTTGTCCAGGCCGATGCCGCATTCGTAACCGGACTGGACCTCGCGCGCGTCGTCCTTGAACCGCCGCAGGCTGGCGATCTTGCCCGTGTAGACGACGACGTGGTCGCGCACCAGTCGGGCCGCGGCGTTGCGCGCCACCTTGCCCTCGGCCACGAAGCAGCCCGCGATCAGGCCGATACCCGGAATGCTGAACGTATCGCGCACCTCGGCGCGTCCGATCGCCTTCTCGCGGAAGGTGGGCTCCAGCAAGCCCTCCATGGCATCGCGCACGTCGTTGAGCGCGTCGTAGATCACCGTGTACAGGCGCTGGTCCACCCCTTCGCGCTCCGCCGCCACCGTGGCCTTTGCCTCCGGGCGCACATTGAAGCCGATCACCACGGCGTTCGACGCGACGGCGAGCATGACGTCGCTCTCCGTGATGCCGCCGACCGAGGCGTGCAGCACGTTGAGGCGCACCTCCTCGGTCGACAACCGGGTGAGCGCCTCGGAGAGCGCCTCGACCGAGCCCTGCACGTCGGCCTTGATGACGATGCGCAGCTCCTTGGTATCTCCGGCTTGGACCTGTCGGTAGAGATCCTCGAGCGACACCTTGGCGGTCTTGAGCAGGCTGGCCTCGCGGTGCTTGGCCAGCCGGTGGTCGGCGACCTGACGCGCCGTGGCTTCGTCGGCCACCACGACAAAGGAGCTGCCGGCCTCCGGCACCGCGGGCAGGCCGAGAATCTCGACCGGGGTCGAGGGGTCGGCGACCTGCACCTTCTGCCCCTTGTCGTCGATCATGGCGCGCACGCGGCCGGCATAGGGGCCGCAGACGAACGGGTCGCCGGGCTTCAGCGTCCCCTCTTGCACCAACACGGTCGCCACCGGACCGCGCCCGCGATCGAGCTTCGCCTCGACGATGGTGCCGCGCGCTGGCTTGTCGGGGTTCGCCTTCAGCTCCAGCAGGTCGGCTTGCAGGAGCAGCATCTCGAGCAGGTGCGGCAGCCCCTCACGGGTCTTGGCGGACACCGGGACGGTGACGGTTTCGCCGCCCCAGTCCTCGGGCACCAGCCCGTGATTGGCGAGGTCCTGCTTGATGCGATCGAGGTTGGCCTCGGGCTTGTCGATCTTGTTGATGGCAACGACGATGGGCACGTTCGCGGCGCGCGCGTGGTTGATCGCCTCGATGGTCTGCGGCATCACCCCGTCGTCTGCAGCCACCACCAGAACGACGATATCGGTCACCTTCGCGCCGCGGGCCCGCATGGAGGTGAACGCTTCGTGACCCGGCGTGTCCAGAAAGGTGACGCGGCGGCTATGTACGTCGACCGTGTAGGCACCGATGTGCTGCGTGATGCCGCCAGCCTCGCCGGCCGTCACGTTGGTTTCGCGGATGGCATCGAGGAGCGAGGTCTTGCCGTGGTCGACGTGGCCCATGATCGTGATCACCGGCGGGCGCGTTTGCAAATGCTCCTCGCTGGCCGGCTCGTGGCCCACTTCGACCGCTGCCTCGGCATCGAAGGTGACGTTTTCGATGTTGTAGCCGAACTCCGCCGCGATCAACGTCGCGGTGTCGGCGTCGAGGACCTGGTTGATGGTGGCCATCATCCCGGCCTCCATCAACTTCTTCACCACTTCGCCAGCCTTGACCCCCATGGCTTTGGCGAGCTCGCCCACCGAGACGACCTCGGAGATGCGCACCACGCGCTTGCTGGCTTTGGGCAGGGTGATCTCGGTCTGCCGCTGCTCTTTGCCCGGGAGGGCGCGCTTCTTCCGGGGCATGCGCGCCTGACGCTTGTCCCGGTCGCTCATCTCGGAAAACTCGGGCTTCTGGATGACGCGCCGCTTCTTCTTCTTGCCCGGCGCGCCGCGCTCGGCATCGCTCTGCGGCGGCTCTGGCTGGGGTTCGGTCGGCGCGCGGCGGCCCCGTGCGAGGTCGGACGGCGTCGCCGGGCGAACGCGCGCGGCCGCGCGATCGGCCTCGGCCTTCTTGAGATCGATGCGCCCCAGCACGCGGGGGCCGAAGGGGCGTTCCGGGGACGCTTCCGGTTGGGATGGGGTGGTCCGCGCGGTGGCCGGCGCCGCCGCGGCCGGCGTCGCGGGCGGTGCGGCGGTGGGCGGTGCTGGCGGTGGGGCGGCGGGCCGCTCGACCGCGGGCGCCGGGCTCCGAACTGGCTCCTCGATCGGCAGGCTCGGTGCCTCGGCGATCGGCGGCAGCGGCGGCGGGACCTCGAACGGCTCCGGCATGGGCTCCGGCGCGCCGAACGGCTGCAGCGAGTCCGACTGCACGCTGATCGGCTCCAGCAGGTCGGGCGGACCGCTGTCGGCACCCGGGGCCGGGGACGCCGCGGCGCGGCGCCGGATGACCGTGGTCCCGACGCGGCGCTCGACCAGCTGCTGGCCGGTCTCGGCGGTCACGACTCGCTCACCACCGATGGTGACCTGTGGCTGGTTGCCGAGGCCGAGCTCGGCGGCGGCGCGTTGGACTTCGTCGTCAGTCAGCGAGCTCTGCGCCCGCTTGTTCCGCAGCCCGATCTTCTCCAAGCGAGCGGACAGCTCCTTGGCCTCGAGGCCCCACTCCTTCGCCAGGTCGTGCACCCTGCGCGGCATCACCCGTTCCCTCACTCACCAGCCCGGCTCTGGAGATCGGCAACCAGCGCCGCTCGTACCGAGCGATCGACGGACGCACGGAGCGACCGCACCGCCCCTTTGCGCCGCGCGAAGCGCAGCCAACATTCCGGATGCGGATGCAGATAGCCGCCACGGCCCCCCGCTCGTCGGGCGACGTCGACGCTGAGCGTCCCGGCGCCGGCGCGCACGATGCGCAACATCGCCCGCTGGGCGTCGACGGTGCCGCAGCCCATACAGGTGCGCATCGGGACCTCTGGGCGTCTGCTCACGAACGCTCCTCCGGCTCTCGAACCGCCGAACCGTCGGACAGCGGCGCGTGCGGCGTCTCGAGATCGTCCAGCGTCTCGACGGTCTCCTCCGCTCGCGCCGCGGCTGCTTCCGCTTCCGCGGCGGCGGCTGCTGCCGCCTCGCGTTGCAGCTGCTCGACGTGGCTGCGCGCCGCAGCGAGCACGGCCGGAATCTTTTCCTCCGGGATCCCGTCGACTTCGGCCAGCGCCGCCTCATCGGCCTGCGCCACCTCCTCCGCGGACTTGAAGCCGTGCTGGAAGAGCAACTCGGCGGTGACGTCGCCGACGCCGGGAATCGCACTGAGTGACAAGCGGGCGCGGCGCGACTCATCCTCGGCCTCGGACTCGCTGCGCACCTCGAGGTTCCATCCGGTCAGCCGTGACGCCAAGCGGACGTTCTGCCCCTTCTTGCCGATGGCGAGCGACAGCTGGTCGTCCGGCGTCACGACCTCCATGGAGTGCGCGTCCTCGTCCATCACGATCTTGGCCACGCGCGCCGGCGCCATGGCGCGGACGACGAACTCGGCCGGGTCGGGCGTCCAGTGCACGATGTCGATCTTCTCGCCGCGCAGCTCCTGTACGACGCTCTGCACGCGGGTGCCCTTCATGCCGACGCACGCGCCGACCGGATCGACGTCCTGGTCGTGTGAAACGACGGCAATCTTGGCCCGTCCACCCGGCTCGCGTGCGGCGCCCTTCACCTCGACGATCCCTTCGTAGATCTCCGGGACCTCCTGCTCGAACAGCTTGATCAGGAAGCCGGGATGCGTGCGCGACAGCACGATCTGTGGCCCCTTGCCGGCCATCTCGACGTCGAGGATGAAGGCGCGGATGCGGTCGCCCTGCCGGTAGCGCTCGCGCGGGATCTGCTCCTTCTCCGGCAGGATCGCGTCCGTGCGGCCGAGGTTGACGATGATGTTCTTCTTCTCGAACCGCTGCACGATTCCAGAGTGCGTGAGCTCACCCTTGCGGTCCTTGAACTCGTTGTAGATGATGTCGCGCTCGGCGTCGCGCAGGCGTTGAATGAGGTTCTGCTTGGCCGCTTGCGCCGCGATGCGCCCGTACGACTGGGCGAGCTTCTCGAGCAGTTCGTCGCCGAGTTGGGCCTCGGGGTCGAGGTTCTGCCGCGCCGCGGTGAGCGCGATCTCCAGCTCCGGGTTCGAGACCTGTTCCACCACCGTCAGGATCTTGAACAGCTCGACTTCGCCGATCTCCGGATTGTACTGCGCCTCGATGCGCATGTCGCCGCCGATGACCTTCTTGGCCGCCGACAGCATCGCGTTCTCCACCGCCTGGACCACGATCGACCGATCGATGCCCTTCTCCTTGCTGACCTGTTCGATGACTCGGGCCAACTCTTGCTGCATTCGTCACCTCGGCTCGGCGTGTTTCGGCCGCCCCATCGGCTTCGCGGCAAAGTCGTGCTCGTAGTTCGCCTGGGCGATGTTCTCGAACGGAATGAACCGGTCGCCATCGGCACCGGCGATCACCACGCCACCCTCCTCGACAGCGCGCAGCGCGCCGACGAACTCGCGCCGCCCGGCGCTGCGCTCGACGGTGCGGACCCGCACCCGCTCGCCGAGGTAGCGGCGAAAGTGGCTCGGCTGGCGCAACCGGCGGTTGATCCCGGGGGACGAGACTTCGAGCAGGTAGCGGCTGGGTACTACGTCATGAACCTCGACGAGGTCGCCCAAGCGGCGGCTCATGGCGGTCAGCTCATCGATCGTCACCCCACCCCCCTCGCGATCGAGGTAGAAGCGGAGGACGTTGCCCCGCCCTTCGCGCCGATAATCGATGTCGACGATCTCCATGCCATATTCCGTGACGAGCGGCTCCGCGATCTGCCAGACCCGCCCCACCACCGAACTGTCCATCTTGAAATAGAAAAGTGGGCCGACGGCCCACTACTTTGCGGCCGAAAAATGACAAAGAAGATTTAGCACACGGCCAAGATCGGCCGCAAGGCCGTGGGCGGAGCACACCGCTGCCGCAACGGCTGGAAACCGGTGCGAAGCCGGCCAACACCGCTAACAAACGGAGGCTCTGGGGTCGCAAGCGGCCCGCCGAGGGCGGCTCCGCTACGAAACGTTCAGATCTTTACGGTCGTGGATCGTCAGCAGCTCGATGATTTGGAAGCTGCGTTTGCCCTTCGGCGTGGCGACCTCGATTTCGGCGCCGACTTCCTTGTTCAGCAGCGCCCGCCCGAGGGGCGAGCTGATCGAAATGAGCCCCGCCGCCGGATCGACTTCTTCCGGGAAGACGATCTCGTACTTCTCTTCCGCGCCGTCCTCGCCGTTCTCCAGGGTCACGCGGCTGCCGTAGCCGACCGCGTCGCGCGGAATCGAGTGGACCGAATACAACGACAGATCGCGGATCCGCTGCTCGAGCTGCCCAATCCGCGCGTTCAAGTACCCCTGCCGCTCCTTGCACGCCTCGTACTCGGCGTTCTCGCGCAGGTCGCCGTGGGCGCGCGCGACTTCGAGCTCCTTGGGGAGCTTGGTCTTCAGCTCGTAGCGGAGCTCCTCGAGCTCCTTTTTGAGCCGCCGCATCACCGGCAGATCCATGGGCGACCTCTCTCGACGGGATTGGACGCGCTCAGGGCTTCTTGCCGGTCGCCTCGTCGACCGCTTGGTGGATCTTGTCGTCGCGGTACTGAGACGCGGAGCGCTGCATCCACCGGTTGGCGTTGTCGAGGGTCTCCTCAGCGTGGTGGATGTACCAGTACATCGAACCCCAGCCGAGCACGAAACCGATGATGAACCGCTTCAGCATCGATCACCGTCCAAATCTTCGCCGTCATAGTAAACCGCGTTTGGCACCCAGTCAAAGCCGTTTCAGTCGGTTGGACGCCGATCGTACCCACGCCATGTGCCCCGCTCCCGCAGCCGCTTGGCGTCGGTCCCGCTCTGCGTCGGGTGCTGGCCGAGCGCGGTCAGAAGTTGATTGCTCATCTCCGCCGCCATCAGATCACGGATGGTGCCGCCTCCTCGCACCGGCTCGACGCTGAGAAAGCGTTCGATCTCGCGCGGGCTCGCCCCGGTCGCCTGCAGGGCGGCGAGAAAACGCCGCATGCCGGCCTGACGATGCTGGAGCCAGGCCTCCCAAAGCCGGCGGCAGGCGGCGCAGCGGCGGCGCCACCACCCGGCCGGCTCGCCACACAAACGGCAGCGCATGACCCGACGATAGCGCCCGGCCGCGGCCGGGGAAAGTTGCGCCGCCCCGTCACCTCTCCTAGCATCGGCTCATGCGGGCGATTGCGTGGGGCCTCGACTTCCTCTTCCCGCCCCGCTGCCCTGCCTGTGCTCGGCGCAACGAGCGGGTTGCCCTCTGCGGCGCCTGTGACGCCGCGGTCGCGCCGGCTGAATCGCCACTCTGCTCGATCTGCGGCGAGAGCTTCGCCGGCAGCGGACCCGACCATCGCTGCAGCCGCTGCTTCGCGCGCGCCCCGCACTTCGCGCGCGCGCGGGCTTGCGCGGTGTATCACCGCGACCGGCGCAGCCCGCTGATCGAGGTCCTGCACCGGTGCAAGTACGGGCGCGACGTCACGCTGGCGCCGGTGCTCGGGGGCTACCTCGCCGACCACTGCCCACTTCCTGTCGATCACGACCTGCTGATTCCGGTTCCGCTCGATCTCGAACGCCTCCGGTGGCGCGGCTTCAATCAAGCCGCCGTGTTGTCGCACGCCCTCGCCGTCCGCCACCGTCGCCCGATCGACCGCATGACCCTGCAGCGCCGCCGGGCAACCCCGCCACAGGTCGGCTTGGGCGAGGACGAGCGACGGCGGAACATCGCGGGCGCTTTTGCGGTGCGCGATGCGACGGCGGTGCAGGATCGAACGATCCTCTTGGTCGACGACGTGATGACCACCGGCGCGACCGTCGACGAGTGCGCCAAGACGCTACGGCGCGCCGGGGCACGGCAGGTCGACGTGGTGGTGCTCGCGCGCGCCGCGGATCGGTGAGCCTCGCGCGCCGACTCCGAACCGTGGGCTTCGCGAATGGACAGGGTGTTCGTGCGGATTCGGCGCGGGGTCTCGGCAGGCCCGAGTGGCGTCCATGAGTAGCCGGGGCGAGTGGGAGACGCGCTATGGCGCGCGGACCGAGGACGCAATCCGTGCGCCGTCGCAGTTTCTCGTCGAACACATGCGGCGTCTCCCACCCGGCCGGGCCCTCGATGTCGCCTGTGGCGACGGCCGTCATGCCCTCCATCTGGCGCGCCACGGCTGGGCGGTCGAAGCGATCGACTTCGCCCACGCGGGACTTGCGCGCCTGCTCGGCATCGCAGGGCATGAGCGCGTACCGATCACCGCGCTGCAAGCCGACCTGGAGCACTACCCCCTGCCGCGTGAGCGCTACGACGTCGTGGTCAACATCCGCTTCCTGCAACGCACCCTGTTCAACCCGCTCAAGACCGCATTGCGCCGTGGCGGAGTGCTCGTGTTCGAGACCTTCATCGCCGACCAACGCCAGCTCGGCCACCCCAGGAACCCGGCTTTTCTGCTCGACCGCGGTGAGTTGCGCTCGCGCTTCGATGACTTCGCGATCCTGTCGTATGATGAGGGACGGCGCGAAACAGAGAGCGGCCCCGCCTTTCTCGCCCGCATGCTGGCACAGCGTCCGTAACGCACAGGATCGATTGAGTTTTGCGAACGTCTATGACAAGGGCGGCGGGAATGCGTTCTCGACTCGCGCTCGGCCTCGCCGTCGTGCTCGCAGCATGCTCCAGTGGCGGGTCGAGCAGCTCCCCACCGGTCCCCAGTTTGCCTTGGGGCAGTTTCCGTCATGACAACACGAACGCCGCCGCCAGCGGCACCGTCGACCGCAACACCGGAACCGTGACGTTCCTCACCAGCCTGTCAGCAGGCGTGACGCTCTCCACCCCCACCATCGACCAAGACAACAACATCATCGTCGGCACGGCCAACGGCCTCACGTCAGTCGATCCGGAGGGCAACTTGCGGTGGACGTTCGACCAGTGCGAGTTGCCGGGGATGGCCCCGGTCCCGGTTGGCTCCGTCTCGGCGGCGCCCACGGTGACTCCGGGGAATACAATCGTGTTCGGCAGCGATTCCACGAACGGCCAGCCGGGAACGTTGTTCACCATCCACCAGGACGGCAACGACGTGACGTGCACCTGGTACGTGCGTCCCGCCGATGCGGGACCGACCTTCAGTATCTCGTCATCGGCGCCCACCCTCATCGATACGGTGTCCGGCGACCTGTCGCTCCTCACCGCCTACGCCGCGGGCAGCGACGGACGGCTGGTCGCCCTGAACAGCGACGGCTCGGTACGGTGGAGCTTTCCGGCCGGCGAGCCGAGCGGGCCGATTACCAGCACGCCGGCGGTCAACGCGAACAACACGATCTTCCTCGCCACGCCGGACGGCCTGCTCTCGGCCATCAACTACGCCGGCCGTCTGAGCTGGCAGGTGGGAATCGGGGTCCCACCCGCCGCCGCTCTGCAGCCTTCCCCCGCGGTAGGGACGAGCATCTATGCGATCGGTTCTGGCGGGTCGTTGTTCGCGTACAACCCGAACGGCACCCGGAAGTGGGTGTACACCCCGCAGAGTCCGGTCAGCGGATCGCCCGTCTTCCTGGCGCAGAACTTCAACCAGCAATCCGCCAACGTCTTCGATACCATCGTCTACGTCGTCGACGTCAACGGCACCGCGTATGGCGTGCGCGACCTCGACGGCACGGTCGTCCAGGTCCAGCGCTGCACGAACGACCCAAGCCAAGATTGCCGCACGGACAGCTGTCTCCCAAACGGCGGGGTGTGTAACAGCAGCAACAACCGCTGCTCGGTATCAGGCAAGACATGCACCCAGAACAGCTGCCTACCGGACAACGGCGACTGCCTGGTCACACCGGGCATCGTCGACGTAGCCGGCATGCCGGCGGAGCCCAGCGCGTCGCCCATCATCAGCACCGACCTCTTCGTCGTCCTGGGCACCAGTGACGGGCGGGTCTGTGCGCGCGCGCTGGACAACTTCACACCGGGGCAGAACCTCACCCCGTCGACCGCCGGGTGGGTGGCCGGATGCATCAACGTCGGCAACGGAAGCCCGATCCGTTCGTCGCCGATCATCGGCAAGAACAGCACAATCTACGTCACCACCGATAGCGGTCTCTACGTGATCAAATGAGGCGTCGGGCACCCCTGCTCGTGGTTGCGGCGGCCGTGTCCCTGGTGGCCTGCAACAGCGGCAACAAGGCCTCGTGCAATCTCAACGGGGGGACGCAGCTGGCGGCAACGACCTGGCCGTCGTTCCGCGCCGACCCGGCCAACAGCGGCCGCGCCAACGTCGACCTCACGAACAGCACCGGGAACGGCCAGGTGGTGTTCAGCGGGCATTGCAGCGTCACCAGCACCCGGACCTGTATCGTCGACGCCGAGTGCCCGGTCGGAGAATTGTGCGTCGTGATCGGATCGGTATCGACGACGCCGATCCTCGGCCCGCAGAGCATCTTCGTCGC
>Ga0335069_10004775_pt1 | contig 19994 bp, 29 predicted proteins | sample Lox_Sample_11_FD_206714 | JGI IMG/M metagenome (GOLD analysis project Ga0335069, IMG submission 206714) | Soil microbial communities from Loxahatchee National Wildlife Refuge, Florida, United States - Lox_Sample_1.1 | ecosystem: Environmental > Terrestrial > Soil > Wetlands | place: USA... | reverse complement strand
GCCTGCACTAAGTTGATCACCAACGGTGAGAGGTGTAACAAGCTGGAATTGGGCCGTGTTTCTATCGAGTGTGAAGTCCGAGGCTTTGCCCTGAGAGCTTAGCCCGATATTGGACGTAAACATCCCTTTGGTGACCAAAGTCGAGGACGGATCGATCACAACCTGAGCGCGATTGCTTGTGCCAAGGTTCGAGGAGATGGTGAGTTGTGTTCCCAGGACCGCAACGGTAACGCCGGTCAGTTTCGCGTTGAAAACCTGTGCCCAGGAGTCGAGCGAGTTGGTCGACGATACGCTGGTATAAAGGCCGGTAGCAATGAAGTCCGAATTGAGGATCGTGTATGTGATGCTGGCCGTGCCGTCCACTGAGAGGATGAGAGTATCGCCGTTCGCGATGGTGTTTGACCAGAGCGACTGGGATTGTGAAAATACTTCAGCCGTGTTACCGTCTTTAGTAAGGGGCAGGTTGTTCTTGTACAAACGGAGCGTCTGCACTTGAGCAGAAGGAAGTCCTAAGAGAACAGAGGCATTACGCCCATCGGTAGTAGGAGTTGCTGTTTGGAGCGAGTCCGGAGACTCGGCCTTGGCGCGGAACACGACGAACGTACCGCCGCCAGACGTAACAGCTTCAAATCCCAGAGCCGTATCTGCGTTAACGCTGGCAGTAACCTCGAAAGCGGTTGCGCCGCCAGGACTGCGGAAGTCGGAGTTTTGAAAGACATGTTGATAAGTGGTTTCGCCCACAGTGATAGCGAGAGTATCGCCGCCGATGAGGTCGAATGGAGCCGCGATGCTTGATTCAAGGAAGGCCTTTGCGACAGGAGCTTGCGTCCCGCCTGTGGCCAATTGGAAGAATTGTTCGCCGCCGATTGCACTGTCAACAATTGACTCGATGCCCACACCTGCTACAGTGGCTTCGTAGCCGTTGCCATCGTCGATATAAACCGTGGCGGAGCCATCTGTTTGCGTTTGAACGCTCGCGCTCTGGATTGTATCATTTTGGTCTGGAGCTGTAGCGCCGATGATAGCGTTTTCAATTGCGGTCACGGTACCTAGGCCAGTAGACGACTGTGCCAACTTAATACGTGTTCGGAGAGTGCTGTCAGTGTCTCCATCCGATCCGCTGGTCAGCGGAAGTGGATTGGTGACAGCAGCGCCAGAAAACGGTGTTGCGGCAAATGAACTGATCGAAGCCGAAGGAACGTTGCTCGCGGAACCAGGCGACAAAGCCGAGATCGGAACGTTGTCGACTTCAGTCTCACCGTCCAGGATCGTGGCCAATACGGTAGTCTGATACTGAATATCTGGAGTTGAGCCGATGCCAGGCGAGATAACGATAGTGTTGATTGGGATAGAGCGAACGCCGCCCTGCGACAAGATAACTGTCTCGCCGATGTTGTGGTACTTCGTGGTGGGAGTAGTCAAGTTGAGGATGTAAAAACTTCCGCTAGGCGTAATGGAAGAATAGGACAACGGACCTTCGACATCCGGTGTGCCGCGTCCAATGTAGACAGCACCAGTGGGCGTGAAGCCAGCGTTGCTGGAGATGTTGACCGTAGTCGATCCGACGTTGGGCGGATTTGTGCCTGCGTAGATAGCAGTTGAAACTTTTGTAAAACTTGTATCTGTTACAGTGATGTATCCGTTTGCGATCTGAGCGCCAAGCGGGGTAACATTGTTCTCTAATGCAAGGCGTTGCAATGCATCGCCAGTTGCTCGATCAACGCTGAAATCATTAAGGATTTGAAAAATATCCCCAGATGCCCTGGCTGTGGAAAGGGCTACAACCTCAAAGAAGGAGGTAACTGCAGATCCGACGTTGAAATCGTCGATGCCCACTTTGGCGGCATAGGACGATAGCATGTCCGAAAGGATCTGTTCGTATGACTGGGGTGTTGGTAAATCTGCCATTGCCGCTCCGGTTACTACCAATTAAGATTGGGGTCTTGTGTATAACGGCTTATATCATTAAAATCACTAGGTTAGCTGGAAATTAACGGGGAAAACGCCGCTCTTTCCGGCTAGTTGGACACCTAGGCTGATATTAAGCTGTGGACCCACCTGGGAGATTTGGAGGCTGCTCAGACCGGCAAAACGTTCATCTTGCTGGATTAAGGCATTGATCTTCTTATATAGACTCTTCGGGTCCAGATCGGAGCTAGAGATGCCCACACCGATGCCAAGACCGTACTCCGGGTGTGTAATCACGGTGCCTGCGCTAGTTGCGAGCTTCAGCTTAAGCGCCTGGATAATGTTGGTTAGGCCATAAGAGAACCTGAAGTCCCCGTAGTTATTGATGGCCAGATCGCCAGTATCTGTGAGCATCAGGTCCACTTTACTAAGACCTGTGAGCGGATCGCCGGAAGTCGAAGGCGGAACGATGATGCTATTATCAGTCGGAGGCGGCAGATCGCTTGGAATCCAGATCTTCTGCTGGCTGTTGATAGTTCCTGGCAAGTAGGCTTGCATGTACGCCTGGTCAGCAGTTGTGTATACGTCCAGATTTGCAAGGCCGTCGAGAGTCAACAATATGCTAGAATCTGAGAGCGGTTTGATGGCGATGATAGTTCTAAAGGTGGGCTGTTGCACGGAACTGAAGAGCGTGACTTTTTGACCGATGTACAAGTTGGTCGCGCTAGACACAGTGATCTGTCGACCGATGGCATTGGATAAGAGTGGAAGCTGGAAGCCGTTTTCATCGATGTAGGGCTCAAGGAGTCCGTTGAGTGTAGCGATCTCGATCCATCGTTGTGGGTCGCCGAGATACCGCAAAGCGATAGCTTCGATGCTAAGACCAAATGGAACCGGGGCCATTACTTTGGAATTCGGGATATTGAACGTGATGTCCGAAGAAGCTGCAAGTCCGGCGACGTATTCCATGTTAGAAGCAGTCGTCTGATCGTCAATGGTGGTCGAGGCCGTCAAGATGTCATACATCTGCATAGCGTCATATAGTGTGAGCAGCAGATCATATTGATCCAAAGTGATTGGAGCCAGTAGCGTAGTCGGAGGCGGGAGACCATAAACCATGTTGTAGTAGGCGTCGCCAGTACCGAAGCTGTTTGAAAGCTGGATGGCAAGCGATTGGATCGTGGACCTGAATTGCTTCAGATCTGCCACTGTTAGCGACTGGGCTTGTTGAACTGCTGCGTCCACTGCGGCCTGCTGAGCAGGTGTCAAAGTTAGGTTCGCCACAGGTGCTTGATCAAACAGGTCGAAGTTCCCCTCTGGGTTCTGCATTGTAGTATTGATCGGATTGGCCGCTTGAAGCTGCTGGGCACTTCCGCCTATTTGTCCGCCGCCGACCGAACTAGTAGAGATACCTTCAGCCGAGTTGCTGTTGGCTTGCATAAGTTTTATATTGCTGATCACGCTGGGATTGGATGCAGCGGCACCAGTGAGGTTATTGAGGCTCAACGAAGAGAAGAAGGATTGAATGGCGCTCGTATAATCTCGCTGAAGTTGATACGGCATGTCTGCGGCGGTTACGGCTACGCCCGCAAGGCCCTTGACCAAGAGCGTAGTCTGGCGCAGAGCATTAAGCGGCTGTTCTACGTCGCTCTTAACGGCGGCGAGTAAGTTGAGGGCAGCACTTGTGGCGCTACGTGCCTGTGATATACTATTGAGAATGCGCTGTAGAACACCGACCGAGATTGGTTGGTTGGACAGCGGCGGGATATTGACGTCTTCTGTCAAGTTAATCCGGCGCCATGCTTTAAGCTGCAGGTTGAAAGAGATCTCCATGGGCTTCTGCATGCTTTGTTGCCATGTAAACATAATGGGGGTGACCACGAAGGCCTGATTCTGCTTGGGGATATCAAAAACTAGACGCCATGTGGAGTTAGCTGGATTCTTCTTGGCTTCAGCGTACTGCTCCAAGAACTGCTGGACCGCGAGGGCGCGATAGTAGCCGGTCGAGGTCAGACCGTTTGAGCCGCTCACGTTCTCCGGGCGAATGGTAACCGGGGCGCTTGATGGATGTCCGCTGGTGATCGTGTTGATCGTGCCCTTGACCTGATTGACAACGTTGTTGAATGCCGAGATAGTGCCGCCGAACACGGATTGCAGAACGGTTGGGCTTGTCTGCGGTGCAGTGTCAGCAGATGGACGCGCCGCCCAGACACCGAAAGTGCCGTTGGCGTTGATCATCTTGAATTTCACGCCGTTATGTTCTTCCATGACTCCGCGTAGAGTAGCCGCAGTGTTAATGGCAAACTGATCTGTGATGTTGAGTTGCTGAGGCGTGATGGGAAGCTGGATCACCCAGGAAGGGCTGATCGGCTGCATCGAGATGAAAGCGTCTGTAGTGCCGATTGTAGCAGTTACATCTACGTCGCCTGTAGCACCGTTGACTATAATAGGTCGAGCATAGGCCGTGTCAACAACCATGAGGCGGTACGGATACAGGCCATCCCATCGTCCTGGGATGATATCGATGTAGTGAAAGAATAGGCTGTTGCTAGGTTTAGCGATCCAGGGTGCGGTGGGGACCGTACTGGTGCTGGAGGTATTGCCGCCAAGGTTCAATCCTAGCGCACTACCGAGGTTGCCAAGGCTAGGCGAACCTAAGTTATAGGAACCAGGACCAGGTAGCGTCGCATTTGAGTTATTGCCTGCGCTACCGTCTAAACTAAAGGGACCACCAAAATCTGCCATATAGGTAAAGATTGGGGTCTTGTTTAATGATATAAGGTGTTATGATGAATCGTCTTATAGATGGGATTTTAATAGGGTTTTTGGCTTTGGTGATGGCTGCCGCTTTGATCCATGTCCGACCAATACAAACTAGACGTACCCCAATCCATAAGGGGATACCGCCAGAGGTCCAGCCGCTGGTTAATCAGTACAAGATCCTAGCCGGTGATCACAATATACATTTTTCACGCTCCCTAACTATAGGATTTACCGAGATAAAAGAAGATTCTATTATCGGACTTTGCCACTATGGGCCAGGATTCCGGGAGATCGATCTGGACAAAAACTTCTGGGACGATGCGACAGAAACTCAGAAGAAAACCCTGGCCTTTCACGAGCTTACGCACTGTCTGTGCGGTCGAGGCCACGACTACGGATTCATGCAGCTTTATCCAGAGGCGTCAGAACATCGCATGACCTTCCTTTTTTTCAAAAGAGAAAAGGGCTACATGAGCGATGGATGCCCCTTAAGCATAATGCACCCTATCATTATAAGTGACAGATGCATAGACAAACACTATAACCATTACATAGAGGAAATGTGGGAGCGATGCGCACCCTGGTAGTTATGGAAAAAGAATCAGCAGAAGATACAATCGAAAGAGTGTTCCGAAGATTTGAACAAGTAGATGATCAACAGACGAAGTGGACTTCACTCGATACTAATATGTCGTTTCTTGCGTGGTTAGATGACGATCAGATCGTTCGAGAATCTGAAGCAGTTCATAAAGAGCATCAAGCCGGAAAGCCTCGTTGTAAGATGGAGCACCCAGACGAACGATGCTTTGCTCCTACAATAGTCAAGGCTGTTGGTCACATCATAGATGGCCACAAAGCCTCTGGCAAGCTCTCAAAAGAAAATAGATATGTCTTGGAGTATTATATTTCGCTGGCTAAGATCGGCGAAGTGTTCGTTAGTGCAACCTAAACGGTAAAATCTTCAAATGAAAGAGGCACACTTCAGCCTCTTCGATTTCTGCAGGACTTCCATTCTCAAGGATTTCCATCAATCCGCCGATTATCTGTTCGTGGAATTCTTCGGCGTCTTCCTTGGCAAACGTGTACTTCCCCTCATAATGGAATAAGTCGTGGCCCAATAGGATTATGTAGTTCGTAGCTTCTGCTAACTCAACTTGTTCTAACGTGTACTTTCCGAATGGGCTCTTCTCACTCATGGGTCACCTATTGTGCTGGGAACGTTAGCGGTACTGGAACAGGGCCGCCGTCAGTCGCTTCAAAACCTGTGCATTGAAAAACAAAAGCTAGTGTATAATTAGATATCGCCTGTGCCAAAGGCATAGGCGGATTGTTGCTAGACGTAACGCTTCCGAGGCCCGCGATCAACACGCCCAGCGCTGCTGGTAGCGTGGTTATAGTAGGAGGTAGCACGTCTACGCCGGACGATGTCCAAGTCGGACTGGATACGGTTCCTGGAGTCAAAGTGGCTGCCGTAGAACCTGAATGCAGAGCGTTCGCGAATCCTACGATCCAAGAATTGTCGAGGACTGGGGTCAATGCCTCAATTCCGGAAACTGCCGACGCATTATTGAATGTGAAGATGCCGGGGGTCCCAGTAGGACCAGCTTGTACTTGATTCATGAATGCTGCGACCTTGGCAACGAAATTTACTGCTGCTTGATGGCTGCTCAACTCTTCTGGTAGAGTCAATAGATCGGAACTTAGCGAACCTGGACTGGGCAGCATAGTTACTCCGTCTTGACTTTCGTACTAAGGGCCGAAGGCGACAGAGGCTGGCTTGGAGGCCCAGATGGACCAATCGGAGTAGGATGAATGTGCTGATCGAAGAGCTTCTTGAATGTGTCGCCTTTCACCACTGCCTCGGACGCGCCTGCGCCGAGCTTGACTGTAGAACCTTCGACCGTGGCGGTACCACTTGCGGTAACCGTAGAGTCGGAGCAGTTGATGTTTGCGTTGTCACACTTGATGTTGACGTTGCCCGAAGCCGTGAGATTTACAACTCCGCTTCGATCCATAGCGAACGTGATAGTTGAGTGCTTGACCTGGAAGGAGCCGTCTTTACCGATGCTAACCGTAGTGTTGCCTTGTGATGCATCGACTGGAGTGCCGTCATTGTGCGTGGCACCTTTAAATGTGAGAGCGGTGCTGCCATCTGTGTTGACTTGAACTTGCACGCCGTTGTATTCGCCGTATAATTGCGGTTCTGTGCCCACGATGTTGGAAGGCCGGTCAGGATGCGCTAGGCTGCCAACGATAATAGCGGTGTCGGCGAATCCGTTGAGACAGAGCAACAAGACTATAGTCCCGTCTTGACCAGAAGGGAGTGGTACGCTGGCCTTAGTACTCTTCTTTTCAAGTGGCCTGCGGATCATCTCAAAATAATCTGTGATACCGCCGATACTAGTGATAGCCGGACAATTCCGGTAGATGCTTACGGTCGAGCCTTTGTTTTCATTTTGTTCAAACGCCAAGACGTCGTATTCTGGTACTAACTTACTCACGTTGCCAGGATCGTCAACTGCGTAAACCTGAGTTACGACGCCAGCCTTCATGGAAGTATTCTGGAAGGTCTTTTTGAAACCTTCCATCGAAGCCTTCATGTTGCTGTTCAACAGGCCAGAAGGTAAGACGGTGCCGTTCTTGAGGTAGTTATTCATCGTCTTCGTCCGGCGTTGTTGGCTTTATGATCTTACCAGGCTGTGCGAACGGCGCATCTGGGCGGTCTACATCGCGAGCGGTAGGTGTGATTGAACCTCTGCGCGGTGAGATGTCTTGCTCTTCCGAGATGCCAGGCATATGCTGATCGTTGTTGAAATCGTTGAGTCGGTCGTTGTAGGCGTTCGTAAACTGCATCTCTGGATATTCGATACCCGTCGAGGTCTCGGACACTGAGATTCCGTTGCTGAGTTTCAGCGTCGTCTTCCATGTCTTAATACCGTTTTCAGCGTTGATGCTGCACGCATGCATAACTTCTTCGATGTGATAAACGACGTCGTCAAATTCCAAATTATCTCCAACAGCAATTGGATCAAAGATCCCGACGCATTCGATGGTTCCGTTCATCTTCAAGTGTCCTCCAATTAAGGAGTCGCCGATGATGTAGGCCCAACGTTTGCCAACTTGCTCATCCTTTGTGATTGTAAGATCTTCAAAGTTTGAACTGATGACGTATGGTCGCAAGCCGCTTCTAGTAACATCATTTATATCATAAACGAAGTTACCGCTACGAGTTTGGGCGGAAATAAAAGCGTCCGGTTTTCCGATACTTGAAGGCGGCTGAACGTAGTATTGTACAAAGTTCACACGCCCAGCTTCATCTCTCCCGATATCTGATCTATAGATCAAGGCGGAGCTTATCTTCCAGCGGGGCAGAGTGGAGTACCTAGTGACTTTCGCATTGATCTTGAAAGGGTCCGTAGTGCCAAAGAAGTCCGTGGTGAACGGAATCTGTCTAAAGACCACAGTAGGCATGACCTTGCCAGTCGCATCCACGCGGAAGCATGTATAGAGTTCGTTGAGCGGAGAGTTCGTGTATTGATTAATAATCGACCAAGCGTTTACCTGGTTCCAATACTCAGCCTTGATGAGGCATTTGCCGCCACATGGCGTATCAGTATAAGAGAACCTGTTGTTTGTACTCGTGATATTAGACGGGTTCATGCCTTGTTGTAGAGTTTGGTTCGGGGATATGTTATACTGTTGGATACCGAACAAATAATTGTAGACATCCTTCGCAGCCTTTACGCTCGGGATACCCAGAAGTGTGCCGATTTGCTGCGGGATGTAGAAGTGTGTGTTTGCCGTGATAGGAGAGCCTTTCGAGGTTGTCTGACCACGGTCGGAGACGCCGACCCCAATGAACGACTGGATGAGAAATTTGATGATATCTTGCACCTGGAAGTTATTCTTGACTAGGGTCTTATAATCGGCATGGATATTGGTAGCAAAGAGCAAGCTGTCTTTGTCTGTTCCCCAGCCGTCGCGATTCAGATAGGGATTGTAATAGATCATGTTGTTGAATTCGGTAAACGCATAACCGTCGATGCGGATGAGCACGCGCTTGATACCTGATCCCGGATCTGTAGTAATGCTCTTGCGGACGCTCTGGATCTTGAAGAGACCTTTAAAGCCGTCATTGGCTCCATTGATTGCACCGGGAGTGCTGCTGCCGGAAGTTTTAGCAATGCGACGCGCATCTTCTTCCCAGTTGAGCATGTTGACGAAACAGAAATCGCCAGGGGCGATGGATGTTTCGTAGTTTACATCGGTTTCAACGAGCACTGCGCTCATCGCGGGCGTAAGCGACGCTTTATTGGAAGTAACTACAAGTTGAACGCAATCGTTTTCTACGACCAGCGGCGCCCTGACGCCAAGGATCGAAGCAGGCGAACCTGTCTGTTTCACGGCGCGAAGCGTGTCCCGCACATTCCATCTAACGAATGTAAGAACCCATGTAGGGCTGGACTGATTGATGAGATTGTCCTCAGAAGCACTACTGCCATTCGTATTAACAAAACGGGTAAACGCTTTAGTTTTTGGCATTAGTTAGATCCGCCTTGCACCTGGATGAAGTTCATTGTATTTAGGATCGCCTTGTTCACTGGATCGCCCTGCGGCTCAACTTCTCGGCGGGCGGCTTGGCCTGTCTGTTGGCTTCTGCTGGCGCCCGTGATAGTATGAGTGAATGCATCTGTCTGACCTGTAAGGCCTTCCATGGCAGCGCGAAGCTCGTTGATGCTTCTGCGGAGATCGTCGGCACCTTTAGCGCCTTCGGCCAGGAACGTATCTTCGATTCTATCAGTTTGTTTTCCAAGTGCAGCTTCAACACCGGCCTTGCCAGGGCCTTCCGGACCGACACCAGCGTAAAATTCACCTTGCTGAGCGGATACATCGTATTGGCTATATCCTTCGCCTTGTTCTTTGCTGATCAAAAGCTGTTGTCTGCCCATTGCCTCGGAGATATCTTGTGGCAATTTGCCGCCGCGCTGTCTCTCTTGGAGTTGAGCATAATTGATACCTTCTTGTTGCATGTACTTGGTGATAGCTTGAGTATACCTTTGGTTGGCCTTAGCACTTCCAGGTAACTGGAACCGCGCAGCGCTGTTGACCTTCTGAACCTCTTCGATCAATTGCTTGGGCGAGACCTGTGCCTCTTTAGCCAAGGCTTGAATCATTGGACTGTCTTCTGTAAGATTTTCCGGACGCGTACCCAAAAGCTCTGCCAGATCATCTGGTCGTTTGATTCGACCCAAAACTGCGTTCTGCGAAGCCTCTGCGAAACGTACCTGTCCGCGCCGTCCGCCAAGTTGCGATCCGCGCTGTTGGAATTTCTCGTATGCGCCTTGCGCAGCTTCAATGCCGCGATTCGTGCGTTCGCCTAAGAACATGCCAAGGGCTTTGGCGATTCGGTCTTGGTCACTTTCGCCAGTGGCGCCGACCTTTCCTATGATGCCAGCCGCCGCTTGTGTAAATCTACGATTTTCTTCTGCGAATTCTGTGTCGTCAAGGCCTATCTTGAAAGCCTCAGACATAATTCCGATGACAGCACGCTTGTTCTTTTCTGGATCTTGGATGCCGCCGCTCAATGAGCCCAAGATGCTGCTAGCGTTAGTCAAACCTTGCCGTTGCATCTGAAGACCAAGGGTGGCATTTCTAAACCCTGAACGTGCAGATCCTCCTGCGCCGACTATGCCTTGCGCCATGTCAAGCGCCTGGTCGGGCATGAAACCCGCTGCCGTGGCTTGCTGTTGCAATCCGCCTCCGGCATAGAATTGCCTATTGTTGATGCCCAACATTCGCTGGATCTGGAGATTGCGCTGATAGGTTTGCTCGAAGGCTTCGGCCCCGAGCTTCTTACGGGGATCTTCTTCCTTCAAACTATCGAGGATGCTTCTGAAGTCCTGAGCCCGTTGACTCTTCATTATCTGATCGTACTTGCCCTGATCGGTTAGACTATATCTGCTGCGGTCGCTCATGTTCATGTAAGCGCCAGTAGCTCCGGCAATACCGCCGCCGATGGCGCCGACTACGTTACCTACGATGGGCACTGCCGTACCCGCTGCGCCGCCAGCTAAGGCGCCGCCGCCTGCTCCGAGAACGAGTGCGCCGATTGCTTTGATTCTATCGCCCCAACGACTTTCAGATTCTTTCTTTTCTGCCATGGCAGACGCCTGGCCACGTTCTTTCATCCAGTTAGCTTCAAAGGGGGACTTGCCAGCATAAACCCTGGACAAGTCTTGTCCTAAAGTTTGCTGAATTGCCGTACCGCGAGCTTCTTCCATACGCATGGGAGCGCCCGCGATGTTATTTATACCAGAGCCCAACGCTGTAGCACCTGCTCCTGCTACGGCTAATATCTTACCTATACCGCCAACACCACCCAGGGCTTGCAGGGCACGTCCGCCGAAGCCTCCGCCCCCACCGCCGCCACCACCCTTTTTTGTGTACTCGTCTATGGCGTCTGCCAAATCTCTAATCTTCTCGGCACGTTGTCCGAGTTCTTTAGTGATCTCTTTTTCGGATTGTAAGATTTCCTTGTTCAGACCTTCCTGATTGTGACCCATCTTCAATAGGTCGCCATGAAGTCTTTTCAACTCTTGGGTTTTCTCGATCCGGCTTTTTATGGATTTGTCGATTTCATTAATTCCACGGGCTTCTTCGCTGATCATGCGTAGGGCGTCGCGGTGCGCCTTCTGAGTGGCCCGCTCATATTCAGCCTTTGCAGGGGCGGCTATAGAGCCGGGCTGAACGCCTATTTGCTGTAAGCGTCCGGATAGCTGGCCTTGATTTCGCATGGCGTCAAGAGGCGCATAGATCTCGCGGATCTTACGTTGCATAGAGGCCACAGTCCGATCAAGTTCGGACTGGTCAAACTCCATTTTACCTTTTACAATGAATTCTTTGGTAGTCGTAATGGGACACCTCGTAGCTTAAGATAAAGATTGCATTCTATATTTTTTTAAGATATGCTACTCTTATCAAGTAGATAGATAGTATAAAATTAACAATTGACTTGATAACCGGAACTTGGTATTATACTGACAGTAAGGGGCCTGGATGCGGAAAACGAAGACTTCAAGGACCGGCATAACCAAAAAACGTAAGAAAACCAATACGTTATATGATAGGTTGCCGAGCAACCATGGAGAGTGGCTTGAATTGGCTATATCCTTTACCGAACGTGCTATATCCCGTTCCGTTGTATCAGAATCCTACTTATTGGAACAGGCCAGTCGTCTTAAGTCCGAATTGGAGCAGTGGAGAAAAGAAAATGATTAGATATTATCATAAGCCTGACGGAACAGACACTGATGTTCGCCCTGAAGAAGACGAGATCTGCCAAGTCCAGGTTCCTGGAGCGCCGGAGGGCGAAGTTACTAACTATCGTTGGGACGACGACGCCGAAGAGTGGGAAATCATTCCTAACACGTATACCGATCCGGATATCATTGACAAAGCAAAAGAGATTTTAAAGATCGGCAAGTACCGCAGCACACGACCCGAGAAGAAGCGATACTGGCATGAATATGATGAGTACGAGATGTACCCGTATGGCACTGCCATGATCTATGGTACTTATCCTCATCGTCAGGAGTCGGCCATACCTGATTGCGAAGTTACTGAGCAATACAAGGCGATAATCGGAGATGTCCGCAACAGACACCATGGGCACATGGCATTCCCGCACCATTCAGGCGCGGACGTATCGACCGTCCTTCATCCTCAGATCATTGATATGACTAAGGACGCAAGCGGAAAATATGATGCGAATGGCGTTTACATTCCATGCAGTTGTGGAGCAGAATTCTCAGGCGATTCGGATGACCATTCTATTATGTGCAGACGGCATCCAAACTATCCAAGACACAGCGGCTATAGCGGTAATTGATTGATCATTTCGAGGGCTTTTTCGATATCGCCCTCGGTAAAACCTATAAAAGAATTGGTTTTGACGAGCTTATGGGTCAGATCGCCCATGTCAGACGTATCATCAACGATGACGAATTGCTTCACTTCAGGATTGCGCTTGAGATAGCATTGGATTTGATATCCACGGCTGCCACGCTCATTGTCAGTCAGGCCGACGATACGACTCACATCAATACCGAGACCTTCGAGGAAACGTTTACAATAGCCGATGCCATGCTGACGCCACGCGCTGGAGATTACGATTTTGATGGACGGATCTTTGTCAAGGAACTTCTGAAAGTTCTTGGAGGCAGTAGCTACCGCCTTGTCACTGAGTGACGCTTTGCCGAATGGCACAACGACGCCGTCAAAATCTAAGAAGACAACTCTCATTTTATAAATCCTTGTTAAAAACTATTAATTTTTTTATCCAGCACATAAATTCTGATAGGCCCAATTCTCTTTTTGCCATATTACAGATCTTGCAACATGGCGCACAATTTCCAGATTCATAGCCCCTGCTATTATCTATTCTATCGATGCCGTTTGATAAAACAGAACCTTCGCGTTCCCGCCTTCGCCTTCTAGAGGAAGGCTGGGCACCACAATACTTGCAATTCTGAGTCACCAACATGACGAATTCTTCAAATGAGATAGAGAATTTCAAATCTCTATTTTTAGCGCTTAACTTGTAATCTCTGTAAAATGATCTTAATATCGATTGATTATTCCTAGGCCCTTTTCTAGAGCATCCGCAAGATCTGATCCTGCCATTGATTACACGGTAAGCTACATGCGGATTTATGTTGCCACAATCGCATTTAAAATTCCACATAATGCATCCAAAGGAATCTGAGCCATGGTAGTCCACTGCTTCTAACTTGTGAAATTTTTTCCCTGCAAAATTTGAATAGTCTAAACGAGACCCCATTTTTCCTTCAGTGCCTTCCTTTGCGATTTTGGGATAGATCTACTTTGCATAAAAGATCGGCCTAAAAGGTGATCCATCTCATGCTGCACGCACACGGCGTGAATGCCCGAAAAAATGGCGGTAGTCTTTACGCCGCATTCGTTCTGGTATTCTATCTCTATAGTGCGAGAACGTTCCTTAAGACGCACGTACTCTCCCGGAGCACTTAAGCAACCTTCATTAAGATTCGCAGCTATCTGAGATCTAGCCACTATCTTTGGATTAACAATGAATAGTTTCTCTTTGTTCGGACCTTCCATTGTGAACATATTATATTCTAGACCAACTTGATTGGATGCCAGACCGATGCCACGACTCGCAACCATAGTTTCCCACATGGATTCGAGCAATATGATAAGCTCTGGGCCGAATACGGTAACTGGCCTGCACTTGGTAAAAAGCCTTGGATCTGGAAATTTTATAATTTCCATTAAAAATGTCCACCGCTGAGATCTTCTATGATTTGTTGTTGCTCGACGACATCGAGTCCCTTCAGGGCATCGTGGACAACTACGACGAGACCGATGAATGCTGCGCCGACTATGGCGAACATAAGGACCATGAGCACCAACTGCATGAATTCGTTTGCTGCCCTCTTCATTACCAAAACCACCTGAAAACTAGTTTAGATTCACTATGATTAGCTTCTACAGATAGCTTATCACATAGGCCGAGCGTGGGCAAGCCAAGACTGGCCTTTTTGGTCACTGCAGCATTGGCGAGCCAAAGTGTGCCGCCAGCAATCTGGGCATTGTTCTTTCCCATTACGCTGTAGGCGCCATACTCAAATTGCTTCGTTTGGTGCTGTTCGTAGCTTTCTGTCATTTGTTCAAAGCCGCTCTGTTTTGAGCCAGCTTTAATAGCATTCGTGCAAGCCTGGTTGGCTTGACCAGTAGATCCGACGCACAGCGATAAAATTGCAGATTCTAGGAGACCCATTACGCTTCCCCTTTGTGGGTTTCCTCCCACCATTTCTCTTCAATCTCTTCGTCTCGGGCTTTCATGGGGGCTTCTTTTTCGAGGATCTTATCTGTGAGGTGATGGATATCTTCCATCTTCATAAACTCGCCAGCAGCTTTTAATGCTTCTTCGCTGGTCAACTCGCCCTTTTCCCAAGCTTTACATATAGAGCACATCTTATGCTCCTTTCCAAAATCAGTGTACCATTCTGAAAACGTTGTGTCCACTAATTAATTTCTTCCAAGAATTTCTTGCACTTAGCAAGTTCTTTCTCTATGAAGATTGGATTGTTCAGTTGGCGATTCCTAGGGCTGGGGTGTGGAAGCCGAAAATGCTTGATCTTTAGCTTAGTTAGGGCCTCTGAGGCAACTTGGCCGAGGGCTACTACCTTTTTGTGCTTCCCGAGGGTTATATATAGACGAACGTAGTCGTCGCCGGTAAGTTTTACTCGACCTTTATCGTCGAATTCATTGGAAGCATTAATGAATTTGTATTTTCCAGGGTCCAAGTAGGCAATCCACGACAAAAGGGTGAGATGACTCCGGGTTCCGTAGAACGGAGTCAACTTATCGTCGTTCTTCCTGCTTGGATTGCTCCCAACGAACCAAATCATTCAAAATCTCGCATCGAATTGCCGTGCGGACGGATGCGTTTCATGATGTAGGTATCGACAGTGTTGTATTTTTTATCAAGCATCGGCCACATGGCGGTCTTGTGCGTCATGTTGGGGTTGCTTTGCAGATAAAGGCCGATAGTCTTGCGTCCGCCCATCGTTTTTCCATCGTGGGTGGGCAGCGATTCAAACTCGCGCACGATTTCTTTCTGGATTGTGTTGTAATGTCGCTCAAGATCCATCACAATGGGCTCATACTTCGGACGGAACTCCTCAGGAAGCGCAGCCAAGTAGGTGCGATTCACGGTTCCCTCGACCATGGCTTCCCACATGGATAATGGAGTCATGTAAGAGACCATTTTGGCGAGCTTCATGTATTCGTCGCCCTTGATTTTCACGCGCAGGCCAGTAGCGAAGCGGACTACGAAGCCCTCTTGATCCTTCGGAAGAGTCTTTTGGAGTTCAATGATCTCTGAGAGATCATACGGATAGATCATGGCGGATTCCATGCCAAGCTGGTCGGCGACATAGCCCAGAACTTCCGGGTTTATCTCCTTCCCAGAACGGGTATGGATGGCGCTTAGGAGCACGAGCTTCTCTTCGGCACCGTAATCGACGATGATTTTGTTCTCGGGGTAGATGATCTCCACCAAATACGTGAAGTTAGTGTCCAAATATCGCATCCGGTACTTGTTGAGCATCTCGCGGCCCTTGACGGCTTGGGGAGACTCGAAGCTGCCACGGGTATTCATGCGCCATTGGCCGTTGTGATAATAGACGATACCTAAGGAGCCGTCCATTTTCTCGAAAGTATGGTAGCCTTTGTCGACCGGAAGGTTCTCAAGACGGGTCGCTTCGACTTCGTTGAGGTTGAAAAACTTGCCGAAAGGGCGTGCGACGACCTGGCCAGTGTATCGATTCACTACTAGACCACGGGCAACCATGGTGTACTCGTCCCAAGCGCGGTCGAAGGTGCATTTGTCGGTGTAATTGTACAGAATTAGGTCATCTTCGATGACCATTCGGATGTAACCTTGCCCAACGCGCAGTTCAAAAGCGGCCAAATCAGCCGTGGTGTACTTTGAAATCATCGAACATCCTGCCCCAAAATCTGATCCATGTGATCGGAAGCCTTCTCCTGGTATGGAGCAACGGCTGCTTGAATTTTTGCGACCAATTCAGCCGGATTCCCGACCGTAAGGGCTGCGTGCTCGATAGCCTCGTGATAGTAATCCTCAGCCATTGTCCAGAAACCTAGCTTTTTGTCGACTTCTGCGTCGATCATGAGGACATAAGAAGCCGCCGCACGGCTCGCCCACTTGTAGGCGGTCTCCAGTTGCACGTCGTTGAACGATTTGTGCTTCAATTCTTGAATTGCCTCGTTGACCTTCATCATTAGAAGTCTCCGTAACTGCCACAATCGAGGCATGTGTAGCCGCGTTTGCGCCACATCGCCACGATGTCTTTGTTATCATCAATCATAAGGCACGGTTTGAACTTTGTCAATATTTCAAAATCGAGTAGGGTTTCCTTGATGATAGGACCCTTGCGGTAGTCGCCGCTGGGTCTCATAATGAGATTTCCCCGGCACATCTGCCACAAGCCGTGTTTGGTCAGCCAGTGCTGCGTCTGCTTCCGATACTCTTCGGTGCGGCCTGTGCAATAGACAATCTCGTATTGCTTACGCAGACCATTTAGGATGTCGGCGCACCATTTGTTTGGGGTGTCGTCTTTGATACCAGCGAAGAACGCAGGCCAGTCGCGCTTGCCCATGATGTGATGCATGCGGTGTAAGCAATCGGCTAGGGTGCCGTCCAAGTCGCAGATAATGGCTTCAGGTTTTTCGCCTTCGGGCCAGAATCGGGTGACCTTGTCGGCCTCTTCGTCCTCAACACGCTCATACTTAGTAAAAAATACCTGCAAGGCCGAACGTGCAGACTCTTCGTTTTTGATGGTCTCGTGACCCTCGCGCTTGGCCATACGATCCAGGCAGACTTCATAGGGCTGGTGAAAAACGCGGATCTCGGTCTGATAGCCGAAATCCTTGGCGATGCCCAAATAGCGGCCACGCTGTTTGCGGTCGAAGTTCATACGGTCAACAACGACATTCTTGCCAGCTATGACAGCTTCGTCAAAGATGGCAAGATGCTCTTTGCCTTGGGAATCCTGGTTGATGTAGATGGCGCCAGTCTCCTGGCACAAAGTGCGGGCAATCGTGGACTTACCACTGCCGGGTGGACCCACCATCATTGTTAGTTTTTTCATCTTTCGGCTCCCGCTCTTTTAAAATCATTTCTTTTTCGATCATCTTCATGATCTCTTCGGCCTTGCCCCGGTGGTCTGTATGCCCTTCCCACATCCTGAGGAATACCGTGATCTTACCGATCACCTCATCACGCTTCATCTTCTGGTTCCCAGCCATTGAAGACATGAACGTCGCGGCCTGAGTCAGTCAATCTATTGTATTTCTTACCAGTTGCGAACACGCCAGTGTATCGTGGCGGATTCATACCATTACGTTCACATATGCCCACAATATGTTCGGCCACCCATTTCAAATCGCCGGTCAAATCATCCGATTCCAGTTCTTCTTGGATTAGCCGGACCAATTCACTACGCTTCATTTTCTTTCTTCCTTTTCAGAAGTTTCAGGGCGATCTTCCGGTATTCCTGATGTAAGGGTAACACAGTGATGAGGGTATCGCCAGAGAAAAGAAAGATCTTCTCAGAATAGATACGCATGTTGTTGGCAGTTCCATGTTTCAAAAAAATACCGTCGAGCAGGCTCTTGAGCTTCCCATTCGTCTCAGAATGGGTCAAGCCCTTCTCTAGGGCGATTTTGGCCACCCGGTCGCTGGCGTGCTTGCCCGCGCCCATGCGTTCTTTCATGCGTTCTCGTGCGTGTTTCGTAATTCTTGGGTCTGTCATGAATCAATCTCCCGTTCATATTCTGCGAATAGGATAAGGGCTAAGCTCACAACGGTCAAGGTAATTGCAACTCCCCAACCTAGGGTCCCATCCCCTATGAGTTGATGGATGAGACTACCGGCGCCTGCACCTAGGAAAATACCGATGAGCCTAGAAACGGATGTTAACATGGAACGACGCAGCGCCCTGCGATCTGGCGGTTTAATCAGGCTTGGCATTCGCTTTGCTTTCCCTGCGCTTGTTCTTAACTTCCCTTCGTAGGTCGCCCATAGTCGTGATGGCGTCAAGTGCGTGATCGAATGTGAACCCCGTATGCCATGCAGACCGAATGAAATTCTTACTGTAAAGCTCGCTGATACCCCAGTCGTTGTCGTCTAGGATGATGAACCTATCCACGTTGGGATTGAGATCCAGCCATGCTTTAATCTCTTCACCACGACGCTCCTGCCAATAGTTGGGAGTCATATCGATAACGCGGGACGGGTCCATTCCATAGGAGGCAAGTTTGTCCTTCAACCATTCCAGGTCGAAGTTTATGCGCCACGTGCTGGTGATGACTACCTTCATCTCCGGGTAGTGGTCTAGGACGTACTGGACGTTTGAAACGCACACTGGATCGAGGGTCTCATCAACTGGACCTGAGATGGACGGATTGGCCCTGCGGCGCCTATCCTCATAATGAAAGGACCCGAGGGAGTTCAAAACTCCATCGAAGTCCAGGAACATGACTGTCATAATTACCGCCTTGACGGGCTGGCAGCAGAAGTAGTTTCACCATACGCTCGGAAGGGATCGGCCTCAAATCGAATTTCTTTCTTTAATTTTGGCTTCTCTTCTTCGACTGTCTGACGCTCAGGAATAAACTGAACCTTCGGCATGAATTCTTCGAGGGCCTTATCGTCGTAGACGGACTTCGGCTTCTCCATGACAAGATCCACGTAATCTTCCAGACCGAGCATCTTGACGGCATTTTCAGCCCATTTCCAGCCGCCAGCAGACCACACGATCACGGTGTGCCCGCGACGCTTGTGCTCTTTAAGCTGCTCGATGTTACCATAGAGCGGAATGTACGAACCTTCTTCAAACTGTTCTTTGACGACGATCTTGCCCTCTTCGGACATTGTGATTGAGCGAACCGGCCATTTGCATTCGATACCGTTATCCTCAAGCTCATCCGGGTGCGGATTCCACTTCATAAGGGTATCGTCGACGTCAAACATAGCTGGCATCGTGCATTTCAAGGTGAACATCTTTACTCCTTTTTATCCCTCGCCATGAGCTTGTCAACAAGCAATGGCATCTTATCGAGGGCGATAGCTTCCTTACGCATGGCACGGCAGAACATCCGGAAAGCCTTCTTTTTCGTCGGCTCGCCGCTTGCCTTTACCATGAACTCGATCTGGTCCTTGGTTAGAAGAATCTCGGTAGGATAGCTCATCCTCTCAACTTCTCCATCTTTGCTGTCGTTCGCTTAAGTTCCAGCTTAAGCCACGCTTTGTACGCTTCTACGCGCCCAGCGTGTCTTTCTGGCACGGCAGCAGATATTCTTGATTTTATATGTTCTGCGTACTTTGTCAACCGGGAAATCTTGTCGGCTGCAACTTTGTCTTGGATACTCTTAACGTCTGCCATTTTGGCCCCCTATTTGATTTCGTGATATGCGCCCTCTGAGCCCGGATGAGGAGCCCTACTGATCTCTATATAGACCTTACCGTATCTGGTGTTAACTTTCCAGAGTTCCCACTGATCTAGTTGTTTGCAAAACTTAATCAGCAGCTTCTTAAAGAGCCAAAACTCAAACCGACTCATACCGCCCCAGATTCTTCCTTAATGACTATCACCGGCTGTGGGTATGAGGTAATCGCCGAGTGGAATTTCCCCACGTACGGATTCAGATAAAGCTCGTCCACGTAGATCTTCTTGTTGGCGAGTTCTGCCTCGTAA
>Ga0335069_10004773_pt1 | contig 19996 bp, 16 predicted proteins | sample Lox_Sample_11_FD_206714 | JGI IMG/M metagenome (GOLD analysis project Ga0335069, IMG submission 206714) | Soil microbial communities from Loxahatchee National Wildlife Refuge, Florida, United States - Lox_Sample_1.1 | ecosystem: Environmental > Terrestrial > Soil > Wetlands | place: USA... | reverse complement strand
ATTGCTTGTAGTCGCCGCGCAGCAGGTCGGCGACGGACCAGATGAACGAGGAGAGGTTCTGATCGGCTACGGCTCGCTGCAGCGACCCGTTAACCGATGTTGGATTAGCCACATAGGCCGTGCCGCTCGCGTCGGCAAAGCCCGATGTGGCCTTTTTGTCGAGGCTCCCCTTGGCCACGTTATCTCCCCTGCGGTGACGTTACGCTGTGGTGGTGATTTATCCAAGATCGCGCGTGCCGAGGCCACGAAAATTCGTGTCCACGCTTCGAGCTGCTGCTGGACAACAGCAGCGTCTCACGTAGATCATGGGCTACGCCTCTCTGTCGTTGGTTAGAGCTATGCAAACGCGCACGCTCGGGAAGTCGGATCTCAAGGTCAGCGTCGTTGGCCTGGGCTGCAACAATTTCGGCCAGCGGATCGACGAGGAGGCCTCGCGGAAGGTCATCCACAAGGCGCTCGATGTCGGGATCACGCTGTTCGACACCGCCGATATCTATGGCAATTACGGCGGCTCCGAGACCTGCCTCGGCAAGTTCCTCGGGCCCCGGCGCAAGGACGTCGTGCTCGCCACGAAGTTCGGCATGCCGATGGACAAGGAGGACAAGCTTCAGGGCGCCTCGCGGTCCTACGTCCTCTCGGCGGTCGAGGCGAGCCTCAAGCGGCTCAAGACGGACTGGATCGACCTCTACCAGCTGCACCGGCCGGACCCGAAGACGCCCATGGAAGAGACGCTGGGCGTGCTCAACGACGTCGTGCGCACAGGCAAGGTACGTTACATCGGCTGCTCGAACCTGTCCGCCGCGCAGGTGAAGGAGGCAGTCGATATCTCGAAGCGCCGCGGCTGGCCCGCCTTCGTCACCTGCCAGAACGAGTACAGCCTGCTCGTGCGCGACAGCGAATCCGATCTGGTGCCGCTGATGCAGAAGGAGGGCATGGGATTTCTCCCGTATTTCCCGCTCGCGAACGGGCTGCTCACAGGCAAATACAAGCGCGGTCAGGCGAAGCCCGAGGGCGCCCGGCTCAGCTACATGAAGAACCACTCCGACCGCTATCTGACCGAGGCCAATTGGGCACGCGTCGAGAAGCTGCAGGCATTCGCCGCGTCCAAAGGGCGCAGCCTCATCGAGCTGGCCTTCTGCTGGCTTCTGGCGAAGCCCACCTTGGCCAGCGTCATCGCCGGCGCCACCAAGCCCGAACAGGTGGAGCAGAACGTCCGCTCCACGGGCTGGACCCTGACCCCGGACGAGGTGCAGGCGGTCGATGCGATGTCGGGCGGGATGACGTCGCGCTGAGCGGCCACTCAGCCGTACTTGGCCATGATCTCGTCTTTGAAGCGCGTCCGGTCCCACTGATGAAACAGGCAATAGGGGCGGCCGGACGACGTCTTGACGCAGCCATCCTCGGCGTCGAACAGCGGCTCGGGACACAGGAGCTTGGGCCGAAACTGGGCCATCTTGGACGGATCCATCAGCGTGCCGCCTTGGCAGGCCCATGCTGATGTGTCCGGATCGGCGAATAACGTGGTCGCGCGAAACGGGCTTTGCTGCAGAAGAAAGTTGTAGACCGCCTGGTCGGGATTCCGGATCGGGCGGTTGAGGCTCATCTGGAAGATCACCATCGCCGCGTCTTTCACGCCGCCATACGTTCCCGCGATCGTGCCGGCATTGTAGATCGTGTGCTCCCTGTGGATCTGGTGAAGGTGAGGCCCGAAGGTGTTATGGAAATTTTTGTCACCCCAGGGCTCGTCCTTGTACCTCAGCCCCTCGGAGGCCGCGATCAGGTTGGGCGGGCCCACGGCGCGATCCCAGGTCTCGTGAAGGAGCTGATCGAGCGCTTGGCTGGGATCGGTCTGGAAGATCACATCCCGCACGTCGGTCGCGATCACGTAGCGCGGACGATGCTCGTGGCCTAGCTCGGACAGCGCGTTCGACACATGGAAGAAGCGCTCGACGATCACCGGAACCTCGGATCGATGGACCGCGTTTCCCTGCGCATCGATGCCGGACATCAGGACGTTGATGCCGCTTTCGCCGAGCTTCGCGAGCGTCGCCCCGTCGCAGTTGAGTGCCACTAGTGCTGCGGAGCCGGTAAATCCGCAGTGCCGGATCGAGTTGACCCAGTATTTGATGACGTTCCAGTCGTACCCGTCGCTGACGCCGATGATCAGGTCCTTCATCGTCAGCTCGGCGCTTCCTCCGGCCCGATGAAATCGACCGCACCCCTTGTGTCGGCCTTCTCGAAATCGGCGCCGCGCGTGTCGGCACGCGTGAAGACGGCATCCTGCAGGATCGCGTACTTGAAATTGGCGCCGGTCATCGTGGCGCCGGTGAAGTTCACGCTGTTCAGCTTGGCGCGCCGGAACTCGCTGCCGTTGAGGTTGGCGTTCATGAGCTTGGCGTGCTCGAGATTGGCGGGCCAGATATGCGTGGACGAGCCCAGGATGTCGACCGGCCCGAGCCGCGTGCCGACGAGCCGGGCGCCGGTCATGTTGGCGCGGCGGAGCGCGGCCCCCCGCAGATCGGCATAGCTCAAATCGGCATCGCGCAGATCGGCATAGCTGAGGTCGGCCATGAGCAGATTGGCCTTCGACAGGTCGGCACCGCGCAGGACGGTGAGCTCGAGGCTGGCCGCGGACAGGTTGGCCCCTTCGAGGTTCTGGCGGCTGAGGTCGAACCGCGCGAGTTCGGCCCGCCGGCCCGTCTTGCCCGAGGAGTGGATCCAGTTCGCGTGCTGGAGCAGCACCTCCTTGAGCGGTGCTCCCAGCGACTCGAGGTTGCGCGGCAGCTGGGCCCGGCTGAAATCCGTCCGGCTTTTGTCCAGGTCATCGAGCATGGCACCGGTCAGGTCGGCGCCGTCCAGCTTGGTGCCATGCATGATGGCGCGCGCGAGGACGGCTCCGTGGAAGATGGCGCCGCTCAGGTTTGCCTCGGACAGGTCCGCCCCTTCGAGCACCGAGCCGGTGAGGTTCGACTGGCTCAGATCGGCCTTCTGCAGCTTCGCGTTTCGCAGAATCGCGTCGGTGAGGTCGGTCTGCATGATGAAGGCGTTCGACAGCTTGGCGGCGGTCAGATCGGCGCCGCGGATGACCGCACTGCCGAGGTCGGCGACGTTCATGTCGAACGTCATCATGGCGAGGTTGCCGCGGCGGTCCGATTTGAGAAGCACGCCAGCCCGCAGATCCACCTCCTGCATCTCGGCATTGGTCAGCACGGCACCGCGCACGCAGGCCCCGCGCAGATCGGCACGGACGAGGTTGGCGTTGGTGAGGTCGCTGGCCCGCAGATCGGCTGCGAACAGGATCGCCGACGTGAGCTTGGTACCGCGGAAGTTGGCGTGCTGGGCGCGGCAGCCGCTGAAATCCGCATCCGACAGGTCCTTGTTCGAGAGGTCGCGGTAGGACAGGTTCCGGAAGCTCAGGTTCGCCCGTTTGCCGCCGATCACGCCGTGCATGAACATGTGATGGAGTCGCATGACTTCATCGAGCTCCGGCTGGGTTATGTCCTTCCAGCCAGAGGCGAATTCAGTCGGAAACTCGCTGTCGCCCATGCCGCGATCTAAGCACAGAGTGCCGAATCCGGCAAAAGTTGCTCAATTGCTGGCTTTAGGCCCGTCTTATGGCGTGGCTTGCGCGACGTTCTGAATCTCGTGCACGAGCTTTTTCAGGATCGCATCGGCGAAATCCTGATAGTCGTGCGCCGAGATGACGAAGGCGCCCGGGCCGCCGACGACGTTCTCGCGATAGAACGCATCGAGATGCGGCTCTTCGTGCAGCACGGCGAGGCCGTTGATCGTCACTCCTTGGAAGACCGCATCGTCGCGCGCCGCCGCAGCCGGCCGGCCGTTGTTGTTGGCGCCGTCGCCCGAGACGTCGATCACCCGCCGCCCGCCATCGAAGCCGCCCGCGTTGAACTGGCCCATCGCGAAGTCGATGGCATCGCCGATCGCGGTTTCGCCGCCGATGACAAGGCGCGGGGCAATCTCCAGCTCGCCCGCGAAATGCTCCAGGCTGGCCTCATCGGCCAGGCGCCGCCATTCGAAATCGACCTGATGGACCCCGGCGTTCGACCACTCGAACAGCATGACCGCGATCGAGCGCTGCGGTCCCGAGCGGATGGCCTTGAGCAGGTCGGGATGGCGGAAGGCCGCCGCGTATCCTTGCAGCTGGAGATAATACTCGTCGATCGTGACGCTGGAGGAGGAGTCGATCGCCAGCACGAGCTGCAGGTCGACCGGCTCGGCGCGCGCCGCGACAGGTGCGGCGAGGGCGATCGCCAGCACGAGACCGGCCGCGGAAGCACGAAGCCGCATCGAGAGACCATCAGGTCGGCATATGGCGATTTTAAGGCGGCAGGGTTATGAAGTTGGAATGAATTCGGACGCCGATGCGTGCGCGGTCCTGAGCGTCGCCGAAATGGCGAGCGCCGACGCGGCCGCGATCCAGGCCGGCACGGCGGGCGAGGCGCTGATGGCGGCGGCCGGTGCCGCGGTCGCCGAAGAGGTGCTCCGCCGCGGCCCGGCGGGTGCGGTGACCGTGCTGTGCGGACCGGGCAACAACGGCGGCGACGGGTTCGTGGCGGCGCGGCTGCTGCGCGAGCGCGGCCGCACGGTGCGCGTGGCCCTGCTGGGCGAGCGCGGGCGGCTGAAGGGCGACGCGGCGGTGCATGCGGCGCGGTGGACCGGCCCGGTCGAAGCCCTGGCGGCCTCGTCGCTCGATGGCGCCGAGGTGATCATCGATGCGCTGTTCGGCGCCGGGCTGTCGCGGCCGCTCGAAGGGGCGGCACTCGACGTGGTGAGAGAGATCAACGCTCGGGCGTTGCCGTGCATCGCCGTGGACGTCCCGAGCGGCGTCTTCGGGGATACCGGCCAGGTGCTTGGCGGCGAGGCTGGTGCAGCGCCGCGCTGCCGCGCCACGGTGACGTTCTTTCGCAAGAAGCCCGCACATCTTCTTCTGCCGGGGCGCGGCCTGTGCGGAGACGTGACGGTCGCCCAGATGGGCATCGGTGCCGAGGTGCTGTCGGCGATCCGCCCGCGCTGCCATGAGAACGCGCCCGCGCTGTGGCAGGCCCGGTTTCCCTGGCCCACGCCCGAAGGCCACAAGTACCGACGCGGTCATGCGGTTGTCATCGGCGGAGGCACGATGACCGGGGCCGGGCGTCTTGCCGCGCGTTCCGCAGCGCGCGTGGGCGCCGGGCTCGTGACCATCGCGGCACCCTCGGCCACCCTCCCGGTCTATGCGCTGGCGGCCCACGCGGTGATTTTGGCGAAGCTCGACGACGCGCAGGACTTCGCCCGTCTCATGGACGATCCGCGGCGCAACGCGGTGCTGCTGGGCCCTGGGGGAGGGGCCGACCAGCCCACCCGGCTGGGCGTGACGGCGGCTCTGGCGGCCGGCAAAAGCTGCGTCATCGACGCCGACGCGCTGACCGTGTTCGGCGACGATCCCGAGCATCTGTGCCGTGCCATCCGGCGCACCGGCGGCGAGGGCGGCAACGTGCTGCTGACTCCGCATGACGGCGAGTTCGCGCGGCTGTTTCCCGATCTGGCCAAGGCGCACGCCGACGACAAGCTCGCACGCGCCCGAGCTGCCGCCGCGCGGAGCGGTGCGACGGTCCTGCTCAAGGGCAATGACACCGTCATCGCCGCACCCGACGGACGCGCCGCGATCAATTCCAACGCGCCGCCCGAGCTTGCCACCGCGGGGGCAGGCGACGTGCTCGCCGGGCTGGCGGTCGGGCTCCTCGCGCAAGGGCTGGACGCGTTCGATGCCGGTTGCGCCGCCGCCTGGCTGCACGGCGAGGCCGCAGCCGCGTTCGGCCCGGGCCTGATCGCCGACGATCTGACGGAATGCGTCCCCACCGCCTTGCGGAAATTGAAGACGGGTCATGCGTAAGCCGCGGCGGAGGCTGCTTTACACCGTCACATATCGCGGTGAAAATCGCACATGAGCGAAATCCGCCTCCCCGAAACCCGCAGCGCCACGGCGAGCCTGTTCGATCGCACGCTGCGCAACCTGCGCGACGCGTGGCGCGATATCTCTCAAACCGCTCGGGGGGCGATCGGCGGCGCCGCACCGGGCGTCGCCCCCGACCTTCCCGACGGCGACATCGAGCAGGTGCGCCGGCGCATGCACGACTGCCTCGAAGCACGCGGCGGCGAGGTGTCGGCGCGCGTCCGCGCGGCAGAGCTCGGGCGGCTTTATCTCGGCCTCGGCGCGGACGGCCGGCGCCGTTTCCTGCGGCTGCTGGCCGAGGAGTTCGATGTCGATCACGGGGCGGTGCAGGCTGCCGCCGCGGCCCTGCTGGCGGCCAAGGACGACCGCGCGCGCGCCAAGGCCGAGCGCGAGCTGCGCGCGGCACTGCAGGCACCGCGCGTGCGGCTGCTCACGCAGTTCAACGGGCTGCCCGAAGGCGTCAAATTCCTCGTCGACCTGCGCGCGGAGCTGATCCGGCTCGCCCGCGAAGACCGCAAGCTCGCCGGCGTGGAGCGCGACCTCAAGGATCTGCTGGTCGCCTGGTTCGACATCGGCTTCCTGGAGCTTCAGCGGATCACCTGGGACGCGCCAGCCGCACTTCTGGAAAAGCTCAGCGTCTACGAAGCCGTGCACCAGGTGCGCAGCTGGGTCGACCTCAAGAACCGGCTCGATTCGGACCGCCGCTGCTTCGCGTTCTTCCATCCGCGCATGCCGAGCGAGCCTTTGATCTTTGTCGAGGTGGCGCTGGTGACCGGCATGGCCGGAAACATCCAGGCGCTCCTGGATGCGAAGGCGCCGGTCGCCGATCCACGCAATGCCGACACGGCGATCTTCTACTCGATCTCCAACGCCCAGAAGGGGCTGGCCGGCGTGAGCTTCGGCGGGTTCCTCATCAAGCGCGTCGCCGACCAGCTCGCCGGCGAATTTCCGCGCCTCAAGGCGTTCGCCACGTTGTCGCCCATTCCCGGGTTTCGCGCCTGGCTCGATCAGCAGTTCTCGGAGGGCCTGCCGGGGGTCCTCGACAAGAACGACCGCAAGGCGCTCGCGACGGCCCTCGGCGAGAGCAACGTCAACAAAGGTGCCGTGAAGCAGGTGCTGGCGGACAATTCCTGGCTCAAGGATCCCGCCCTGACCAAGGCGCTCGAAGGGCCGCTGCTGCGCCTGTGCGCGCGCTATCTTGCCGAAGCCAAGCGCGAGGACGGCAAGGCGCTCGACCCGGTGGCGAATTTCCACCTCAGCAACGGGGCCCGCATCGAGCGCATCAACTGGCTCGGCGACACGTCAAAGAAGGGCCTGCAGCAATCGGCGGGCCTCATGGTGAACTACCAGTACCGCCTCGACGACATCGAGGAAAACCACGAAGCCTACGAAGGCGAGGGCAAGGTCGCGATGTCGTCGGCGGTGGCGAAGCTGCTGAAATAGCGTCGCGCGGCGGGCGGCGCTCGTTCAGCCCAGCATCTCCACCTTTCCGCTCTTCGCGATCAGTCCTGTGATCACCCGCAGCTGCGGGTGACGTTTGCCAACCTCCGCCCGGAACTCGGCCAGCACCTTGCGGTGGGTCTCGGTCTCGAGCTTCGGTGTGGCGACCGCCTCCTTGCCATAGGCGAGCTCCGCGGCGCCACAGTCGCGATGATCCAGGGCCACCAGATTCTTGATGTTGTGGAGCTGGAGCGTGATTCCGAGATTGTCCCAGAAGGTCTGGTGCCAGCCCTCGAGTTTGGGTGCGACCGCGCCGACGGCGGCCCCGGCAAAGGAGAACAGGCTGTAGTTGTCCTTCCAGTGCTTCGCGTCCACCATGTAGTTGCGTGCGGCCGTGACGAAGCGCGGGTCGATGCAGGTGAGAAGCATCGCCTCGTAGTGTCCCGAGGCAGCATTCGCCAGGTCGAGCGGGGCAGCCCAGAGCGCGACCGTCGCGAGCGACAGGCCGAGGAAGCGCCGACGCCCCAGCGGCTTGGCCCTCAGGAGGGTGCCGCAGCCGCAAACGGGCAGTTGTCCGATCTGGTCGCGCGGAGAGTCCGGGTCATACCGACGCAAAGCCATGGCACAGCCTCCGAGGACAAGGTTGGGAGAGGGGGGCGGGGCGAACGCGTGATGTCCGCTGAACGCTCAATTATACCGCGATCGGGCCCTGTGGGCCCGGCTTATTGCGCCGCACGCCTGCGCTGCGGCCGGGGTGCTGCGAGCGGTTCCTGCGGCTCCGCCAGCGGCAGCTCGGACCCGTGCTTCACAGGCCGCAGCGCGAAGCTCGATTTGATGCTCGCGATGCCGCGCACGCGGGTGAGGTGGTCCATCAGGAAACGCTCATATTCCGCCAGGTTCGGCACCACGACGCGCAGCAGGTAATCGGCGTCGCCGGTCATCAGATAGCATTCCATCACCTCGGGTCGCCTGCGGATCGCCGCTTCGAACGCCTCGAGCGCAGGCTCGACCTGCTTTTCCAGCGACACGTGCACGAACACGTTCACCGGCAGCCCGACGGCGGCCGGATCGACCAGCGCCTGATAGGCCGTGATGATCCCAGACTCCTCGAGGGCCCGCACGCGGCGCCACACCGGCGAGACAGACAGCCCGACCTTCTGGGCGAGCTCGGCGTTCGACAGCCGAGCGTTCTGCTGCAGCGCGCGCAGAATCCGGCGATCGATGGCGTCGAGGGACATCGGAACGACCATTCGAACTCATCCCGAGAAATTGGAATATCTGTGCTTCAAAATGGTCGCAGAGGGTAAATATGGCAAGCATATTCCCTCAGAGCGGCTATAAACTCCCTCCATGGCCCAGGTCGTTCCGATCCCGCGCCCACCGGCGCAGCCGAGCCGCCGCTCCGATGCCCGCCGGCTCGCACTCCTGCAGGCGCTCGAGCGCAAGGTGTTGTGGCTGTCGAGCTGGATGATCCATCACGCGAACCAGGTCCGGCCGAAGCGCGACGGGCTCAAGGTCGGCGGCCACCAGGCCTCCAGCGCGTCGGCGGTGAGCCTGATGACCGCTCTCTACTTCCACGCGCTGCGGCCCGAGGACCGGGTGGCGGTGAAGCCGCATGCGAGCCCGGTGTTCCATGCCATCCAGTACATGCTCGGCCGGCAGAGCCTGGAGAAGCTGCAGCGCTTCCGTGCCCTGGGCGGCGCGCAGTCGTACCCCTCGCGGACCAAGGACTCGGACGACGTCGACTTCTCGACCGGCTCGGTGGGGCTGGGCGTGGCCGAGACGCTGTTCGGATCGATCGTCCAGGACTACGTGCACCTGAAAGGCCTGGCGCCGGCCGGCGCCAGGCCGGGCCGCATGGTGGCGATCGTCGGTGACGCGGAGTTCGACGAGGGCAACGTCTTCGAGGCGATGCTCGAGGGCTGGAAGCACGACGTGCGGAACCTGTGGTGGGTGATCGATTACAACCGTCAGAGCCTCGACAGCGTCGTGTCCGACCAGCTGTTCGAGGCGATCGAGCGGGCCTTTGCCGGCACCGGCTGGCGTGTCGTGACCTTGAAATACGGCAAGCTGCTCGAGGCGGCGTTTGCGGGGCCGGGCGGCGAGGCGCTGCGGCGCTGGATCGACGCCTGTCCGAACTCGCTGTATTCGGCGCTGACCTACAAGGGCGGGGCGGCGTGGCGGGAGCATCTGCAGGCCGAGATCGGGTCGGCGCCGGGCGTGCGCGAGCTTCTGGCGCAATACAACGACGATGACGCCCTGCACCGGCTGATGACCAATCTCGCCGGCCACGATCTCGAGAGCCTCATCGACGCGTTCGATGCGGCCGCGGGCAGCGAGCAGCCGACTTGCTTCATCGCGTACACGATCAAGGGCTTCGGGCTGCCGTTTGCGGGCCACAAGGACAACCATTCGGGCCTGATGAGCATCGCCCAGATCGAGACGTTCCGCGACTCGCTTGGCGTGCCGACCGGCCAGGAGTGGGACCGCTTTGCCGGCCTGGACGTGCCGCGCGAGGAGATCGAGCAGTTCCTGAAGGCCGTTCCCTTCGCCGGCGTGTTCCCCCGGCGCTATGACCCGCCGTCATTGCCCGTTCCGGCCGACTTTCCGTCGCCAAAGCCGGAGGCCGGCAAGACCACGTCCACCCAGGAGGGCTTCGGCCGCATCCTGTTCGAGCTGGCGGGCGGATCGAGCGAGCTCGCGGCGCGCATCGTCACGATGTCGCCGGACGTGACGGTGTCCACAAATCTCGGCGGCTGGGTGAACCGGCGCGGCCTGTTCGACCGCCGCGACAAGTCCGACGTGTTCAAGGCCGAGAAGGTCGTTTCGGCGCAGACCTGGGCGATGAGCCCCAAGGGCCAGCATATCGAGCTCGGCATCGCCGAGCACAACCTGTTCCTGCTCCTGGGGGCCGCCGGCCTTGCCGGCCCGCTGTTCGGGGCGCGGCTGCTGCCGGTCGGAACGCTCTACGACCCGTTCATCCAGCGCGGCCTCGATGCGCTGAACTACGCCTGCTACCAGGACGCGCGGTTCATGGTGGCGGCCACGCCGGCGGGCCTCACCCTGGCGCCCGAAGGCGGGGCGCACCAGTCGGTCGCGACACCGCTGATCGGCATAGGCCAGCCGGGCCTTGCCTATTTCGAGCCCGCCTATGTCGACGAGCTCGCGGCGATCATGCAGTGGGGCTTCGGACACATGCAGGCGGAGGACGGCGGCTCGGTCTATCTCCGGCTGTCGACGCGGCCGTTGGCGCAGCAACAGCGGGCGCTCGACGCCGCCCTCAAGGCCGACATCGTGGCCGGCGCCTATTGGCTGAAGCCGCCGTCGGCCGAGGCCGACCTCGCGATCGCGTTCGTGGGGCCGGTGGCGCCCGAGGCGATCGAGGCGCATACGCAGATCCTCGAGGACGTGCCCGGGGCCGGCCTCTTGGCCGTGACGTCGCCCGATCGCCTGCACGGCGATTGGCGGCGAAAGGGCAGGGCGTCGCACATCGCCCGCCTCCTCAGCCAGTTGCGGCCGGAGGGCGGGGTGGTCAGCGTGATCGACGGGCATCCCGCGACGCTGTCGTGGCTGGGGGCGGTCGCCGGCCATCGCACCAGGAGCCTCGGGGTCGACCGCTTCGGCCAGTCGGGCGACATCCCGGACCTCTACCGTCTCTACGGGCTCGACGCGAATGCCATTCTGGATGCCGCCGCAAGCCTTTGCCTCGGATAAAGGCCCCGCCTACGGTTGACGGGGGTTTCGCAACCCTCTACATAGCAGGCGCATAAACCGGCGCGGCCTCTCTCGGGCGCGGGCGTGGTGGAACTGGTAGACACGCCAGATTTAGGTTCTGGTGACGAAAGTCGTGTGGGTTCAAGTCCCTCCGCCCGCACCAGATGAACCGCGATACCGCCTGAAACGCCCGCTCGCGAGCCCCATCTGAAATGGGGCCTCCGATGCGACAGAACGCCCATCGTTTTCTTACCCTCGAGCCGATCACCCGCCATGCAAGTCACCGAAATCAGCACCGAAGGCCTGAAGCGCGAATTCAAGGTCGTCGTCGCCGCAACCGACATCGAATCCCAGATGAACACGCGCCTGGAGGAGCTTGGCCGCACGGTCGCACTCCCGGGCTTCCGCCCCGGCAAGGTGCCGATGCCGGTGCTGAAGAAGCGCTTCGGCCAGTCGGTCCTGGGCGAGGTCATCGAGCGGGCGGTGAACGATTCCTCGAGCCAGGCGATGGGCGAGCGGGGCCTGCGGCCGGCCGTGCAGCCAAAGATCGAGATCACCTCGTTCGCCGAGGGCAGCAATCTCGAATACAAGATGGCGGTCGAGCTCCTGCCCGACATCAAGCCGATGAATTTCGCCGATCTCAGCCTCGACCGCCTCAAAGTGGAGGCGAGCGACACCGAGATCACCGAGGCTCTCGACAGGATCGCGGCCCATAACCGGCGCACCGAAAAGGTGACGGAGGATCGCCCCACCGAGAAGGGCGACGTGGTCGTGATCGACTTCACCGGCCGGGTCGACGGTCAGGAGTTCCCCGGCGGCGCGGCCAAGGATTACCAGCTCGAGCTCGGCAGCAACGAGATGATCCCGGGCTTCGAAGACCAGCTGATCGGCAAGAAGGCCGGCAGCACCGTCGAGGTGAAGGTGACGTTCCCCAAGGAGTACGGCGCCACGAACCTCGCGGGCAAGGACGCCGTGTTCACCGTCCCGATCAAGGAAATCCACAAGAAGCTGCCGGTCGTGGTCGACGACGCCTATGCAAAGGCGATGGGCTTCGATGACGTCGCCGGGTTGCGCAAGTCGGTCGGCGAGCAGATGAACCGCGATTTTGCGCGCCGCGCGCGCGGGCGGCTCAAGCGGCAGCTCCTCGACAAGCTGGCCGCCAACCATGATTTCGGCGTGCCGCAGGGCATGGTCGACATCGAGTTCGACCAGATCTGGAAGAGCATCGAGGAGGCGCGCAAGCGCGGCGACAACGATCCGACGATCAGCGGCAAGAGCGAAGAGGAGATCAAGAAGGAGTTCCGCGAGATCGCCGAGCGCCGCGTCCGGCTGGGGTTGCTGCTGTCCGAAGTCGGACGGCTCAACAACATCGAGGTGACGCAGGAGGAAGTGAACCGCGCCCTGATCGAAGAGGCGCGCCGTTATCCCGGCCAGGAGCGCAAGGTCGTCGATTTCTACCGCAACCACCCCGAAGCCCTGGCCCAGCTGCGCGCGCCGCTGTTCGAGGACAAGGTGGTGGACTTCATCGTCGAGATGGCCAAGGTGACGGAAAAGCCGATCAGCTCGGCCGAGCTGCTGCGCGCGAGCGAAGAGGATGAGGCCCCGGCAGCTTGAGATGACGGCCGACCGAGAGCAGACCCGAGCACGAGTGCACGCGATCCTACCCGAGTTGAGGAGACCACGATGAGCGAGCGCATCGAGACGCAGATGAACACCATGGTACCGATGGTCATCGAGCAGACGGCCCGGGGCGAGCGCGCGTTCGACATCTACTCGCGCCTCCTCAAGGAGCGGATCATTTTCCTGGTCGGGCCCGTGAACGACGCCGTGGCCAGCCTCGTGTGCGCCCAGCTGTTGTTCCTCGAATCCGAGAATCCGAAGAAGGACATCTCGTTCTACATCAATTCTCCGGGAGGCATCGTCAGCTCCGGCCTCGCGATCTACGACACGATGCAGTACATCCGCCCCGACGTGGCGACCGTGTGCATCGGCCAGGCGGCGTCCATGGGCTCGCTGCTGCTGACCGCAGGCGCCAAAGGAAAGCGGTTCTCGCTGCCCAACTCGCGCATCATGGTCCATCAGCCGTCCGGCGGGGCGCAGGGCCAGGCCACCGATATCGAGATTCAGGCGCGCGAAATCCTCAATCTTCGCAAGCGCTTGAACGAGATCTACGTGTTCCACACCGGGCAGACCCTGGAGTCGATCGAACGCGCGGTCGAGCGCGACAAGTTCATGTCGCCGGATGAGGCCAAGTCGTTCGGCTTGATCGACGAAGTGGTCACGACCCGGCCGCCGCGGCCGGAGGATGCGAAAGCCGCATAACAGCGGGCGCATTCGCGAATGGCCACGGCGTGATCACCCACGCTTAATCTTTCGTTGACGCTAAGCTGTCACTATATAGACCGAGTGCCCGCTGAATGACCTTTTCGTGGCCCTACAGCCACTACCGCGAGGGGTCCAAGGGCTAGAAAGCCCCCGATATCTGGGGCTTGGCAGGTTTTTAGCGTTGTCTTGACCTAGGACCTGCCGTTAACATGAGTAGAGTCGGGCTGCATCCCTGGTTATCAGGGCCGCGGCGCGGCCGGTAACGGAGCGACTATGACGAAGTCCAGCGGTGGCGACTCAAAAAACACCCTGTACTGTTCATTTTGCGGCAAAAGCCAGCACGAAGTGCGGAAGCTGATCGCCGGTCCGACGGTGTTCATCTGCGATGAATGCGTCGAACTGTGCATGGACATCATCCGCGAAGAGCACAAGACGACCCTCGTCAAATCCCGCGATGGCGTCCCCACGCCGCGCGACATCTGCAATGTCCTCGACGACTACGTGATCGGACAGGACCACGCCAAGCGCGTGCTCTCGGTTGCCGTCCACAACCACTACAAGCGGTTGTCGATGGGCACCAAGAACAACGACATCGAAATTTCGAAGTCGAACATCCTGCTCGTCGGCCCGACCGGCTGCGGCAAGACGCTGCTGGCGCAGACCCTGGCGCGCATCATCGACGTGCCGTTCACCATGGCGGACGCGACGACGTTGACCGAGGCCGGCTATGTCGGCGAGGACGTCGAGAACATCATCCTGCGCCTCCTGCAGGCGGCCGACTACAACGTCGAGCGCGCCCAGCGCGGCATCGTCTATATCGACGAGGTCGACAAGATCAGCCGCAAGTCCGAGAACCCGTCGATCACCCGCGACGTGTCGGGCGAGGGCGTGCAGCAGGCGCTGCTGAAGATCATGGAGGGCACGATCGCCTCCGTGCCGCCGCAGGGCGGCCGCAAGCATCCGCAGCAGGAGTTCCTGCAGGTCGACACGACCAACATCCTGTTCATTTGCGGCGGTGCGTTTGCCGGCCTCGAGAAGATCATCTCCCAGCGCACGCGCGGGACGGCGATCGGCTTCGGCGCCGACGTGCGCGCGGCCGACGAGCGCCAGACCGGCGAGATCCTCAAGGAGGTCGAGCCCGAGGACCTGCTGAAGTTCGGGCTGATCCCGGAGTTCATCGGCCGTCTTCCGGTGGTGGCGACCCTCAACGATCTGTCCGAAGACGCGCTCGTCGAGATCCTCATGAAGCCGAAGAACGCGCTGGTGAAGCAGTACGCGCGGCTGTTCGAGATGGAAGGCATGCGCCTCGGCTTCTCGGACGACGCGCTCCGCTCGGTCGCCAAGCGCGCGATCGCGCGCAAGACAGGGGCCCGCGGCCTGCGCTCGATCATGGAGAGCATCCTCCTCGACACGATGTTCGACCTGCCGAGCATGAACGGCGTCGAAGAAGTGGTTATCAACAAGGAGGTCGTCGAAGGCCGCGCCAAGCCTTTGCAGATCTACGCCGATCGCCGCAGCGATTCGGTCAGCGGAAGCTCCGCCTGACGCCGCTTCCGGCAGGCACGGACCTTGAACGGTCCGTGCCGGAATGCCACATAACCACTGCTTGACGGCAACCCGCCTCAAGAGTCGACAATTATCGGCGGGTTTTGCTCACCCGCCGGCCGGTCGGCCCATCACAGCGGGATCAAAGCCGAAATCGAGGTACCATGACTGAGACACCCCGCGGCACTCTCTATCCGGTCCTTCCTCTTCGCGACATCGTGGTCTTCCCCCACATGATCGTGCCGCTCTTCGTCGGCCGCGAGAAGTCGGTCCGCGCCCTCGAAGACGTCATGAAGGACGACAAGCAGATCCTGCTGGCGACCCAGAAGAACGCGAGCCAGGACGACCCCACCTCCGAGGACATCTTTTCGGTCGGCACGGTCGGCACCGTGCTGCAGCTCCTCAAGCTGCCCGACCAGACGGTCAAGGTGCTGGTCGAGGGCGGGGCGCGCGCCAAGATCATCAAGTACACGGACAACCCGGCCTTCTTCCAGGCGTGGGCCGAGACCGTGCCCGAGAAGGTGGGCGATCAGAGCGAGGTCGAGGCGCTCTCGCGCGCGGTGATCGGCCAGTTCGAGCAGTACATCAAGCTCAACCGCAAGATTCCCCCCGAGGTGCTGGTCTCGATCAACCAGATCGAGGACCCCGGCAAGCTTGCCGATACGGTGGCCTCGCACCTGGCGTTGAAGATCCCCGAGAAGCAGGAGCTCCTGGAGACCGAGACGGTCACCCAGCGCCTTGAGCGCATCTTCGGCTTCATGGAAAGCGAGATCGGCGTCCTCCAGGTCGAGAAGCGCATCCGCAGCCGCGTGAAGCGCCAGATGGAGAAGACGCAGCGCGAGTATTACCTCAACGAACAGCTCAAGGCGATCCAGAAGGAGCTGGGCGAGATCGAGGAGGGCAAGGACGAGTCCTCGGAGATCGAGGAGCGCATCAAGAAGACCAAGCTGTCGAAGGAGGCGCGCGAGAAGGCCATGGCCGAGCTCAAGAAGCTCAAGACCATGAGCCCGATGTCGGCCGAAGCCACGGTCGTGCGCAACTACCTCGATTGGCTGCTGTCGATTCCGTGGAAGAAGCGGACCAAGGTCAAGAACGACATCAAGCTCGCCGAGAAGGTGCTCAACGCCGACCATTACGGCCTCGAGAAGGTCAAGGAGCGGATCCTCGAGTACCTCGCGGTCCAGCAGCGGGTCAGCAAGATCAAGGGGCCGATCCTGTGCCTCGTCGGCCCGCCCGGCGTCGGCAAGACCTCGCTCGGCAAGTCGATCGCGAAGGCCACGGGACGGAACTTCGTGCGCATGTCGCTGGGCGGCGTGCGGGACGAGGCGGAGATCCGCGGCCACCGCCGGACGTATATCGGCTCGAGGCCCGGCAAGGTCATTCAGGGCATGAAGAAGGCGAAGTCGTCGAACCCGCTCTTCCTCCTCGACGAGGTGGACAAGCTGGGGGCGGACTGGCGCGGCGACCCGACCTCGGCGCTGCTCGAGGTGCTCGATCCCGAGCAGAACTCGAGCTTCAACGATCACTACCTCGAGGTCGACTACGACCTGTCGGACGTGATGTTCATCACCACGGCCAACACGCTGCGCATGCCGCAGCCGCTGCTCGACCGCATGGAGGTGATCCGCATCCCCGGCTACACCGAGGATGAGAAGGTCGAGATCGCGCACCGCCACCTGATCCCCAAGCAGGTGGAGGCGCACGGCCTGAAGAAGGACGAGTGGTCGATCAGCGACGACGGCCTGCGCGATCTGATCCGCTACTACACGCGCGAGGCGGGCGTGCGCAATCTCGAGCGCGAGATCGCGAATCTCACCCGCAAGGCGGTCAAGGAACTGGTGAGCGACGGCACCAAGAAGGTGGCGGTCACCCGCAAGAACCTCGACAAGTACGCCGGCGTGCGCAAGTTCCGCTGGGGCGAGGCCGAGACCGAGGACCTGGTCGGCATCACGAACGGCCTGGCCTGGACCGAGGTCGGCGGCGAGCTGCTGTCGATCGAGGCGGTGGTGCTGCCGGGCCGCGGCAAGATGAACATCACCGGCAAACTCGGCGATGTGATGCAGGAATCGGTGCAGGCCGCCAAGAGCTACGTGCGCTCGAAGGCGACCGTCTTCGGCATCAAGCCGACCGTGTTCGAGAAGCGGGACATCCATATTCACGTGCCCGAGGGGGCGACCCCGAAGGACGGCCCGTCGGCCGGCGTGGGCATGATCACCGCCATCGTCTCGGCGCTCACCGGAATCCCGGCGCGCCGCGACACGGCCATGACCGGCGAGATCACCTTGCGTGGCCGTGTGCTGCCGATCGGCGGTCTCAAGGAGAAGCTGCTCGCGGCCCTCCACAGCGGCATCAAGACGGTGCTGATCCCGAAGGAGAACGAGAAGGACCTGGCCGAGATCCCGGACAACGTGAAGAAGGGTCTCACGATCGTCCCGGTGACCACGGTCGACGAGGTGATCGAGCATGCGCTGGTGCGCAAGCCGACCCCGATCGAGTGGATCGAGCCGCCGGATGTCGACGTGCCGCCGACCAAGGCGCGCGACGAGGGCGAGTCCGGCGTCATCACGCACTAAGCCACGCCTCTTTGACGGACGACGCGACACCCCCGGCCATCGGCCGGGGGTGTTTGCGTTTGCGCGGACTTTGAAGAGTCTTATCCACGCAACTCACCGAAGCTTCGATTGACAAAATTTAGGGTGCAGCGGAAAGTCGCCGCTTCGCCGACGGCCCGTTGCGCGAAGCGGCGCCGGCCGGTCAAACTCAAGGGGGATTTCCGTTCGTGAATAAGATCGATCTAGCCGCAGCTGTCGCGGCGAAGACGGACATGTCCAAAACGGATGCGGTCGCCGCCATCGAAGCCATGCTCGACGTCATCACGAAGGCGCTTAAGAAGGGTACGGAAGTGCGGCTGGTCGGGTTCGGCGCGTTTTACGTCCGCAACCGCAAGGCGAGCAAGGGACGGGATCCGCGGACCGGCGAGACGATCGCGATCAAAGCCACGAAGCTTCCCAAATTCCGGCCGGGCAAATCGCTCAAGGAAGCGGTGAATTGAGACCGGCCCACGCCGCGCGGCTGGCTCAACGGCCCGCGCGATTCTGCTATAACTGACCCGGCGGGCGATTAGCTCAGCGGTAGAGCATCTCGTTTACACCGAGGGGGTCGGGGGTTCGAATCCCTCATCGCCCACCAGCATGACCTTCGATGGTCGAAGGTCATGCTGCGCGGACTCGGGACGACCCGCGCTTGAGGCTGTTGGGCAATCAGTGCCGATCGTTGCCGTGGCCGTCCCCGTGATCGCCGTGGCCATAATCGCCGTGGCCATGGTTCCCGGATCCTCCGGACGACGCGACGGCGTAGTTCTGTTTCGCGGCTGAGAGCAGGAGTCCCACCGTCGGCGGTGTCACCACCGCGTATTTCCCACAGCGCGCCAGAAAGCTGCGCCTGGCCTCGGACATGTCCTTGTCTTTGCCTGCCATGCTGTTCCCCTTGTCATCGACAGCCGAGGCGAGCCTCGCTCACCCTCCGACCATCGGCCAGCGATCAAGCCGTGTCCGGCTGGCGGAGCAAAACGCGTCATTTTTGGAACTTATGCGTCCGGCATGGCTGCGCTAGTATCGCGGGCAGCATCTCGTGCGGGCAGGATAGATGAAGGTCGACGGCAAGCACTACCGCAGCATCTGGGCCGCCAGCGACGGCGTGTCGGTCGAGATCATCGATCAGACCAGGCTGCCGCACGAGTTCGTGGTGCGGCGTCTGTCGAACCTCGCCGAGGCGGCGCACGCGATCAGATCCATGCAGGTGCGAGGGGCACCCCTGATCGGCGCCACCGCGGCGTACGGAGTGGCGCTGGCGATGCGCGCCGATCCTTCGGATGCCGCACTCGCGCAGGCCTACGACATGCTTCTGGCCACGCGCCCCACCGCGGTCAATCTGCGCTGGGCGCTCGATGCCATGCGTCAGCGGCTCAAGCGGCTGTCACCGGCCTCGCGGCCGGACGTCGCGTGGAGGAGGGCGGCCGAGATCTCCGACGAGGACGTGGAGATCAACCGCGCGATCGGCGAGAACGGCCTTGCCGTGATCCGGGAGCTGGCCGCCAAATCCGCAGGTTCCCGCCTCAACATCCTCACCCACTGCAACGCCGGCTGGCTCGCGACGGTCGACTGGGGCACGGCCTTGGCCCCGATCTACATGGCGCACGATGCCGGAATTCCGCTGCACGTCTGGGTGGACGAAACGCGCCCGCGCAACCAGGGCGCCTCGCTCACCGCGTGGGAGCTCGGCCGCCACGGGGTGCCGCACACCATCATCGTCGACAACGCCGGTGGGCACCTCATGCAGCACGGCCGCGTCGACATGTGCATCGTCGGCACGGACCGCGTCACGGCACAGGGCGACGTCTGCAACAAGATCGGCACGTATTTGAAGGCGCTCGCCGCCGCTGCCAACCACGTGCCGTTCTACGTGGCGCTGCCGAGCCCGACCATCGACTGGACCATCGCCGATGGTGTCCGCGAGATCCCGATCGAGGAGCGCGATGCAACCGAGGTCACGCGCATGGCCGGCCGCGCCGCGGACGGCCGGGTGGTCGAGGTCGAGATCACCGCCCCCGGCAGTGCCGCCGCGAATTTCGCCTTCGACGTCACGCCGCGGCACCTGGTCACGGGCCTGATCACCGAGCGCGGCGTGGCACCGGCCTCGCCCGAGGGTCTGTTGCAGCTGTTCCCCGAGCGCCGGGCGGCGGCTACGGGCGAATAGACCACCCTGGGGATAGGGGGCCTTTCCCTTGACCTCCCGGGCGCCCACCTGTACACCCTGCCGTCCATTGCGCGGGCGTAGCTCAGTTGGTTAGAGCGCCGGCCTGTCACGCCGGAGGCCGCGGGTTCAAGTCCCGTCGCTCGCGCCATTTTCCGCCACATCCCGGCCCCGCTTAACCCTCTTGCGGGGGGCAGAGAGGGGTCTATATTGCGCCGCATATAGCCGCCGTAGGTGTCTGTTTGCGGCGCGGTACCGGGCCCCCGGTCC
>Ga0335069_10004772_pt1 | contig 19996 bp, 11 predicted proteins | sample Lox_Sample_11_FD_206714 | JGI IMG/M metagenome (GOLD analysis project Ga0335069, IMG submission 206714) | Soil microbial communities from Loxahatchee National Wildlife Refuge, Florida, United States - Lox_Sample_1.1 | ecosystem: Environmental > Terrestrial > Soil > Wetlands | place: USA... | reverse complement strand
ATCTTCGACATCCAAATCGGTCCCGGTAAGCGGAAATCCGAGATGGAAATACGACGTCGGAATGTTTGCAAAGAGGTGTTTGTCGAACTCGGCCTGAACGGCCACCACTCCGAATAAGTACCCGAACATCGGGGCATGATCGGCGCCCACTGACTTAAGATAGTCGGCCGCGTCTTTTGCGCCGCTATAGGGATACTTATAATCGCGCCGCATTACCACGGCGGAATCCCAGATATTCACGACACAGAAACAGAGAAGCAACGCAGACATTCCCAGTAGCGCCCTACGCTGGCCGATGTGAAAACTGGCAAGTTCCACCTTGCTCGGCCAAGCAATCCAAATGCCCGTGATCGCGGCGACAGTCAGAACTCCATGGTGATGGGGATAACCGTGGATCTTGGCGTATAGTGCCGCCAAGAGCGCCACGGGCAGTCCAAAGACTAAGAGTCGCTTGCGGGTCGCAGTCCAAGTCGCCGCGAGAACAACGAACAGAACGGAAGGGACGAAGTAGTCGAGAAATGCTCCGGAGACTGTAGCTGTTAGCTTGGTGAAGGCCGTTAGCACATGGCCGTGATCATCGACTTGCGGAGGCAGGAGCTTCTTCAGCGCGAACTCCTCTACATCCGGCGTCGGCTTCAGGATCATCACGATAAACACGAACACCAACACCATCACCGCGATGCAGATCCAGAAGCGCCTGCGAGTGCCAACATCGAGGGTGTCGCGAGCTCTCCACGCGTCGACAAGATACGCAATGCCAAGACATCCCGCCAGAATCGTGCCATGCAAACTCAAATTCGCTAGCAGCACGAGGACAATCGTCAGGCGCTCGGGATGCTGAAGATCCTTGAAGAGCATTGCCGCCGCAAAGGCGAGCAACGGCAACAGCGTGTACGGCCGCGCGATCACCGCGTATTGATAGACCATGAAATATGTGAAAGCCAGCGGCCAGCGGATGTAGCGCGGAAAAGGCGCTTTGAAGATCAGAAGTGCGACTCCCGCCGTCGCGCCCGCCATGCCGATGTAACCGAGCGCGTCATACTTGGCGTGAAAAACGTGCTGCGCGATCCAGAGAATAGTGTGCCAGAGGCCGGGCGAGCCTTCATAGCGAAGTTCGTAAAACCAGATGCGCGACAGCGGAAGGTCGCGCGCGATCAACCAGGCCTGCGCCTCGTCCGCCCACTTTTCGTGATAGGGAAGAATGAAGCCAACAATGGCGATCCACGCACCAAAGACAGCGAAGTCGGCAATGCGCCACCAAGGCGATGGCGCGGGAGATGAGACCAGCGTCCGTTCGGGAGAGTACCCGACTGGATCGGCGAGCGCGAGCGAGCCGTCGGTTGAAGGAGGAGCGATCTTGCCAACTTCATCGGACATGGGGGAGAGTCCTTGGATTTAGTCAATTAAGGGTTTAGTCATTTAAGCATTTAGTCATTTAGTCATTGCCCCCCAGATCGCAGCCTGTGCTTTGGTTTTTTAATGACTAAATGACTAAATAATTCAATTCTTCGCTATCACTACCGCTACGTCATCCGTATAAACCGTCTTGTATCCGGGCAGCGTGCCGAGCGCGCCAGCCATAATGGCTGTGCGTGGCAGCAGGATCGTTTGCGCGCTGGCCATGGGCGCGAAGTCTGTATAGCGGACCTCAGCGCTCATTGCCTTCGAATATTGAACGACGAAATCGTCGCCGTAAAGATCGGTGCGACCGTCGATGGCTACTGGATACTCAGGAAGATAGTAAGTCAGAAATCCTCCCCACTCGAAGGCATTGAAGATGGGCTGCGGCAGATGATGGCCGCGAATGGAATTGCAGGCTTCGACTGGGTAAGTTTGGGCGGCCTTCGCCAAAAGAGCGGTCTGGGAGCGCGGAGTCAACAGGGCTGCGCCGAGCACGACGATCACGATGGCAGCAGCAAACGCGATGGAGAATGTCTTGACCGAAGAAGATGGCTTCTCAGGACCGCGCACGGAAGCGGCGGACGATGCGTCGAGCATCTCGCCAAGAACCGCGACCGCCACAATCACGGTCAGCCAGACGTCGCGTTGCGAATAAAACGAAAGCGCGGAGGCGATGACGAGGATCGCGAGGAGAAACCAACCCCGAGAGCGGCGCAGGCCAAGCGCCAGAAACGCGGACATGGCGAGAAGAAGCAAAACATAATCCTGCGGCTGGCGGAAACCGGGAGCCTTGAAGTCCGGAAGATATGCATTCGCGGAACTCAAAGCGCTCGAAAAGAAGACGCGATAGGGCTCGAAGAAGTAGGGTGTTATGAGTGTAGCCACGACGCAAATTGCAGCAATGACGAAGAGCCTCGAAGCGGCGGAAGAGTGCAGCCCGCGGCGTAAGCCGTGGGTTTCCAGGCCAGATGATGGCAGCCCCGAAGGGGCGGAAGAAAAGTCGGGCTGGAATGTCATCGTAACGCCGAAAACCAACAGCAGCACGAGGCCGTCAATAAAATGCGCGTCCACATTTGCCCACAGCAGAAACAATGGCGGCAGTACCCAGGTTGCATACGGAACACTGGCGAGGGCGCCCATGATACACGATCTACGAATCTCCAGCAGAACCAGGAGCGCAATCCCGAAAAACAAGATCGAGGCGTAGAGCGGCGTAGGCGGCTCCGCTCCCAGGATGTATTGCGCGACCGCAGACAGCGCGACGGCGGGCCAGAAATTCCTGCGCCGGCCTCCGGCTAAAAGAAACGTAATCACCCCGAGCCCGATCTTGCACGACATCGCAAAGATCGGGATGGCGCGCAGTCCGAAGAGACGGTAGAAGATCGCGAGTTTCAGATCATAGAGCCAGCTCACGGCGGCCCACGAGTTACTCGACGACTGCGAGAAGATTCCGCTGTGCGGGAGCGCGTGGTTGTGGAGAATCCAAAGGCCTGAACTGAGATGCCACCAGACGTCCCCGCCAAGCAGACTTGAGAGCGACGAGCAGCGCACGGCCTCGACGAGAGCGCTGGCGCTTAAGAGCGCGCCGAGCACCGGCAGGCGCAAGGCAGCGGTAGCGGCCTTGCCGTTCATTTTGTCCGCCGCCCGTGCTGCTTCGCGTTCTGGTTCGCCGAAGGCGTAACCGTGCCGTCGGCGTTGTGATCGTAGTTGTGGCAAGTAAGCGTGCAGGTGTTCGAGGCGCGGTTGTACGAAATGGGCGTGCCCAGATTTGCGCCGCCATTCGGCGCAACCACGTTGGCGTCGAAGTTCACCAGCCGCTCCCCCGTAATGTAAGGCGAGGTCGCGCCCATGCCGTGCGCGGTGTGGCAGACCGAACAGGTAAATCCTTGCTGATATGAGTGAAGATTGTGCTGCGTGAAGCTGGTGTTGTTGAATATCTGTGACAGATCGTGGCACTTCGCGCACATCGAGAACGGGCCGGCGGGGCTGGTGTCGGGATTCGGGAACAGATTCGTAACCGTGCCGCCGGGCGTCGCTGCCTGGCTGAACTGGTAGTTGCGCTCGAGCAGGTGCGAGTTGACAGATCCATGCGGCCCGTTGGGTCCCTGTCCGCCGAACTCGCGGTTGTCGTCGCTGTTGTGGCAGTCGGTGCAGAACATCTGCGTAGCAACGAGGCGTCCCGACGCCTGCCCCGTGAGCGTCGTCATGTTGGCCAGCAAACTCGGCTGTGGCAGCGGGCTGTTGCTCGTATGAGTAACCGGATGGCTCGAAGTCGCAGTCGCTGCAAACTCGGTGATCACGTTCAGCGGATCGATGCCTTGCACAACGCGGATCGGCGCATATCCATAAATCAGCAGGCGCTGCTTGCCGGGGCTGGTGCCGTGGCACCTCAGGCACGTCTCATATTGGTTGACGGCCGGGATGAGCACCGTAACGCCATCGACCGCGCTGATACCGGTCGCGCCCTGCTGCGGCGGACGGATCGCCGGCGGCTGCGAGAATTGAACTTCCGGATTGCCGGCGTGCGCGTTGTGGCAGTCGACGCAGGTGGCGTGGCGATTGTTGGTCAGCAACGCGGGCTCGGCGGCATCGTGAAAATTGTTGCCCGAGGGCAGCGGATGACTCGTTTTACCAAGCTCCGCCATGATGTTCAGCGGTTGCGGCGAAAGATAGGTTCCACCTTCGTGGCAGGTCATGCAGCTCTGCGTAACAGGATCGTATCCGGTCGCCGCCGGGGTCGCGGGACGCAGCAACCGCGCCGGCGAGACCGAATCGTGCGACATGTGACACGAATTGCACGAGTTCGCGCCCACCGTTCCATAAGAACCGACGTGCGCATCGGGCGAAACCGTATTGGTCGCCGTCTGATGAATACTGTTCGTGTACCCCGTCAACGGATTGTTCTGCCCCTGCACGACTCGGTTCGGGTCGTGGCAAGCCTGGCACATCTGCCCGCTTGAGCTGTCGCGCACCAGAAACATCTGCGCGACCGTATCAATGTTCTGGACGTGCGGACTGTGGCAACTTGTGCATTCAATATTGCAGTTGACGAGCTTGACCGCCCCGGTCGGATCAGCAGTCTTGCATTGCGAAACAACCGACGCCTGCAGGTCCGGCGAATCCTTCAGCGGCACCACCAGGCTAAACGGATGCGAGCCAGTCAAGGTCGTGCCGAAAGAATCCATACTGTTCATCGACCCGACCATCGGCAACTGTCCATACGCCTGCGTCTGGCCGACTCCCACTGTCCCATCGTGGCAGCTCAGGCAAAGACTGCTGGTGATGCCGAGCGTTGGCTTCGTGTTCCCCTGCTCGACATAAGTTGAGCTGTTATACGGCGTGTAGCTCGCGTTCGAGTATTGTTGGTTCCACAGTGGTGAAATTCCGCCGAGCCCGCTGTGGGGCGCGTGGCAGAACGTGCAGCCCAAGCTGCCCTGGTTGTACACCGACGCCCCGCTGGCCGCCGTCAGGTTGTGCATGCCGAGCACGTCAATGGTGGGAGACTGATCGAGTGGCCGCGTCTTCTTCTGCTGCGCCGAAGAAATCGCCGCCATCGCGATGATCGCGGTTAGAAGCCAGCCTCGCCGCATCATTGCTTTCTCCCCTCTGCCGCGACCCCGTAATAATGAAAGACCTGCACCCGTCGGTTAAACGAGTCCACCACATAAATCCGGTCCTGCTTGTCGATCTGTAATCCCGCCGGCAGCTGAAACTGCCCGTTATCCATGCCGCGTCCGCCGAAGTAATACAACAGGCGACCTTCCTTGTCGAAAACCTGCACGATCCCCCACTGCCCATCGACGATGTACAGATGTCCTTCGGAATCGATGCCGATTCCCTTCGGCCGGAAGATCCATCCCGCGCCGTCGCCAATCTTGCCGATCGCATATTCAAACTTGCCCGACCGGTCGAGCACCTGCACGCGGAAATTCATCGCATCGACCACGATGAGCTGGTCCTCATGCAGCCGCAACTCAGTCGGAAAATTAAACTCGCCCTCGCCCATGCCCGGCTTGCCAATCACCTGCAACACGCTGCCCGACATATCCATCATGAAAATCTTGTTGCGCAGCGTATCGGTGACATAGATCCGTCCCTCCGCCGAGTCTACCGCGATACCCGTTGGCCGCTTGAAATAACCCTCTCCGCCCTTCAAGCTGCCGATGGCACGCTTGTACTTGCCGTTCGCGTCCCAGACAAAAACCTTGCCCGTCTGCGAGTCGGTCACATAGATGTTGTCCTGGGCGTCCACCGCGACGCACTGCGGGTTGAGCATCGGGTCTTTCCACGTGTCGCGCCGCGACAAAAACTTATATTTCTGCGCCGGAAAATCGAAGATGTGTACGCCCACCGCAGCCGGATCGCTCACAATGATTCGACCGCGCGAATCCGTCACCACGCTGTAAGGGCTGACAAGATAATGAAAATCAGGCTCGCCCGCGATGACATCCACGAGCTTCGTCCAGAAGCTGCGCTTCGGCTTGACTTCGCGTTCCAGGCTGAAGCTGCGCTCCCACGAAAGCTTGCGGCCGCCATCCATCAGGAGATCGGGCGGCGCGGGCGCGGCCAGGGCCTGCTTGTTTTTCTTGGAAGCTGACGCCGGAAGAACGGCAAGCACGAGCACCGCGAGGACCACCGCCCCCACCCGGATGGTCATCCCGAGCGCAGCGAGGTATCTGCTTTTATTGGAGCGCCGTTCTAGAAGAAGTCGAACCATCTGGAGAATCCCACGAAGTAAGACGTCGTGCTCGCCGGCGTCCCCGCCGCACTGATGCCCTGCGTGAACTTCGTATACCCCGCCCGCAGCCCAATCCTTCTCAGATGGTACTGCAGTTGCGCATTGTAAACCTGCGTATCATTATGCGAGAACGTCTCGCTCAAAGTAGTGCTCAGGGCCCGGCTGTAACTGCCCGAGAGCACCATCCGCCGAATCGGCTGCACCGAGAACCCGCCGCTATAACTGTCGCCGCTGTAGGTCACGAAGCCATTCTCTCCCGGCGTCTGTGGCACTCCTTGCAGCGTGCCGCCTCCCAGCAGTGAGACGCCCGTCGCCTGGGTATAGCTGCCCGTCAGCGTCATCCAGCGCGAGCCCAGCGATGACGAAAAACCTTCACCATGACTGGAGCTCCCCTTATAGTTCGTCAGCCCGCTGTGCGTACCGTTGAAGGCTCCCGTCCACTGCCATCCCCGGACCACCCGCCGTCGAATCGTCGCGCTGTAGTTGTAAGACGAGGTCGTGTAGGTTGCCAGCAGCGTCTGCACATTTTGCGCATAACTGAGTTGCGCTGCCGTCTGCCAGCCCAGTACCCGGTGCGAGTAATTCACGTTGCCGATGAATCCGATGCTGTTGGTGTCCCTCGCGTCGCTGGCATCGAGCACGGTGCCCGAAAAGCTGAACATGTCAAACAGGCGCTTCGCATAGTTCAGCGTGCCGCTCACGAATGTTCCGGTATAGTCCTGTCCGAAATAGTACTGATCGTAATGCGTTGCCTGCGCCGTGGCCGTGAGCATATGGGTTAACTGGTAGTTGCTTCCTGCGGCTATCGTCGTGGAGTGCGATCCCGATCCCACGTCCACCGGAGGGGCTCCTTCCACGCCCAGGCTTTGTGAGAGATAACCGCTCAGGTTGCTGGTGTAAGTTTCCGAGACGTTGAAACCCCACTTGAGCGTCGGATGGAAACTGGCGCCCACGGTCTCCGTGTCGTCAGTGTAGCTTGAGGTGTCCGAACTCTGGCCGGTCAGCCCGTAATTGCCGGTCGACGATGAGCGGTTGAAATCCGCGTAAAACGACCCGTGCATCGGCAAGCTGTGTTGCGCGCCAAACCCGATATTCTGCCCGGTTGAGTTCTGTGTGGAGTCGCCCTCGCCGCTGAGGAACTCGGGATATTTCGAATCCAGAGTGTTGCGCGTGTAGAACGCGTTGAGCCGGAATCCTACAAGCTCGTAGTTCGAGTGCACGTTGAACAGCTTCGTGGTCGAATGGGTCTCTTCGTCGGTCCCGTAGATGTTGCCGCTGCCGCTGCCCTGCGAATATCCCACCGACAGCGTCGGCCAGTTGGGAAGCAGTGCGCTCCAGTTCACCGAAAATCCGTGGCTTCTCCCGATCGTGGTGAAGTTTGGCTGCCCGACCAGTCCGAATGTTCCACTCGTGTTGCGGTCGTAATGGTAGCTCACCGATCCCGGAAAGTGGCTGCCGGTAAAGAGATTCGCCGTGGTATCGATGCCGGTCGCTCCGGTCAGCGACTGGTAGCTCGAATCATCCCGCGACTGGTTGTAGTAAGGCGTCGCAGTGAACGACAGAAAATTGGGACTGTAGTAGTACCCGGAGAGCTTGCCGTCCAGTCCCCAATTCAGTCCATGGCTCGAGGGGATCGCGTCTCCATAGTCGCCCGCATACCCGAACGTGAACATCCCGCCGGCATTCATCTTGGTGTTTTCGCCAAGGGTGAGCGCGCTCGGTGCCACCTGAGCCGAGACGAGTTGCGCCATCACCAGCACCGCCAGTCCGAGGATGCGCTTTACAACCGCCATTTTGGCCTTCCTACCAGAGTCCCCAAACCCCAGGGTTTAACTTACTTTTAAGGAGGCACAATCGTTGCCAAAACTAGTCTCGGGAATGAAATTGAAAGCATCGTGTTTTCAATAGTTTGCAGTAGCTTTACCGGTCACCGGGCACCGGTCACCGGTCGCAGTGCGGCATATCACCCTTTGCGGGGTCGAAAGCCTCAATCTTGGCAAGGCCACCGGCACCGAAGGAAGGCCACTCAGAACAGGGCTTAGTCGGCACTCTCGACCAAAAGCATGGGTTAGATGGGCGTAGTGTGGGTGACGAAAGTCACTGACAGGAGCCGCCCATCCGCGCAGAGTTCGGGTGTTCGATTTTCTCCCCGTTTTTGGTGCTTGGCACGAGTCCGTCAGCCCTTTGCAAGTAAGAAAGGCTGGAGGCGGTGGAAGCACGCACGAATCTGCTCCCTCCCTAGGGCCTGAGCCTCCAGAAAAAAAACGCCACAAAATAATTTTGGAGGCATTATTCCTATGAGAAAAACGACCCTAGTGATACTGTTCGTCCTCGCGGTCGCGGGATTAGTGATGGCGCAGAACTGGTCATCGACCGTTGACGTTCTGGGCGCTCACCAGAATCAAGGCCGCGGCTGCGCGGGCTGCCATGCTCCGCATAGCGGCTCGTTCGGTTCCGGCCACGGCGGCGCAGCTGACGCCGGCGACTATGCATTGTGGGGCCAGGACGCCAGCCCGCTCTATGGCAAGACCGTCGCCTTCGGTGACAATGGCCAGTATGTCGAAGTTCTTCCCAGCGGCATCGCCAGCGGAACCCAGGAGATCGGCGGTATTCTGCTCTGCCTGAGCTGCCATGATGGCAACCTGACCCAGTCCAACATGATGCAGAACTGGTCTTATGAACAACAGATCGGCCTGCTCACCAACACCACCTACGGCAGCCAGAAAATTCCGACCCTGCTCGGCAATGATGGAACGAAAGCCGGCAACTACACCAACGATCACCCAGTCGGCCAGAATGCCACCATCAGCGCCGGCTACGGCTTGGTATGGACGACCAACTCTTTCACAGTAACCCCCGGCTCACCCTATGCCCAGTTCGTGGACAACTACGGATGGCCGGCCCTGGCGCCCGGCACGTACGAAAATCCCTATGGCGTCAATGGTGCGGGCCAAGCCTATGTGCTCTGCACTACTTGCCACAACCAGCATGTGATGACCGTGTACACGTCTACCGCGGCTAGCCCGATCGTGAAAGACGGCGGCGGCAAGTACTATGCCACCTACTTCTTCGTCAACGGACCGTACAACCCGAACCTGCAAGGCAAGCTCACTGCCGGCCAAGCGGCTTCCACCACTCAGTTCTGCCGTCAGTGCCACTTCACCGAGGCGAATGAGGCCAACAACACGAACACCATCCCAACGGTCTTCCAGTAAAGCTTCGGATTGCTTGTCCCTGGGGGGAAAGGTCAGATCTTTCCCCCTTTTTACTTGAAAGCCCGTCTCTTCTATTGGACGTCCGCCGCTCGCGCCATTGGCCCCGTCTTCGACTGCCGCTTACCGCTACCCGACTTCGACCTTCGCCTTCGCTCTTAATTGTTTCGCCAGGCCTGATCTCAATTTCTCGTACTTCGCCTTCTGCATCTCGTCTTTCAGCCCGGCCTTCACTTCGGCGAATGGCTGCTTCCGCGCCGGATTATGCGCATTCAGCCGCACAATCGTGTACGCCGACTCGATCTGGATCAGCCCGCTCACGTCTCCCGCCTTCATGCCCGCAAATGCCTTCACGATCTGCGGCGGCAATTTGTCGCGCCCCACCGAATGGTGGTCGCCCATATTAACGCGGAAGTCGTCCTGCGAAATCGCCTCGGCCAGCAGCCCGAAATCCTGGTAGCTCTTCGTCGTTTTGGCCTTTTGCAGCGCATCTTCTGCCGCTTTCTTCGCCTGCTTGGCCTGCTCCGGCGTCGGCTTCAACGGAGGCACAACCGAAATGCTCTGGAAGCTGTACGACTCCGGCTGCGCGTAGTGCGCCCCATTCTTCTGGTACGCCGCCAGAACCTCGGCGTTCGTGACCGCGGACTTTGCCTCGACATCGGCCTTCAGCACCTGTTCGATCAGCAGCGAGCGCTTCATTGTGTCGCGCAGCTTTTGCTCCGAACCGCCCATCTCGGCTTGGAGGTATTGCTTGTACTCATCGGGGCTGTGGAACTGCGTTTTGAAATCGGCTTCGGCCTGTTTCATCTTTGCTGCCGGAACCGTCAGCTTGCGCCGCGCCGCTTCCTGGTAGACCAGCTCTTCGAAGATGATCATCTCCAGCGCGCCCTGCCGGATCGCCGCTTCCTGCCCTTTGGGAAATCCGTTGTGCTGCCGCGCGTAAGGAAAGATGGTAAACATCTCGCGCAGAAGGTCGCGGTCGGTCAGCGCGACGCCGTTGACGCGGGCCACAGGCTTATCGGTGACCACCATCGGCGAAGACTGCATCGCCCCCGCCGCCGGAACCGCAGCCGAGGCCACGGTAGTAGGCGCATGCGATGCAACCTGCCCGAACGCCGTTACTACTGCCAATCCAACCACCCCACAAATCAGGAGAGAGCGTTTCATACCATCCTCGTTTCTAAATCCTCACAGCTTGAGGTTCTGGGTCTTCAATTACCCAATTACCCGATTACACAATTACTAAATCCAAAAGAAAAGGGGAGAGTTCGTTCCCTCTCCCCCATTCGCAAACACCACGCTCAGGTCTACTGGAAGACCGTCGGAATGTTGTTGGTGTTGTTGGCTTCGTTCGCTTCGCCAAAGTGGCACTGGCGGCAGAACTGAGTCGTCGAGGCTGCCTGGCCAGCGGTGAGCTTGCCTTGCAGGTTCGGGTTGTACGGGCCGTTGACGAAGAAGTAGGTGGCATAGAACTTGCCGCCGCCGTCGCCCACGATCGGGCTATTCGCGCTCGACGTGTAAACGGTCATCACGTGCTGGTTGTGGCAGGTGGTGCAAAGAACGTAGGGTAGGCCTGCGCCATTGATCCCATACGGCTTCGACCACTTTCCAGGCGCCAGAGCCGGCCAGCCATAGTTGGCCACGAACTGGGCATAGGGCGAGCCGCTGGTTACGGTGAAGGAGTTGGTGCCCCAAACCAAGCCGTTGCCACTGGAGATCGTGGCATTCTGGCCGACTGGGTGATCGTTGGTGTAGTTGCCGGCGCCCGTTCCATCGCTGCCGAGCAGGGTTGGGATCTTCTGGCTGCCGTAGGTGGTGTTGGTCAGCAAGCCGATCTGTTGTTCATAAGACCAGTTCTGCATCATGTTGGACTGGGTCAGGGCGCCGTCATGGCAGCTCAGGCAGAGCAGAATGCCGCCGACTTCCTGGCTTCCAGTGGCGATACCGTTCGGCAGAACTTCAACGTACCGGCCGTTGTCGCCGAACGCGATCGACTTGCCGTATAGCGGGCTGGCGTCCTGTCCCCACAATGCATAGGACCCGGAGTCCGTAGAGCCGCCGTGACCGGAACCGAATGAGCCGCTGTGCGGGGCATGGCAGCCTGCGCAGCCACGGCCCTGATTTTGGTGCGCGCCCAACACGTCGACGGTCGATGACCATGTCTGGCCCATCATGAACGCCGCGAATGCCAGGACGAAGAGTACGAGCAACATCGCTTTCTTCATATTAAAAAACCTCCATAGATGTATGCAGCTACTTCAAACTCTCAGAGGCTTAGGCCCTCCACCGCTTCCTGGCACCTGGGCACCATTTGCAGTCGCCCCTCGCCGTAGAACAATGCAACTACCAAACCGAATTCAGAGGAATTTTTCGACATCCCAAAGATCACCCCAAACTATTGAAAAAATTGCCACTAGGGCATTTCGTTGAATTTCTCAACAAACCCGCAGGCCACGCTCTACTGGGGGAAATGAGCCACCCTAATCCAGCACACGGTGAAATCCCGCACCTCCGTGCGTTACTAGGGTCATCCATGCCTCCCATTTCGGGAACCACTCAAACTCAATTCCGCGACATTTATGTTGACTTGGCCGGCAACCGGCAAAACAATGGAATGAGCCTCGGTTAGCGCGGCAAGCCACTGCCTCCAGGAGAACAGCACTGGAGGTTCAAGAGATGAAAAGGGGTAGCTGAGATCCGAGTCCTGAAACTTCGACCAAGCGTGTAAAAATTACAAATTTTAAGGGGGGGAGGGGGGGTAGAGACCGGTTCAGATCGGTCACATCCCTGAAAGATGAAACGGCGACCATCCCTGACAAAGTAAGTGGGGATCTCCCCAAATCGGGAGAACTAAACGGGGACGCCTGAGACCTGAGACCTGAGACCTGAGACCTGAGACCTGAGACCTGAGACCTGAGACCTGAGACCTGAGACCTGAGACCTGAGACCTGAGACCTGAGACCTTCGAGATTCTAGTTCGGCTTGATCGGAACGACTTCCTTCTGTTCCGCTTTCTTCTGCAGCTGTTCTTCCCGGTCTTTTTTTATCTTGTCCGCTTCCGCATCGGTCACATAACGGAACTGCTGCACTCGTCCCGGATAAATTTCCGAAGTGAACACGCGATTATTCTTGTCGATCGCAATCTGAACCAATCCCTGAAATTGTCCCGGAAGCAATCCATGTCCGCCGAAAGTGATCAGCAACTGCCATTCTTTATTGAAGACCTGCACGCGATCCTGCATTCCATCTGCGACCCAGATGTGTCCATCGCCATCGATCGCAATCCCTTTCGGACGCGCGAAATATCCTGGTCCATCGCCGTTTTTCCCGTAGGTTGAGATGAACTTTCCATCCGCATCGAACACCTCGATGCGATCGTTCAGCGTGTCGCAAACGTAAAGATTGCCTTCCTGATCGACTGCAAGTCCGCTCGGTTTGGCCAAATCGCCAGGAGTTGTAAGTTCGTGATTGTGTCCCGTCGTTCCGATCTTCCGCTTCAGCTTGAGCGTGTCTGCGTCGTAAACCAGCACCTGGTCGAGATTGATGTCGGAGACGTAAAGCAGCCGATTCTCCTTGTCGAGCGCGAGCGAGCCAGGTTCAACCATTCCATCGGTGATGACGTCAGTCGCCTTGTGCGTCGAGTCGAAGACCAGCACATGACGCAATCCAGGATCGGAGACGAACAGGCGATCGCCATCATCCATCGCGAGCCCGATAATGCGCTGGAAATGCGCATGCGTCTTGTTCTTGATCATGTCGAGGTCGCGAGTCTCGGTATTGAAGATGAAGATCGCTCCCACCTTCTGATCCGCTACGTATAGGTTGTTCTTGGAGTCAATCGCCATTCCATAAGGCTCGGCAAGTTGCCAGAGAACCTTGCCGCTCTCCGCTTGTGTCTGCGTGCCCGCAAGACGATCCATCCACTTCGCCTTCTTCGTCTGCGTACCTTCTTCGGCCTGCGCGATCTTCTCGGCCGAGTAAAACGCCTGATACTTGATGCGTGCGATCGCCGGCGGATTTGGCCACACGATGTTCGAGTAGTCGATCACTGGAGGAGCTTTCTTGGTGTCTTCCTTCTGGTCCTTCTTCTTCTTGCCCGCAAACGCCGAAGGAGCGACGAGCAACAGTGCGAGAATCGTCGCCAGCGCCAGAAGCAGCTTGCTGTTCAAGTGGTGTTTGATGTTCGGCATCGTCAGTCTCCTCCTCATCTCTCCCTTATCTCTTGGTCAGGTCCTTGTGGCAGCTCGAACAGAAGGCCATGTTGTTCGCCTGATCTTTCACCAGCAGATCGGCCTGCGCCGACGCATGCGGTTGATGACACGACAGGCATTCGATCTTCGCGCGTATCTTGGTGATATCCGTCGGATCGGTCAGATCGGCAACTGGATGTCCTTCGATTGGATGTCCACGACCGAACCTCACTGGAAGCACGACCACCTTGTTCTTCTTGAAGTAGTCTTCCGGCAATCTCACCGTACCGTTGAAGATTGCGATCAGATGTTCGGACTCCAGCGCTTTGGGCTTCGCGTCCGGACCATGACACTCCAGGCATAAATCGTTGGTCTTCTTCGTCCTCAGCAGATGCTCGTTGTCTCCGCCATGAGGTTCATGGCAGATCGAACACCGCTGCTTGAATGCAGGCTGATGCAGATGCGCCTTCTTGAACTGATCGGCTTGATCGGAATGACAGCCAAGACAGATGTCGACTCCATTCGTCTTGGGCAATCCAGGCTGCGCACTGGCATGTGGATTGTGGCAGTCAGTGCAGTCGCCAGCGGCTCCAGGATGTTGAACCTTTGCCTTCTCGATCAGCTCAGCCTTGTCGGAGTGGCAAGTGACACAAAGGTCCTTCACGTTGGCCTGCGTCAGCACCACTTTGCCATCCTTCGCCGGAGAGTGACACGTTGTGCAGCCGTCTTTGTCGGCAAACGGCGGATGAATGATCTTCGCCATCAGCTTCGGCGAAGCGGATTGATGTGGATCGTGGCACTCGAGGCAATTCGCCGTACCAAAAGGCTGTCCCTGATGCGTCTTGATGAGCGCTTCATCCTTCACGTCATGGCAATCGATGCACAGCGCCGGAACGCCTTTGGTCAGGTGCTTGTCGAACTCGATCTTCCCAGCCTCACCGGTCTTATGTGTCGTGTGACAGGCATCGCAGCCCATATCGAGCGCGGCGTGACGACTGCCTTTCTCGGGCACGTTGAGACCCTGCGTGTGGCAATCAAGGCAAAGATTCTTGCCCTTCTCCCCGCTACTAGCCTTCAACAGCTGGTTCTTATTCTCGGCAACGTGCGGATCGTGGCACTTGATGCAGTCGCGTACCGCTGGAGGATGAACTGTGCCTTTGATCGTGGACGCGTCTTTGTCACCGTGACAGGTCAGGCAGAGAGCCTGCGGCGTCGAAGTGGTCAGCTTGACGCGAGTGATGTCTTTGTTGACGCGAATCTCGTGGCACGAAGTGCAGCCCATCTGGATTGCGGAATGGACCGCCTTGCCCTTGGTCTTGTCCTCATGACACTCGAGGCATGTCTTCGGGTCGGCATTCGGCTGAAGAGGAACTGGATGCACAGCTCCGAAGCCAAAGGCCCCGCACCACACCAGGAAGACCAAGACAAATGCAAACTGCTTCACGCCTTGCACCGGAGTTTCGGATTGGGGAAGTCCGTTCACGTGATTCTCCAAGGAGAATGCTTGCACGAATCTGACCGCTTCCTGACGAGTATCGGAAAATTCCGCCTTCCTGTTAAGTACTTGGAACTGAACGTCTCGCCAGGCAGAAATTGTGTCGGGAGAGATTGTACGTCGTGTGAATGACTGAGGAATGGGCCTTCTCCCTCACTGTCAAACGTGAAATGACGCAAGCGTTCAAATGAACAGGACATTCGAGACGTGAGTGCAGCGTGCAGACACAGTACCGCCGAAACGGAAACGAGGACTGCCGCGATGATCGCTGGACCTGAGGACATTTCCCCACCATGCTATTAGGGACATTTCATTGGAACTGTGGCGCAGGTATATGGTCGAAGTCACGTCACCGTGTGACTTGCGTCACAACGAGACGATGGCGATTGGGACAACCCCCAAGTCAAACAACTAGAATCTCCATGCTAGTTTCCATCTTTTGAGCGATATTGGACTGTGCCCCCACGGAATTGGTTCATTCGTACGAAAACAACAGTGATGGCTGTCACTTCGCGCAATACGCTATGCTGTGAGAATCAGTCCGGGATGGCACGATCATGCAACAAGTATTCAAAGCTTTAATCGTGGGCGCGGGTCCGGCCGGACTGACCGCGGCATACAAACTCTCCAAGGAAAACGCCCCTGTCGCGGTTCTTGAGGCGGATCCAGAGTATGTCGGCGGAATCTCACGCACCGTAAACTACAAGGGTTTCCGGTTCGATATCGGAGGGCATCGGTTCTTTTCGAAGTCCCGCGAGATCGAAGATCTTTGGACGGAGATCGGAGGCGCCGACCTGCTCAATCGTCCGCGCTCCTCACGCATTTACTATCGCGGGCATTTCTATACATACCCACTCAAGCCGTTCGAAGCGCTCTCGAAACTCGGGGTGTTGGAATCGGCGCGATGCATGGGATCATTCGCCAAGGCTCGCCTCAGACCGACACCGGACCCCAAGACTTTTGAAGATTGGGTCGTGAACCAGTTCGGCGAGAGGTTATTCAGTATCTTCTTCAAGACTTACACCGAAAAAGTCTGGGGAATGAAGTGCCAGGAAATATCCGCAGATTGGGCCGCGCAACGCATCAAGGGACTCTCGCTCGGGTCGGCCGTCAAGCACGCGATACTCGGGAACGGAAAGCCGAAAGACCGAGCGCAGGTGGTCAAGACACTCATCGACACTTTTCGCTATCCGCGCCTCGGGCCCGGCATGATGTGGGAAAAGTGCGCCGAGAAAGTATCCCAGCTTGGTGGAGAAGTCCTTCGCGGGCGGAAGGTAATCGGCTGCCGCTTCGACTCGAGTCAAAATATCTGGAATGTCAGGGCTCGCAGCGGGGACAATGAAGTCGAAGAATTCCGCGCCGAGCATTTGATTTCCTCGATGCCTATACGCGACTTGGTGTCGGGGCTTCAGCCCCAACTGAGCGATGACGCCGGACGAGCTGCACAATCTCTGCGTTATCGCGACTTCCTGACCGTGGGTCTTATTGTGCGCGGGGCAGGGCGCTTCGATGACAACTGGATCTACATTCATGATCCCTCAGTTCAAGTCGGACGCGTGCAGAACTACAAATCCTGGTCGCCGGAGATGGTTCCCGATCAGGGTTACTGCTCCTACGGACTCGAGTACTTCTGCTTCGAAGGCGATGGCTTGTGGTCGTCAGCCGATGAAACGCTGATCGAACTTGCGACGCAGGAGATTCAGAAAATCAATCTGGCCGACGCGGCGAACATCGTGGACGGATGTGTGATTCGACAGCCGAAAGCCTATCCCGTTTACGATGACAGTTACCAGCAGCATGTGAATGCGATTCGCGCGGCTCTGGAAACGCAATTCCCGACTTTGCATCTGGTCGGGCGGAATGGCATGCACAAGTACAACAATCAGGACCATGCCATGATGACGGCCATCCTGACCGCGAAGAACATTCTCGCGGGCCAGCGCCTATATGACGTATGGGCGGTGAATCAGGACGCCGAATATCACGAGTCAGGCGAAGCGGGCACAGAATCCGCGAAGTGGACCGTGACACCTGAGAGATTGGCTCGTGCCAATGATAGTTGCGGCTGATCAAAAGCTCGACGCACAAGCGATTGAAACAATGGGATTTGAGAGACAACAGCCTTGTTTTCCCTGCACAGGCGACAGGCCAGATGGCCTGGCTCGAGCTCAATTCTCCTGAGCGCCCACCAGAGGTCACGTAAACCAGTGATGCCGGTCACTTCTTGACGTGATGGGTGAAAACCCGGAAGTTCCTAAGACTCTTGCGCGATTTGGCCCAAGCCAATCTCAATTCTGGCCTGGCAACTCTAATTTAACCCATTCATTTAAAAAGACTTCCATGTCCTCTGTCGGTTGGCGCGGGACGTGCACCCTCAGGCCCGTTGGGGATCATTATGGCCATTCGTTCAAATACTGCTTCCAGCACCCCCGCGCGCAAGTCGCTTGCCCGTAAGATCTGGCAGACTGCGGCTGCGGTTAAGACGGGTGTGGTTCTCCTGATTCTGGTCGTCATTTTTGCCGCGGCCGGAACGATCATTCTTCAGCGTCCGATGACCGAGCCGGACGACATGCAGCGCGCCTACTCGCCGCAGGCGCTGCATTTCCTCGATGCCACCGGCCTGACCGACGTCTTCCACGCCTGGTGGTTCCTCGGGCTCATGGTTCTTGTCAGCCTGTGCATCATCGCTGCGTCCATCGAACGGTTTCCGAACGCGTGGCGCTTCTATTCCCGGCCCTACAAGTATCCCGACGCAAATTTCCGCCGAGCGCTTCATCCGCAGAAGTCGCTCGCCATTGCAGATGAGGAGAGCGGACTGGTCGCGGCTGAGCGGGCGTTTCACGCGATGGGTCTAAAACCCGAGCGCGTTGTGCGCGAGGATCATTTTTCGATTTTTACCGAGCGCCATCGCGTCTCTGAGATGGCGGTTTACATCGTCCACGCCAGCTTGCTGCTGATTTTCTTCGGCTGGATCGTGGATGGCGTCTTCGGCTGGCGCGGGACGCTGAATCTCAACGAAGGCCAGACCTCGAACCTCGTCGAACTTCGCGATGGCGGAACTCGCGCGATGCCCTTCTCACTGCGCTGTGACGCCGCCGGCCAGGAGAACTACAAAGACGGAACGCCGAAGAAGTGGTGGTCGAAACTGGTGGTGGTCGAAGGCGGACAAGATGTAGTGAAGAAAGAAATCGTGGTCAACGATCCGCTGATCCACAACGGAGTGCGCTTCTATCAGTCGAGTTACGGACCGAACGGGAAGGTGGACAAGCTAGTGATCGCGGCCACACCCAATCCTGCCGTCAAAACTGCGAACGCGCCGGCGGCAATTCCAGGCTCAGCAGCCATTAAAGATATCGCCTTCACTGTAGGAGACACCGTCGATCTCGACGCAGATACGACACTGCAATTCGCTGAATTCATCCCGGACTACGCGGTCCGTGACGGACAGGTCTACAAGAAATCGAACGAACTGAGCAGCCCCGCCGCTCACTTGATTGAGACATCGAAGGCGAGTGGCAAGAGCTTCGACGTATGGTTCCCGCCGCTGGAAGAAGTGGCTGACAACTCGAAAGCTCCGTGGCTGCTCGATCCGAAAGACTTGAAGATGGGTCACTTCACCGGCTTGCAGGTTTCGCACGAGCCGGGACAGTGGTGCGTATGGTCGGGCGTGGTGCTGCTCGGAGTCGGGCTAGCATTTGTCTTCTACGTAGTTCACATGCGGTTCTGGGCTGTCCCGGTGCGTGACGAGCGAACGGGTCTGTATTCGCTGTGGATCGGCGGCACTGCGAATCGCAACCGCGACGCCTTCGAACAAAAATTTGATCGCCTGATCGAAACGATTGAGAAAGAACTGAAACCTATTTCCCCGATCACTGAGAGTGAGCGCATTGCGACGGTGGGAACACGCTAACCAGTCGCATGGAGGACTTACCGATGAGCCAAGTGAATATGAGCCAGGTTAAAGAGATACCCGTCACCCAGGTAAAGACCGAGCAAGAAAAACCCGCCGCGAGTGGCGCGACCCTGATCGTAGGCGTCGGGTTGGCGATTGCCTTCTTGCTCTTCATGGCGTTTTTGAACGTGGTAAAGAGCGGCAATGTTCTGAATGAAGCGAACCTGCTTTTCGCCGCGTTGATCTTCTACGCAGGCGCGGGCGCGCTTTACCTCGGGTTTGGCGTGACAGGGACTGAGTCGTATGTGAAGTTCGCGTCGCTGGCGACCTGGGGCGGACTACTTGCCAACACAGGCGCCGTCGCACACCGCTGGTATGAAGCAGGACATCCGCCGTTCGCGAGCGTCTACGAGATGCTGTTGAGCTTCGTATGGACGCTGGCTGTTCTGACGCTGATCGCGGAAAAGAAATATGGGGTCAAGGTCATCGGCACGGTCACTATGCCGGTGGCGATTGTGGGCGTAGTCCTGATGCAGTTGCTGCGAACTGAAGTGCATCCGCTGGTGCCCGCCCTGCAATCAACTTGGCTGCATGTGCACGTCACATTGGCCATGTTGGCTTACGCGGCATGTGCCCTGAGCTTCGCGCTAGCCATGATGTTCCTGATCCAGGACCAGATGGAGACATCGACATTCCTGGCAGTCACCAGCGCCAGCACAGTTGCGATTTACGCGAGCATCGTGCTGACACGATTTGAAAGATGGGGCGGATTGAGCCTGATTGCCTGGGACCCGGAGCGTAAAGCGGAGATCTTCATCTCTAAAGGCGTGCGGCTGTTTGTGACGGTTCCCGACCTGGGTTGGCTGATGCTGTTGACGCTGCTCGTCGTGGCCGCGCCGCTGGTTCTTTACGGGATGTCGTTCTGGAAGAAAGATGGAAGTTTCCTCGGAATCGCCAATCGCGCAGTGTTCATCAGCATCCTGCTGCAGACGATAACGCTGTTGGCATTCCTGGCCCGGGCGCGTGAAGGCAGCTATCCTTCGCTCGATGTCGATGGACTATACGCCA
>Ga0335069_10004771_pt1 | contig 19998 bp, 21 predicted proteins | sample Lox_Sample_11_FD_206714 | JGI IMG/M metagenome (GOLD analysis project Ga0335069, IMG submission 206714) | Soil microbial communities from Loxahatchee National Wildlife Refuge, Florida, United States - Lox_Sample_1.1 | ecosystem: Environmental > Terrestrial > Soil > Wetlands | place: USA... | reverse complement strand
GACAACCATTGCTGGCGCGTCATCAGAGACGGATGCTCGGGGCTGGCAAGCCACTGGCCTAGCGCGACCACCGCCTCGACGCCCGCGCTGCGTGCGGCCACGGCGAAGGTGACGGCACTGTCGAGGGCGTGGGGATGGTACGGGGGGTTGAAGAACAACCGATTCACGCCGTCGACCGCGGCCCGAACCTGTTGAATGTCAAGCATATCCGCCACGACGATTTCGGCGCCCAAGGCGCGCAGCCGGGCACTGCGCCCGTCGTCGCGATGCACCAATGCCCTGGTGGCCACGCCCCTTTCCAGCAATTGGGTCGCCACCGCGCCGCCGATTTTTCCCGTGGCCCCGGTGACCAGCACACGTGCGTTTGTCATTGGAGTTCCTTCCGATGTGACCAGTGGTTACATTGGCCAGTATGCGACCGGGATGTGACCGTTGTCAACATTTCGGGCCATGTGAGATCGTGGTGGCATGGGTTCCGTCGGCGCCGGCCCCACCGGCGAAAAGCGCTACCATCACGGCGCGTTGCAGTCGGCGCTGATCGAGGCGAGCATCGCGCTGGCCCGCGAGGGCGGACCCGATCGGGTGATCCTGCGCGAGGCGGCCAGAGCCGCGGGAGTGTCGCATTCGGCCGCCTACCGCCACTTCGCCGATCGCGAGGCGCTGTTGGCCGAGGTGTCGCGCTTTGCGCGCAACGAGCTCGCCACGCAGATGCGCCGACGCGTCAATCGCACCAACGACCCTCGCAAGAGACTGCGCGCCGTCGGCACCGCCTACATCGATTTCGCGATGTCGGAGCCGGGGCTGTTTCGCACCGCGTTCACCTCGCATCCCGCGACGTCCCCCGGGCCAACCGACACCACCGCCGACCCCTTCGGGGTCCTCGGTCAGGTACTCGACGAAGCCCAGGCCGCCGGCTTACTGGACGCTCGCCGCAGGCCGCGAGCCGAGGTTGCGGCGTGGTCCGCCGTGCACGGTCTGGCGGGCCTGCTACTCGATGGACCGCTCCCCGCGAGCCCCGCCGCCATCAGATTCTCGCGGGACCGAGTGCTAGACCTCATCGAGCGCGGCCTGCTGGACGAGTGACGCTGGCGGCACGCATCTCGGCATGGTGGAGTGGGTATCGCACCAAGTATCGCCCGCTAGCCGAGAGAGTGAGGTCCCTGGTGAACACAGCGCTGGGTCTGCCAGAGAAGGTGCGTGCCTGTCTGTTCGACCTCGACGGCGTGCTCACCGATACCGCGAGCGTTCACACCAAGGCCTGGAAGGCCACGTTCGACGCCTACCTGTCCGAACGGGCCAAGCGAACCGGAGAGAAGTTCGTCCCCTTCGACCCCGCCGACGACTACCGCAAATACGTCGACGGCAAGAAGCGCGAGGACGGGGTCCGGTCGTTTCTGAACAGCCGGGGAATCGAGCTGCCCGACGGCAACCCGGACGACCCCGGCGACGCCGAGACGATATACGGCCTGGGCAACCGCAAGAACGAGATGTTCCAGAAGGTGCTGCACGACGACGGCGTCGAGGTTTTCGACGGGTCGCGCCGCTACCTGGAGGCGGTCTCGGCCGCGGGCCTCGGGATCGCCGTGGTCTCCTCGAGTGCCAACACCCGCGACGTCCTCGAGATCACCGGCCTCGACCGCTTCGTTCAGAAGCGGGTGGACGGCGTCACGCTGCGCGAGGAGCACATCCCCGGCAAGCCGGCCCCCGACTCCTACCTGCGCGGGGCCGAGGCCCTCGGCGTCGGCCCCGACGCCGCGGCCGTCTTCGAAGACGCGTTGTCGGGCGTGCAGGCGGGCCGTGCCGGCCACTTCGGCTACGTGGTGGGCGTCGACCGGGTGGGCCAGGCCGAGGATCTGCGCCGTAACGGCGCCGACGTCGTGGTCACCGATCTCGCCGAGCTGCTGTGAGGCATGATCCCCGATGATCACTGAGGAAGCCTTCCCCGTCGAGCCGTGGCAGATCCGGGAGACCCAGCTCGACCTGAACCTGCTGGCCCAGTCCGAATCCCTGTTCGCGTTATCCAACGGGCACATCGGCCTGCGCGGCAACCTCGACGAGGGCGAGCCGCACGGCCTGCCGGGCACCTACCTGAACTCCTTCTACGAGATCCGCCCGCTGCCGTACGCCGAGGCCGGCTTCGGCTACCCCGAGGCCGGCCAGACGATCGTCGACGTCACCAACGGCAAGATCATCCGGCTGCTGGTCGAGGACGAGCCGTTCGACGTCCGCTACGGCGAGCTCATCTCGCACGAGCGGGTGCTCGACCTGCGCGCCGGGACGCTGACCCGCCGCGCGGACTGGCGCTCGCCCAACGGCAAGCAGGTCAGGGTGGTGTCCACCCGCCTGGTCTCCCTGGCCCAGCGCGGCGTCGCGGCCATCGAGTACGTGGTCGAAGCGGTCGGCGAATTCGTGCGCGTGACCGTGCAGTCCGAACTGGTCACCAACGAGGACCAGCCGGAGACCTCCGACGACCCGCGGGTGTCGGCGATCCTGGAGCGCCCGCTGGAAGCCGTCGACCACGAAAACACCGAGACCGGAGCGCTTCTCATGCACCGGACCCGGGCCAGCGCCCTGATGATGTCCGCGGCGATGGAGCACGAGATCGACGTTCCCGGTCGCGTCGAGTTCAGCACCGACGCCCGCCCCGACCTGGCCCGGACCACCGTGATCTGCGGGCTGCGCGCCGGCCAGAAGCTGCGCATCGTCAAGTACCTGGCGTACGGCTGGTCGAGCATGCGCTCCCGCCCGGCGCTGCGCGACCAGGCCGCCGCCGCCATCCACAGCGCCCGCTACACCGGCTGGCAGGGGCTGGTGGACTCCCAACGGTCCTACCTCGACGACTTCTGGCAAAACGCGGACGTCGAGGTCGAGGGCGACCCCGAATCCCAGCAGGCCGTCCGGTTCGGGATGTTCCACCTGTTGCAGGCCAGCGCCCGCGCCGAACGTCGCGCCATCGCCGCCAAGGGGCTCACCGGAACCGGCTACGACGGCCACGCCTTCTGGGACACCGAGGCCTACGTGTTGCCGGTGCTGACCTACACCGCGCCGCACACCGTCGCCGACGCGCTGCGCTGGCGGGCGTCCACGCTGGAACAAGCCAAGGAGCGGGCGTCCGAACTGGGCCTGGACGGGGCCAGCTTTCCGTGGCGAACCATCCGCGGGCAGGAATGCTCGGCGTACTGGCCGGCCGGCACGGCGGCGTGGCACATCAACGCCGACGTCGCGATGGCCTTCGAGCGCTACCGCACCGTCACGGGCGACCAGGACCTGGAGCGTGAGTGCGGCCTGAAGGTGCTTGTCGAGACCGCCCGGCTGTGGATGTCGCTCGGGCACCACGACCGGCACGGCGTCTGGCACCTCGACGGCGTCACCGGACCCGACGAGTACACGGCGATCGTCCGTGACAATGTCTTCACGAACCTGATGGCGGCGAACAACCTGGTCACCGCCGCCGACGCCTGCAACCGCCACCCCGAGGAGGCGACGGCGCTGGACGTCACCACCGAGGAGGCCGCCTCCTGGCGCGATGCGGCCGACGCCGTCAACATCCCCTACGACGCCGAACTGGGCGTGCATCAGCAGTGCCTGGGGTTCACCAACTTCGCCGAATGGGACTTCGAAAAGAACACCACCTATCCCCTGCTGCTGCACGAGGCCTACGTGCGGCTCTACCCCGCCCAGGTGATCAAGCAGGCCGACCTCGTGCTGGCGATGCAGTGGCAGAGCCACGCCTTCACGCCCGAACAGAAGGCCCGCAACGTCGACTACTACGAGCGGCGCACAGTGCGCGACTCGTCGCTGTCGGCCTGCACGCAGGCGGTGATGTGCGCCGAGGTCGGACACCTGGAGCTGGCACACGACTACGCCTACGAGGCCGCGCTGATCGATCTGCGCGACCTGCACCACAACACGCGCGACGGACTGCACATGGCCTCGCTTGCCGGGGCCTGGATGACGCTGGTCGTGGGGTTCGGCGGCCTGCGCGACGACGAGGGCATCCTATCGCTGGATCCCCAACTGCCCGACGGCATTTCGCGCCTGCGGTTCCGGCTGCGGTGGCGAGAGTTCCGGCTGACCGTCGACGTCAACCATTCCGAGGTCACGTACCGAGTGGACGACGGGCCCGATCACGAGCTGACCATCCGGCACGCCGGCGAACAACTGACGCTGAAAACCGATTCGCCGACGACCGTCGCCGTGCGCATCCGCAAACCCCTGCTCCCGACGCCGCAGCAGCCGCCGGGCCGCGAGCCACTGCGCCGGCGCGCCCTGGCCCGCACTCAGTGAGGTTCGAAGACCCGGGCCACTTCGGCATCCACCGCCTTGCGGATCTCGGCGTCGGTCAGCTCGTCCAGACCGGTGGCCGAGCGCAGGATGGGCGCGAACAATCGCCAACCAAATTGCAGCGCAAGGGCATTGGCGACGGCCAGCCGCGCGCCGAGCTCGGTGTCATGGCGCGGCCGCACCTTGTCCAGCAGCCCGGCGACGTTGGGGAAGCGCTTCTGTAGCTGCGCGGCCGGATACCCGTCGAGCACGGTGCGCGCCATGACCCGCATCTGCTTGTCAAGCGCCCGTTCGATGTCGGCCGGCGCGCCCGACTCGAGCAGTTCCTTCAGGTTGGCGCCGAGGTGATCGAGCACGGCGCCGACGAGCTGGTCCTTGGTGCCGAAGTGCCGAAACACCAGCCCGTGGTTGACCTTTGACCGGGCGGCGATGTCGCGGATCGACGTCGCGGCCGGGCCGCGCTCGGCGAACAGGTCGGTGGCGGCCTCCAGGATGGCGGCGCCCACCTCTTCCCGACCGGTGGGATTTTTCCGCCTGGCACTTGCCGAACGTGTAGTCATGTGACTACACTAGCGCATGTAGTCGATTGACTACACCTGAACTTGCCGAAGGAACGAAAGAAATGACCGACACCCTCACCGTCACCAAGCTCGGCAGCCGGATCGGCGCCCGACTCGACGGGGTGCGCCTGGGTGGCGACCTCGACCCGGCCACCGTCGGGGAGATCCGCGACGCGCTGCTGGCCCACAAGGTGATTTTCTTTCGCGGGCAGGACCACCTCGACGACGAAGAACAGCTCGCGTTCGCCGGGCTGCTGGGCACCCCGATCGGCCACCCCGCCGCCGCCTTCCTCGCCGGCAAGGACGCGCCGGTCATCACGCCGATCAACTCCGAATACGGCAAGGCCACCCGCTGGCACACCGATGTCACGTTCGCGGCCAACTACCCGGCGGCATCGATCCTGCGCGCGGTCACCCTGCCCAGCTACGGCGGGTCGACCCTGTGGGCGTCGACCGCAGCCGCCTACGAGCAGCTGCCCGAACCGCTGAAGTGCCTCGTGGAAAACCTCTGGGCGCTGCACACCAACCGCCACGACTACGTGAACACCGAGGAGCTGAACGACGCGCAGCGGGCGTTCCGGCAGGCCTTCGAGAAAAAGGAGTTCCAAACCGAGCACCCCGTGGTGCGGGTCCACCCGGAGACGGGTGAGCGGACGCTGGTGCTAGGCGATTTCGTGCGCGGGTTCGTCGGAATGGACAGCTACGAATCGGCCGTGCTGTTCGAATTGCTCCAGCGTCGAATCACCATGCCCGAGAACACCATTCGCTGGAGCTGGAGTTACGGCGACGTCGCCATCTGGGACAACCGGGCGACCCAGCACCGGGCGATCGACGACTACGACGGCCAGCGCCGGCTCATGCACCGGGTCACGCTGATGGGCGACGTGCCCGTCAACGTGCACAGGCAACGCAGCCGGGTCGTCAGCGGCGCCCCGCTCGAAGCGATCGCGAGCTGACTGGAACTGATGGTGACGACCCGCAGCGCCCGGCTACGCCGCGCTCGCGAGCTGAGTTGAGGGGTCAGCCCGCGGTGCTCACCGGGTCGATCGGTAGCCAGTGCAGCGCGCCCGGCGCGTGCGCTGGCACCACCGGGTGCCCGGGCGGGATCGGGGACATCCGGCGGTAGGTGTCGCCCTGCAGCGGCCGCAGGTCGTTCTCGCCCTTGTTCGGCCACAGCGAGGCGGCGCGTTCGGCCTGCGCGGTGATGGACAGCGACGGGTTGACGCCCAGGTTCGCCGAGATCGCCGCGCCGTCCACCACGAACAGCGTGGGATAGCCGTAGACCCGGTGATACGGGTCGATGACGCCGTGTTCGGGGTTGTCGCCGATCACCGCGCCGCCGAGGAAGTGGGCCGTTAGCGGGATGTTGAACAGCTCGCCCCAGGTGCCGCCGGCCACGCCGTCGATCTTGGCGGCGATGCGGCGGGTGACCTCGTTGCCGACCGGGATCCACGACGGGTTCGGTTCGCCGTGCCCCTGCTTGCTGGAGTACCAGCGGATTCCGAGCTTGCCACGCTTGGTGAACGTGGTGATCGAGTTGTCCAGGTGCTGCATCACCAGCGCGATGACCGTGCGCTCGCTCCACTGGCGGACGTTGATCATCCGGAGGAGGCCGCGGGGGTCTTCGCGGCCCTGGTCCAGCAGCTGCTTCCACCGCGGCACGTAGGTTTCATCGGGCCCTGGCCCATCGGTCATCAGCGTCTGCAGCAGCCCCATCGCGTTGGAACCCTTGCCGTAGCGGACGGGCTCGATGTGGGTGTCCGACGTCGGGTGGATCGACGACGTGATCGCCACACCGTGCGTCAGGTCCAGCTCGGGCAGCACCTCCAGCGTCGCGGCGCCGACGATCGACTCGGAGTTCGTCCGGGTCAGCACGCCCAGGCGCTTCGAGAGCCGGGGCAACTTGCCCTTGTCGCGCATGTTGAACAGCAGGTGCTGCGTTCCCCAGGTGCCCGCGGCCAGGATCAGGTTTTCGGCGGTGTAGGTGCGCCGGTCGCGGCGCAGCCAACTTCCGGTGCGAACCGTGTGGACCTCCCACAGCCCGTCGGGGCGCTGCTTGAAGCCCTTCACCGTCGTCATCGGAATGACGTGCGCGCCATGGGCTTCCGCGAGGCCGAGGTAGTTCTTCACCAGGGTGTTCTTGGCGCCGTAGCGGCATCCGGTCATGCAGCAGCCGCATTCCAGGCAGCCGGTGCGGTCGGGACCGGCGCCGCCGAAGTAAGGGTCGGGCACGGTCTTGCCCGGCGCCTTGGTGCCGTCCGGGCCGAAGAACACCCCGACCGGCGTCGGCACCCAGGTGTCGCCGCAGCCCATGTCGTCGGCGACTTCCTTGACGAGGCGGTCGGCGTCGGTGAACGTCGGGTTCTCGACGACGCCCAGCATCCGTTGCGCCTGTTCGTAGTGCGGCATGAGCTCGTCACGCCAGTCGGTGATGTGCGCCCACTGCTGGTCTTTGAAGAACGGCTCCGGCGGCACGTACAAGGTGTTGGCGTAGTTGAGCGAGCCGCCGCCCACGCCGGCGCCGGCCAGGATCATCACGTTGCGCAGCGGGTGGATCCGCTGGATGCCGTAGCAACCCAACTTGGGCGCCCACAGGAACTTGCGCAGGTCCCAGGAGGTCTCGGCGAACTCCTGGTCGGAGAAGCGGCGGCCGGCCTCCAGCACCCCCACGCGGTAGCCCTTTTCCGTCAGCCGCAGCGCGCTGACGCTGCCCCCGAACCCAGAACCGATGATCAGGACGTCGTAATCCGGCTTCATGGCACCAGTATGGCCGTGCCCGCCGGTAATAAACTAGCCAGCCCACGACGGCTCGCACTCCCTCGACGACCGCCACGCTGGCGTGACGCTCGCCGACGACCGTCACTCTGGCGTGACGCTCGGCAGCGGGAGCTCAGCTACCGACCGCCAGGCCGACCTTCTGGAACTCCTTGAGGTCGCAATAACCGGCCTTGGCCATCGACCGGCGCAGTCCGCCGACCAGATTCAGGCTGCCGAACGGGTCGTCGGACGGGCCGTTGAGCACCTGCCGCAGCGGCGGGCGCTCGCCGACGGCGATCTGCAGCAACGCCCCGCGCGGCAACGACGGGTGCGCCGCCGCGGCCGGCCAGAACCAGCCGCCGCCGAGCGCCTCGGCGGACTCGGCCAGCGGCGTGCCCAGCACCACCGCGTCGGCGCCGCAGGCGATGGCCTTGGCCAGCTCGCCGGAGGTGTGGATGTCGCCGTCGGCCAGCACGTGCACGTAACGGCCGCCGGTCTCGTCGAGGTATTCGCGGCGCGCGGCGGCGGCGTCGGCGATCGCGGTGGCCATCGGCACGCTGATGCCCAGCACCTCGTCGCTGGTGGTCACCCCCCGGGTGGAGCCGTAACCGACGATGACCCCCGCGGCGCCGGTGCGCATGAGGTGCAGCGCGGTGCGGTGGTCGAGCACCCCGCCGGCGACCACCGGGACGTCGAGCTCGGAGATGAAGGTCTTCAGGTTCAGCGGCTCACCGTCGCTGGCGACCCGTTCGGCCGAGACGATCGTGCCCTGGATGACCAGCAGGTCGATCCCGGCCTGCAGCAGCGCCGGCGTCAGCGCCTGGGCGTTTTGCGGGCTGACCCGCACCGCGGTGGTCACGCCCGCCTCGCGGATGCGGGCGACCGCCGAGCCCAGCAGCTCGGGGTCCAGCGGCGCCGCGTGCAGTTCCTGCAGCAGCCGGATCGCCGCCGACGGTTCGGGCTCCTTTTCGGCGGCCTCGAGCAGCTGCGCGATCTTGGCCTCGACGTCGGCGTGCCGGCCGATCAGCCCCTCGCCGTTGAGCACGCCCAGCCCGCCGAGCCGGCCCAGCTCGATGGCGAACTCCGGTGACACCAGCGCGTCGGTCGGGTGGGCGATGACGGGGATCTCGAACCGGTAAGCGTCCAGCTGCCAGGCCGTCGAGACGTCCTGCGACGAGCGGGTGCGCCGCGACGGCACGATGCTGATCTCGCTGAGTTCATAGGTGCGACGGGCGGCGCGGCCCATCCCGATCTCGACCATGGCCAGTTCGCTGCTCACCGCGCGAAGTAGTTTGGGGCTTCGACCGTCATGGCGACGTCGTGCGGGTGGCTCTCGCGAAGGCCGGCCGCGGTGATCCGGACGAACTGCGCCCGCTGCAGCGCCTCGATGGTGGGCGAGCCGGTGTATCCCATCGCGGCCCGCAGGCCGCCGGTCAGCTGGTGGATCACCGACGACAGCGGCCCGCGGAACGGCACCCTACCCTCGATGCCCTCGGGCACCAGCTTGTCCTCGCTGAGGGCGTCGTCGGCGAAATAGCGGTCCTTGGAGTAGGACTTGCCGCCGCCGCGACCCTGCATGGCGCCCAGCGACCCCATGCCGCGGTAGCTCTTGAACTGTTTGCCGTTGACGAAGATCAGCTCGCCGGGCGCCTCGGCGGTGCCGGCCAGCAGCGAGCCGAGCATGGCCGTCGACGCGCCGGCGGCCAGCGCCTTGGCGATGTCGCCGGAGTACTGCAGCCCGCCGTCGGCGATGACCGGCACGCCCGCCGGCCGGCACACCGCGACGGCCTCCAGGATCGCCGTGATCTGGGGCGCGCCGACGCCGGCCACCACCCGCGTCGTGCAGATCGATCCGGGTCCGACACCGACCTTGACCGCGTCGGCCCCGGCGTCGATGAGCGCCGCGGCCGCCGCGCGGGTGGCGACGTTGCCGCCGATCACCTCGACGCGGTCGCCGACCTCGGCCTTGAGCTTGCCGACCATCTCGAGCACCAGCCGGTTGTGCGCGTGCGCGGTGTCGACGATCAGCACGTCGGCCCCGGCGTCGACCAGCATCATGGCGCGGACCCAGGCGTCACCGCCGACGCCGACGGCGGCGCCGACCAGCAGCCGCCCGTCGCTGTCCTTGGTGGCCAGCGGGTGCTGTTCTGTCTTGACGAAGTCCTTCACGGTGATGAGCCCGGTCAGCCGGCCGTGGCCGTCGACGACGGGCAGCTTCTCGATCTTGTTTCGCCGCAGCAGTCCCAGCGCCGCGTCGGCGCTGACGCCCTCCTGGGCGGTGATCAGCGGGGCCTTGGTCATGACCTCGGCGACCTGCTTGGTCTGGTCCACCTCGAAGCGCATGTCGCGGTTGGTGATGATGCCGACCAGCGCGCCGGACTCGTCGACCACCGGCAGCCCGGAGATCCGGAAGCGGGCGCACAGCGCGTCGACCTGAGCCAGCGTGTTGTCGGGGCGGCAGGTGACCGGGTCGGTGACCATGCCGGCCTCCGAGCGCTTCACCATCTCGACCTGGCCCGCCTGTTCGGCGACCGGCAGGTTGCGGTGCAGGACGCCCATGCCGCCGGCCCGGGCCATCGCGATGGCCATCCGCGACTCGGTGACGGTGTCCATCGCCGAACTGACCAGCGGCACCTTGAGCCTGATCTTTTTGGTCAGCTGGCTGGACGTGTCCGCGGTCGCGGGGACCACGTCGGAGGCCGCGGGCAACAGCAAAACATCATCGAAAGTCAGGCCGAGCATCGCGATCTTGTACGGGTTGTCGCCGCCCGTCGGCACCGGGTCCTCGGCCAGTCCCGCGAGATGGGGGTCGCGCACGTACGAGCCGACAACCAGGTCGGAGCTCTCATCTAAGTGGGACATGCCACGGGTCATCGGGAGGCCCTCCATACGCACGCGGAGTGAGAAGCCCATCCTATCGGCTCCCGCGGCCCCCGGACCCGCTTGCCCGGGCGTGCCGCCGACGCCGGACGGCGGGCATGTCCCTGCTGGCGCGATGACGGCCCGCCTGCGTAGGCTAGAAGCGTGCGTGACCACCTCCCGCCGGGTTTGCCACCCGACCCGTTCGCCGACGACCCCTGCGATCCGTCGGCGGCGCTCGAAGCCGTCGAGCCGGGACAACCCCTGGATCAGCAGGAGCGGATGGCGGTCGAGGCCGACCTGGCCGATCTGGCCGTGTACGAGGCCCTGTTGGCGCACAAGGGCATTCGCGGGCTCGTGGTGTGCTGCGACGAGTGCCAGCAAGACCACTACCACGACTGGGACATGTTGCGGGCCAACCTGCTGCAGCTGCTCATCGACGGCACCGTCCGCCCGCACGAGCCCGCCTACGACCCCGAACCGGACTCCTACGTCACGTGGGATTACTGCCGGGGATACGCCGACGCCTCGCTCAACGAAGCGACGTCAGACGCGGACGGATTTCACCGCCGCCACTGAGCGCCCCAAGCCTGCCCGCCCGGTCAGGGCGTGTCGTCCGGTGCCGCCGTGGACGGCGTGGACGAGTGCCCGTGATGCCGGTGCCGGCCCGAGGATGGGCTCGTCGAGGGAGTCACCGATGCACTCGGTGCCGGAGCCGTCGTGCCGGCCGGCGTCGGCGGTGTGGTGGTTCCGGTGGGCGCGGCCGGCGAAGTCGACGAGGCGGCCGGCGCCTTGGGTTTTGGCGCGGCGGGCGGCAGCGTCGCGTTCGGGTTGCGCGATTCGACGCGGGTGTTCAACAGGTTCACTTCGTCCAGCAGGTCGTTTCTGCTGGCCCCGTCGTTCATCGATTGGACGGTGCTGCTGACCTCGGCCAGCTGGCTCTGGGCCTGCGTCCACTGCCCCTGGTCGATCATTTGCTGAACCTTGGCCAGTTCGGCCTTGGCGGACAGCTCGATCTGGCTGTCGTTGACCCTCGGCTGGTCGAAGAACATCGCGTGCAGGCCGTAGAGCGTGTCCCCGGGACGCGCCTCGACCACCATGGCGCCGAACCCGCTCAGCGCCAGCAGCGTCGCGGCGACCGATCCGATCGTCGCCAGGCCGCGGCGGGCGCGCCGCCGCTCGGCGAGCCCGGTGTGCAGCGCTTCGATGGCTTCCTCGGGCGACACCAGCGCGCTGGCCGGCGGCCACCGCAAGTCGTCGCGCCAGTCCTCCAGCAGGACGGCCAGCGCTTCGAAATCGGGGTCGCCGGGATCGTCAAGATCAACCGACCGGCGCTCGGCGAGCGCGTCGAGGAGCAAGTCGGTGCGGGCGAACTCGTCCAGGGATTCAGGCATAGTCACCTGCCGCGACGATTTCGGACTTGAGCCGTGACAGCGCGCGATGCTGGGCCACGCGGACCGCTCCGGTGGTGCTGCCGACGGCGGCGGCCGTCTCCTCGGCGGACAGGCCGACGACCACCCGCAGGATCAGGATCTCGCGCTGCTTGGAGGGCAGGATCTCGAGCAATTCGTTCATCCGGCTGACCGAGTCGGCCTCGATGGCCCGCTGTTCCGGGCCCGCCTCGGGGGACCAGCGCTCCGGGACGGTTTCGGCGGGGTAGGCGCGGTCACGGCCGGCCGCGCGGTGCGCGTCGGCGATCTTGTGGGCAGCGATGCCGTAGAGGAAGGCAAGGAACGGGCGCCCGCGCTCCCGGTACCGCGGCAGCGCCGTGATGGTGGCCAAGCACACCTCCTGAGCCACGTCGTCTGCTGACAGGCCACCCCGTTCTACTGTGCCGACTCGCGCCCGGCAATATCGCACGACAATCGGACGGATGGTCTCCAGCACCTCCCGTAGTGCGTTGCGGTCCCCCGCCACGGCCTCCGCAACCACAGCGTCGAGACGTTCGCCTTGAATTGTCATCGACGGCGGTATCTCCAACGTTACAAATGGGACACATCGCGGGCTAACTGTCGAAATGACAATAGCGGGCGGAAGGCCGTTTTAAGCGCAACGCCACGCGCCCCCGGCGCGCCGCACCTGGCCTGCGCAGATATCGCGAATTTCGCGCAGTTTTTGTGCTGAAAACGTGACGCTTTCGATGTCGATCAGCAAGCAAGCCAGCGCCCAACGAAGCGGTATCAGGCCCAGACGGCCGGTGGCGTCCAACGCCGCCTCCGCGACCGCGCGGGCGCGCTCGATGTCGCCGGCGCTGCACAGCGCGGCCGCCAGCACCACGTCGCTTTTCACCCGGTGTCGCGCCGACGGGACGGCCATCGCGCCGGCCCGCTCCACCGCCTCTTCGGCGTGCCGCACAGCCGACGTGCCGTCGCCGGAGGCCATCGTCAGCTCGGCGGCCACCCACCCTCGGCGCACCGGCAGCCGGTCGGGAACCGCGCCGCGGCCGAACTTCACGCGACCCAACAACGTTGCCGCGGCGGCGAAGCGGCCGACGCCCAGCGCGTCGGCCGCCAGCCCGATCAGCGCGTCGGCGCGGGCCTCGGGATCCGCGCCGGCCAGCGCCATGGCGCGGCCGTCCCAGCCCCGCGCCGACGTGTGCCAACCGAGCTGGCGCAGGAACGACCCCTGGGTGCTGTGGGCCAGCGAGAGCAACCGGCCTTCCGCGGCGTCGCGTCGCAGCGCCGCCAGGTCGCGATAGGCGCTGCCGTAGCGGCCTTGCCCGCCCGCCGCGACGGCGCGCAACCACAGTTGCTCCGGCGTGGTTGCCGCCGGCAACGGCCAACGTCCCGGCCGGTCCCCGAAGGCGGCGTCGGCCAGTGTGCGCTGAATCACCCTCTATCCAACCAAGTGTGACGAGTTTCAATCAGGGTGATAGTAGTAAACACTTCGTGGTGTCTGTGTTACCGAACTGTTAATCACGATCCGCCATGTACTAATTACTCCCGCGACCGTCCCGCCCGCTGAGCTGCGAAATCTCGGTTCGATCAAGGGCCTGGTAGCAGGGTCTTCGCGCACGAATTGGTTTGCAGATGAACGGCGAGTTAATTTTGCCGCAACGCTTACATACTTTGCCGATCTAAGCGGCTATTGACGGAAATTCGCCGCCGCCCCTAAGTTCTACGTTTGTCGGGTAGTCATCGGTGACGCCACTCCAAATCAGTCGCACACTCGCTTTCGCAAACCTGTCCTTCTGGGCGTGCCGTGCAGAGAGGGAACGATCCTATGCCACAGCCGGAGCAGCTACCTGGGCCCAACGCCGACATCTGGAACTGGCAACTGCAAGGCCTGTGCCGCGGCGTCGACTCGTCGATGTTCTTCCACCCCGACGGCGAGCGCGGTCGCGCCCGCATGCAGCGCGAGCAGCGCGCCAAGGAGATGTGCCGGCAGTGCCCGGTCATCCAGGAGTGCCGTTCGCACGCGCTGGAGGTCGGTGAGCCCTATGGCGTTTGGGGCGGCCTGTCCGAATCCGAGCGCGATTTGCTGCTGAAGGGCGATATCGGCCGCAGCCGCGGCATCCGCCGCTCGGCCTGATCGGCCCGCTCCACCCCATCCCGCTTACGCGGGCTGCATCGTCGCCCGGGCCGGCCTGAATCAGCGCGCCTCGCCGGTCTCCGCCGTCCACTGCGCGTACTCGTTGCCGGCCGAGAGGTCCCAGAAGGTCGACGTGTGCAACGAGCCGTCGTCGCCGAACTTGTAGATCTCGATGCTCTGAATGAGCGCTGGTTCGCCGTTCACGGTGCCCGAGTTGCGAATGACGGCCGCGCCGGTCGTCCCGCACACGTAGAGCAGGCCGATGCCCAGCTTCCAGTCGGCGTTCGGCGAGGCGTCCCACACCTCACCCATGACATCCCACCCCCGCTTGACCGGCGTGCCCACGGGGTCCTCCATGGTGACCTCCCCCGGCACGACGCGCTTCCAGTGCGCGAGCCACGCCTCCTTATCACCGGCGTTCCACAATTCCACGTGCCGCTCGACTGCCGCGCGGATCTCCTCGGCGGTGGGTGCTGACATCTCGTTCCTCCTGGTGCGGTCCCCGTCTCCGACGAGCATTACGCGCGTGGACGAGTTTGCATAGCGTGTTCGGCTAACTCAGTTGCCGGCACCAGTCGCGGTCGTTTCGACATCGGCTAATCGGGGTAAGACCGGCCATGAACAAGGGCTTGGCGTTTGCCGCCGCGGCGCTTGCCGCATCCATCGCGCCGTTAGCCGGATGCGCAAACCAGGGCGGTAACCAGGCCACCACCTCACCGTCCTCCGGCGCGCCGCCCGGCACCGAGCGGATGATCACGCAGGTGAAGAGCGCCGACGGGACGCAGGTCGCCAACGCCACCTTCGATTTCGCGAACGGCTACGCGACCGTGACCGTGGAGGCCGGCCCCAACCAGGTCCTCTGCCCCGGTTTCCATGGGCTCCAAATCTGCGGACAACCTCGGCAGCACCCCCGCCGGTGAATCGAGCAAGCGCATCGCCTGCGGTGTGATTGCCGCGGCGTCCGCGACGACGACCTCGTCCACCACGGAGACGACCAGCGTCACCACGGTCACGACCACGACCGCCGTGCCGCCGCCGTCGACCAGCACGAGCACCAGCACCGTCACGGTCACCAGCGGCCCGAGCGTCACGTCCACGCCGTCTACACCGTGACGACCCCTCCCAGCCTTCCGCCCAACCACTGACGCGCCAAGGCCGACGGTGGGGCCTATGGGGCGGTGTTCGATGACAGCCACCGCGACACATAAACCTGTACGCAGACACGCCGAGGACGCCCGCAGTGGCTTCAGTTTCGAGAAGTAAGCCGATCGCCATGACCCGAGGTGCGCGCGGCTGGATACCCTTTCTGTGACATGCAGACGGCGCTCTTCACACTTGGATTGGTCCTGTTCCTCGTTGGCCTGCTCACCGGGTTCGCCGTCCCCGCCCTAAAGAACCCGCGCATGGCGCTGTCCAGCCATCTCGAGGCTGTGCTCAACGGCATGTTCCTCGTGCTGCTCGGCCTGCTCTGGCCGCACATCCGCCTGCCCGACGCTTGGGGAGTCACGGCAGTCGTGCTTATCGTGTACTCCGCCTATGCGAACTGGGTGGCGGCGCTGCTCGCCGCGGCGTGGGGCGCCGGGCGCAAACTCGCGCCGATCGCGGCGGCCGGCCACGTGGCCTCACCGGGACAGGAACGCTTTGTCAGCTTCCTGTTGGTGTCGCTCTCGCTGGCGATCGTGGTCGGCGTGGGCATTGTCATCGTCGGGCTCTGACGACGACCTGCCGGCACAGTAACGCCGACCTTCTCGGCGAACCGGACGTGGTCAGCCCGCGCCCGCTGCGATCACCTCGTCCACCTCGAGCGCCCGGCCGGCCATCTCGGCGTGTGCCTTGTCCAGCGCGTCGGCCTGATCTTCGTCGGCCTTCATCAGCGTCTCGATGTCGAAGCCGGCCATGTCGAGAACATTCATGTCCGTGAATGCCTTCTGCACCTTGTCACCCCACAACCCGATGTCCTTGACGATCGGCACGATGCGGCTGAACAGGTGGGAGCGGAACTGGATCATCAGCGGCGACGTGTCGACCCAGTCGGCACAGGCTTTGACGTCGAGGCCGAGGGTCTCGAAAACCTCCTCTCCGCGGAACCGGTCACGCATCAGGTAGCAGGCGTCGACGACGAACTCTTCACGCTCGTCCCGCTCGGCGTCGGTCAGCGCGGAGTAGTAGTCCTTCAGCGAGATTCGGCCGAAGGCGACGTGGCGGGCTTCGTCCTGCATGACGTAGGCAAGCAACTGCTTGGCCAGCGAGTCCTGCGGCGCCATGTCGCGCAACACCCCGAACGCGGCGAGCGCGAGCCCTTCGATCAGCACTTGCATCCCGAGGTAGGGCATGTCCCAGCGCGAGTCGCGCAGGGTGTCGTCCAGCAGTGCGGTCAGGTTCTTGTTGATCGGGTAGACCAGGCCGACCTTCTCCTGCAGGAACCGCGAGAACGCCTCGACGTGGCGGGCCTCGTCCATGGTCTGGGTGGCCGCGTAAAACTTCGCGTCCAGGTCCGGGACCACCTCGACGATCTTGGCGGAGCAGATCATCGCCCCCTGCTCGCCGTGCAGGAACTGCGAGAACTGCCAGGCCTGAGAGTGCAGGCGCATCTCAACGCGGCGTGATTCGTCGGCCGCCTCCCACATCGGGCTGCCGAACAGCGGATGGAACTCGTCGGGCAGCCCGACCGGGTTCATCGGGTCGACGTCTTGGGCCCAGTCGATGCGCGTCTGGGCATCCCATTGCTTGTCCTTTCCCTTCTGGTACAGGGAAAGGAGCCGCGCGCGCCCCTCGTCGTACTCCCACGTGAAGCGCGCGTCGCCGGCGCTGGGGACCTCCCACGAGTAGGGCGCGGGCACGTCCGTGTACTTGTCCCTCGTGGTCATGAGCTCCCGCCTCCCTGCCCGGTATGACCGGTGGTCATATGATGGGTATCACATTGCGCCGCTTGCGGCAGCGCGTCAACCCTGACGGGCGGGCCAACTTGACCGGGCGTGCTCCAACGCCCAACAAACGAAGGCACCCTCGGCCAATTGACCGGGGGGCCTTCGTTGAAAGGAGCCTTCTAGTGGTCGTGGTGGCCGTGGCCGTGGCCGTGGTCGTCTTCCGCCTCGGCGGGCTTGTCGACAACCGCCGTGTCAGTGGTGGCCGATTGCAGCCGATGCCGCCTGGCGAGGTCAGCGCGGGGCGCCAAGAATGACCTGTCCGAACTTGTCCGCTCCCTCGGCCATCCGTGCGGGCGAGATTTCGAAACCGTCCGGGCGCGGTGTTGCTTTGTCACGACCGGCGTAGCGGAACATTCCTTCGATTCCCGCGGGAGTGTTGATCATGAGCAGATCCGCTTTCTTGGATGTGATGCGGTATGCGTGCGGAATGTTCTTGGGCAAGAAGACGATGCCGCCTTCCGATAGCTCCATCTCCTGGTCGTCGCACCAGAGCAACGCAGTGCCCTTGATCAGCATGAAGACCTCATCCTCACGCGTGTGTTTGTGATACGGGGGTGCCTCGCCCTCGCTGACATCGAAGCGTCCGATCATCAGCTGGCCATCTGTGGCCTTGCCGTCGAGCAAGATCGCCAGCGTGCCGCCGTCGAGCCATTCCAACTGCTGCTGCTGCTCAGGTTGCGCCAAGTATGCCATGCTCATGCGCCGCCCCTTTTCGTTGTCGGCGGGAGCACCGAGGTGCTCGCGAGTCGGTCAGTTGGGCGACTTCAATGTCGGATGTCGACAGTAGCCTCGGCGAAGCAATTGCGTGATGTGCGAGTGCAACCCCACCGGATGCTTTGCGATACACGACCGGAAATCGAAGCACCCCCGACCAAAGGCCGGGGGTGCTTCGTGCAAGGCGCTTCTAGTGGTGGTGGTGACCGTGGCCATGGCCGTGGTCGTGCTCGTCGGCGTCGGCGGGCTTCTCGACCACTGCCGTCTCGGTGGTGAGCACCATGCGCGCCACCGAGGCCGCGTTGACGACGGCCGACCGGGTCACCTTGACCGGGTCGATGACGCCGGCACCGAGCAAGTCGCCATAGGCGAGCGTCTCGGCGTTCAGCCCCTGCCCGACGGGCAACTCGCTGACCTTGTTGACCGCGACCGCGCCGTCCAGCCCGGCGTTGGCGGCGATCCAGTACAGCGGCGCCGCCAACGCCTCGGAGAACACGTCGACCCCGAGCGCCTCGTCGCCGCTCAGCGTCCCGCGCAGTTCCTTCAGCGCCTTGCGGGCGTGGATGAGCGCCGTTCCGCCGCCCGCGACGATGCCCTCCTCGACGGCGGCCTTGGCGGCCGCGACGGCGTCCTCGACGCTTTCCTTGCGCTCCTTGAGCGCGGTCTCGGTGGCGGCGCCGACCTTGATGACGGCCACGCCGCCGGCCAGCTTGGCCAGCCGTTCCTGTAGCTTCTCGCGGTCCCAATCGGAGTCGCTGCTCTCGATCTCGGCGCGCAGCTGCTTGATGCGGCCCTCGACCGCCTCCTTGGAGCCGCCGCCGTCGACGACGATGGTGTCGTCCTTGCCAACCACCACGCGCCGCGCCGAGCCCAGCACGTCGGTGCCGACCTCGCGCAGCAGCAGGCCGGCGTCGGGGTTGATCACCTGGCCGCCCGTGACCACCGCGAGGTCCTCGAGGAACGCCTTGCGGCGGTCGCCGAAGAACGGCGCCTTGACCGCCACGGCCTTCAGCGTCTTGCGAATCGAGTTGACGACCAGCGTCGCCAGGGCCTCGCCCTCGATGTCCTCGGCGACGATCAGCAGCGGTTTGCCGGTCTCGGCGATCTTCTCGAGCATCGGCAGCAGGTCCGGCAGCGAGCTGATCTTCTCCTGGTGCAGCAGGATCACGGGGTCGTCGAGCACGGCTTCCTGCGAGTCGAAGTCGGTCACGAAATACGCCGACAGGAAGCCCTTGTCGAAGCCGACGCCCTCGGTGAACTCCAGCTCCGTATTCAGCGTGGAGGATTCCTCGACGCTGACCACGCCGTCGGCACCGACCTTGGTCATCGCCTCGCCGACCAGCTCACCGATGTGCTGGTCGCGCGATGACACCGTCGCCACCTGCGCGATGCCCTCCTTGCCGGCCACCGGGGTGGCCTCCGCGAGCAGCGCCTCGGACACCGCGTCGCTCGCCTTGCCGATTCCCACGCCGAGCTCGATGGGGTTGACACCGGCGGCGACCATGCGCAGGCCGTCCTTGATCAACGCCTGCGCGAGCACGGTCGCCGTGGTGGTGCCGTCGCCGGCGACGTCGTTGGTCTTGGTGGCCACCGACTTCACCAGCTGGGCGCCCAGGTTCTCGAACGGATCCTCCAAATCGATCTCGCGCGCGACGGTGACGCCGTCGTTGGTCACCGCCGGGCCGCCGAATGCCTTGGCCAGAACCACATGCCGGCCGCGCGGCCCGAGCGTCACGCGCACCGTGTCGGCGAGCTTGTTCACGCCGGCCTCCATGGCGCGGCGCGCGGTTTCGTCGTACTCGATAATTTTGCTCATCAGGCTCCTTCACGCCGAACGCATGCCGCCCCGGAAATCACCCGCGCAATGACGGGGATCGCCGGGGCGGAACACGGTCCTTACTTGTTTACGACAGCCAGCACGTCGCGGGCGGACAGGATCAGGTACTCCTCGCCGTTGTACTTGATCTCGGTGCCGCCGTACTTGCTGTAGATGACGGTGTCACCTTCCGAAACGTCCAGCGGGATCCGCTTCTCGCCGTCCTCGTCCCACCGGCCGGGGCCGACTGCGACGACGGTGCCTTCCTGCGGCTTCTCCTTGGCGGTGTCAGGAATGACCAGACCGGACGCGGTCGTGGTCTCGGCCTCGTTGGCCTGCACGAGAATCTTGTCCTCGAGTGGCTTGATGTTCACCTTCGCCACGATTGGAGCCCTCCACTAGTTAGTCGGGTCCGGGGCCTTCACCCCGGAATTTGTAGATCTCGGTCCGGGGCGGGGTGCCCCGGCCGGAGTTGGCGGCCGGTCCGGGGCCAGCCCCGAACCGCCCGAATCATCAGTTGATCCAGCATTCGTCCGTTGCCCGAGCGCCG
>Ga0335069_10004769_pt1 | contig 20010 bp, 16 predicted proteins | sample Lox_Sample_11_FD_206714 | JGI IMG/M metagenome (GOLD analysis project Ga0335069, IMG submission 206714) | Soil microbial communities from Loxahatchee National Wildlife Refuge, Florida, United States - Lox_Sample_1.1 | ecosystem: Environmental > Terrestrial > Soil > Wetlands | place: USA... | reverse complement strand
TTGAGGCAGCTCGCTGACCACGGATTGGGCGGCTGCACGTCGGCCGGGGCGATGAAGGTTCCCGCGGGCCCCGTGATCGCGAAGCTGTCGCCGTCGGCCTTGCCGCTCACGTCGTAGCTCTTGCCGTCCTTTTCGGTGGCGCTCTCAAAGCCGATCAGTCGGCCGTTGCGCCAGTGTTCCGTCCGGTCCGAGACCTCGCGGTAGAGAACGGCGCCGAAGGCCTTCACCTTCACCCGCACCGAGGTCAGCACCTCGGTCGTGTCCCCGGACTTCACGATGGTGTTGATGTAGGTGCCGATGTCGCCGTAGAGCGGATGCCGGATCTGGTACTCGAGCACCAGAGGGGTCACGTCGTCGGCGCGCGCCGGTGCCACGGCGGCGAGCGACGATAGGGCAAGCAGGGCGATGAGTACTCGGCTCATGGTGGCACTCGAACGGAACAGCTGCCAAGCGCGATGTAAGGGTCAGCGCGCCAATGAGAACTCGGGGTAATTCCCGAGTTTTGCCCGGGAAAAATTGGCCAGATGGGCGTTTTGGCGGCCCGTCGCCGATGCGAACGGTCAAAGAACACCAGCCGTAGCGATATCCGGACTCTTGCTATGATATTGGCGAACCCTTGGCGAACACCTCCTTGATATGATTATGGAAGGATCAGCCGCGAATTCCCGCGCAAGACCCGGGGTGCAGGGCGGTCCCGGTAGCTTTAGGTTCGCGGACAGAGGCCAGGCAATCGGAGGCGTGCAAATGACCCTGCTCATGACCGCCCATTCCCAGGACACAGGAGCCCAAAGCGGCCGTTTCGACACCGAGGCCGCCCGCTGGGCCGCCGTGCGCGCCCGCGACGAGGCGGCCGACGGAAAGTTCGTGTTCTCCGTGAAAACGACCGGCGTCTATTGCCGGCCGAGCTGTGCGGCCCGGCCGGCGCGGCGCGAGAACGTCGCGTTCCATGCGACTCCCGCCGACGCCGAGCGCGCCGGGTTCCGGCCGTGCAAGCGCTGCCGGCCGACTGAACCTTCCCGGGCCATGCGCGAAGCGGCCCTGATCGCCAAGGCCTGCCGAACGATCGAGCGCGTGGTCGAGGAGGGAGGCGAGGAGCCGCGCCTCGCGGAGCTTGCCGCCGCCGCCAAGGTGAGCCCGCACCATTTCCACCGCATGTTCCGGCGGATTGCCGGGGTGACGCCCAAGTCCTACGCCGCCGCCCAGCGTCAGCGGCGGGTGCAGGACAGCCTTTCGGCCGGCACGCGCGTCACCGAGACGATCTACGCGGCGGGCTTCAACTCCTCCAGCCGCTTCTACGAGGCGGCCCCCGGCATGCTTGGCATGACGCCGTCGGCGTACCGCAAGGGCGGCGAGGGCGAGGTCATGTGGCATGCGATCGGCCGCTGCTCGCTCGGCACCGTGCTGGTGGCGGCCACCGAGCGCGGCGTCGCGGCGATCATGTTCGGCGATGCGCCGGCAGCGCTGGTGAAGGACCTCAAACGCCGCTTCCCCAAGGCGCGCTGGACCGACCCGGCACCGGGATTCACCGACTGGGTGGCCAAGGTCGTCCGCTTCGTCGACGACCCGGCCCGCGCGGGCGGGCTCGGCCTGCCGCTCGACATCCGCGGCACGGCCTTCCAGCGCCGGGTGTGGGAGACCTTGCGCGCGATCCCGCCCGGCCAGACGGCGACCTACGCCGAGGTGGCGCAGCGGCTCGGAGCGCCACGCGCGGTGCGCGCTGTCGCCAACGCCTGCGGCGCCAATGCGCTCGCCGTTGCCATTCCCTGCCACCGGGTGATCGGGTCGGACGGCCGGCTCACCGGCTATCGCTGGGGGGTGGAGCGCAAGCAGCGGCTGCTCGCGAAGGAACGCGGCTGATGGCCCGGGCCGCCGCAGTCCTGGCGCATCGGCAAACGCCGGCGATCGCGCATCGGGTCGACTCGCTCGACTGGGCGCGCATCGCGGCGGACCTCGACGGGCGCGGCTGCGCCACCACGGGTGCGCTGCTGTCGCCTGTGGAGTGCGCGGCGCTGCGCGGCGGCTACGACGAGGGGAGTGCATTCCGCAGCAAGGTGATCATGGCGCGCCACGGCTTTGGCCGCGGCGAGTACAAGTACTATTCCTATCCGCTGCCGCCCGAGGTCGGCGCGCTGCGCACGGCGCTCTACCCGCATCTGGCCGCGATCGCCGACCGGTGGGAGTCGGCACTCGGCCGCGAGCAGCACTACCCCGACAGCCACGAGGCGTATCTCAAGCGCTGCCACGCCGCCGGACAGCGCCGGCCGACGCCGTTGCTGCTGAAATACACGGCCGGCGACTACAACTGCCTGCATCAGGACCTGTATGGAGAGCTGGCGTTCCCGCTGCAGCTCACGGTGCTGCTGAGCCGGCCGGGCGAGGATTTCAGCGGCGGCGAATTCGTTCTGACCGAGCAGCGCCCGCGCATGCAGTCGCGCGTCGAGGTGGTACCGCTCGCGCAGGGCGAGGCGGTGATCTTCGCGGTCAACCAGCGGCCGGTGCGGGGCACGCGCGGCACCTACCGGGTGGCCATGCGCCACGGGGTCAGCCGCCTGCGCTCGGGCGCGCGTTTCACGTTGGGCATCATCTTTCACGACGCCAAATGATTCGCGGCGTGGCAGTCGGTGACCTTTTCAGCGGCGCCGAGGACAGCCGGCCCGCCGTCGCGGCGATGGCCGACGGCGCGGTGCTGCTGCGCGGGTTTGCCGCGGCGGAAGCATCAGATCTGGTCGCGGCGGTGAACCGCATTGCCGCGGTGGCGCCGTTCCGCCACATGGTGACACCTGGCGGATTCACGATGTCGGTCGCCATGACCAATTGCGGCCGCGCCGGCTGGGTCACCGACCGCAGCGGGTATCGCTACGACGCCGTCGATCCCGACACCGGCCAGCGATGGCCGGAGATGCCGGCCCTGTTCCAGGACCTAGCGGCGCGCGCCGCGGCCGCCGCTGGCTTCGACGGCTTTGCCCCCGATTCCTGCCTCATCAACCGCTATGTACCGGGGGCCCGCCTGACGCTGCACCAGGACCGCAACGAGCGCGACTTCGCGGCGCCCATCGTGTCGGTGTCGCTCGGGCTGCCGGCCACGTTCCTGTTCGGCGGTGCCAAGCGCTCCGACCGGCCGAAGCGTCTGCGCCTATTGAGCGGGGACGTCGCGGTGTGGGGCGGCCCCGCGCGCCTCGCCTTCCACGGCGTCGACGTCCTGGCCGAGGGTGAGCACGAATTGACCGGACGCGCGCGCTTCAACCTCACGTTCCGCCGCGCACTCTAGGCGGCTCACGCAAAGAAGCTCTAGACTGGCGTCTCGGCTTTGCAACTGAGAAATGCGAGGGAGCGAGACATGACAAAGTTCCAGACCGTCCAGCAGCGTCAGGAAGCAGGGGCCCGGGTGCGCGAGGAAGTGCTCGGCACGCCGCATGTGAAGAGCGGCGGCACGGACCCGTTCATGCAGCATTTCACCGAGTTCACGGTCGACCATTGCTGGGGGGCGGTGTGGGTGCGCCCGGGGCTGCCGCGCAAGACGCGCAGCATGCTCAACCTCGCCATGCTGTCGGCGATGGCGCGGTGGCACGAGCTCAAAGTGCACGTCAAAGGGGCGCTGACCAACGGCGTCACGGAAGACGAGATCGCCGAAATCCTGCTGCAGGCGGGTGTCTATGCCGGCGTGCCGATCGCCGCCGAAGGCTTCCGCACCGCCTTCGAGGCGATCCAGGAGTGGCGCAAGTCGAAGGGGTGAGCCGTCAGGACGGCTTGACGATCTCGCCGAGGAGAGTCTCCACCGTCGCCAGCTGGAACGGCTTCACGAGGGTCGGCGTCTGCGCGTAGCGGGTGGCGATGCCCTTTTCGCCGTAGCCGGTGACGAACACGAACGGGATGCCACGCGAGGACAGGGCGTCGGCCACGGGATAGACGGGCTCGCCGCCCAGATTCACGTCGAGCAGGGCGCCGTCGAGCATCTCGGCCTCGGCCAGGGCCAAGGCCTGGTCGCGCGTCCCGACCGGACCGACGACGTCACAGCCGAGGTCCTTGAGGGCCTCCTCGATCACCATCGAGACCAGGGCCTCGTCCTCGACGATGAGGATGCGGCGGCCGGCCAGGTTTCGAGAGCCAGCACCGGGGGCAGCGGTCATGGTCGTCCTAACGCGCGCGGGCGCGTCCCTGACGCGCCACGCTGGTTCCGACCCCCTTGTCCCGAAGGAGCGGACGCTAGCACACGCTCCGGCCGGGGCCAGTGATTAATGGCCCGGTCCGGCGATTGTCACACCCGCTTACCGGCCTTCTGGATCGCCTGCCAGACGCGGTGCGGTGTCGCCGGCATGTCGAGATGGGCGATCCCGTACTCGCCGAGCGCGTCCATCACCGCGTTCATCACCGCCGGGAAGGAGCCGGCGCAGCCGGCCTCGCCGCAGCCTTTGACGCCCAAGGGGTTGGTGGTCGCGGGCACGGGATGGCTTTGCGAGGCGAACATCGGCACGTCGGCGGCGCGCGGCAGGCCATAGTCCATGAACGAGCCGGTCACCGGCTGTCCGTCGTCGTTGTAGACGACCACTTCCGACAGCGCCTGGCCGATGCCCTGGACCACGCCGCCGTGCAGCTGGCCGTCGACCATCAGCGGGTTGAGCACGGTGCCGAAATCGTTGACGGCCGAGTACTTCACCACCTCGACCACGCCGGTCTCGGGGTCGATCTCGACCTCCGCGATGTGGCAGCCGTTGGGATAGGTCGACGGCGCCCCGTCATAGGCGAGCTTCACGTCGAGCGTCGGCGGCAGATCGGCCGGCAGGCCTTTCATGCCACGCAGCCGCTCGGCCAGCTCCAGGATGCCGATCGATCGGTCGGTACCCGCAATGGCAAAACGTCCCTGCTTGAACTCGATGTCGGCGGCGGCCGCCTCGAGCACGTGGCCGGCCAGCTTCTTGCCGTTCTCGATCACCTTGTCGCTGGCGAGAACGATCGCAGCACCGCTGTTCATCGCCGAACGCGACCCGCCGGTGCCGCCGCCGGCGATCAGCTCGTTGCTGTCGCCCTGCAGCAGGCGGATGCGCTCGAACGGGATGCCGAGGCGCTGGCTCAGCACCTGGGCGAACGGCGAGGCGTGACCCTGGCCGTAATCGAGCGTGCCGGTGATGATCGTGACGGTGCCGTCGGTCTCAAACCGGATGCCGCCCATCTCCTTGTTCGGGGGCGCGGTCACCTCCAGGAAGTCGCTCACGCCGCGGCCGCGCAGCTTGCCGCGCTTCTTCGACTCCGCCTTGCGCTTATCGAAGCCGGACCAGTCGGCGAGCTTCAGCGCGTCCTCGAGGACCGCCGGAAAATCGCCGCTGTCGTAGGTCTGGTCGGACGGCGCCTTGTAGGGGATGGCCGCCGGGCGGATGTGGTTGCGCCGGCGCAGCTCGATCCGGTCGATGCCCATCTCGGCCGCGGCCCGGTCGATCAGGCGCTCCATGTAGTAGTTGGCCTCGGGACGGCCGGCGCCGCGGTAGGGCCCGAGCGGCGTCGTGTGGGTGAACACGCATTTCATCGAATTCTCGACGAGCGGTGTCTTGTAGACGCTCACGACGTTCTTGACCGCGTTCAGGGTGTGAGCGAGCGGCCCGACGAAGGTCAGGTAGCCGCCGCAGTTGGCGTAGCCGGTGAGGCGCAGGGCGAGGAAGTTGCCGTCCTTGTCGAGCGCCAGCTCCGCATCGACATCGGAGTTGCGGCCGTGCGAGTCCGACAGGAAGCTTTCGGAGCGCTCGTCGGTCCACTTGACCGGGCGCTTCAGCGCGCGCGCGGCGTGGAACAGGCAGACGTATTCCGGATACGCGGCGGCCTTCATGCCGAACGAACCGCCGACATTGCCGGTCAGGACACGCACCTTGTCGGGCTTGACGTTCATGATCTCGGCCATCTGGCCGCGCAACCCGAACACGCCCTGCGATTCCGAATGCAAGGTCCAGTGCTCGGCCGCCGCGTCATAAGACGCCACCGCCGCGCGCGGTTCCATGGCACAGACGACGAGACGCGTGTTGATGAGCGAGAGCCTGGTCACGTGCGCCGCCTGCTTGAAGGCGGCCTCGACCTTCGCCGCGTCGCCGTAGTGGTAGTCGAGCGAGACGTTGTTGGGGATGTCGTCGTACACCAGCGGGGCCCCCGGCTGCGCCGCGGCGCGCGCGTCGGTAACGGCCGGCAAGGGATCGATGTCCAGCTCCACGGCCTCGGCCGCGTCCTTGGCCTGGGCCACGCTTTCCGCGACCACGAACGCCACCGGATCGCCGACCCAGCGCACCTTGTCCGTGGCGAGCGCCAGGCGCGCCGGCTTCTTCATCGGGCTGCCGTCGCGGTTGGGGAACGGCGTGATGCACTTGAAGGGGGCGTAGCCGGCCGCCTTGAGGTCGGCGCCGGTATAGATCGCGAGCACGCCGGGCATGGCCCGCGCCGCGGCGGTGTCGACCTTCTTCAGGATCCCATGCGGGACGCGGCTGCGGACCACCCAGCCATAGGCCTGGCCGGAGAGGTTGATGTCGTCGGTGTAGCGGCCCTCGCCGCGCAGGAGGCGCGGGTCTTCGGTGCGCGGCACCGCCTGTCCGACGGCGAATTTCTCGATCGCCCAGGCGGCATTGTTGTCCTGCAAATTCATGGGGAATTCCGTGGGCTAGACGTGTCGGGGCTGGACTGTTGGAGTGAGCGTTGCGTCGGGTCCGCTTGATCCGCGTAGAGAGCGGGCGGGACGGTCGAAAACCTAAAGCATCACGGCGCCCGAATCGAGGGGGTCTCGGGCAATCAGGGATGCTTCAAATGCATAGCAAAGAAAGCCAGCGTCCGTTGCCAGGCATCGTCAGCGGCAGCCGGGTTTTCGCCGCTGCGGTCGAAGTCGTGATGCGTGCTGGGATAGATGTGGGTCTCGTGCGGCACGCCCCGTCGGGTGAGCAGTCGGTTGAGAAAGCGGGCACCCTGCACCTTCTGATCGCGGTCCTCCTCGCCGTGCAGGATCAGGATGGGCGAGCTTTTCGACGTGATCACCTCCTTGAAATGGTCGCGAATGCCGCCTTCCATTCCACTAAGGACCCCGTAATAGGTGACACCGGCCGCGACCTTTCCGGTGGCCGCCAAGGTCACCGCCCAGTAGCCGCCATTGGAAAATCCGACCGCGCCGACCTTCTGGCCGGCAACCTTGGGCGTCGTGCGCAGCCAATCCACCCCGTTGGCGAGGTCGGCGTAGATGCGATCTCGATAGGTGGAGAACGACGCGTAGCGCGCGCCGCTGCTGATCTTGTAGGCATCCATGAACGCCGGCAGCAGGGTCACATACCCCGCATCGACCAGGCGCTGAGCGTACTCGAACTCATAGTGACCGAGGTTGCGGCTCGTGTGAAGCACGAGCACGGCCGGGTAGGGGCCTGGCCCATCCGGCGCGATCACGGTTGCGAGCATGTTGTGGGTGGCGCCGATCCGGACCTGCGTGGTCTCGGCGCGGACGGCGACGGCGGCCACACACAAAGCCGCGATCAAGAGCAGTCGCCGTAACTGAGCCATCGAAAAATAGTACCAGATCGGAGACGCGCCGCAGTGATGGGGGTCACGCAGGCCGGCAAACGTTGACATGTGATTAACATGCTAGTATGTTTTCCACATGTCCAAGATGATCCAGTTACGCCATGTGCCCGACGCCCTTCACCGTCAGCTCAAGGCGCGCGCGGCCATGGCTGGCTTGCCGCTGTCGGACTATTTGATCCGCGAAGTGCGGAAGATCGCGGAGCAGCCAACCACGGAGGAGATGCGAGAGCGCCTCAAACAGCGGGAGCCCTATCGCGGCAGCCCCTCAGCGACCGAGCTATTGCGAGCCGAGCGCGATAGCCGGTGATCGTCGTGGATGCCTCGGTGGTCCTGGAGCTGCTGCTGCAAAGCGACCGCGGCATTCGCGCGGCCGACCGCATTTTGGATCCGCAGGAGCGTCTCCATGCGCCGCATCTCATCGATATCGAGATTTCCCAGACGCTGAGACGTCTGGTGCTGCTTAAGGAGCTGCGGCCCGATCGGGCCGAGGTCGCTCTCATCGACTATCAGTCGCTGGTGATCGAGCGCCACGCCCATGTTGATCTGCTGTCGCGTATATGGCGGCTGCGAAACGCGCTTACGGCGTACGACGCCGCTTACATCGCTCTGGCGGAAGGCCTGAATGCGCCGCTGATAACGTGTGACGCGAAACTGGCGCGCGCGCATGGCCACGCGGCAGTCGTCGAGCTCTGCTGACCGAAAACACGAGGCGAGGCCCAGCAGGACCGTACCCTTAGCGCAGACTGGCGTTGATCTTGTCGATCGCGGCCGCGCCCGGGCACAGCTCTTTTTCGCCGAGTTCGTTCAGCGGCTTCGGCACGGTGTTGAGATAGCCGTGCAGGTCCGTCGGATCGGGATCCACGTAGAGGAGGCCGGTGACGATCTCGCCCGCGTGCTGGCGCTCCTGGAAATAGGCCAGCGCGGCCACGCGGTCGTGCACGTCGTAGTCCTGGGCCAATTTGCGCAGCCGCAGGACCGAGCCGTCGTGCTGGCGCACCTCTTCGAGCGTGCCCGGCGCGTAATCGGCGGTGATCTCGCCGCGCGGGGTGATGACGTCGAGATAGTTCACCGCCTCGTTGTGCTCGCGCACGTAGTCGAAGCTCTTGGTCGAGCCGAGGTGATTGTTGAACGCGACGCACGGGCTGATGCAGTCGATGAACGCCGCACCCTCGTGCAGGATCGCGGCCTCGATCAAGGGCACCAGCTGCGCCTTGTCGCCTGAGAAGCTGCGGGCGACGAAGGTGGCGCCCAGCTGCAGGGCCATGCCGACGAGATCGATCGGGGAATCGTTGTTCAGGGCGCCCTTTTTGCTTTTGGAGCCTCTGTCCGCGGTGGCCGAGAACTGGCCCTTGGTCAGGCCGTACACGCCGTTGTTCTCGACGATGTAGAGCATGTTGACGCCGCGGCGGATGCAGTGCGCGAACTGGCCAAGGCCGATCGAGGCGGAATCGCCGTCGCCCGACACGCCGAGATAGATGAGGTCGTTGTTGGCCATGTTGGCGCCGGTCAGGACCGACGGCATGCGGCCGTGCACGCTGTTGAAGCCGTGGCTGTTGCCGAGGAAGTAGGTCGGGGTCTTCGACGAGCAGCCGATGCCCGACAGCTTGGCGATGCGGTGCGGCGGCAGATTGAGGTTGAAGCAGGCCTGGATGATCGCGGCCGAGATCGAATCGTGCCCGCAGCCCGCGCACAGGGTCGAGACCGAGCCCTCGTAGTCGCGGCGCGTGTAGCCGAGCTTGTTCTTGTGCAGGCTCGGATGGTGGAGCTTGGGTTTGGCGAGATAGGTCATGACACAACCTTGCGCAGCGGCGTGACGTTGGCGGGATCGAGTTGGTCGGCGATGCGGCCCAGGATGAAGCGCGCGGTGATCGGCGTGCCGTCGTAGTGGAGAACGGGCACGACCTTCGCCGGATCGAGATTGCCTTCGGTGATCAGGAGCGTGCGCAGCTGCGCATCGCGGTTCTGCTCGATCACGAACACACGCTCGTGCGCATTGACGAAGGCGATGATGTCGTCGTGGAAGGGGAAGCCGCGGACGCGCATCGCATCCAGCGGCAGGCCTTTTGCATCGAGTCCGTCGAGCGCCTCCTGCATGGCCGGGCTGGTCGAGCCGTAGTAAAGGACGCCGAAGCGGCTCGGCGACTTGGCGTCGCGGCGCACCGGGGCCGGCACCAGCTTCTTGGCCGTCTCGAACTTCTTGAGGAGCCGGTCCATGTTGTCTTTGTACGCCGCACCGTCCTCGGTGTAGCGCGCGTAGCGGTCGCGCGAGGTGCCGCGGGTGAAGAACGAGCCGCGCGTCGGGTGCGTGCCCGGATAGGTGCGGTAGGGAATCCCGTCGCCGTCGACGTCGAGATAACGGCCGAATTCCTTGCCGGCCTCGAGTTCTTCCGCGGTCATCACCTTGCCGCGGTCGAACGTCCGGGAATCATCCCAGGCCAGCGGCTCGCACAGGCGTTCGTTCATGCCGATGTCGAGGTCGAGCAGCATGAAGATCGGCGTCTGCAGGCGGTCGGCGAGATCGAACGCCTGCGCCCCCATCTCGAAGCACTCGCGCGGGTCCTCGGGGAACAGCAGCACGTGCTTGGTGTCGCCGTGCGAGGCATAGGCGCAGGACAGGAGGTCGCACTGTTGAGTTCGGGTCGGCATGCCGGTCGAAGGTCCGGCGCGCTGCACGTCGAACACCACCGCCGGGATCTCGGCGAAATAGGCGAGGCCCAGGAACTCCTGCATCAGGGAGATGCCGGGGCCGGAGGTCGCGGTGAAGGCGCGGGCGCCGTTCCAGCCGGCACCGATCACCATGCCGATCGAGGCCAGCTCGTCCTCGGCCTGCAGGATCGCATAGCGCGCCTTCTTGGTCTCGGGATCGGTGCGGTAGCGCGCGCAATGGCGCTGGAACGCCTCGGCGAGCGAGGACGACGGCGTGATCGGATACCAGGCGCACACCGTGGCCCCGCCGTAGACGGCGCCGAGTGCCGCGGCACTGTTGCCTTCCAGGAAGATGCGCTTGCCGACCGCGGTCGAGCGCTTCACGCGCAGGCCGATCGGGCAGGCGAGGTTCTGGAGCGCGTACTCGCGCCCCATGTGCAGCGCCTTCACGTTCGGCGCGATCAGCTTCTCCTTGCCCTTGAACTGCTCGCCAAACAGCTTCTCGGTCTCGGCCGGGTCCATGTCCAGAAGGGCGGACAGCGCGCCGAGATAGATGATGTTCTTGAACAGCTGGCGCTGGCGCGGGTCGGCATATTCCTTGTTGCAGATCTCGGTCAGCGGCACGCCGATGACGTTGATGTCATCACGGAACTTCGACTTCGGCATCGGCTTCGAGGAGTCGTAGAAGAGATAGCCGCCCGGCTCGATGCTGGCGACGTCCTGGTCCCAGGTCTGCGGGTTCATCGCCACCATGAGGTCGATGCCGCCGCGGGCCCCCAGATGGCCCGCCTCAGACACGCGGACCTCGTACCAGGTGGGAAGCCCCTGGATGTTGGAGGGGAAGATGTTGCGCGGGCTGACCGGCACGCCCATGCGCAGGACGGACATCGTGAACAGCCGGTTGGCGCTCGCCGAGCCCGAGCCGTTGACGTTGGCGAATTTGACGACGAAGTCGTTGGTGGCAGTTATCGGCTGTGGCATGCGTGACCCGCGTGACTCATTTCCAACAGGAACTTCTGCATGTCCCAGGCGCCCGTCGGACAGCGCTCGGCACACAGCCCGCAGTGCAGGCAGACGTCTTCATCCTTGACCATGACGCGCCCGGTCTTGAGACCGTTGGCGACGTAGAGGTCCTGGGTGAGGTTGCCGGCCGGAGCGCTCAGGCGCTTGCGCAGCTCGGTCTCCTCGCCGTCGGGCGTGAAGGTGATGCAGTCCATCGGGCAGATGTCGACGCAGGCGTCGCACTCGATGCACAGGTTGCCGGTGAACACCGTCTGGACGTCGCAGTTGAGGCAGCGCTGCGCCTCGGCATAGGCAAGCTTCGGATCGAAGCCGAGCTCGACCTCCATCTTGATGTTCTTCAGCGCGACCTCTTTCTCCTTGAGCGGCACCTTGTAGCGGTGGTCGACCGAGATCGCGTTGTCGTAGCTCCACTCGTGGATGCCCATCTTCTGGCTCACGAGGTTGACCATCGGAGGCAAGCGCTCCTTCACGTCCTCGCCGCGACAGAATTTGTCGATCGAGATCGCCGCGTCGTGGCCGTGCGCCACCGCCCAGATGATGTTCTTGGGCCCGAACGCCGCGTCGCCGCCGAAGAACACCTTGGGGTGGGTCGACTGCATCGTCACCTTGTCGACCACCGGCATGGCCCATTTGTCGAACTCGAGCCCGATGTCGCGCTCGATCCACGGGAACGCGTTCTCCTGGCCGACCGCGACCAGCACGTCGTCGCACTCCATCGTCACGTCGGGCTGGCCGGTCGGAACGAGGCTGCGGCGGCCTTTCTCGTCGTACACCGCCTTCACGACCTCGAAGGTCATGCCGGTGAGCCTGCCGTTCTTGTGCAGGAACGCCTTGGGCACGTGGAAATTGATGATCGGGATGCCCTCGTGCATCGCGTCTTCTTTTTCCCACGGGCTCGCCTTCATCTCCTCGAAGCCCGAGCGCACGACGACCTTCACGTCCTCGCCGCCGAGCCGGCGCGAGGAGCGGCAGCAATCCATGGCCGTGTTGCCGCCGCCGAGCACGATCACGCGCTTGCCGATCTTGTTGATGTGGCCGAACGAGACGTTTGACAGCCAGTCGATGCCGATATGGATGTTCGCCGCCGCCTCTTTGCGGCCGGGGATGTCGAGGTCGCGACCGCGCGGTGCGCCCGAGCCGACGAAGACCGCATCGTAGCCCGCGGCGAGCAGCGCCTTCAGGCTGTCGACGCGCTGGCCGAGCCGCATCTCGGGCTGCAGGCGCGTGATGTAGCCGACCTCCTCGTCGATGATCTCCTCGGGCAGGCGGAACTTCGGGATCTGGCTGCGGATCATTCCGCCGGCGCGCGGATCCGAATCGTAGATGACGCACGTGTAGCCGAGCGGCAGCAGGTCGCGCGCGACGGTGAGCGAGGCGGGGCCGGCGCCGACGAGGGCGATCCGCTTGCCGTTCTTCTTGGCGGCAGGGGCCGGCAGGTGCGGCGTGATGTCGTCCTTGTAGTCGGCGGCGACACGCTTCAGACGGCAGATCGCCACCGGTTCCTTCTTCGTGCCGTGCTTTTCGTCCTCTTCCTCGACGCGGCCGCGGCGGCAGGCCGGCTCGCAGGGGCGGTCGCAGGTGCGTCCGAGGATTCCCGGGAACACGTTCGAGCGCCAATTGACCATGTACGCGTCGCTGTAGCGGCCGGCGGCGATGAGCCGGATGTATTCCGGGACCGGCGTGTGCGCGGGGCACGCCCATTGGCAGTCGACGACCTTGTGGAAGTACTCGGGCGCGTGGATGTCGGTAGGCTTCAAGACAGACTCTCCTCAGCACCGCCGCGTCCCTGTCGCCGAGTGTCGGCGACGGCGACCGATGGGCAGGTGGCCAAAGGGCCGATTAAAGTGATCGCGAGCATGGCTCTGTAGGAGCAGATCGGGGGCGGAGACGCGGCCACGCTGGAGAGCACCGTGACCGCTTGACGTGTATCGGTTCGGTGCTGCTCTGACCCGCGCCGCTCATGCTCCTCCCGTAACCGGCAAGTCATTCTTTGGATATAGGCCGCTAAATTAGCCCAACGAAGCCCGCGTCGCAAATATTGCGCGCGCGTGAGTGCCACCGCGCGCACGAGTTTCCGAGGGCATTTGCGCCGCGGCCGAAACCGCTTGCGGATTCAATCGTCGTTTCGCAACCGCGAGAGACCCTACGTGAATTAGGGTTCCTCAGCGTCATGCCCGCCCTGCGACTCGGGCGCGTGCATTTGGTCGCGGGCGGCGTAAACTATGGCAAAACTGTGGGAGGACGCGGGATGAGGCGATACGCCTGGATATCCCTGGCCGTCGTGGCGGCATGGCCGCTGGCGGCGGCAGCGCAGCAGCCCGGCAGCGGCTCGCTGACCCAAGATCAGCAGCTCGGCCGGCAGCTCTTCACCCAATCATGCATGGTTTGCCATACGCGCCCGGTGATCACCGCAGGGACGTACGGGCCGCCGTTGTCGCGCGACGCGGCGGGCGGGCAGGCCGACGTGATGCGGCAGGTGATCACCGACGGCACGCCGCGCATGCCTGCGTTCAAGTACCAGTTCACGCCGGCGCAGATCGACGCCATCGTCGCCTATCTCAAGACCGTGCCGCCCGCGGTCGCCAAGTCCGGCGGGACCGCCAAGGGCGACGTGGACTGACATTGAACGGCGGACATTTTTTGAGCCGAGCCATCACGGGAGAAGATGCGATGCCGACCCTCCGACGCCTTCCTCTCGCCACCCTGACCCTCGCCGCCGCGATCATCCTGATCGTGGCCGTGCTCCTGGGGCGCGCCGCGGCCGCCGACGTGCTGTTGAGCGGCACGGTGACCGCCGCCTCCGGCGAGAAGATGGGCGGGGTGACCGTTTCAGCAAAAGCGGACGGGCAGAGCATCACCACGACGGTGTTCACCGATGCCGCCGGCGCCTACTATTTCCCGCCGCTGCCCTCCGGGAAATACCGCGTCTGGGCGCAGGCGCTGAGCTTCGCGACCGCCAAAAGCGCCGTCGACCTTGCCGCCAACGCGCATCAGGACTTCAAGCTCGAGCCGCTGTCCGATTTCGTGCGCCAGCTGCCCGGCGATGTCTTTCTCGCGGGCCTGCCCATGGCGACCCCGGAAGACCAGCGGATGCAGCGCATCATCCGCAACGACTGCACCGGCTGCCATACGCCGAACTATCCGCTGCAGCACCGCTTCGACGAGGCGGGCTGGACCAAGATCATCGACCTGATGAAGCACGTGAACGTCGGCGGCATTTACCAGGGTGCCGATTCGAAGCCGAACGGGATCCTCGACACGCACGAGAAGGAGCTCGCCGCCTACCTGGCGCGGGCGCGCGGCCCGGGCCCGAGCTCGATGAACATCAAGCTCCCGCCGCGTCCCAGCGGCGAGACGGCGCGCGTCGTGTTCACGGAATATGACGTGCCGATCGATCCGGAGCTCGGCGTAGAAAAGACCGAGACCATCGATGGCAGCGACTGGTCTCTCGGCACGCCCGCGCATGGCGGCGCCATCATCCACGACGCCTGGGCCGATCTCGACGGCAATCTGTGGTTCACCTCCAACACGCCCAATCACCACACCACGGTCGGGCGGATCGACGCCAAGACCGGTGCGGTGACCTCGATCATGGTGCCAGGCGAGCAGGGCCGCGCGGCTCAGGCGCACGGCATGACGCGCGATGCGGCCGGCAATCTGTGGTTCAACTGCAACAACGGCCGCGGCGGCCTCGCCAAGCTCGACCCGAGGACGCAGAAGGTGACGCTCTACATGCCGCCGCCGGACATGTCGCCGACCGGCGGCGCCACGACGGTCGACGTCGACGGCAAGGGCATGATCTGGTCCAGCGCCCCGGACGGAGCGCTGCGCTTCGATCCGAAGACCGAGACATTCACCGAGTTCAAGTCGCCGATCTTCAAGACGCCGAACGGCACCGGGATCACGTATGGCCTGGCCGCGGACCGCGAGGGCAACGGCTGGTGGGAAGAGATGACGCTCGACATCGTCAACAAGGGCGATGCCGCCACCGGCAAGAGTACTGCGATCCAGCTGCAGCCGATCGCCGCCCAGATGGATCTGGCGACGCCGGCCGAGAAGAATTTCTACAAGACCTTCGCCAGCCCGGACTTCAACACGCCCTTCCCGTGGTCGCAGGGCCCGCGGCGCATGGGTGCCGACAAGGCAGACGACATCGTGTGGGTCGGCAATTCCTGGGGCGGCAACCTCGCCCGCATCGACATCCATACGCTCGACGTGAGCTACGTGCCGCTGCCCGATCCCACCTCGCAGCAGCCCTATCACGTGACGGTCGACCGGCATCACGACGCCTGGACCAATCTGTGGACCAGCGACCGGATCGCGCGCTACGACCCGGCGGCGAAACAATGGACGCTGTTCGATCTGCCGTCGCGCGGCACGGAGGCCCGCTACATCTCGCTCCTGGAAAAGGACGGGAAAACGGAAGTCGTGGTGCCGTACTTCCGCGCCGGTAAGGTCGCGGTCATGAGCTTCCGCAGCGAGGCGGATCTGGCGGCGGCACAGGCGGCGGCGAAGTAAGGCGTCGCAACACCGTCATCGCGAGCCCACGGGCCTCGCTGAAGGCGAGCCCGAGGACAGGCTCCGCGAAGCAATCCAGAGCAACGCACCCGCTCTGGATGGCGTCGCCTCCCAATTTGTTGCAAGGGGCGAAGCTCCTTGCCAACCCGGGCTCCTCGCGATGACGCCGTTCAGCGCAATGCGGCGGTGCCATGACACCATCAGCGGTTAAGGCTCGATTAAGCATTTCGTAGCCAAAATGACTGTCCGGCGCCTGTGGGATGACAGCGCCGCCGCGAAAGGACGTGGAGGATCAGCGTCGTGACCGCGACGAGCCCTGATTTCATTCAGATCATCGCTCAGGGTGCGAAACGGCCGGCCGCTCCGGTGGCGGCCGCGGCAGTGGGCAGCGACCGGCGGACCTCGCCGCGCGTGGCCACCGGCGCCAATGATTACGTCACCTTCAACAGCGTGCGCTTTCCGCTCCGCAACTGGAGTGCCAGCGGGCTCCTGTTCGGACCGATGGGCACGCCGCCCGAGGTCGGCCAGAAGCTCGCGCTCAACGTCACCGTGATGTGCGGGCAGGATCGCCTGCGGTTCGATGCGGCCTGCGAAGTCGTCCGCGTGGTCAACAACCTCGTGGCCGCCAAATATGCGTGCCAGTCGCCAGAAGCCGCGGCGAAGATCCGCGCCTTTTTCGAAGCTCACCCGTAACGCAAGCCTCAGGCGGCAATGACGCGGCGGATGGGCAGCCGGACCGCGACGGTCGTTCCGCGCCCGGGTTCGCTCTCGATCCGCACGCTTCCGCCGTGCAACTCGGCGAGCGAGCGCACGAGCGCCAATCCGAGCCCGGTCCCCTGCTGGCGCCGGCGATAGACATTGCCGACCTGCGTGAACGGGCGCATCAGCTTGGCCACGTCCTCGGCCGCGATGCCGATGCCGGTGTCGGTCACGGCGAGTTCGACCTCGCCGGGTGAGACCTGCTGAAGCCCCGCGGTGACCAGCCCGCCGGGCTGCGTGAACTTGATCGCGTTGGAGACGAGATTGAGCAGGATCTGGCGGACGGCGCGCTCGTCCGCGCGGACGAGCGGCACCTCGCCTTCGAGCTTGCGCCGCAGCACGACCTTGGCGCGCTTGGCCTGCGGCGTCATCATCTCGAACACCCGGTCGATCAGGTCCGCAAGCCGCAGGTCGCGCTCGTCGAGCTCGAACTTGCCGGATTCGATCTTCGACAGGTCCAGGAGATCGCCGATCAGCCCCAGGAGATGCTGGCCGGCGGTATGAATGTCGGAGGCGTATTGCCGATACCGGCCCTCGGCGGGGCCGAAGAGGCGGTCGCGGATCGCCTCGGAGAAGCCCAGGATCGCGTTGAGAGGCGTGCGCAACTCGTGGCTCATGTTGGCCAGGAACTCGCTTTTGGCGCGGTTGGCGATCTCCGCCTGGCTCTTGGCGTCGCGTAACGTCTGCTCGGCCAGCATCGTGTCCGTGATGTCGCGGGCGGTGCCGCGATAGCCCAGGAAGTTGCCCGCTTCGCCGAACACGGGCGTCCCGCTGACGGTGACGAAACGCACCGAACCGTCCGGCGCCCGGGTCCGGTACAGAAACTCCCGGAACGGCTCGTGGCGGTCGAGCTGCGCCAGGTGCGCCCGCCATTTGTCCGGCTCGAGATCGGCATCTGCGGCGAGTTCCGAGCGCAGCTTGCCGAGCCGCGTCTCGGGTGCCGCGCCGAAAGCGGCCCGGCTGCTCGAGAGATACGTGATGCGGTGGTCGGGGCCGGTCTCCCAGAACCAGTCCGAAGCCGTGCTGGCGTAGTCGCGAAACCGCTGTTCGCTTTGCCGCAGCGCGTCGGCCGTGCTCACCAATTCGCCCGTCTTCGTCTCCAGGCGGTTGAACTGCATCGCAAGCGCCGCGAACAGCGACACGAAGCCCAGCATGACCGCGACGCAGCCGCCGCCGATGAGCCAGGCCTGCTTGCGCCACGCCGCGAGTGCGTTCTGTTCGGACGCCGTGACCGAGACGACGAGCGGAAAATCCTTGAGCGGCTGTACCGAGATGAGGCGCGTAAGGCCGTCGAAGACGCTCGTCGCGCGATAGGTGCCGCCGCCGCCGGCGACCCGGTAGTACGCAGGAGTCGGCAGGCGCTCGCCCACCATCGATTCGACCTGCGGATGGCGCGCCATGATCGTGCCATCGCCGCGCAGCACGGTCACCGACATGCCGTCCTCGAGCCCGATCGACGCATAGAGACGCTGGAAATAGTCGAGCTCGACCGCGGCGAGAGCGACACCCAGGAACGCGCCGCGCGGCCTGTTGAGGCGCCGGACGAGGAAGAACTGCCAGTGGCCGGAGACCCGGCTGCGCGCGGGCCGGCTGATGAAGAGGCCGGACTCCGGATGGTCGCGGAGCTGGATGAAATAGTCGCGGTCGGCGACATTGATGCGAGGCACCGGCCACACGGTCGAGAGGTTCACGAGGTTGCCCGCCGCGTCGATCAGCGACACGCCGACCGACTGCGGCAGGTTCTGCGGCCGGGCCGCGAGGAAGTCATGCATGGCGCGGGTCTGGACGGTGGGCGCGAATTTCTCCGGCGCCGTGATGCCGAGGCTGGCGACCTTCTCGGCGGTCTCGCGCAGCATCAGGTCGACGCCCTGGATCGAGCGCGAGGTCTGCTCGGCCAGCACGACGCTGAGATTGACCGTTTCGCGGGTCGCGGTGTCGACCGCGTGGCGCCGTAGATCCCAAACGATCAGCGCGGCTACGGCCGCGGTGCCGAGGACGACCGCGGCGCCGGCCAGCAGAAGCTTCCGACTTGCTCGCGACAGGCGCATTTGCTCCCTGACCGGATCCACCGGGGCCCGATCTCTCGCCGTCGCCCTTCCTCGATTCCCGCAACGGCGCCGGTCAATTTTCCACGGAAGGGTAAACGAGATGTTAAGGCGTCCCAGGGTGCTGGCGCGCCGGCGTGGCGCAACTTACGCCCAAAAAATAAGGGCGCCGCCTTGCCGCGGCGCCCTTCATGCGCGATCAGTCCGTCAGTCGTGCTCGCGGCCGTTCGCCCCGGCGTAGATCTGGCTGCCGGCGGCGCGGAACTTGGCCGACATCTCCTTCATGCCGGCTTCGGCCGTCTGGGCCACGTCGTTCTGCGCCGCGGCCGCATCGCGGATCTCCTGCGTGATCTTCATCGAGCAGAATTTCGGGCCGCACATCGAGCAGAAATGCGCGAGCTTCGCCCCCTCGGCGGGCAGGGTCTGGTCGTGGAACTTCTCGGCCGTCATCGGGTCGAGCGACAGGTTGAACTGGTCGCGCCAGCGGAACTCGAAGCGGGCGCGCGACAGCGCGTCGTCGCGCAGCTGCGCGGCCGGCATGCCCTTGGCGAGATCCGCCGCATGCGCCGCGATCTTGTAGGTGATCACGCCGGTCTTGACGTCGTCGCGGTCGGGCAGGCCCAGATGCTCCTTGGGCGTCACGTAGCAGAGCATCGCGGTGCCGAACCAGCCGATCATGGCAGCCCCGATGCCGCTCGTGATGTGGTCGTAGCCGGGGGCGATGTCCGTGGTGAGCGGCCCCAAGGTGTAGAAGGGCGCCTCGTGGCAGGCCTTGAGCTGCTTGTCCATGTTCACCTTGATCTTGTGCATCGGCACGTGGCCGGGGCCTTCGATCATCACCTGCACGTCGTGCTCCCAGGCGATCTTGGTGAGCTCGCCGAGCGTTTCCAGCTCGGCAAACTGTGCCGCGTCGTTCGCATCCGCGATCGATCCCGGGCGCAGCCCGTCGCCGAGCGAGAAGCTCACGTCATAGGCGCGCATGATCTCGCAAATGTCGCGGAAGCGCGTGTAGAGGAAGCTCTCCTCGTGGTGCGCGAGGCACCATTTGGCCATGATCGAGCCGCCGCGGCTGACGATGCCGGTGACGCGCCGGGCGGTCAGCGGGATATAGGGCAGGCGCACGCCGGCATGGATGGTGAAGTAGTCCACACCCTGCTCGCATTGCTCGATCAAGGTGTCGCGATAGATCTCCCAGGTCAGGTCCTCGGCCACGCCGCCGACCTTCTCGAGCGCCTGGTAGATCGGCACGGTGCCGATGGGGACGGGCGAGTTCCGGATGATCCACTCGCGCGTGGCGTGGATGTTGCGCCCGGTCGACAGGTCCATGACCGTGTCCGAGCCCCAGCGGATCGCCCACACCATCTTGTCGACCTCGTCGGCGATCGACGAGGCGACGGCCGAGTTGCCGATGTTGGCGTTGATCTTCACCAGGAAGTTCCGGCCGATGATCATCGGCTCGGTCTCGGGGTGGTTGATGTTGGCCGGG
>Ga0335069_10004768_pt1 | contig 20011 bp, 18 predicted proteins | sample Lox_Sample_11_FD_206714 | JGI IMG/M metagenome (GOLD analysis project Ga0335069, IMG submission 206714) | Soil microbial communities from Loxahatchee National Wildlife Refuge, Florida, United States - Lox_Sample_1.1 | ecosystem: Environmental > Terrestrial > Soil > Wetlands | place: USA... | reverse complement strand
ATCCTCGTCGCCGGGCGCTCAGCCGCAGTGCTCCGCGTCGCCGCCGAGCACGCGGACCTGTGGAACATCCCGGGCGGCGACACCGCCGACGCCGCCCAGCGCAGCGCGCTGCTGGACCGATACTGCACCCAGATCGGCCGTGACCCCGCCGCCATCACCCGCTCGATCCACCTGCACGTGTCATACGACTAGCCCGGCACCACCCGGGACGCGATCAGCGAAGCGCTCGACGCCGGCTTCAGGCACATCACCCTCGGCCTGCCGGCACAGCCCTACCCCGCCCACGTCGCGCGGTGGGTCGCGGATGAGCTCATCGCCAAGTCGACATGACAGCCCTGCCGCGGCAGAAGATCCGGCGGAATCCCCGGCCGGACCGGTCACCGCCAGATCACGGCCCAGCTGACTTGCCACTGAAATCGCAGATCTCCTGCCGGGCTGCCCACTGTCCTGCGACGACGCCCGCTCACGACGGACATCGACCTACGCGCCATGACCTGCAAGGCGGACGTTGCCTGACGCGGCACTAGGCGCTGGCGAGGCGCTGGAGCAGCAGGGCCTCGGCGAGAACGGCGCGCTCGAACTCCGGCAGGTGGAGCCCCTCGTTCGGGCCGTGTGCGCGGGTGTCGGGGTCCTCGACGCCAGTGACGAGGATGCTCGCGCCGGGGAACGTCTGCTGGAACTCCGCGATGAACGGGATCGAGCCGCCGGTGCCCATATCGACCGGCGCCGTGCCGTCCCAGGCCTCGGCGAGGGCCGAACGCGCGGCGGCGTAGGCCGGCCCGGCCGTCGGCAGCACGGTCGGCTCGCCCGCGTCGATGACCGTGGTCGTGAGCTGGGCACCCCACGGGACGTGCTTGTCCAGGTGTTCCCGGAGCCGGGTGAGGGCGTTCGCGCTGGTGTCCCCTGGCGCGAGGCGGACGGTGACGCGGGCGCGGGCGACCGGGACGAGGGTGTTGGAGGCGCCGGCGACCTTCGGGGCGTCGAACCCGGTAACGGTGATGGCGGGCCGGGACCACAGCCGCGCGACGGCGGAGCCGGTGCCGATCCAGTTGGTCCCGGGCGCGGCGCCGGACTCCGCGCGCAGCCGTTCCTCGGGGTAGTCCACGTCGGCGGCGGGAGCCCAGAGGAGGCCTTCGACGGCCGGACTGCCGTCCTGGGTCCACAGCGTCGCCAGCAGCCTGGTGAGCGCCATGATGGCGTCCGGGACCAGGCCGCCCCACATTCCGGAGTGAACGGCGTGCGTGAGCGTGCGTATCTCGACGTCCACGCGGACCAGGCCGCGCAGGCTAGTCGTGAGCGACGGGACGCCGATGTCCCAGTTTCCCGCGTCGGCGATGACGATGACGTCCGAGGCCAGACGGTCGCGGTACTGGCGCAGCAGATCGGGAAGGGTTTCGGAAGAGACTTCCTCCTCGCCCTCGATGAAGAACCGCACGGTGACTGGCAGGTCATCGCCCAGGGCACGCAGCGCGCCCACGTGCACTGCGATCCCTGCCTTGTCGTCGGCCGCGCCCCGCCCGAACAGGCGCTCGCCGCGCACAGTGGGCTCGAACGGCGGGCTGTCCCAGTCGGCGGGGTCGTTCTCCGGCTGGACATCGTGATGCGCGTACAGCAGGACGACCGGAGCGCCTTCGGGTCCCTTCCGCTCGCCGATCACGGCCGGCGGGGCACCGTCGCGGGCCCGGACGACCTCGGCCCCGACACCCTCAGCGGCCAGGAGCTGGGCCGTCTTCCGCGCGGACTTCTCCACCTCTGCCAGGCGCTCGGGGTCAGCACTGACGGACTGGATCCGGACGAGAGCCTCCAGGTCGCCTATCAGGCCGGGCAGCAGATGGCGGACACGGTTCTTGAGATCGCTCACGCAGGCAACTCTACTGAAGCGGACATGGCGCGCTCGCCGGGCGTTTCGTGGTGGGGAGGAGATAGCTGATGGCGGTCACCGGGGAAGCCCAGGGGTCCGGGGTTCAAGGGCTGGCGTAGCGGGCGAGCAGGGGGATGAGGACCTGGGCATGGCTGGCGGTCAGGCCAGTGCCCCCGGCGCCAAGGACAAGCGGATCGGAGGCCAGCGCGCAGCAGCAGCCGCCCGGCGGGCCTGAGCACCCTGGCCAGCTCCCGGGCCGCCCGCGGCTTGTCCTGGACGTGGTGCCAGGACAAGAACATGAGAGCGTAATCGGCGCTGCCGGACGGCACTGGCATGTCCTCGGCTGAGCCTGCCAGATACCGCACACCGGGATGCGGGGACTGCGCCTGCGCTATCTCGCGCATGCGGACCGACGGCTCGACGCCGGTCACCGGCCCGAACGCCCGCGCCAGCGCGGGGGTGAACCTGCCCGTCCCTGAGCCGACGTCCAGCCCTGCCAGCGGGCGCCGCTCGGGCAGCACCGCTCCGAAGGCGCTGATCCATGCCTGCAGCTGCTGCTCGGTGAGCGCACGGCCACGCGCGTAGTCCTGGTACTGCTCCGTGTCGTAGTCGATCCGCCTCATCGCAGCTCCCGTGTCAGCCGGGCTACGGCAGACCGTCGGCCCGACGTATCGAGTTGATATATCGAAAAGATATGCCGTGTCGCGTCATGTCGCAAGTCAGGCATAGCGGTCAGGAGCCGGGTAGATCCGAGATACTTCTGCACCAGCGCCTTGATCTGATCGTGAGGGATGGCCCGGGTCGTTTGCCGGGGTGGCCAGGTCGTTCGCCTCTGCTGCGGCGCGAGTCGTCACGAGATCCTCGATACAGGGAGGAGCCGGGCAGAGCAGCCGGTTAATAAGGCACATTTTCGCAGGGCTTCCTCCGCGTGGAGGCGTCATCGTGCGAAGGGTCGCGATGGCAGCGATAGTCGCTGCCGTCTTGCTGGCGGCCACGGGTTGCCTGACCCCGCTGACGTCGCAGCAGCCCCTGACGCCGGTCCCCGCCCCGGCAATCCCGCTGGCTGGCGCCTACGAACCGGGAGCGCCGGGTAGCTGGTCGCAGATCGCGGAGTTCACCGACGTGACCGGCGTCAAGCCCAGGATCGTCGTGTACTACTCGTCGTGGAACGAACCGTTCAGCACGTCGTTCGCGCAGACGGCCTGGGACCATGACGCCTATGTGCTCGTCCAGCTTGAGCCGAAGGGCGTGACGCTAGCCTCCATCGCCGCGGGCGGCTCCGACGCCTACCTGCGTTCCTACGCGGACGACGTCGTCGCCTTCGGTCATCCGGTGATCTTGTCGTTCGGCCATGAGATGAACGGCACCTGGTACTCCTGGGGCTATGGCCACACCGCGCCCGCGACGTTCGTGGCCGCCTGGCGGCACGTCGTGCGGGTCTTCCGCGCCGCGGGAGCAGCCAATGTCACCTGGCTGTGGACGGTCAACTCCATCCAAGGGGCGTCGAGTTCGCTGCGCCAGTGGTGGCCGGGCGCGGCGTGGGCCAGCTGGACCGGTATCGCCGGCTACTTGTACCGGGCTACGGATTCCTTCGGGTCGGTTTTCGGGTCGACCATCGCGGATATCCGCACGTTCAGCAGCGCACCCCTGCTGATCGCCGAGACCGCCGTGGGCACCACTACGGACCGGGAGAGCCAGATCGGCGCGCTGTTCGCGGGCGTCCGCACGGAGCGTCTCGCCGGGGTGGTCTGGTTCGACGCGGCGCAGCACGCCGGCCTCTACCACCAGGACTGGCGCCTCGAAGACGACCCGGCCGCCTGCGCGGCGTTCACCGCGGCGGTAGCGACGTACCTGGGCAGCGGGGGAGGGGTTCATGCTTGAGGCACTGGTTATCGCCGGGCTCGTCGCCGCGCCGCTCGGTTCCGCCGCGCTTTTCCTGCCGGCCAGGCGCCATGAGCGGGCGGCGGGCGCCTGGGCCGCGATATGGCGGGTCATCCTGGCCGTCGCCGGGTCCGCGGTGCTCGCCGCCGCCGCGGTCGGCGTGCTGTACCTGCTGAAGGCGACGGAAGGCAACCTCGTCATCGGCGGGGCGGCCGTGGCGCTGGCCGGCCTGCTGTGGCTCCCGGTCACCAGGAACTGGTCGCCGCGCGCGCACCTGTGCTGGGCGTCGTCCACCTACCTCTTCGCGGTCTATCTGGTGTACGCGCTTGAGTGGACCTTCGCCAGCCGCCTCGGCCCGGAAAGCACGGCCGGCGGCGTGCTGCTGTGGTGCCTTGAGGTGGTCGCCGCGCTGATGTCCTGCGCTTACCTGTGGGAACTGTGCGACGCGCTGGGCACCGAGCGCTGGCACCGCAGGCGCGCGCCGCTTGACCCGCGCCGCCGAGTGCCAACCGGGGCGCTGCGGACGGTGGGCCCGGCGCCTGATAACGCTCCGCCCCTGGTCAGTGTGCACGTCCCGGCGCACAATGAGCCGCCGGGCATGGTCATCGAGACGCTCCGCGCGCTGCTGCGCCTCGACTACCCCTGCGTGCAGATCGTCCTCATCGACGACAATACCGACGACGAGTCGCTGTGGCGCCCGGTCGAGTCCTGGTGCCTGCGGCACGGCGTCACGTTCAAGCACCTGGAGAACTGGCCCGGCTACAAGTCGGGCGCGCTCAACTACGCGCTGCAGCACCTCACCCACCCGGACGCCGAGATCATCGGCGTCGTCGACTCCGACTATCAGGTCGAGCCGCAGTGGCTGCGCGACTGCGTGCCGCTCTTCGCCGACCCGTGGATCGGGTTCGTGCAAGCGCCACAGGACTACCGCGACTGGCGGCACGCCCGCTACTACCGGCGGCTCTACTACTCCTACAAGTACTTCTTCGCCGTCTCCCAGCCCTCGAGGAACGAGCGCGACGGCGCGATCTTCGCCGGCACGATGGGGCTGATCAGGCGGGTCGCCCTCGACGAGCTCGGCGGCTGGGACGAGTGGTGCATCACCGAGGACGCGGAGGTCTCGCTCAGGCTGCTCCGCGCGGGCTGGTCCGGCATGCACGTCGACGAGTCCGGCGGCCGCGGGATCATGCCGCTGACGTTCGAGGCGCTCAAGGGACAGCGGTACCGCTGGTGCTTCGGCGGCATCCAGCTGCTGCGCATGCACTGGAAGTCCCTGCTCCCCGGCCAGGAGACGACAAAGAACCACCTGTCGGCCGGCCAGCGCTGGTCCTACCTGTCCGGCGCGCTGCAGTGGTATGGCGACCTGCTCGGACTGCTGTTCTTTATCTTCCTGCTGGCCGGCGCGGTGAACCTGGCAACCGGCGGCGGGCAGCTCTTCCGCAAGCTGACGATCTTCCTCGTCGCCGCCGTCCCCGTGCTCGTCCTGCTCGGCCTGGTCCGCGCGATCGCGCTGCTGCGCCGCAGCACCGGCGCGACCTGGCGCGACGCGATCGGCGCGTTCTTCATCTGGCAGTCCACCTCGCTCGTCGTCGCCCGCGCCTCGGTGCTCGCCCTGTTCGCGAAGAAGGCCGCCTTCCTGCGCACCCCGAAGACCAGCGAGCGGACCAGCTGGTGGCACGCGCTGCGCGCCAACTGGCCGGAGACCGTCCTCGCGCTCCTCGGCGCGGCCGGGATCGCCGGCGCGCTCACCAAGACAAGCACCCTGAGCGGCCCGCTGCTGGCCGGCTTGCTGTTCGTGCCCACGCTGGGCATGGCCGCCGCGCCGTTCAACAGCTGGGCCGCCCGCCGCGCCGCGCTCCCCGCCTGGCTGCGCGAGCGCCGCGACACCGAGTACCGTCGCGAGCGCCACGCCTTCGCCACTGGCATCGCGACGGGCGGCGTGATCGCCGTCGGCACCGTGGTGGGGCTCGCGATCGCGCTGTTGCTCACCGGCCGCCTCAGCACCGGGCCCAGCCTCGTCCGCCCGATCCAGTCCCCGCCCGCGACAACATCCACACCGGCACCCTCGACCACCCCGACGTCGACACCAACGGCAACCCCGAGCGCCACCCCGACTCCGTCAGTGACTCCGACCGCCACGACCGTGACACCGACAGTCTCTCCGACATCGGCGACCCCGACCGTCCCGAGCACCCCGGCCACCACGCCCACCGCGACCGTCTCGCCCACAGTCACCTCTCCGGGCACGCCGCCATCCTCGTCAGCCCCGGCCACCTCTCACCCTTGAGCCACCGGGTCGCGAAGCCGCCTGGGACATTAGCCCGCCGGCGGCAGCGAGCGGCACCAGACCTCGCACACGCGTGTCCGCCCCGGGACCATGCGCGGCCCTGCCACGCGGCCCCTCTCAGGCTCCTGGCGCGAACACGTTGCAGACGAAATTGGTAATCATTATCATTATCAAGGTGAAGGCGTAACCGCGAGCAGCAGGTGGTGCCTCCCGGCCAGGTGCGCCCGCTCGTGCGCCAGCACGGCCGTGAGCTGTTCCGTGTCGAGGACGGCGAGCGCGCCGGTGGTCAGCACGATGGTGGGCGGCCGGCCTGGGACGCAGTACACGGCGGGCCGGGTGGCGTCCAGCCCGAACGCCGCGTTCCCGCCTTCGACGCGGTGGCCGGTGATGCAGGCGGCCTCGGCGTGCGCCCGGGTCTTGACACTGGCCCGGCGCAGGCTGCGGCCATAGCGCCAGCCGAGCACGATCATGGTGACTCCGCCCAGGAAGGCGGTGATCGCGAGCCCGAGCTCGTAGGCGGCATTCCGGTACACCCCCCAGGCGGCAGCCGGCTCGCTCTGAGGCCAGGCCGGCGGGGGACACCGCGGTCGGCCCGCGCCGGGTTCCGCCTGCCGGGGGAGTCCCGGGGGCCATGTACGACAAGTCGTAGTAGTAGGCTGGGCGCCGGCTCCGAGGTGCCGCGGGCGCGGCGGGCAAATGACATTTTCATCATGTTCCGCGGCGTTCGCCGGCTCCCGCCTTACGTTGACATCACCGGGCCGTGCCAGGGCTGTGCGGGCCCGGTGGCCCGCAGCCCGCTGGAGGTGACCGGACGCCATGCCCGGGATGAATAGCGGCCTGAACGTCGACGATCCCACGGTGGTCGCCGCGTTCCGCGCGGCGCTGCTTCATCAGGCGCTGATTATCCTGGCGATCTTCGCGGTGCTGTCCATCGCCTGGGCCGCCGTCCGCAGGCCGCAGGCCGCGGGGGCACCGGGGGCAAGGGTCGGCGCCGCGGTGCCCGAGCCGGCCGGGCGCCGGGTGCTGCGGATGGGCTTCGGGCTGCTGTGGCTGCTCGACGGGGTGCTGCAGGCGCAGCCGGGGATGGCCGCGGGCCTGCCGTCGCAGGTGATCGAGCCGACCGCGTCGAGCTCGCCGCCGTGGGTTCAGCACCTGGTGAACTGGGCGGGCACCACGTGGTCGTACCACCCGATTCAGGCCGGCGCGGCCACGGTGTGGATCCAGGCCGGGATCGGGCTGTGGCTGCTGGCCGCGCCGCGGGGTGCCGCGTCCCGGCTGGCCGGGCTGGCCAGCGTGGGCTGGGGGCTGGTGGTCTGGGTGTTCGGCGAGTCCTTCGGCGGGATCTTCGCCCCCGGGCTGACCTGGCTGTTCGGCGCCCCGGGCGCGGCGCTGGCGTACTGCGCGGCTGGGGCGCTGGTCGCGCTGCCGGAGCGGAGCTGGCAGAGTCCGCGGCTGGGCCGGGTGGTGCTGGCCGCGTTCGGGGTGTTCCTGGCCGGGATGGCGGTGCTGCAGGCCTGGCCGGGCCGGGGGTTCTGGCAGGGCATCTCCGGCGGCCGGCCGGGCACCCTGGCCGGCATGGTCCAGACGATGGCCCAGGCATCCCAGCCCCGGTTCATCTCTCAGCTGGTGTCCGGTTTCGGCGGCTTCACCGCGTGGCACGGCTTCGCGGTCAACCTGTTCGTCGTGGCCGGGCTCGGGATCATCGGCGTGGCGTTCATCCTCGGACGGCGCGCGGTGACGCGCCCCGCGCTGGCCGCCTTCATCGCGCTGTGCCTGGCGGACTGGGTGCTGGTCGAGGACATGGGCATCTTCGGCGGCCTGGGCACCGACCCGAACAGCATGATCCCGATGGCGCTGCTGGCGGTCGGCGGGTACCTGGCCGTGACCCGCGTCCCGGCGGCCGCGCCTGCCCCGGCAGAACCGGCGGCCGCGCCGGACACCATCGCTGCCGGGCCGGGGGCGAGCTGGCGTGACCGGCTGCGGCCGGCCGCGGTGCGGCAGTCGGCGGCGACGGCGAGCCTGGGGACGATGGTCTCGGCCGGCGCGGTCGCCGTGATCGCCCTCGGCGCCGCCCCGATGGCCGCCGTCCAGGCCAGCCCGGTCGCGAGCACGATCCTGGCGCAGGCCGTCGACGGGTCCGCCAGCCCGGTCGATGCTCCGGCGCCGGGTTTCACCCTCACCGACCAGCACGGCCGCCAGGTGCGACTGTCCGGCATGCGCGGGAAGGTCGTCCTGCTGACCTTCCTCGACCCGGTGTGCGTCACGGACTGCCCGCTGATCGCCCAGGAATTCCGGCAGGCCGGCCAGCTCCTCGGCGGTGACGCGGGCCGTGTCGAGCTGGTGGCCGTCGACGTCAACCCGCTCTATAGCGAGCTGGCCTACACCCAGGCCTTCGACCGCCAGGAAGGCCTGGCCGGCGTGCCGGACTGGCTGTACCTGACCGGCAGCCCCGGCCCGCTCCGGCAGGTGTACCGCGCCTACGGCGTAGTCTCGGAAACCTCGCCGGGCGGCGCGATGCTCGCGCACAACGACGTCGCCTTCGTGATCGACCAGGCCGGGCACCTGCGCGAGGAACTGAACTTCGATCCCGGGCCGGGCACCGCGGCCACCAAGTCCTCGTTCGCCGCCGAGCTGGCCGACGCGGCCACCCAGATACTGCGCGCCTCGTGACCAGGCTCGGATACGTAGCAGCGGCCGTGGCGCTCGCCGTCCTGGCCGCGGGATGCGGCAGCGCATCCCGCCCGGCGCAGACCGGCGGCTCCTCAGCCGTCCCGCTCTCGCTCACCACCGCGGTGACCGGCCCCGGCGCGACCTGGGCGGCGGTCCCGATGGGCGCGGCATCGGGAGCCGACCAGTTCTGGCAGCTGTTCCTGCTCCCGGCCGGCGGCAGCCGGTGGTCCCTGCAGACCCCGCCCGACATCGCCACCAACGGGGCGCTCATCCTGGCCGGCCAGGGCGGCCAGGGCATCATCGTCGGGGAGCGCCCCAGCCTGTACCTCACCTTCTCCGCCATCACCACCACCCGCGACGGCGGCCGCACCTGGGCCACGCTCCCGCCCGCCTCCGGCCTGGCGGACGTCCCGGACGCGCTCGCCGCCGCCCCCGGCGGCCGCCTGATCGCGCTCGGCGGCAACCAGCAGGTCACGACCGCCGGGCCGGGCGGCGGCTGGACCACGCTCACCACCCGGTACGCCCTGGCCGGCACACCCGCGGCCCGGGCCTGCGCCCTGACCGGGCTCACCGCCGCCGCGTACACCCCGGCCGGGTCCCCCCTGCTGGCCGGGACATGCGACCGCGCGGGCGCCGTCGGCATCTTCGCCTACGCCGGCGGCACCTGGCACCAGGCCGCGCCGCCGCTGCCCGCCTCGCTGGCCGGGCGGCAGGTGCGGGTTCTGCGGCTGAGCCGGGCGGCCAGCGGCGATGTGGCGCTACTCCAAGCGGGTACCGGACCATCGGCGAGCCTGCTCGCCGCCTGGACCAGCGACCGCCAGCGGTGGCGGCTGTCTCCCGTGTTCGGGCTCGGCGCCGCGCACGCGGAATCGGTGTCCTTCGGCGCCGGCGGCGCGATTGCCGTCCTCCTGTCCGGTCACCGCGGCGAGACCCTGGCCGGTCCCAGGGCATCCTGGCGAGCCCTCCCGCCCCTGCCGGCCGGCCGGACCGTCACCCTGGCCCTGCCCGCCGGGGGAACCACCGACGCGCTCGCCGCCAGCGGCAGCTCGCTGACGGTCTGGCAGCTCCGCCCGGGCGCAGCGGCGTGGGCGAAGGCGCAAGCCATCAAGGTCCCCATCCAGTACGGCTCGTCCAGTTAGCGCCGTTACGGGGTGCCCGGAGCGGTGAAGATCACCTCGCGGATCCGCCGGCCTGGCCGGCGCAGGGGGCGGAGAAGCGCCGCAGGCGCAGGCTGTTCCACACCACGAAGACCGAGGACAGGGTCATGGTGGCCGCGGCGACCAGCGGGTTGAGGTAGCCCAGCGCGGCCAGCGGGATGGCCAGCACGTTGTAGCAGAACGCCCAGGCCAGGTTCCTCCTGATGGTCCTGAAGGTGGCCCGGGCCAGCGCGATGGCATCCGGTACCACCCCCAGGTCGTCCCGGAGCAGGATCATGTCGGCGGCGCAGATGGCCACGTCGGTGCCGGACCCCAGGGCCAGCCCCAGGCGGGCCGCCGCGAGGGCCGGACCGTCGTTGACCCCGTCCCCGACCATGGCGGCCGAACGGCCTGCTGCCTGCAGATCCGTGATGACCCGGGCCTTGCCGGCAGGCAGTGCCTCGCTGAGCACCTCGCCGATCCCGGCGGCATCCGCCACGGCCCGCGCGGTGGCCGCGTTGTCGCCGGTCAGCAGCACCGGCCGCAGGCCGAGCGAGCGCAGCCGGGCGACGGCTCCGGGGGCGGAGGGCCTGACCGTATCGATCACCGCGAACGCTCCGCGGACCGCGTCGTCCCAGGCCACCAGCACGGTGGTGCAGCCGGCCTCTTCCCGGTCACGGCACCAGGCGGCCAGGCCGGCCGGGACCTTGAGGCCGCGGTCGGCGAACAGCGCCGCGCGGCCGGCGGTGACCTCGCGGGCGTCCACGACGCCGCGGGCGCCCAGGCCAGGCAGGGCGGTGAAGCCGTCGGCGGCCGCCAGGGCAGCGGGGGCGGCCGGCGCGGCGGTTCCGGCGGGCGTCCGGGCGGGGGCTTCGGCGCGGGCCAGGGCGGTGATGGCGGCGGCCACCGCGTGCTCGGAGCCCTGTTCCACCGAGCCGGCGTAGCGGAGCAGGTCGGCGCGGCTGGTGCCGGGGACCGTCCGTACCGCGGTCACGGCCATCCGGCCGGTGGTGACCGTGCCGGTCTTGTCCAGGACGACGGTGTCGATGGCGCGGGAGGACTCCAGGGCCTGGTAGCCCTTGATGAAGATGCCGAGCTGGGCGCCCCGGCCCGAGGCGACCACCAGGGCGGCCGGGGTGGCCAGGCCCAGCGCGCACGGGCAGGCGATGATCAGCACGGCCAGCGCCGCGCTGACCGCGTGCCCGGCCGTGCTCCCCGCCAGCAGCCACCCCGCCAGCGTCAGCGCGGCGCAGGCCAGCACGACCGGGACGAACACCGCGCAGATCCGGTCGGCCAGCCGCTGGATGCCGGCCTTGCCCGCCTGGGCCTGCTCCACCAGCGCGACCAGGTGCGCCAGCTGGGTGTCCTTACCCACCTTGTCGGCGCGGACGACCAGGCGGCCGGTCAGCGCGATGGTGCCGCCCGTGACGGCGTCGCCTGGGGCCGCGTCGACCGGGACGGACTCCCCGGTCATCATGCTGCGGTCCACCGCGGACCCGCCGGACAGGACCTCGCCGTCGGCGGCGATCCGCTCCCCTGGGCGGACGATGAACCGCTGGCCGGCCCGCAGGCGATCGGCGGGAATCCAGTGCTCGGTCTCGTCGTCGCCGAGGACGCATACGTCCTTGGCGCTGGCCGCGGCCAGGTCACGCATGGCCTGCCCGGCGGCGCGCCGGGCGTGCGCCTCGTACAGCCGCCCGGCCAGCAGGAACGTGGTCACCGAGGCGGCCACCTCCAGGTAGATGCCGCCGCCGGAGCCGTGCAGCAGGTTCTGCAGGCCGGACAGCACGCCCCGGCCGCGGTCCAGCACGAACATCGCGTACACCGACCAGCCGCAGGCGGCGACGATGCCCAGCGACACCAGGGTGTCCATCGAGCAGGACAGGTGCCGGGCCTGCCGCAGCGCGGCGGCGTGGAACGGCCACGCGGCCCAGGTCGCCACCGGCACGGCCAGCGCCACCAGCAGCCACTGCCAGCCCGGGAACCGGGTCCACGGGAAGATCGACAGCATCAGCGAGGCGTCGGTGAGCGGGACGAAGAACACCAGCGCCACGATCAGCCGGCGGCGCAGCCGCCGCACCGCGGCCTCCTCGGCCGCGGCGCCGTCGTCCGCCTCGTCCGGGCTGGCCAGCTCGGCGGTATAGCCGGCCGCCTGGACCACGTCGATAAGGTCGCGCGCGGAGACGTGCGCCGGGGCGGTGACGTACGCCCGTTCGGTACTCAGATTCACCGATGCGGTGACGCCGGTCACCTTGTTCAGCTTGGCCTGCACCCGGGTCGCGCAGGCAGCGCAGGTCATCCCGCCGATGACCAGCTCGACCGCGGACGTGTTCGCGGCAGCACCGGCGGGCGGGCTTGCCACCGCCATCTCCATCACCTCCAGCCCCGTCAGGCCATAACGTACTCCAGCGCTGACCGGGCTACGATAAGCGCCGTGGAAACCCGCTCCGTCATGGTCACCGGCATGAGCTGCGATCACTGCGCCAGCGCGGTCCGGGCCGAGGTCGGCAAGCTCCCCGGGGTGGCCGAGGTCGACGTGGACGTCGCGGCCGGCCAGGTCCGGATCACCGCGGATCCGCTGCCGGACGACGCCGCGCTGCGCGGCGCCATCTCCGAAGCCGGGTACGAGTTCACCAGGTAGCCGGTGATCGCGACCGCCGCTTCGGCCTGATCGGGGTCGCATCGCGTTTTCTTCCTGGCTCAGACGGTGAGGACTACTTTGCCCGGGACGTGGCCCTGTTCCTGGTACCTGACGGCTTCGGCGACGTCGCGGAACGGGTACGTCCGGCTGATGACGGGGGTGACCTTGCCGTCCTCGATGAGCGTGGTCAGCGTCATGAGGAGCTGTTTCTTCGCCGGGCACGAGACGGTGTCCGCCAGGGCTATCCGCCATCGGCACCGCCGCCGCCTGCTCATAGGACAGGTTCCCGGGCTTGCGTGCCAGCAGGCGTTCCGGGACGCTGACGTACTCGGCGAAGCCGCCACCGTGCTCGAGCAGGGCGAACACGTCATCGCCGGGACGGAACTCCGTCACGTCCTGGCCGGCCGCCTCGACCTGGCCCGCCATGTCGCAGCCGAGGATGCGGAGCTTCGGGGCGCGCAGCCCCAAGGTGCCGGGCATCAGGCGCGCGATGCGCGGCTCGCCTCTCATGTGATGCCAGTCGTAGGGGTTGACGGAGGTGGCGCGCACCCGGACCAGCACCTCACCGGCTGCGGGCACGGGCGTGTCCACGGCGGTGAGGTCCAGGTGGCCGGGTGAACCGTACGAGTCAGGACAAAGGCCTTCATCTTTTTCTCTCCACCGGGACCGGACTGCCGTGGCCCCGCCTATCTTACGTTGTAAGATGTCTTACGTCGTAAGGTAGCCTTACAACGTAAGACAGTCAAGAGGGCTGGGATACCAGGGCCGGGCTTAGCTTGTACGATCGAGTGCGCAAGAAAGGCTGATGCCGTGGTCACCCGAGCCGAGCCAGGATCCCAGCCGCGGCTCCCGCTGAGCAGAGAGCGCGTGCTGCGAGCCGCGATCACGATCGCCGACCACGGCGGCATCGAGTCGCTCACGATGCGCCGTCTCGCCGAAGAGCTCGGCGCCGAGGCGATGTCGCTCTATTACTACCTGGCCGGCAAGGAAGATCTCCTCGACGGCATCGCGGACGCCGTCGTGGCGGAGATCAACGACGTCGTGGGCACGATCGACGTGCCCTCCGCGGGAGCCAGCTGGAAAACGGCGGTCCGCCGGAGGATCCTCTCCGCTCGCGAGGTCTTGCTCCGGCACCGCTGGGCCCCCCGTGTCCTGGAAACACGGACTAACACGAGCCCGGCCGTGCTGCTGTACTACGACGGCCTGCTCAAGCTCATGCGCGACGGCGGTTTCTCCTACGACCTGATTCACCACGCGCTGCACGCCCTGGGCAGCCGCGCGCTGGGCTTCACCCAGGAACTGCTCGATCCGAGCGCCGGGACCAGCGATGAACAGGCCGCCGCGGCGCTGGAGAGCATGACCGATCAGATCCCGCACCTCGTGGCCATGCTCATGGACGTAGCCCACGACGACCCCGGCTCCACCCTGGGCTGGTGCGACGACCAGACCGAGTTTGAATTCGGGCTCGACCTCATCCTCGACGGCCTCGACCAGATGCGGACGACAACCTGACGGCGACCCGGCATCTATCGCCTCGCAGGTCGGCCCGGCCCGGCACACGACGCTCCGCGCCGACAGCGGCCCCAGCCCGGCAGCAGACCGCCCTGCGGAGATTCTCCGGTTTGACATGCCGACTGATGGCCGGCGCCGCTTCAGCGAGCTTATCGACCGGTAAACCCCGCGAAGACAGGCGGACGGAGGTCCATCCGGGAGATGATGACCAGCTATGGAATTCGGCAACGAAGAATGGGGACGCAAGGGCGCGACGTTGAGCGACAAGACGGCTCGCTCGGAGTAGGGGCTCACACAGGAGGAGATCTTTGCGGCGATCGACGCCGGCAAACTCCAGTACCGGCCCGCCGCGATGCACGGGAACCCGTGGCTGCGGCTGCTCCGCCGCGAGGTCGAGGATCTGGTCAGGACCCGGCATGGTGAACGCTACCTGCGGGAACAGAACGCGCGGACCGAACTGGCGCAGATCAACCGCGAGCTGAAACAGCTCCGGGCTCGGCTCGCCGCCCTCGAGGAGGCGGGCCGCGCTCGTTGCCGGCCTCTCCCAGCAAGACGATCATCAAGCGTGACCAGCGAGGGCGCCTCCGCGACAAAGTCGGCCTCGCGGCGGCAATGGCGCTGGCGGACGGCCCGAAAGGCCTGCGTACATGAGGAATAACGGCCCTACCTCGCCGCGGCCGGGCTGCCGAACATCGGGTATGACCAGCACGGCGAACGATATCTGTCAGGCTGCAGGAGAAGCCGCGCGGTGAACGGCCAAACCGGGCGGGTCCCGCGGGTGGTCGTGGGCATCAGCCGCTCACGGGCGAGTTGGTGGGCGTTGGCCTGGGCGGTCGGGGAGGCCCGACGTCGCGGCGCGCGGCTGCTGCTCGTTCATGTTTTCCGTCCTCCGGTCGCTCTCGGCGTCGCGGACTATGGCCGGGGGGCTTTCGGTATTCCCCGGGACCTGTACGCCGACCGGATGGCGCATGGCAACGCGCTGATCGCGACAGCCATCGACCAGGCCGTCGGCCGGATGCCCGGCGACGCGGCCATGGAGCGCCAGGTCATCTCCGGACGGCCTGCCGTGGAGCTCGCCAGCCTCCCATGGGGGGGCGACCTGCTCGTGCTCGGATCCCGGCACCGGGGATGGCTGCGCCGGCTCGCGCCCGGCTCGGTGGCGCGTGCCTGCGCGCGTCGCGCGTGCTGCCCGGTCGTGATCGTGCCCGAACCGTCGCCCAGGACACTTCCGGCGTCTCTGCCGGCCGACCTGGTCCGCGGCCACCGGTTCCGCTGGATGCCGCACCGCAGAGAGCAGACGGCTTCGTGACCCGGCCCGGGCTGACCCGGGAATCGCCGGCGGCGCGAGGGCCGGCACGTCACTGCCCGGATGGCTTGGCCGCCACGCCGTCGAACATGTAGCCGAACGCCCGCGGGCCCTTCAAGTAGTAGTTGTCCATCCGGGTCAGCTCCAGCCCGGCGCCCGCCACCAGCCGGTCGATGGGCCGGTCGATGTGGCAGCCTCCGAAGACGCGGCGCTGGAGCGGGGCGTTGGTCCACGGCGTGCATGACCATCGGCCGGGTACCGCGGGACGCGACCGGCGTAGATTCACTCGAGGTGAGAAGTGCCACCGCGGGAACATCTACGCAGGGAGGTTGCCGATGAATCAGTTGCTGGCCGAACAGACCCAGGCTGGCGGGCGATCGCCGGTGATGACGCTGGGCGGGACCATGCTCCCGCTGGTCGGCCGGGCCAGGGTATACGTCTGCGGGATCACGCCCTATGACGTGACGCATCTGGGCCATGCCGCGGTGTTCGTGTGGGCCGAAACCCTGTCCCGGGTCCTGCACGCGGGCGGTGCTGAGGTCATCGTGTGCCGCAACATCACCGACGTGGATGACGTCCTGCTGTCCGCCGCCACCCGCGCGGGCTCGCCTTACGACCGGTTCGCCGCCATCCAGCAGTTTTATTTCGAGCGTGACATGGCCGCACTCGGCGTGGCGCGGCCGGCCGTGGAGCCGCGAGCGCACGCCTACGTCGGGCAGGTGATCTCGCTGGCCGCGGGACTGCTGGACCGGGGCGTGGCCTACCAGCGGGACGGGCAGGTGTACTTCCGCGGGGCCGCGGTCGCCCGCCAGGCGGTGCCCGACCCGGCGGCGGCGCTGAGCCTGGCCGCCGAGTACGGGGACCATCCCGACGACCCGCGCAAGGAGGACCCGTTCGACGTCGTCGTATGGCAGGCGTCCCACGGCCGGGAACCTGCCTGGGAGAGTCCGTGGGGACCCGGCCGGCCCGGCTGGCACGCTGAGTGCGTGGCCATGGCCCTGCATGTGTTCGGCCCGGCGATCGACGTCCAGGCCGGCGGCGGCGACCTGCGGTTCCCGCACCACGCCTACCAGGCGGCCATGGCGGAGGCGCTCACCGGAGTGACGCCGTTCGCCCGGGCCCGGCTGAACACCGGCATCGTCCGCGTGTCCGGGGCGAAGATGGCCAAGTCCGCGGGCAACCTGGTGCTGGTCGGGGAACTGCTCGCCGGCTATCCGCCGGCGGCAATCCGGCTGCTGATCCTGGACCGGCGATGGGAGCAGGACTGGGACTACGAGCGGGCCGGGCTGGAGGCGGCCGCGGCACGACTGGAACGCATCGCCGCCGCCGCGGGCCGTCCCGGCCGCGGCACCGCAGGACACGGCGACGCGGCTGTGGCTGCCGTGAGGGCGGCGCTCGCCCGTGACCTCGACGTGCCGGCCGCCCTCCGCATCGCCGAGGAAGAGGGCGGCCCCGCCGCCCGCACCCTCGGCTCCCTGCTCGGCCTGTGGTAGCCGGAGCGCGGGTGCACGACCCCGGCGAATTACGGCGAGGCCGCTATGGGTACCGGGCGTCAAGGGTGGTGGTGACGCGTCCGGTGGCGATGTCGTACACGTGGCCGGAGACGCTCACCTTCGGTGTGAGCAGGGGTGAGGTGAGCAGGCGCTCGACGTCGGCCTTGACGGTAGTGTGCGGGTCGGCGACCGCGGAGGCTTCCAGCGCCGCCTCGGGCAGGCCGGTCGCCTCGGCGGCCTGCTGCCGGAAGCCGGGGTCGGCGAGAAAGCCGGTTCCGCATTGGGTGTGGTGGACGACCGCGACCTCGAAGAGCGGGCCGGCCGCGAGCTGGCTGCCGAACAGTTGCCCGGCGAGTAAGGCGAGGTAGGCGATGTCCTCGATGACGGCCTGGGTGACGCGCCCTCCCGCGTTGCGGATGACGGGGGCGTCCCCGAGCTGCAGGCCGAGGACGACCGCGGGGTCGACCCGGTGGTCCAGGCAGGTGACGATGAGCACCTGCGCGGCGGGCAGGCCGAGGGCCACGGGGGTGTAGCCGCGGGCGAACTGCTCGTTGCGCTCGAGCAGGGGGGTGATCCTGGTCATGGTGGCTCCGTCCGGTTTCAAGGGGTCGTCTCACCGGCGGGCGGTGGCCAGGGCGGCCGCGCCGTGGCGGGACGCGACGTCGCGGATCGCCGCGGCGAGGAGGTCCGGGTGCTCGCTGGTGGTCAGGTGGCCGCCGGGAAGGTCAGGATTCCGGTGCCCGCCGGCGAACCACGCCGCCGCCGTCCGCGAGGCGCCGTCCGCGACGGCATCGAGTACCCCATCTGGTCCGCGGTGCACGGGCTGGCCGTGCTCACCGGGCAAGGACCGCTGCGCGACGTCTCCGACGCCACCCGGCAGCACCTCGAGGAGCTCACCTCGACCTTCATCGAGGGAGCCCTGACCTGAGCGGCTGTTGGGCCGCATGTGCAGCAGCCGGGCCAGCTGACCCGGCCCGCACGGTCATAGGTGGCCGAAGGCGAAGTTGCCGCGGGCACCGGGATCCCGGCTGGTGAAGAACTGGCTGATCGCCTCGGCTAGTTCGGCGGTGTCCAGCACGCCGTTGCGGTCCTGATCGAGCCGGTCGAAAGCCCGGGCGGCCTGGTCGGCGCGGGCACCGTACACCGCGGCCAGCCGGCCGTACTCCCCGGCGTCAAGCACTCCGTTGCCGTCCTGGTCGGCCACCTGGACGAGGGTGCGCGCGGCGGTGCGCGCGGAGGCTTCGAATCCGGGAAGGTCCCTGATGGCGGGGCCCAGGGCGGCGATGAACTCGTCCCGGCTGATCTCCTGGTTGCCATCGGCGTCCATGTGCGGCAGCAGCCCCTCGAACAGGGCTTGCTGCCCCGCGGCCACCGCCAGGCCCACCGCGGACCCGTCCGCGTGGCCGAATGCCTCACAAAGGCGCCGGGTCAGCCTCTGGCAGTCCTCGCGTTGCCACACGCCGTTCCCGTCGATGTCGAGAACGGCGAAGCGGCGCTCCAGCACCGCCCCTTCCTCGGCAGCGAGCGGGGCCGGGCGGGCAGCCGCGGCACCTTCCGCGGCCGTCTCGGACGCCGGGCTCGTGGTGGCCTGTCTCGTCGCCCGCCCGCTCGTGATCACCCCGGCGAGGACGGTGATCAGCAGCACCGCGACGACGACGATCAGCGACAGCCAGGGCGGGATCTCCGCCGCCCAGCTGACCCCGGAGCCGTGCAGCGCCTGCAGCAGCAGCTTGGTGCCGATGAAGGCGCAGATGATGCCGAGGCCGGTGCTGAGGTAGACGATCCGGTCCAGGACACGGGCCAGCAGCGCATACAGCTGCCGGAGCCCCATCAGCGCGAACACGTTGCAGGCCACGACCAGCAGGGCACTGGTCGTGATACCGAAGACGGCCGGGATGGAGTCCACGGCGAACAGCACGTCGGCCAGCCCGATCGCCACGGCCAGCAGCAGCACCGGGCTGGCCGCCTGCCGCCCGGCCGGGTGGTGGCCGTGATCGGCGCCGGCGGCCAGGCGGCGCCGCAGCCATGACAGCGGCCGGCCGTGCCGATCCGGCTGGCTGTCCGATCGTCCGGTGATCAGCCCGACGGCCGTCCACACCAGAAGGCCGCCCAGCGGGTAGAACAGCCAGTCGAAACGGTTCAGGGCCGCCGCGCCGGCCACGATGAGGACCGACCGGAGCGCCAGCGCGAAACCGATGCCGAGCAGGAGCACGCGATGCTGGCGGCCTGGCGGTACCGCGAACCAGCCCATGATCACGTAGAAGATGAACAGGTTGTCCAGGCTGAGGCTGTACTCGGTGAGGTAACCGGCGTAGAACTGGCCGGCCGTCACCCAGCCGGCCGTGATGGCGACGCCGATCCCGAAGGCCACCGCCAGCGAAACGTAGATTCCCACCCACGTGATGGCGCTGCGCGCGGTGAACGATCCGCGGCCGGCCCGCGAGGTGAGCGCGATCTCGGCGACGAGGACCGCGATCAGGGCCGCCGCCGAGATCTCCCATATCCACGCCGGGACAGTCACCGATCATCTCCCCGGCCGCGGGCCGGCAGCGCAAAGCCGCGGGCCGATCCGCATCGTCAGCGCGGTGAGCACGGGGTCAGGCGAGAGAGAGGAAGAGCTTTTCCAGCTGGGCCCGGTCGGCCTCGGCGGTGCCGTCGCCGTTGGCGGCGCACTGCTGCAGGCCGGTGGCGATGATCTGGAAGCCGGCCCGGTCCAGGGCGCGGGCCGCCGCCGCGAGCTGGGTCACCACGTCGGCGCAGTCCCGGCCCTCCTCGATCATCCGGATGACCCCGCCGATCTGGCCCTGGGCCCGGCGCAGCCGCTTGATCACGCTCGCCATCGTCTGGCTGTCCACATCCATGCCAAGCTCCTCGGTCCGGGCGTCTCCCGATGACGGCCAGATCAGCACGCCTATACCCTCGGGGGTATTGTATCACCAACCTGGGCGTGACGCCGCCGGACGAGATGACCTACCCGGATCTCCCGGCCGCACATGGTGCGGAAACTGACGTGAAGGCCGGCCTGCGGGTGCCAGGAGCACTGCTGTCCATGGCATGCCTCCGCGAGCCGCTGTCACGACGTGAGCGCCGCTGGGCGCTGGCGAGCCGTCGCGCCGGGCGGTCCGGTGCGCGCCGTGGGTCCGGGCCCCGGTACCGCGGCGGACTCGTGGTCACGCCAGCCCGGGCAGGCTGCGGGCGAGCGAGTAGACGGCCACGGCGATGAG